>JGI12048J13642_10213872_pt1 | contig 12662 bp, 8 predicted proteins | sample ElkSlonscriptome_16_FD_13642 | JGI IMG/M metagenome (IMG submission 13642) | reverse complement strand
CGAATAAATTCCTAAGATGGATTTTCCGTTTGATTCATCAGAAAATATAGAAACAAAAAGAGGCTCTTATATCGAGCCTCTTTTCAAAATGAAATTTTGCGAATGCGTTCTATCGAATGTTCAAAAATCCGTGGTAAACATTGTATCCATTTTCAGAGTCAACTACCATTAACCATTGGTATTCACCCTTCGAGACATTTTCGCCTTTCTTGTTCTTTCCATTCCACCCTTTCGAGCCCGAAGACTTAAACACCTCCTCGCCCGAACTTTTGTGGAACACTCTGAAGTCTGTTACCGCTCCGTTATCAACTATCGCACCCGGAGCAAAATCGCTGGCATAGGCCGAAGAATATACTTGCGGAAATTGATTTCCTGCTTTGATGAAATGCACTTCCTTGCGTAAGCTATCTGAACAGTTTCCTGCATTTTCAGCAACTAATTCCACGTCAAATTTTGTGTTATCGGCAATGCTTAGTAGAACATCTGATCCTTTTGACAATTGTTTATCACTGTCAATGAACCATTCAATTTCTACTGCATTCATCGACTTTTCTTTCAGTTTAACATTCTCAATAGAGTGAATCTCTAATTCGAATTCGGCTCTTGGGGCTTCATGTACCTCGATCATGGCCTGAACCACATTTGATGATATTTGTCCTGATCCTGTGGCAGTTACTGAAAGCGACACATCGAATATCCCTTCCTTGTTGAAAACGTGAGTGGGATTTTCTTCATTACTAAAAAAGCCATCTCCAAAATTCCACAAATACTTTGCATTAGATCCGTATTCTTCAGGCGCATCAAAATTGATGGTCAGCCCTGTGCAGCCTTGCTTAATCGAAGTCGTGGAGAATTCATCACCTGACAAAGCTTTTTCATTTAAATCTTCGTCAGCTCCATTACTTTTTTTGGTTGAGATCTTTTTAGCTTCAGACAGCACGGCTGCTATAGTTGATTTTTGGTCAGCAGTGTAATTTTCGCTATCGCTTTTTTCGGTTTTATCATTATTCGAAGATTCTATGGAATCTACCTCGATCGGACGGTTTCTAACATTTGATATATTGTCTGCTTGAGAAACTGCAAATTCGGAAGAGCGTTCCGTCTTGAAATTATTTAATCCATTAGATTGATTCCCTGCAACTTGAGGACTATCCGTATTCGACAAATCCGTACCGTAATAAGTGGAGAAAATGAGCATTCCGGCAAATATTGCTCCCGCAACAGCTAAGCCAGTGGTTACCGATTTAAAGAAATCCAGCATACCCGGCGCTGCAGAACCCAATTCATTTTCTATTCCATCCCAAACCGAATTATCATATTGATATTCGTGGTTCTCGTACGTCTCTTTGATCAACCGATCAAAATCATTCAACTGATTCGCCATCTCTACTTTTTAATTCTTTGAGCAATATTTTTTTCATGTTTGCTCGAGCTTTGGCCAAATTGGACTTGCTCGTTCCAACACTAATGTTCAATTCGTCAGCAATTTCCTGATGTGAGTAATTCTCAAAAACATACAAGTTGAATACATTTCGATAAGCAGTAGAGAGTTCACTCATTCCTGCTTTGATATCCGAAATTTTCAACTGAAATTCTTCGGGAACCTCCTCCTCTTCTTCAATTGCAATATCTCCGTAATCCTCAATAGGTTTAGTCTCGTTCGACACCTGCTGGGAACTTTTTTGTTTACGGGTAAAATCAATGGCCGTATTTACCATTATTCTTCTAATCCATCCCTCAAATGATCCTTCAAATTGGAATTTATGTAAGTTTCTAAACACCTTAATAAATCCATCTTGTACAATATCTTTAGCCTGATCGTCATCAAACGTATATCTTCTGCAGACGGCCATCATTTTACCGTAAAAAGAGCGAAATATCAACTCTTGGCTTTTGCGATTATTTCGCAAGCAGCCATCAATCAGCTTTTTAAGCTGATCATCATCTATATTTTGCAGATCGATCATGTGTTAGACGAGGCCAATTGGTGACGGTTGCCATCTATTATCCCACGTCCAATCGATACGCAGCCATAGTGCAATGGTTTCCGCATTTTTTGGCGCCTAAAGATACATTTGATAATGAAACAACAAAGGGCTCATTGTCATGCATGCCACTTTTGTGAACGCCTTAACTTAATAAAGAATCTAAACTGAAGGCTTTGAGCTATGCCTTATATTTGTACGAAATTTGAAATTCTCAATAAAACACAATCATACCATGAAAGTTACTGTAGTAGGTGCGGGAAATGTAGGAGCTACCTGTGCCAATGTTTTAGCTCACAAAGAAGTGGCTAATGAAATTGTTCTTTTAGACATTAAGGATGGATATGCCGAAGGGAAGGCTTTGGATATTTGGGAGACTTCGCCCATCAATCTCTACGATTCGCGAATGATCGGGTCCACGAATGATTATGCAAAAACAGCAGGATCGGAAGTGGTAGTCATAACCTCTGGTCTGCCCCGTAAACCGGGAATGAGCCGCGATGATTTGATCGCGACCAATGCGGGCATCGTCAAGAGTGTGACGGAGCAGGCTATCAAGCATTCGCCTGACGCAAAGATCGTTATTGTGAGTAATCCATTGGATGTTATGACCTATGCAGCTTACCTAACGGCAAAGATCGATTCAAGTCGCGTTTTTGGTATGGCCGGAGTTCTTGATACGGCGAGGTACCGCTCATTTTTGGCTACTGAGTTAAACGTATCTCCTAAAGATATTCAAGCTGTGCTGATGGGCGGGCATGGAGATACCATGGTGCCACTGCCAAGATACACCACGGTCGCAGGAATTCCCGTGACGGAGATGATCGCTGAAGATAAATTGAACGCGATTATTGAACGCACCAAAAAAGGTGGTGGGGAGATTGTGAACTTGCTTGGTACAAGTGCATGGTATGCCCCGGGTGCCGCTGCAGCGCAGATGGTAGAAGCCATCGTGAAGGACCAGAAAAGAATCTTTCCTGCCTGCGCTTGGTTAACAGGGGAGTACGGTTTGAAAGACATGTATCTCGGCGTACCCGTTAAGCTAGGCATCAATGGAATTGAAAAAATCATTGAGCTCGAATTGAATGAAGAAGAAAAAGGCTTGCTCTACGAATCTGCTAATGCCGTGAGAGAAGTGATGGAAGTTTTGGACAACATGGACGTTGCCAAAGCTTAATTCGTTAAATAATTTTTGAGATGAGAGATCGTCGCTATGCGGCGATCTCTTATTTTTTTATCAAAATTTCTGAAGCAGCGCCTTCTTCCAGTTCTATCCTCACAATGTAAGCTCCTGAACTAAGATGGCCAATATCGATGGCATTTCTGCGATTTGTGCCATATAATACTTTTCTGCCATCGACACTGAATATTGTGAGCGCTTTAAATTCGGTGTCTTTAAATGCCCATTCGAAATTAAGAACATCTCCAGCCGGATTTGGGTAAATTTTTATTCCAAAATCACTAAAATCAGCACGAGAACCGGAACTCAAGAATCCCTCTCCTTCAAAAAATTCGATGCCACCCGTTGATAGGCCAACTAAAACTTCGGGGATTCCATCATTCGTAATGTCCATAATTGCAGGACTAGAGTCAAGTCCATAAGGCGACGTATTAAAACTCGAATAGAGATCAAAGCCCTGCTCAAGTTCTTGCCACATTTCATCTATACCCGCTACCTGGTATTGAAAGATCTTGCCCGCTTTTGAACCAACCGCCACGTACTTGCTGTTTTGAAAATCAAAGAACTCGGGAGTGCTTTGCCCTTCGAAAAACGGAGGAGTCATGGTGGTGTTGATTCCGCCTAAGTTTTCAGTTAAAAGAGTGAAAAGAGCTTCATCATTTCCGGAATTGTTGAAGTAATTCAAATTGCCTTCAGCTTCTCCGACTACCAAATCAACTTTTCCGTCTCCATCCATATCCGTAGCGCATGGGCTCGCAGCATTTCCAACATCGCTGCTCTCATCAGTAGTTTGTATCAGACCCAAATAGGTCCAATCACCGTCATTCTTGAAATAATGCAAATTGCCATTGAAGAAACCGACTATCAAATCTTCATCACCGTCATTATCAAAATCGCCAAACGTAGGGGCGGGACGAACACTAGATGTAATAAGATCCAACTCGAGCCAATTTTCATCTATTATTTGAAAAGCGGGTTCTGCTGCTGTCCCCACGTTTTCCAAAAGGATTAAACTCGAAAGACCCATCTGCTCTCCTGGTTGATCTTTCGTAACACCCACGACCAAATCCATCAGCCCGTCATTATTGTAGTCGACGAAAGTCGGTGCGGCGTGGGCACCCCAATCCAGCATCTCGTTTTGTAAAAAGGAAGAGGTCACGAAGTTGAAAAATGGTTCGGTCTCTGTTCCTGAATTAAGGAATAGTTGAACAGATTCATAAGTATTCGCGCCCGTAGCGGCATTTACGCTTACTATGAGGTCGGAAGTATTATCTCCGTCTACATCTTCGTAGAAGGCTGAGGGAAAATTATTAATGCTCACCGCATCTGTTCCCATGTTTGCCGGAAAATTCGAATCAAAACCCACGATTTGATCGGGTTCATCGACGGAATTACTGTTTTCCAAATAGACCAGATTTTCGAATCCTACATCACCTAAAACTAAATCGTGCAACCCATCATCGTTTCCATCTAAGGTTAATATGGTTGACCCAACGTGGCGTAATCCACCTGTATTCCTTGGATTAACAACATTAAAAGTACACTCTTCAGCAATCAGATCCGGGTCAGTGATGATATCGTTACTGTCATCACCTTCAATAAATCCACCGTAGCATCGATTCGCCAGATCAAACTCCAAGCCACATTCACTTGTGTTATCTATTGAGTTATTTAAATGAAATTCAATAAAGGATCCTCCGACGTTAAAACTCATAACATCGAGATCTCCGTCTGCGTCGTAATCAAATATTGCAGGTATATCCAGCGATGAGTTATAAATGTTAGTGGTGTAAGAGTTCAAACCAAAATCATAGAAACTCAGCAAAGCTTCCGTTTCTAGCTGCCATCCCAAGCCTTGTGCATTACCCGTATTCTTAAAAACAGAAATTGCTCCACCCAGAGAACTGTAGGTGAAAATGTCGCGCTTTCCATCACAGTCAAAATCACGCAGCAAAGAGAAATTTCGCATATTCGGAAAAGAGGTCCTGAAATCAGGTTCGTATAAATAAGTCATTTCACCATCTACTTCTTCACCTCTAAATACTACTGTCCGATTTCCGGCTCGGTCGAATAAAAAGATATCATCCTCTTCACCATCAAAGTCGGCGTCTAACTTTGAAAACTGGATGGCATTCACTCCGCCCGCCCAAGGATTTAAAAAAGCAGAACCTCCTTCGCGAAATACCGTAACCTCACTTGAAGCATCGACTACAAATTGTGCCTTTGAAAACAATGCGGCTACTAGAAATGAGGACAGTAACCCGATGTGGAAACGTTTTAATACCATTTAATACAATCGATTAAAGATTTGAATGCTCTATTGGAATACATTTTTCTCCCCTAATGCCCTATTTTTTCGGCAATGGCGAGAATTACCTGATTGGGAAATTATGCATTTAAGTCTATATTTGCCGCTCGATAAAAAATCGCAAAACCGCACCTATGCAAAATAAAGGCGCTATCTGGCTGTTTACTATATTGTTAACTATAGCCTGCCTCTATCAGATTTCTTTCTCATTTGTTACCTCTGCTTTCGAAAATAAAGCCGAAGAGTATGCCGAAGTCAAAGTTGATTCGGTCCGAGAAGCACAAAACGGAGATATCGATCTCCTCGAAGAAACTTTACTTAAAGATGATTTTAAGTCAGAGTATCTGAGCAGAAATGCAAACGAGGAAATCTATCCTGTTTTTGGTTACACCTACCAAGAGTCAAAAGAAAAGCAGATCAATTTAGGTCTGGATTTGGCCGGAGGTATGAGTGTGACTTTGGAAGTTTCTATCCCCGACTTAATCATTAATTTGAGTAATGATGTCCGAAATCAAGAACTTCTCAGAGCCGTTCAGAGTGCCAAGGAAATGCAGAAGGATTCTCAGGAAGATTTCGTGACACTTTTTGGAGAGTCCTGGGAAGAGCTATATCCTGACCAACAAATGGCTACGGTTTTCCATAGCCGTGACAATAAAGAGCGTTTTCCACGAGAAGCTTCCAATGAAGAGATCTTGGAAATCCTCACTGAAGAGGCTCAAGTTGCCATAAACAACACAGAGAAAATTATCCGTACGCGTATTGACAAGTTCGGCGTGACTTCACCGACTATTCAGAAGCAACAGTTCTCGGGTAGAATTTTGGTTGAGCTCCCCGGGGTAAGCGACAAGGAGCGTGTGCGAAAGCAACTTAAGAGTACCGCAAACCTCGAGTTCTGGAATACCTATGAAAGTGCGGAGGTATTGCAATATTTGGATCAAGCCAATACAGTCCTGAGCGAAAAGTATTACCCTGACTTCGATTTAGAAGCGGATGATATTCTCGAAGATGCAGATTCCACCCAGGTAGAGGGTGACGAAGCTGAAGATGCGGTTGCAGTTGATTCCGTTGATAGTGATGATGTGCCAAGCGAAGATGATCTTTTGGGTTTATCTGATGAAGATGATACAACAACTACTGCCGATGAGCCACTCGAAGAAATGAGTGATGCCGAGCGATTGAAAGCGATTCCATTATTTTCTAAGTTGAGTCCTGCTTTCGATCCTCAAACGGGTCAGGCAATGAATGGACCGGTTGTAGGGTTCGCAACAGTTTCAGATACGTCGAAAGTAAATGAAATGCTCGCCGAGGATGAAGTTCAAGAACTCTTCCCTCGGGACCTTAGGCTCTTGTGGGCCTCGGAACCATCGGCAAGATTCAATAACCTGATGAGACTTTATGCCATCAAAGTGGACACCAGAGATGGAAAAGCACCTCTTGACGGATCAGTAATTGTTGATGCATCCCAGCAGTACGACCTTGCAGGTAATGTAGAGGTGGAAATGGTTATGAATAGCCAAGGAGCACGTGAGTGGAAAGAGATTACAGCCGAGGCTGCATCTCAACAACCTAAAAGGAGCGTAGCTGTCGTTCTTGATGACTACGTTTATACAGCGCCCGTTGTACAAGGTGAAATTCCCACAGGTCGCTCTTCGATCAGTATCGGGGCCGGTTCAAGAAATGAACAAATACAAGAAGCACTCGACTTGGCAAACTTGTTAAAAGCCGGTGCGCTTCCTGCTCCTGCAAATATTGTAGACGAGAGTATAGTAGGACCGACCTTAGGACAAGAAAACATCAATGATGGTTTATTATCATTCATCATTGCTTTGGTCTGTGTGCTTTTCTACATGATTTTCTATTATAAGGGTGCGGGTCTCGTTTCGGATATCGCCTTGGTAGCAAACCTTTTCTTCCTTATCGGAGCCTTGGCTTCCATTCAAGCCGCATTAACCTTACCGGGAATCGCGGGTATCGTATTGACTATCGGTATGGCGGTAGATGCCAACGTGCTAATCTATGAAAGGATTCGTGAGGAATTGCGTAATGGAAAAGGTACGAAAGCCGCTCTGAAAGAAGGGTATCAAAAGGCTTATTCCGCCATTATTGATGCCAACCTCACAACATTGCTTACGGCAATCGTACTTGTGTCACTAGGTACGGGACCAATCAAAGGTTTTGCAACGGTATTGATCATCGGTATTTTCACTTCACTTTTCTCAGCCATCTTTATCACTCGATTGATTTTCGATGGCCGTCTTTCCAATTCGAAACCGGTGAGTTTCTTCATGAATTGGTCTAAGAATATTTTGGTTAATACCAATATCAGTTTTATTGGAAGGCGAAAAATTTCTTACACCATCTCGGCAATTTTGATTCTGATCGGAATTGTAAGTATGGCGACGCGAGGATTAAACCTTGGAGTAGACTTCACGGGAGGTAGAACATATACCGTACGCTTTGACGAAACCCAAAATTTGGATGAGATCCGCAACACATTGGCGTCAGCCTTCGTGAATGAGGAAGGAAACCAAATGCAGCCCGAAGTGAAAACGTATGGTGCTGCAAACCAGGTAAAGATCACCACTAAGTTTCTGGTAGATGATGATAGTCGCGATGCTGACCAACGCGTTGAAGTAGCACTGAATGAAGGTTTGACTGAGCTCGGAACAGGATTTAACATTGAAGAATCACGAAAAGTAGACCCATCAATATCCGATGACTTTCAGACTTCGTCGACTTCAGCAGTTATCTTTTCTTTATTAATCATCTTCGCTTATATCGTCTTCCGATTTAAGAAATGGCAATACGGTGTAGGAGCGATTACCGCCATGTTCCACGATGTCTTCGTTGTGTTGGGAATATTCTCACTCGGTCATGGGTGGCTGCCGTTTTCATTGGAAATTGACCAAGCATTTATTGCGGCTATTCTTACGGTAGTTGGTTACTCTATCAATGATACCGTGATCGTCTTTGACCGTATTCGTGAATACTTGAAGGATCACCGTAAGGAAGGAATGTCCAGCGTCGTAAATAAGGCCTTGAACGGAACCTTATCTCGAACGCTGAATACCTCGATGACAACCTTTGTGGTGTTGCTGATCATTTTCATTTTCGGAGGTGAATCGATTCGAGGGTTTATATTCGCTTTGATGCTGGGTGTACTCGTCGGAACTTACTCATCGCTCTACATCGCATCACCGATTGTAGTTGATCTGACCGACAAAACGGGAACCTCATTGGAGGAAAAAGAAGAAGAGAAAGTGGTTCAAACCGCTTAATGAAATAATCTAAATGAATTAAAGAGGGGCGTTAACGCCCCTCTTTTTGTTTTCTTCAAATCGTCTTCATTCAATTACCTTTGTGCCCATGAATCTGCTCAGCGTATTTTTAATTGGCATCAGCGGGGGAGAAATAATTGTCGTATTTCTCTTTATTCTGATTTTTTTTGGAGCAGATAAGATTCCGGGGTTTGCACGAACCATGGGTAGAACCATTCGGCAAGTCAAGGATGCCACGAGCGATATTCAACGCGATATCCAAAATTCGGTCAAGGACGTAAAAGATGAGGCAAAGAAAACGGATACTTCTGTCAGAAAAACCTTAGACCAAATTCACGAAGACGATAAAAAAGAATAAATGGAATTCCTACTTATTGTAGCAGGTCTTCTCTTGTTGGTGTTCGGTGGTGACTATTTGGTAAAGGGCGCTTCCGGTATGGCACTTAAAATGGATATTCCTCCCATGCTGGTGGGGATGACCGTAGTAGCCTTAGGGACCTCTTCACCTGAGCTGGTCGTAAGTCTTAAAGCTGCTCTTGACGGTAAGCCCGATATCTCTGTAGGGAATGTGATCGGTTCCAATATTGCAAATGTTGCGCTTATTTTAGGGATTACTGCTATGATTTTTCCCTTAGCCGTCCCGAGAAGGGCACTCAAAGTTGACTGGCTGGTAATGATGGTGGCAAGCATCATTTTTTATTTGTTTGCATTAGATGGAGGTTTTTCAAGGTTTGAAGGTGGGCTATTCGTTTTCTTGCTCTCCACTTTCATCGCAATTAGTTTTTACAATGCCAGAAAAAATCGAGTAAAAGACCTCTCTGAAAAGGAGGTAAGCTCCTCAGACAAAAACCGAAAGTGGTGGGTGTTGATTTCATTTGTGCTCTTTGGATCCGTGGGATTGATTTTAGGGGCGCAATGGTTTTTATCAGGTGCAGAAGCTATTGCCAGAATGTTGGGAGTTTCCGACCGTATTATAGCCATTACACTAGTAGCCTTCGGAACCAGTGTGCCGGAGCTCGCTGCCTCAGTTGTGGCAGCATTCAAAAAAGAAGAAGACATATCGCTCGGGAACATTGTCGGGTCCAACCTCTTTAATTTATTTGCCATTATTGGCATAACTGCTCTGGTAACACCCATTCGTGTAGCGCCCGGTATTCTCTCCAACGACATATTCTGGATGCTCGGAACATCATTTGCCATCCTGCCATTGGCTTTATTGGGCAAAAAACTGGGAAGATTTGATGGAATTCTTCTTTTCCTCAGTTATGTTTTTTTTGTTTTTCTCCTTCTCACCTCCTCTTAAGAAGGGGGGTGATCTTAAAAAGATGTTTTTTTTAAGCAACGCCCCTAAAAAAAATAGGGGTGTTCGTAAAATGTTAGTTATTTTCTTTCGCAGGATGGGCCTGAAGATTTATTTTTGTCCCTAAAATTTAAAAAAACCTCATGGCAACTTTTCGATTTAAAGCTTTAGAAGATGTTCTGGACCGCAGAGCTCTGGTAAATCAAACTCCTTCCGATAAAATATCCGATTACTTCGGTGAGCGTGTGTTTAATATGAATCGCATGCGTGAGCACGTTTCTGAGCAAGCGATGAAGGCATTGACCGATGCCATGAATGCGGGAACCCGAATTCCCAGAAGTCTCGCAGATCAGGTAGCCCTTGCCATGAAGGATTGGGCGATCAATAATGGTGCGACTCATTATACGCATTGGTTTCAACCATTGACAGGATCTACTGCTGAAAAGCACGACTCCTTTTTTACTCCGTTGGACCATGGTATGTCGATGGAGCGTTTTTCGGGTTCGAATTTGGTACAACAAGAGCCCGATGCTTCCTCCTTCCCCAGTGGCGGTATCAGAAATACCTTTGAAGCACGAGGTTACACTGCTTGGGACCCATCTTCACCAGCGTTCATCATTGGTAAAACACTTTGTGTACCAACCATATTTATTGCCTATACCGGAGAAGCGCTTGACAATAAAATGCCATTGCTGAAATCGGTTCACGCCATCGACAAAGCAGCCGTGAGGGTATGTAAATTTTTTGATAAGAATGTCAAAAAAGTGATCACAACTTTGGGCTGGGAACAAGAATATTTCTTGATCGATAGCGCGCTTTACAATGCGCGCCCTGATATTCAATTTACCGGCAGGGCCTTATTTGGCCACAATCCGGCCAAAGGGCAACAATTGGATGATCACTATTTCGGTACTATCCCTGAAAGAGTCCATGCTTTTATGCGCGATTTTGAAATGGAATCTCATCTCTTGGGAATACCTGTAACGACACGTCATAACGAAGTTGCCCCTAACCAATTCGAGGCGGCACCGATGTTCGAAGAGGTCAACCTTTCAAATGATCACAACCTTCTCTTTATGGATATTTTAGAGAAGGTGGCTCGCAAGCATCAGTTCAGAGTTTTGCTCCATGAAAAACCTTTCGCAGGACTCAACGGTAGCGGTAAGCACAATAATTGGAGTTTGGCGACAGATACAGGAGTAAACTTGCTTTCGCCTGGTAAGAACCCGAAGTCCAACATGCAGTTTCTGACCTTCTTCATTAATACCATTAAAGCAATCGCCGATAATGCCGATGTATTACGGGCTACAATTGCTTCTGCGGGAAATGATCATCGATTAGGTGCGAATGAAGCACCGCCTGCAATCATCTCCGTCTTTATCGGATCACAGCTTACAAAGCTTCTGGATGATCTCGAGAAAAGTATTAAGGCGGGAAAGATGACTCCGGATGATAAAACACAGCTGAAGTTGAACATCGGAAAAATTCCCGAAATATTATTGGACAATACAGACCGAAACCGAACTTCTCCTTTTGCCTTTACGGGAAATAAGTTTGAATTCAGAGCGGTGGGCTCTACCGCCAATTGTGCCGTACCCATGGCGGGTTTGAACGCAATTGTGGCCAAACAGCTCGATAACTTTGCTGATCATGTCGAAGCGGAAGTAAAGAAAGGAATGAAAAAAGATGAGGCTATTTTGAAGGAACTACAGAAACTCATTACTGCTTCGAAGAAAATCAGATTTGAAGGCAATGGTTATGGTGACGAATGGGTAAAGGAGGCTGAAAAGAGAGGGCTTTCTAACATTAAAGACACGCCAAGATCACTTTTGACCTTGAAAGGTAAAAAGGTAAAAAAACTCTATGAGGAGCTTGGTATTCTCACTGAACGAGAACTAGAGGCAAGGGTTGAAATTGAGCTTGAAAAATACCAAATGCAGATTCAGATTGAATCTCGCATGTGTGGAGAAATGGCACTCAATTATATCATACCTGCGGCCCTGAAGTACCAGAAAATACTCACTGATAATGTAAGTGGAGTAATGGACGTGCTTCCGAAATCGTCTGCTTCAAAATCAACGAAAATTCAGCTCAAGATGATTGAGGAAATTTCTGAAAGGGTAGAGGTGATCAAAAATTCAATTGATGAGATGATTGAAGAAAGAAAAAAAGCCAATACTAAAACAGACTCGGAAGAACGGGCGGCAGCATACTGCGATAAAGTGAAGCCTTTCATGGAGACTATTAAGTACCACTCTGATAAACTGGAGTTGATAGTCGAAGATGAGATATGGCCTTTACCGAAGCTGCGAGAAATTCTATTCACCAGATAAGTTTAAAGACTCCTTCGGGGGTCTTTATTTTTTTAGACTCCAACAGTCTTAATTATCCTTTTTAGGCTTGTTTCATGGAAATAATTATTTTCGGGCATTCATTTTACTATATGACTAATCTCCACACGATGATTTCTACAAAAAGCTTCTTTACTTTTTGCCTTGCTACTATGGTATCCGTATCCGTTATGGCTCAGGCCGATTTGTTTACCAAGCAGGCTGATAACGCTTTTGAAAATGAAGCTTATTTCGAAGCAATTGACCTTTATAAAAAGGCC
>JGI12048J13642_11015915_pt1 | contig 12675 bp, 10 predicted proteins | sample ElkSlonscriptome_16_FD_13642 | JGI IMG/M metagenome (IMG submission 13642) | reverse complement strand
CCGGGCCTGGAGGCCGGTGGAGGCGACTTCATCCTGGCTCCCAGCGGCCCGCTGACCCTCCAGGACGCTCGGGTCCTGACGCACCAGATCCGGGTGCGCGTCCCCATCAGCTAGGAGCGCCGGCAGGCAGGAGTGGCCGGCGAGGATGTCGGGCAGGGGTCCGGCTAGAGGAGCTTCCGGAGACGGCTGAGGCCCTCCTTGACCTCCTCAGCCAGCATGTCCACCGCCGTGCCGACGTCTCCGCCGGCATCCTTGGCCTCGTCGCTCAGGACCTTCATCCGTCCTCGGAGCCGCTGGATCTTCTCCTGCAGCTCTCCCCACTCCTCACGAGCCTCCAGCTTGGCCAGGCCGGCCTTCAGCTTGAGCTCGTCCCGCTCCTCTTCGAGCCGCTCCAGCAGCTCCTTCAGCTTCTCTGATCGGTCGGACATGGATCCTCCAGGGGTTAGGGAGATCCCGGCTCGCGCCCGGGTGGGTCGGCGTCGTCGGGGTCCTCGGCGGGTGGGTCGGGGGCGGCCTCCGTCTGCGTCTCGTCGTCGGCGACGGTAGCCCCCAAGACGTCCATGCGCTGCGAGACGGGCACGACCTGGTCGGCCACCCGGATCCGAGGTTCCTCGGGCCAGCCCTCGGTGGGCTCCAGGGCCTCCGGCGTGTAGCGGCTGCCCGGGTTCCAAAGGATCCACTCGGTGAGACCAGCATCGTAGGTGGCCTGGATCTGGGCCCGGACTTCGGGGGCGCCGTACGTGGGCTTGCCCAGGGTGAAGTCCTGGAGCCAGGGCCGGGTGATGCCGGCGCCCTCCACCTCTTCGGAGCGGCGCACCGCATCCTCCAGCGCCGCCTTCACGATCTCGTAGGGGTAGGCGTTGGGCGCGTCCATCCCGAAGCTCCCCTGCCAGTAGTGGGAGGGGTAGACCATGGGGAGGGCCACGTCCACGACGTCGATGAACTCCTCCCAGACCTGGCCGATCCCCACGTCCCCGGCCGCGGAGGTGGTAACGCCGAAGACGTCGGCGGTGACCTCCACGCCGTCGCCCAGCTCGTCCCGCGTGTAGGCGAGAAGCTCGCGGATGGCCTGGGCCTTGGGCCGACCCTCGGCGCCGGGGAAGTGGGCCCGCGCCAGTTGCGACCGAGGTGCGTCGGGGAAGCGGACGTAGTCCCACTGGATCTCCGGGAAGCCCATGCCCACCACCTCCCGGGCAATGTCCAGGTGGTAGTCCCAGACGGCCGTATCGTAGGGATTCAGCCAGATGATGCCCTTCCCATCCACCCAGGGTCCGCCGGCGGTGTCCTGCACCGCCAGCTCCGGATGGGCGGCGGCCAGGAGTGGGTCCTTCACGATGACGATGCGGGCCACCGGGTAGATGTCGGCGGCGTGGAGCTTCTCCAGGAGGCCGCGAAGGTCCCGGATCCTGCGCTCGTCGTTGGCCCCGATCTCCTGCGCCAGCGGCACGTCGGAGCGGTGGCTCAGGTACCCGGTGGCATCCTTGATGTCCAGGACGAAGGTGTTGATCTCCGTCTCGGCGGCGAGCTCCAGGAGAGCGTCCACCCGACGCGTGGAGCCCGACGCCCAGGCGTTGAGATAGAGGCCGCGAACGTGCTCCGGTCGCTCGAACCGAAGCTCCGCCGTGTCGGGGAGGGGGTCCTCGGGAGTGCCGGCTGCGAGCTCGCCGGAGGCGGATCCGTCCATGGCTTCGCCCCCCGAGGCCGCCGAGGTTTCACCCGGGGGGGCCGGGAGCCGATCCCCCGACGTCTCCACCTCCGCGTCCCCCTCCTCCACCGCCGGGGCCCGAGGCGGCTCGCTCACCACCAGCGTCCCCGTGTCCGGGACCTCCAGCGCCGAATCCGCCCCTGGTTCCGGGGCGTCGTCGAAGACCGAGGGGCCGGCGTCGCACGCCGCCGCCCCCCAGACGAGGGTGAGCAGAAGCCCGACGCGCCCGAGGCGCGCGGCGATCAATAGGCCTCCAGCGACGGGTCGATCTCCTCCCGCCATCCCAGGACGCCGCCCTTCAGGTTCCAGACACGCTCGTGGCCGTAGTGCAGGAGGATCCGCGCCGCCCATTCACTACGGGAGCCCGAGCGGCAGTAGAGGACCACATCCCGGTCCCGGTCCACCTCGTTCTGGCGGGCCATGAAATCCCCCTGAGGGATCCGCATCTGCCCCTGCTCCGGCAGGTCCGCCACCTTCCGCTCCCACGCCTCCCGCACGTCCACGAGGAGGGGTTCATCCCCGGATTCCAGGCGCTCCTGGAGCTCGGTGGGGGTGATCTCGGGGACTTCGGACGGCTGGTTCATGACCCTCGGGCGGCGCGGCGGCGGCGGATGAGCTCCTCCAGGAGGAGGGCGGTTCGGGACGAGGCTCCCAGGTGCCGGTGAATATAGTCCAAGGCCCGGCGGGCGGCGTAGTCTCGGGCCTCCCCCTCCACCGTCCACTCCTGCAGGCGGCGTGCCAGGTCGGCGACGTCCTCCACCACCGCCCCTCCCCCGGACGCGGCGAGCTCCCCGGCGGCTCGTGCGTTGGTGTGCCGGGGACCGAAGGCCGCCGGCAGCCCGGCTGCCGCGGGCTCCAGCACAGAGTGCAGGCCGTCCTCCCCGAACCCGCCCCCCACATAGGCTGCCATCCCCACGGTGTAGAGGTGGGCCAGGACCCCGACGCGGTCTACCACGACCGCGTCGATCCCTCCCGCTCCGGAGACCTCCACCTCGGAGAGGGTCTCGCTCCGCCAGCCCCGATCCCGCAGCTCGTCCAGCAGGGTCTCCACCGCCTCGTGGGTGGGCTCGTGGGGCGCCACCACCAGCCGGAGGTCCTCCACATCCTCCCGGACCCGGCTCAGAGCCGGGAGCAGGACGGCTTCGTCCGCAGGCCAGGTGGAGCCCGCCACGACTGTGGGCCGGGGGTCGGCGTGAAAGGGAGCCAACCAGGGGTCGGCAGGATCCGCGGCCCGGGCTCGTCGCGCCGCCGAGTCGATCCCCGGGTCACCGGTGACCACCACGGCCTCCTCCCGCACCCCCAGCTCCCGAAGACGCGCCGCGTCCTCCTCTGCGATGGCCGCTGCCAGGCTCAAGCGGGACCAGGTGGGGCCGAGGAAGCGTCGCGCACGGGGGGTCAGCCGTCCCGCACCCGGGGGTACGGTGGCCGCCACCAGGGCCACCGGGATCCCCCGACGATGCGCCTCGTCGACGAGGGTGGGCCAGACCTCCGTTTTCGTGAAGGCCACCACGTCCGGGGCCACCCCGTCCAGGGTCCGGCGCACCGGGCCCGGCACGTCCCATGGCAGATAGGCCGCCATGTCGGTGGGCATGGAGCCGGCCAACCCCTCCGCAGAGGGCGAGAAGTGCGTGTAGATGGACTGGAGGTCGCCACCCACCCGGTCCCGCAGCGCCTCCAGCACCGAGCGCGCCTGGAGGCCCTCGCCCACCGAAGGCGCGTGGAACCAGGCCAGCGGTCGGCCGCGGTCCCGCTGCTTCCGACCCCACCCCGCCAGCTCCCGGTGAGCGCTCCGGCGGCCATCCAGCGTCCGGGCGAATTTGGAGGACCCCAGGGCGAGGACCGGAGTCAGGGTTCGCAGGGTACCCTGGGCCAGGCGGTAGGCGAGGCGGTGGGCGAAGGGCGGGCGATCCATGGTGGCTTGGAGGATAGCCCCCGGGCCCGGCGAGGCCCACCCTCCCGACCTGCTGCCAGAGACCCGGAACTCCCCTCCCCCGTCCCCCACGCCATGCACTTCCAGGTCACCGTCCGGTACGGCTCGCAGTACCAGCGCTACCACACCCTCGCGGTGGAGGGCCCCACCGTCCGGGAGGCGCTCCGGGCCGCTGCCGATGCCCTCCCCGAGGAGATCGCGGACGAGGCCGATCTGGTGGAAATGCGCCCCTCGGTGGACCCGGACGAGCGCAGCTACCTGGGAGAGGACGAGGGATGACGCCGGGCGATGGGACCGTAGGAGGTGGAAGCGCGGTCCACCGGATGGGACGCCGGCGCCTCCTCCGGGGCCTGGGGGCCCTGGCGGCGTTGGCCCTCGTGGCGGGCTGCTGGGCATGCTCGCCGGTCTATGTGGTGAAGGCCGGGCTGGCCGAGTGGCGCATCCTCCGCGCCCGCCAGCCCATCCCGGAGGTCCTTACCGACCCCGCCACCCCCAGCGATACCCGGGACAAGCTGGCCTTCGTCGCCGAAGCGCGCCGCTTCGCCGCCGACGAGTTGGCGATCGATGTCGGGGGCGCCTACAGCCAGTTCACGGCCCTGGAGTCGGACACCCTGGCGCTGGTCCTCTCCGCGGCCCACCGCGACCGCCTCGCTTCCCGGACCTGGTGGTTCCCGGTGGTAGGTCACGTGCCCTACAAGGGCTTCTTCGACGAAGGGGACGCCCGCAGCGAGGAAGCGGAGCTACAGGAGGAGGGCTTCGACACCTACCTGCGACCCACTGCGGCGTTCAGCACCCTGGGCTGGTTCGACGACCCCGTCCTCTCCAGCATGCTGCGCAGCGACGAGATCGAGGCGGTGGAGACCGTCCTCCACGAGCTCGCACACCGCTACCTCTTCGCGTCGGGGCGGGTCCGCTTCAACGAGAGCTTCGCCACATGGGTGGGGCGGGCCGGCGCGGTGGTCTTCTTCTGTGGGCGGGACGGAGGGGGCCCCGACACGGTGAAGTGCGCCCGGGCCGAAGCCCGTTGGAGGGACTACCAGCGCTTCGGCGTCTTCATCGACGGCCTGGTGGCAGAGCTGCAGGCGGTCTACGCCGACTCCGCCCTGACCCGGGAGGCCGTGCTGGAGCGCCGTGGCCGGATCTTCGCGTCGGCCTTGGACCGGTTCGATGCCCGGGTGCAGCCTACCTTGGAGAGCTTCACCTTCGGCGGCTTCCGATCCACGCCCCTGAACAACGCCACGCTCCTGGCCCGGATGCGCTACTACCACCGCCTCCCGGATTTCGCGGAACTTCAGGCGGAACAGGGGGGGCTGGCCCCAGCCATGGCCTACCTCCGCGACGGCCTGGAAGAGGTGGATGACCCCTTCACCCTCCTGCCCGGAGCCGGAGTCGAATCCCAGGCGGACGAAGCGGACCTTGCCCCCGGCGCAGAGGAACGCTCATTCTATTAGGCTTGAACGTATTGTCTCCCCTGCGCCACCATAGGCCATGGCCATCGAGCCGGATTGGGAGCAGGTCCTCGACTGGGCGCCCACGCCCATCGTCGTGTTTGGGCTGGACGGTCGACTCCTCCACGTCAACGAGCGCGCGGTGCGGGCATTCCGCGACGCAGGGGTCTCCGAGTCGGAGAGCCTGGTGGGCTCGACCTGGCAGACGACCTTCCCCTTCCTGCTGGACTCGCCCTTCCGCGCAAGCTTCGACGAGGTAGCTGCGGGCCCTGAGGGAACGGAGCACGTCATCCCCAGCCTCGTCGGGCAGGTCGGGTCGTACCGGGTCACCCTCCGGCGGCTCAGCCACGACTGCATCGCCACCTTCTTCGTCGCTTCGGAGGACCTGGAGCGGAGATGGCGTGACACCCTGGACGAACTGGCGCGGGCTCGGCAGCGACTCCACGAATCCGAGGCCTTCCGGCGGCGCTATCCCTTCGGCTCCACCGGAGTCTTCGACGACTCCCTCCGCTACCTGTCCGTGGCGGGAGGCGGGTGGGACGAGATGGGGATCGATGCCGGCAGGATCGAGGGACGTTCCTTCCGGGAGGTATGGGATGCCGAGACCGCCGGACTCCTGGAGGAGCTGGGCCGCGTGGCGCTGGAGGGTCGGGAGGCCATGACGCGCATCACCGTCGAGGACGAGGCCTACGAAATCTGGGCCGGCCCCGTCCCCACCTCCGGGCGCGGACCTCGGGGCATGTTCCTCAGCCGGGACGTGAGCCAGGAACACCGATTCGCCCAGGAGGTGCGACTCCTCCGTCAGGCCTCCTCGGCGGCCCAGATCGGCATCACGGTGGTGGACCTGGCGGAACCCGACGAACCGCTCATCCACGTCAACGAAGGGTTCGAACGCATCACCGGCTACTCCCGGACCGAGAGCCTGGGCCTGAACTGCCGCTTCCTCCAGGGATCCGATACCGACCAGGCCACCATCACCCGGATGCGAGCGGCCATCCGTCGGGGAGAGACCTTCCAGGATACCATCCTCAACTACCGGAAGGATGGGACCCCCTTCTGGAACCGGCTGACCCTCTCCCCCTTCTCCCAGGTCCGGACCGACACCCGATACGTGGGGATCCAGGAGGACGTCACCGAGATCCGGGAGGCCGAGGTCGAGCGTGACCACCAGCGACGTCTTTCGGAGTTGGGGATGCTCGCCGGCAGCATCGCCCACGACTTCAACAACATCCTCATGGAGAGCCGGGGCCGGCTGACCATCTGCGAGAACTCGTCCGCCCTCGAAGAGATCCGTGACGAGCTGCAGGACCTGGACCGGACGCTGCGGGGGGGCAAGACCCTGGTCAAGCAGCTCCTGGCCTACGCCCGGCGGAGCACCCCAGGAGACGATGCCGACGTGGGTCCGGCGCTGGTCCGTGACGCCGTCCCCGCCGTGGTACGCCTCCTCCCGCACAATGTGAAGGTCGAGATGTCCCACCCGGACGAGGCTCTCCCGGTGGCGCTGGGGCCGCTGCGTGTGGAGCAGATCCTGCTGAACCTGGCGAAGAACGCCGCCGAGGCCATGCCGGAGGGTGGGACGCTCCGGGTGGAGGTTGCGCCGGACGACAGCCCGGGCTGGGTACGCTGGACGGTGTGCGACGAGGGGGCCGGGATTCCCGACGACGTCCAGGAGCGGGTCTTCGACGCCTTCTTCACCACCAAGGGGTCCGGCGGGACCGGGCTGGGATTGAGCAGCGTCCGGCTCATCGTGGAACGGGCCGAGGGAACCATCGAGGTGGAATCCGCACCGGACGAGGGGGCGACCTTCACCATCCGCCTCCCTCGGGCCGAGCAGATCCCCCAGCGGACATCCGACTCGCCCACCGAGATCAAGGGGAAGCGGCGACCCGGCCGCCTGAAGGGACTCCGGCTCCTCCTGGTGGAGGACAAGCCCGGGATCCTGGACGTGATGCGTCGGCTGCTGGAGCGACGTGGATTGGAGGTGACCACCGCCCCCGACGGAGCCAAGGGCCTCGAGCGGTTCCAGGCCGCCCCGGAGCCCTTCGACATCGTCGTGGCCGACCGGGACATGCCCCGCATGGCCGGCGACCGCCTCCTGCGGGAGATCTCCGAGACCGCGAACCCCGAGGATCGCCCCTGGCTCGTCCTCATGTCCGGGGATCTCGCCCACGGATCGCTCGAGCTTCCGGAGCACACCACGTTCGTCTCGAAGCCCTTCGAGGTCGAAGAGCTCATCGCCGTTCTGGAGGGCGAGGTTTCGCAGCGAGAGGCCCAAGCCTGACCCGGCGTCCATCGGCCCTTGGGGCGGATCCCCGCCGGGTATAGGTTTTCGACTCTTCGCGCCCGGTTGACTCCGGGCGTTCCACAAGTGTTCCGAACGCCTCGTCCGTCCGCCGGACGGGGCCCATCCGACGGATCCGATGGAGAACCACGACGACGGGTACGTCCCGTCCCAGGTCGAGGCGAAGTGGCAGGAGCAGTGGGAGAAGCGGGGCACCAACCGTTTCACCCGGGAGGAGCTCACCACCGCCGAGCGTCCCTACTACAACCTCATGATGTTCCCCTACCCCTCCGCCGAGGGACTGCATGTGGGGAATCTCTACGCCTTCACCGGCGCCGATGTCCACGGGCGCTTTCAGCGGCTGCAGGGGAACGAGGTCTTCGAGCCCATCGGCTTCGACGCCTTCGGGATCCACTCGGAGAACTTCGCCCTGAAACAGGGGGTCCATCCCATGGACCTCATCCCATCCAACGTGCGCAACTTCACGCGCCAGCTCCGGCGCACCGGCGGCATGTTCGACTGGGATCACACGGTGGACACCACCCAGCCCGAGTACTACCGCTGGACCCAGTGGGTCTTCCTCCAGCTCTTCAAGGCGGGGCTCGCCGAACAGAAGGAGGCGCCCGTCAACTGGTGTCCGTCGTGCAAGACGGTCCTGGCCAACGAGCAGGTCATCGCCGGGGAGTGCGAGCGGTGCGGGACGCCGGTGGAGCAGCGGCGCATCGCCCAGTGGTTCTTCAAGATCACCGACTACGCCCAGCGCCTCCTGGACAACCTGGAGGAGATCGACTGGTCGGAGACCACCCGGAAGGCCCAGAAGAACTGGATCGGACGGAGCCAGGGCGCCCAGCTCTCCTTCCCCATCCTGGGCGGAGGCGACGGTGGCGACGCCGGCGACATCGAGGTCTTCACCACCCGCCCCGACACCATCTTCGGCGCCACCTATATGGTGCTCTCCCCCGAGCACCCGCTGGTGGAGGAAATCACCACCGCCGATCAGGCGGAGGCGGTGCGGAGCTACCAGGCCGAGGCCGCCAAGAAGGATCTGGTGGCGCGGCAGAAGGTGGACAAGACCAAGACCGGCGTCTTCACCGGCGCCACCTGCCGCAACCCGGCCACCGGCGACGCCATCCCCGTCTGGATCGCGGACTACGTCCTCATGGAGTACGGCACCGGCGCCATCATGGCGGTCCCGGGCCACGACGAGAGGGACTTCGAGTTCGCCACCGAGTTCGACCTCCCCATCGTGCGGGTGGTGGCAGGCCAGGACGCCGACGCCGGCACGCCGCTGGACGAGGCCTACACCGGCGAGGGCACCCTGGTGAACTCCGGCGACTTCGACGGGATGGCCGCCAAGCCCGAGGGCGTGGAGGCCATCACCGCCTGGCTCGCCGAGAAGGGACGCGGCGAGGCCCACATCAACTACCGGCTTCACGACTGGTGCATCTCGCGCCAGCGCTACTGGGGCCCGCCCATCCCCATCATCCACTGCGACGCCTGCGGTCCCGTGGCCGTCCCCGAGGAGGACCTCCCGGTGGAGCTGCCGCGGGTGGAGGACTTCGCCCCGGACGACTCAGGCGTGAGCCCCCTGGCGCGGGTGGAGGAGTGGTATCAGACCACCTGCCCCGAATGCGGCGCCGACGCCCGGCGGGAGACCGATGTCAGCGACACCTTCCTGGATTCGGGATGGTACTTCCTGCGCTACCCCTCCACCGACTTCGACGACAAGCCCTTCGACCAGGTGATGACGAAGCGGTGGCTCCCGGTGGACACCTACATCGGTGGGAACGAGCACGCGGTGCTGCACCTCATGTACGCCCGCTTCCTCACCATGGTGCTCCATGACCTGGGCCACCTCACCTTCGAGGAACCCTTCAGCGTCTTCCGCGCCCACGGCCTCATCACGCACGACGGCTCCAAGATGAGCAAGAGCAAGGGGAACGTGATCCTCCCGGACCCCATCATCGACGACTACGGGGCCGACACCTTCCGGATGTACCTCATGTTCCTTGGGCCCTTCGAGGAGGGCGGAGACTACCGGGACGAGGGCATCCAGGGGCCCTTCGGCTTCCTGCATCGACTCTGGGACACCGTGGAGACGGCGGAGGAGGGGGAGGCCGACCCCGAGGTGGAGCGGAAGATGCACCAGACCATCCGACAATGCACCGAGCAGATTCCTGCGCTCGGCTACAACACCTCCATCGCCGCCATGATGGAGTACCTCAACGTGCTGCGGGCCGGTGGGCGCACCGCCGCCCGCTCCGAGGTGGAGCCCCTGGTCTGCCTGGTGGCCCCCTTCGCGCCCCACCTGGCCGAGGAGCTCTGGGAAACACTGGGCCACTCGGAGAGCATCTTCGAGGGGGCACGCTGGCCCGACTTCGACCCCGAGAAGCTGGTGGAGGAGACGGTGGAGGTGGCCGTCCAGGTGAACGGCAAGCTCCGGGGCACCATCGAGGTGGCGCCCGGCGCCCCCGACGACGAGGTCACCGCCTCCGCCCGCGCCGAGGAGAATGTGGCCCGGCATCTGGAGGACACCAACGAGCGCCGCGTCATCGTGGTGCAGGATCGGCTGGTGAACTTCGTCGTCGGCTAGATCGCCCGCACCCGACCGTCCCCCGCAGTCCCCTTCCGCGAGCCGCATGGACTCCCGACAACTCGCCATCGACGCCATCCGCGTCCTCTCCATGGACGCGGTGCAGGCCGCCGCGTCCGGTCACCCCGGCACCCCCATGGCGCTGGCCCCCGCCGGCTACCGCCTCTTCCACGAGCACCTTCGGCATGATCCGGCCCACCCGGACTGGATGGACCGGGACCGCTTCGTGCTCTCGGTGGGGCACGCCTCGATGCTCCTCTACTCGCTCCTGCACCTGAGCGGGTACGACGTCTCCCTGGACGACCTGAAGGACTTCCGGCAGTGGGGGTCACCTACCGCCGGGCATCCGGAGCGTGGCCACCTCCCCGGCGTGGAGACCACCACCGGGCCGTTGGGCCAGGGCGTGGCCAACTCGGTGGGGATGGCCATGGCGGAGCGGTGGCTGGCGCACCGGTTCAACCGGCCCGGGCACGAGGTCGTGGACCATATGACCTGGGCCTTCTGCTCCGACGGGGACGTCATGGAGGGGGTCTCCCACGAGGCCGCGGAGCTCGCCGGCCATCACCGGCTGGGGAAGCTGGTGTGGGTCTTCGACGACAACCACATCACCATCGAAGGCGACACGGACCTCGCCACCTCGGTGGACCACGCCCAGCGCATGGCCAGCTACGGCTGGCACGTGCTCCATGTGGACGACGGGAACGACCTGGAGGCGCTGGACGACGCCTTCCAGGCCGCCCGGGACGAGACCGAGCGACCCACCTTCATCGTCCTCCGCACCGTCATCGGGTACGGCAGCCCCAACATGGCCGGGAGTGAAGCCACCCACGGAGCGCCGCTGGGCGCCGACGAGGTGGAGGCCACCAAGAAGAACCTGGGCTACCCGTCGCTGGAGGCCTTCCACGTCCCCGAGGAGGCCCGGGAGCACTGGGCGTCCGTCGCCACCCGCGGCGCCGAACTGGAGTCCGACTGGCAGGCCCGCTGGGGAGCGTACCGGGCGGAGTTCCCGGAGCCGGCCGCCGAGCTGGAGCGGGTCATGCGGGGCGAGCTTCCCGAGGGTTGGGACGCCGAGATCCCCGATCTCTCCTCGGTGGAGAAGGCCGACGCCACCCGGGGCTGGTCCGGCGCGGTCCTCCGAGGGGCCGCCGCCTGCATCCCCGAACTCCTGGGGGGCTCCGCCGACCTGGGTGGCTCCAACAAGACGGACATCACCGGCGCCGACTCCTTCCTCCCCGGGTCCCCCGGGGGTCGCATCGTCCACTTTGGGGTTCGGGAGCACGCCATGGGCTCCCTCATGAACGGGATGGTTCTCCACGGGGGCCTGCGCCCCTTCGGCGGGACCTTCCTCATCTTCAGCGACTACATGCGGCCCGCCATCCGGCTGGCGGCGCTCATGGGATTGCCGGTCACCTACGTCTTCACCCACGACTCCATCGGTCTGGGCGAGGATGGCCCCACCCATCAACCCATCGAGCAGCTCGCCACCCTCCGGGCCATCCCGGAGCTGGTGGACCTCCGGCCCGGCGACGCCGCCGAGGTGGAGGTGGCCTGGCGGGTGGCGCTGGAGCAGACCGACCGCCCCTGCTTCCTCTCCCTCACCCGGCAGAAGGTGCCGGTGCTGGACCGAGGGGAAGGCGGACTCGCATCCGCCGAGGGGCTGCGGCAGGGCGGCTACGTCCTGGCCGACGCCGAGGCCTCCGACCTCCAGGTGATTCTGCTGGCCAGCGGAAGCGAGCTGGCCCTGGCGGTGGAGGCGCGCCGGACGCTGGAGGGGGAGGGTGTGGGCACCCGGGTGGTGAGCCTGCCGAGCTGGCGGCTCTTCCAGGACCAGCCCGCCGACTACCGCGCGGAGGTCCTCCCGCCGGAGGTGTCCGCCCGGGTGAGCGTGGAGGCCGCCACCACCTTCGGGTGGGAGCGCTGGCTGGGTACCGAGGGGCGGGCCGTGGGCATCGACCACTTCGGAGCTTCCGCCCCCGCGGAGCGACTCTTCCAGGAGTTCGGCTTCACCGCCGAGCATGTGGCGCAGGAGGCCCGCGCCCTCCTGAGCTAGTGTGACGCCCCCAGCCCCTCGGGCCGACCAGGCTTCGGTGACACCCGACTAGTTCGCGCCTTCGCGCCCCTCCCGGGCGATGCGGAGGAGCTCGTCGGAAGGCAGCTCCCCCACCAGTGCCTGCTCCACCCGCGGACTCGACCAGGTGACCACGGGCAGCAGGCCACCCGGCGCCACCGAAGAGGCGTCGGAGAGGCGGGGAGCCCGCACCTCCGCCTCCATGCGGGGCACAAGGTAGTGGGAGATCCGGGCGTCGCCCTTCCGGTAGATGATGACCGCACCCCGCTCCCCTTCCAGGAGGCAGATTTCGGCGCCCTCCAGCTCCAGCCCGGCCTGGGACAGGACGGCGACGGTGACGCCCAGCTCCCGGGCCAGGAAGGCCCGCACCGCCGCAGGGTCCGAGGTGAGGATGTGCTCCTCCCCCACGGTGCGCCGCAGGTGATCCTCGACGAAGACCCCCCCGGCATCGGCCCGCGTCGGCGGTCCGTCCGCCTGGATCAGGACGAGGCCGGCCAGCCACGCCGCCACCATCCCGGTGCCTACCAAGAGGGGCACAGCGAAGCGCCTCCGGCGCCGCTGGCGACGCCCCGGAGAAGCCCCGGGCACATCGTCGGGAAGGCTGCCCCCGGCGCTGGCCCGAGCTCGCGCCAGCGCATCGAACACCCGCT
>JGI12048J13642_10646495_pt1 | contig 12680 bp, 12 predicted proteins | sample ElkSlonscriptome_16_FD_13642 | JGI IMG/M metagenome (IMG submission 13642) | reverse complement strand
TGAGCCGGCTCTGGGGCGTCGTCGCGGGTGTCAGCCTGAGGGCGGGCCGATGAGGGCCCTGGTCCGCCGAGCTTCGGTCGTACTCCGCGGGCTCGTCGCCCTCGGGCTGGGCGGAGGGCTCCTGATGGCGGGTGCCTGCAGCGACGGGTCCACCGCCACCGGGCCGGGCGCACCAGTGCCCTTCTCGGTCACCGTATCGCTGCCGGAGGCCAGCGCCCAGGACCTGGCCGGGGTGGGCAGCGCCTTCGACGCGGCGGACGAGGTCTTCGTCTTCGTCGGTGCCTTCCCGGACGGGCTGGACACGCTGGAGCTCCTGGACAACCTGGAGGAGCGGGCGGTGGTGGACGCCGACGACCTGCTTCTGGAGCTGGAGCAGCTCTCCCAGGTCCTCCAGGCCGACTGGCTGCCCCTCGGCGACGACCGCACGGTGCGACTCAGAGTCCTGGGGCCCGAGGGCGACCTCCCGGTGGTGGCCATCGCCCTGGTGGCCCTGGAGCGTCATGTGCTCTTCGTGGGAGCGTCCGAGGCCGTGCGCCTCCGGGTCGCACCGCCGCCGCAGGTGGCGATCCCGCTGACCCCGCTCTCCTGGGACACCGAAGTCACCCAGGATCTGGTGAGCCTCTCCGGCCCCGGCGCGGTGGTGCAGCTTCAGGCGCGCGGCACCTTCTTCACCGGCGATCCTCTGGGGATCCTCCCGCCGGACGCCACCGTCTGGAGGAGCCTGGACGGCCGCGTCGAAGTCCTGGATCCTCGGGCCGGACTGGTCCGCGCCGTCGTGCCGGGGACGGCGCGGGTGGAGGTGGAGAACGTGCTGCACGGCTTCTCCCTCGCCGACGACGGGGGCCCCGAGAACGGCCAGATCGCCGACACCGTGGTGGTCCGGGTGGAGGGGCGCTGACGCCTAACCCGGCGCAGCCGCCCGTTTCCGAGCCAGCACGTCCTCCATGAAACGGAGAACCACGGAGGAGGGCACGGCCACCAGGGTCGTGCCGTCGGCCCGCTCCTGCCCACCCCGGACGACCCCCACGAGCTGTCCCTCCGGATCCAGGACCGGGCTGCCGCTGGACCCCGGCGCACCGTAGCCGTCGACCTGGAGCTGGGTCGGCACCAGCGCCCGCACCGTCCCGGCGCCCACCGCCGCCTCCGGTCGGGCCCCGTCCGTGCCGACGCCCCCCAGCGGAAAGCCCAGGATGGCCACGGGCATCCCCGCCGCCAGCGTATCCGGGCGCCGGTGGAACCCGGCGATGACGGGAATCTCCGCGGCACCGACGAGCTGCAGCGCCGCCAGATCCGCCTCGTCGGAGCGGGCCACGAGGTCGGCGGGCCAGACGCGGTCCGACCCACTGAACTGGACGGCAATGCGCGACGGCACCCCGCCTGGGCCCTCCACCACATGCCGGTTCGTCAGGAGGAGCCCTTCCGGCTGCACGGAGAAGGCCGTGGCCGTCCGCACCTCGCCACCCTCGAACTCCAGGTAGATCTCCGCCAGCGCAGGCTGGTTGAGCCCGGCCACCGTCTCGAAGTCGATCCCGGCGGCCCGCTCCTTCCGGCCCAGCTCCTCCGTCGCCTCCCGCAGCCGCTGCTCCAGGACCGCCGTCTGACCCCGGTCGCCGGCGGTCCGGGCTCGCTGGAGGTCCTCGCCCAGCTCCTCCAGCTCGGACCGGGACGCCTCCAGCGCACTCTCGAGGCCACTCACCTGGTCGCGGAGCCCGGAGATCAACCGACGGCTGGTCTCCTGAAGGCTGTCGAGTCGCTGCGTCAGCTCCCGCACTTCCGCCCGCTCGCGCCGCAGCGGCAGCATGATCAGGGCCACCAGGGCAGCGGCGGCGACGAGTCCAGCCAGGGTCCAGAGGAGGGGCGAGCCTGCGCTTGACCTGGTAGGAGCTCCGGCGGACGGCTGCACCGGGACCGGCTCCTGCGGATCCACGGGAGACGGCTCCAGCTCCGGGTCGATGGGATCCAAAGGGCCGGGCGGGTCCAGGTCCTTGGTGGGTGGGAGGGAGTGGGTCCGGCCGGGAGATTCCCGGTGGAAGCGGAGCGTGGGGCCCGAGGCCCCGAGGGAGATCCGGTCCCCCTCTTCGAGCCGGACGCGTCCCCGGACCCAGGTACCGTTCAGGATCGTCCCGTTCGTGCTCCCGGCGTCCCGGACGTACCAGTCGTCGTCGTCGAGCTCGAGGACCGCGTGGCGGGCCGACACCGCCAGGTCGAGCTCCGCGTCCAGCCGGAGGTCCGACTCGGCGGCCCGTCCGATGACCACCGGCCCGGTCCGGAATCGGACCAGGCTTCCGGCCTTCCCACCGGTCAGGACGCTCAGCCTCATGCTCACGATGGCGGCCTCCGCGGGTCGCCTAGACGAGCACCGGGTCGCTCAGGTCCAAGGTGCCCTGGCCTCCCTGGTAGGACATGAAACCGGGGTCGGAGTTCTCCACGTACTGCACCCCCTCCCACGGATCCAGGATCACCAGATCGGCCCCGTCGGCCGTGGGGCCCACACAGCAGGTCCAGTGCCCGCCCCCAGCGCCCCAGAGCCACCCCACGATGGCCGGCTTGGTCGGTGTGCACTTCCTGAGCTCCTCCAGAAGCGCCGCCGGGGCCATGCCGCCGGCGTCCCGGGCCGTCGACACCCGGTGGGGCTGCTCCAGGAGCACCCGGATGAGGGGGGCGTTCATCGACCCCACGTTGATCCAGTCATGCGCATTGCTCGCCACGGCGCCCAGCGCCGACACGCCTTCGTGGAGGCGTCCGGCTTCGGCCAGCGCCACGAGACCCCGGATGAACTGCTCGTTGACCTGATTGGCGGCGAGCCGGTGCACGCCGCGCTTGACCATGGCCACGCAGGCCGGTCCGCACGAGTTGCCCCGCTCCTGGAGGACGAAGTTGTGCCACCGCCCGTCCCGGTCCTTCTCCTGCTGCCACTTCCCGGGTGTGTACCCGGGGATGTTCACCGGCGCGGCCGCGGCCCTGTGGGTCTGGAGGTGGAAGGCCTGCGTGAGGTACCGATGGACGTTCGTGTACTTGGTGGTCCACTTCGCCGCCGGCACCTTCGCCATCTCCTTCTGCACCTCCGCAGGGGTGGCGGGGGGCATCGTCCGCTTCAGCAACGCAACGAGGTCATGGAGCGAACTGCGCCGGAACCGCTCGAAATGGCTGTTGTCCTTCCGGAGCTCGATCTCGAATTTGTCGTACCGGAACATAGGCGCATTCGGGCAGGAGGAGACTCGTGGCTCCGGCATTAGTGGTTGTCCGGGCCCGTCACCACAAGGAGTCCGCTCTCGCGTCGGCCCCCTCCCTGGCCTGGGCGCCCCCGCCTCCGCATGATGTTCGTGGGAGGAAGGCCATGGAGATCATCGACCGCACCGCCGAGACCGCGGGCACGACCCGCACGCGCAACGACCCGCCGAAGCAGATCTACAGCCGGCACGACCGGCAATCGCTGGATCAGGTGCGGGGGGCCTTCTTGCACCAGACGTACTTCTTCAACCCGAATCCGTCCCGCTACGACCATACCATCGCCCACTTCGTGATCCTCCGACGGGGCGACGTGCTTCAGGTGCGGCCGCTCACGGCCGGGCTGAACAGTGTCTCCAACGGGCGGGCCGTGGACATCGAGTTCGAGGGTCGCTACCCCTCGCTGCGTCAGATCCGGCACCTCCGACGAACCGACGCCCCGGTGCCGCATCCGACCCTTCCGCAGCTCCTGGCGGGACGCGCGCTTCTCCGCCACCTCCGCGACACCCAGGGCATCGCGCACGTCTGGGGGCACCGACAGGCCAGTCGCATGGAGCGGGACAACTGCCCGGGCCCGCAGCTCTGGTACAACGTGGGGGAGTGGGCGGTGCGGAACCTGGGGCTGACCAGCACCGGTCTGCGGGAGTCCATACCGGTGGCCTGGCGCACCGAACGCTCGCTGGAGCTCGTCTGGCCCTCCCCGCTGGACGATCCCTGGGACGACGCTCGGTTCGACACGATGATCTCGCGAGTGAACCGGTGGTGAGGAGCGTCCCGCGATGATGCCGCGGCGCTTCGTGCTCGGGTTGGACGCAGACGATGCCGACATCCCTGGCGTCTTCGGCGTCCCCCATGCACGGATTCCCGGGAGCTGGCGGATCCTCTGTTCCTACGCCGATGGCAAGCGGCACAAGGCGCGGATCTTCCGCACCCTCGAGGAGGAGGGGCAGGTCGAGGCCCGGGGGAGTTGGGAGTGGCATCACGTGGTGGAAGCCCAGCACTACGCGGACATCGACGTCCTGGGGCGGCTGGAACGCATGTACGAGGAGGTGCTTCCGTGCGTCCTTCTCCATCGGGAGGAGCACATCGCCTACAACCAGCTCCTTCACACCCGGGCCACCGACGAACTCCACCGGGTGGGCGGGCTTCCCCGGGCGATGAAGGAACGGGCGGCGAAGACCGCGGCCCACGCGCGTGACCCGACCAACCACGCGGCGTTGCGGGCACGCATGGACGGTCTCCAGCGCCTGTACGATCGGGCGTACCAGGGGGACCCGGTGCTCCAGACCGTCGCGCGACGTGTTCTCGACGAGGCGCGGGAGGCCCTCCGAAGGCGCTGACCCCGCCGGTCTGGCGCGCGTGCCACCGGATCGGCACTCTGGGGGCCACCGACGTGGACGAGCGGACGCCCCTGCACCTGGACAGGAACGGAGGATCTCATGAACGGTTTCGCCGGCATTCTCGAAGCGCTCGCAGCCCTCTCCTGGCCGCTCCTGGTCCTCTTCGTCTTCGTCCGCTTCGCCCCTGCCCTCAACGAGCTCATCTCGTCGGCGCGGAGCCGGAAGTTCACCCTGAAGGTCGGGGGTCAAGAGCTTTCCATGGAGGAGGTCCGGGCCCAGCAGTCCAACCTCATCGCCGATCTCCAGAACCAGGTGGCCTCGCTCCGGGAGGCGCTGTCCGACGGCGAGGAGGGGACGACCCTCCGGCTCCCCGAGCGACGGCCGCAGCCGGCCCCGGCGACGAGTTCTCCGGCCCGGATCCTCTGGGTGGACGACCAGATCAAGAACAACAGCTACTACGTGGAGCAGCTGACCCGAGGCGGGGTCGAGGTGGACCTGGCCGAGAACACCGCCGAGGGACTCCGGGCGTTCGCGAACCACTCCTACCGGCTGGTGGTCTCGGACATCGGCCGCAAGGAGGGCGACCGCTATAACCGCGACGCGGGCATGGAACTCCTGCGGGACCTGCGGAAGTCCGCGGTGAAGGCCCCGGTGGTCCTCTTCACCTCGGGCGCCGGGGTGAAGGAGCGAGCGGAGGAGGCGACCGCCCTCGGGGCGGACCTCATCACCGATTCCGGGACGGAGCTCGTGCAGTTCCTCCGGCGCCACCTCCCTGAGTGGGACAACTGAGCCGCCTCGCCGCCACGGTGTCCGTGCCCGTCGGTTCGTCGGTCCCGCGCACCACCTGGCCGGATCGGAGCGACGGAGGCCGCGGTTGGGCGGTGAGGACGACCCGCTAGACCCAGCGCCGGACGGACTCGCGATACCTCCGGTAGTCGGCTCCGAACCGCTCCGTCAGGTACCGTTCCTCCGGCACCACCGTCCAGCGCCGGAGAGCCCACGCCACGAAAACCGCCAGAAGGATGGCCCAAAGGCTCTGGTAGCGCAGGCCCATCCCGGTCAGGATGGCGAGAAGCGCCAGGTAGATGGGGTTTCGGCTGAGTCGGAAGGGGCCGGTGGTCACCAGGGCGGTGGTCTCCCGGTCGTGATCCGCGGAAGTCCCGGCCCGGGAGAGGGTGAATTGGCTCCAGAGAAGGAGCGCCGCGCCTGGGACGAGGAGCACCACCCCCAGGAGCTCGGAGACTTCGTCGGCCAGGGGGAAGGGGAGGGGGAGGAAGCGGGTGAGGAGGAGGCTCGCCACCAGCCAGCCCAGGAGGAATCGGGTGGGGTGGATGGCCCCGGACGGGTTGTCGGCCATGAGGATTCCGGAGTGGGGGACTCAGCCCTCGTCTTCGTCGATCCAGAAGATCTCTTCCACGGAGACGCCGAAGTGGTGGGCCAGGAGGAGGGCGATGGTCGTGGCGGGAACGAAGCGCCCGACCTCGATGGTGCTGATGGTCTTCCGGGAGACGCCGATGGCGTCGGCGAGCTGCTGCTGGGTCATGCGGCGCTCGGCCCGCAGGACGTGGAGTCGGTTCTTCAGCTCGACGTCACGCACCGGGTCGCACGTCCGGTGACGGCTCGGCCAGGTCCCGGTCCTGAACCAGGAAGACGGTGGCGAAGGAGATGAGGAGCACCGCCAGGATCAGGTCCAGGGTGAACTCGGTGGGGAGGGCCTCCAAACGCTCGGCGAAGGACTCCAGGACGACGACGACCAGCAGCGTGGTGAGCCAGGAGCCCATCTTGGCCTGGCGGAGGGTGTGGTGGACGAAGCCGTCCTCTCCCCGGTAGACGCGCCATTCGGTGGTGGAGCGGTTCCGGATCTTCCAGAGGCCGATGGGGACGAACGCTACGAAGACCCCGGCGGCCGTCACCAGCGTCGCCACGTCCACCCACCCTTCCAGGGCGGGATCCAACAGGTGACCCGCGGTCTGGGCGGTGTAGCTCAGCCCCAGGGAGAAGATCGCAAGGACGCTGTAGCGCCGATGTCGATCGCCGATGTCGGCGACGGAGGGGGAGGAGCGTGAGGGCATGTGGGGGCTCCCGAGGGTATGGAAAGGTATCGTAGTGATACCGGAACGTGTCGTGATGATACCTTAAGGTGTCATAAGCTCGCCCCCGGCACAAGCTGCCAGCCGTTCCCGGCAGGCTTCAGGCCAGCCCCCCCCTCAGGTCCGCGCCAGCTCGCTGGTAGCCTCGCCGTCTCCCTCGCCCACCAACGACTCCTCCAGGAGCTGCCGCCGGAGGAGCGCCGCGTAGGTGCCCCCCCGGGCCAGGAGCTCCTCGTGGTGGCCCCGCTCCACGATCTCCCCCTCGTCCAGCACCAGGATGAGGTCGGCGTGCATCACCGCCGAGACCCGGTGGCTGATGATGAACGAGGTGCGTCCCTCCATGACCTTCCGCAGGTCCGCCAGGATCGCCGTCTCGGTGTGCGTGTCCACCGCCGAGAGGGCGTCGTCCAGGATGAGGATGGACGGGTCGCGGGCCACGGCCCGGGCCAGGGTGGCGCGCTGCTTCTGGCCCCCGGAGAGGTTGATGCCCCGCTCCCCCAGCAGGGTGTCGTAGCCCCGGGGGAAGTCCTCCACCTGCTCGTGAAGCTGGGCGATGCGCGCCGCCGCCTCCACCGCCCGGGCCACGTCCGGGCCGGACTCATCCACGTCCTCGGCATCGGGGGCGCCGTCCAGCCCCAGAGCGATGTTGGCCTGGATGGTGTCGCTGAAGAGGAAGGTGTCCTGGGCCACCACCCCGATGGCTCGTCGGAGCTCGGCGGGCTCCACCCGGTCCACCGGAACGCCGTCCACCCGGACCACCCCCTCGGTGGGGTCGTAGAGCCGGGCCAGGAGCGCCATGAGGGTGGACTTGCCGGAGCCGGTGGGGCCCACCACGGCCACCGTCTGACCCGGCTCCACCGTGAAGTCCACCTCCCGGAGGACCGGCCGGCTGGCCCCGGGATAGGTGAAGCCCACCCCCTGGAACTGGACCCGACCCTCCACGGGGTCCGGGAGACGGGTGGGCTCCTCCGGCACCGGGAGCTCCGAGGGGCGGCGGAGGATGGCGTTGAGCCGGCCCATGGAGGCCTCGCCCCGCTGGAAGAGGTTCACCACCCAGCCCAGCGCGATCATGGGCCAGACCAGGAGCATGAGGTAGAAGCCGAAGGCCACGAAGTCGCCCACGGTGATCCGCTCCGCCATCACCTCGAGCCCGCCGAACCAGAGGACCACGATCATGGCCGCACCGGCGATCATCTGCATGAGGGGGCGGAAGGCGCCGGCGGCATAGACCAGCCGCATGTTGCGCTCCCGGTACTCCTGGTTCAGCTCGTCGAAGCGCCGGGCCTGGTCCTCCTCCTGGGTGTAGGCCCGGACGATGCGAACCCCGGTGAGGTTCTCCTGGACCATGGTGGAGAGGGTGGAGAACTGCTCCTGGATCTCGGTGAAGCGCTCGTGGATGACCTTCCCGAACCCCAGCACCAGGGGAGGGAGGAGGACCATGGGGATCATGGCGTAGAGCGTCAGGCGGGGGCTGATCCAGAGCATGAGCGCCAGGGCGATGGTGAAGCCCATGGCGGTGTTCACCGTGTACATCACCGCGGGCCCCACCGCCTGACGCACCGCCTGGGTGTCGTTGGTGGCCCGGCTCATGAGGTCGCCGGTGCGCTCCGAGGCGTAGAAGGAGGCGTCCAGCCGGAGGAGGTGCCGGAAGAAGTCGTTCCGGAGGTCCGCCTCCATCCGCCGGGAGATGCTGTTCAGGAGCTGCCGCATGGCGAAGCGGCAGGCGCCGCCCAGGGCCGTGGCGAGGACGATGGCTCCGGCCAGCAGGGCGATGCGCGAGAGGGTGACCTCCGGGTCCTCCAGACCGTCGATGGCCAGCTTCATGAGGTAGGGGCTGGCGTTGGTGAAGACGTTGGTCAGCACCACGAAGCCCAGCCCCAGCAGGAAGCCGGGCAGGTAGGGCTTGAAGTAGGGGAGGGTGGTGCGGAGCTCGGTCATGGCTCGACGCTCAGTACCCCAGCGCCCGGCCGCCCCTGCGGGGGTCCGACCAGGCCCGGAGGGTGCCGTCCTCCGCCACCACGATGAGCTGCACGTCGCCACTCACCCCGGAGCGCTCCACCAGGGTGTGCCCGCGGGCTTCCAGCGCCTGCACCACCGACGGCTCCAGCCCGGAGTTCTCGTAGTAGATCTGGTCCGGGAGGTGCTGATGGTGGACCCGGGGCGCGTTCACCGCCGCGACGGCGTCCATCCCGTAGTCCACCACGTTGGAGATGATCTGGAAGACCGTGGTGATGATGGTGGATCCCCCGGGGGTCCCGGTGACCAGGTAGAGGCTCCCGTCCGGGCGGAGGACCACGGTGGGCGTCATGGCCGAGAGCATGCGCTTGCCCGGTTCGATGGCGTTGTTCTCCCCCTGGACCAGCCCGAACTGGTTGGGCGTCCCCGGCTTGGCAGCGAAGTCGTCCATCTCGTTGTTGAGGACGAAGCCGGCGCCCGTCACGGTCACCTTGCTGCCGTACCAGGAGTTGATGGTGGTGGTGATGGCGACGGCGTTCCCGGCCTCGTCCACGATGGAGTAGTGCGTCGTGTTCTCCCCCTCGTCGGCGGCGGGCCCGAGGCCCGGGGCCACCTCGGTGGAGGGAGTGGCGGCGTCCAGCGTGATGCCGGCGGCCCGCTCCGCTCCGTACTCCGGCGAGATCATCTCCTCCATGGGCATGTCTACGAAGTCCGGGTCCGCCAGCACGGTGTTGCGGTCGGCGAAGGCCCGCTTCCACGCCTCGGCGTAGAGGTGCACCATGTCGGCGCCGTGCCAGGGCATGGATCCCAGGTCCCACTGCTCCAGGATGTGGCCCATCTCCGCCATGGTGGGCCCGCCCGAGGACGACGGTGGCATGGAGAGCACCGTGTGCCCCCGGTACTCGAAGGCCACCGGGTCCCGCCACGCCGTGGCGTAGCTCGCCAGGTCCTCCTGGGTGATGATGCCGCCGCCCCGTTCCATCTCCGCCACGATGAGGTCGGCGGTGGCTCCGGCGTAGAAGCCGTCGGCGCCCTGGTCCCGGATGCGCTCCAGAGTGGCGGCCAGGTCCGGCTGCCGGAGCGTATCCTGGAGGGCCGGCGGTCGGCCCTCGTCGGTGAGGAACTGCTCCGCCGAGGCGGGGAAGGCCTGAAGCGCCTGGACGATCTCAGGCTCCAAGGACTGGAGGAACCGCGGCGACACCACGAAACCCCGGGCCAGCTCCACGGCAGGCTCCAGGAGGGCGTCCCAGGCCATGGACCCGTAGCGCTGGTGGACGTCCCACATCCCCCGGACCGTCCCCGGGACGCCGACGGCCAGGTGGCCCACCACCGACCGGTCGGTGAGGTTGCCGTCCTCGTCCAGGTACATGTCCCGGGTGGCGGCCAGGGGGGCCTTCTCCCGGAAATCCAGTGCCACGGCCTCCCCGTCGGCGGTGTGCATCACCATGAAGCCGCCGCCCCCGATGTTGCCGGCCTCGGGGTTCACCACCGCCAGGGCGAACTGCACCGCGACCGCCGCGTCCACGGCGTTGCCCCCGTCCTCCAGGACCTCCAGCCCCACCCGGGTCGCGAGACCGTCGGTGGTGGAGACCATGGCGTTCTGGGCGGTCACCGGAGCCTGGTCCGCCCCGTAGGCCCATCCTGCGGGGAAGGGACCGGTGGAGGTCGCTTCCTCGTCCGCCGGAGCGCAGGCCAGCGCCGGGGCGAGGGCGAGGATGAGGACCATGCCCAGCCGCAGGGGGGCGAAGGACGACGCACCCCAGGGAGAGGTCGAGGTGGCGGCCCGGGTCCGGGAGGTCCGGGAGGGTGGAGTGGGATGCTCGGTGGGTCGCATGGGACGTCGGGGTGGGGAGGTGCAGGGGCGTGGTTCGGGAGCGACCCGAGGGGCGGAGGCCATGCGGCTCACCGGGGGCGGTAGCCGCCGGCGTCCCGGAGAAGCTGGACGGCGCCGGCGGCCAGCAGTCCGGCAGCCACGGGCAGGGCCCGCTCGTTCAGGTCGAAGCGTGGGTGGTGGTGGCTGCGGGGTTCGTCGGGGGCGGCGCCCACCCAGGCGAAGGTCGCCGGGACCTCCCGGGCGATGAAGGCGAAGTCCTCGGCGCCCATGAAGGGCTGCATGGGGTAGACGCCGTCCTCCCCCATCAGATCCATGGCGGCCCGGTGGACCGAGTCGGTGGCCTCGGCGTGGTTCACCAAAGGCGGGTAGCCCCCGTCCAGGGAAACGGTGACCCGAGCCCCCATGGCCTCGAGCCCCCCGAAGGCGCCCTCCACGGCCTCCAGCAGGCGGGTCCGCACGTCGGCGTGGAAGTACCGGACGGTCCCGCCCAGCTCCACCCGGTCCGGCACCACGTTACGGGCGGAGCCGCCCCGGATGGTGCCGAAGGTCACCACCCCCTGCTCCATGGGGTCGATGCGGCGGGCCACCGCCTGTTGGGCCGCCACCACTCCCTGGGCCGCCAGCACCAGGGCGTCCACGCCCTCGTGGGGCGTCGCGGCGTGGGCGCTCACCCCCCGGACGACGACCGCGAGCTCGCCGGAGCCTGCCATCACCGGCCCGGGGCTCAGGAAGACCTTCCCTGTCGGCAGGTTCCCGCCCAGGTGAAGGCCGAAGGCGGCGGCGACCCCGTCCAGGGCGCCGTCCTCAAGCATCCGGGGTGCCCCGCTGCGACCGTCCTCCCCCGGACCCTCCTCGGAGGGCTGGAAGAGGAACCGGACCGTCCCCGCAGGGAGGTCTCCTTGGTCCCGGAGGTCCCGGAGGAGCCGGGCCGCCTCCACCAGCGCTGCCGTGTGCCCGTCGTGGCCGCAGGCGTGCATGACGCCGGGCACGGTGGAGGCGTAGTCGTGCTCCGCCTCCTCCTGGATGGGGAGGGCGTCCATGTCGGCCCGGAGCGCCACGATGGGGCCTGTGCCGTGGACCACCTCCGCCACCACGCCGGTGCCTCCGACGCCGGTGCGGGGCTCGAGACCCAGCGCGGAGAGGGCGTCCCGCACCCGGGCGGCGGTTCGGTGCTCCTGGAACCCCAGCTCCGGGTGACGGTGCAGGTCGCGGCGGAAGGCCACCACCTGGTCCCGACGGTCCCGGGCTCGAGCGAGGAGAGCGGGCGTATCCGTGGTGGCCTCCGGGCTGGACGGGCGGGCTTGAAGGGTGGGGCGGGAGAGTCGAACCTTAACCGACTTCGCGAATCCCCCACAAGCGTCCGGGGCCCCATGCGTCCTCGTCCTGCGTGCCGTCGTGCGTGACCCCCGCCTCACCGAGCAGCGGAACCCCCGCTCCCGGGAGATCGACGCCCTGGACGCGCTGGGGCTGGTGGACCTCATCAACGCCGAGGACCGCCGGGTGGCCGAGGCGGTGGGCCGGGAGCGGGCGTCATTGGCCCGCGGCGTGGAGCTGGTGGAGGCGGCGTTCCGGGCGGGGGGGCGCCTCATTTACGTGGGTGCGGGAACCTCTGGCCGGCTAGGGGTGCTGGACGCGGCCGAGATGCCCCCCACCTACGGCACCGACCCGAGGCTGGTGCGGGGGGTCATCGCTGGCGGGCATCAGGCGCTGGTTCGGGCCCAGGAGGGCGCGGAGGACCACCCCGAGGACGGAGCCGCCGCCATGGACGAGCTGGACGTCACCGGGAACGACTTCGTCTTGGGGATCGCCACCTCCGGCACCACCCCCTACGTGCACGGGGCGCTGGCCCGGGCACGGGAGCTGGGCGCCGCCACCGGCTTCCTCCTCTGCACCCCGCCCCCCGACGAGCTCCGTGCCACCCACGACGTGGTCATCGCGCCCCTGGTGGGCCCCGAGGTGATCACCGGCTCCACACGAATGAAGGCGGGGACGGCCACCAAGCTCGTCCTCAACACCCTGACTACCGGCGCCATGGTCCGAACCGGCAAGGTCTACGGGAACCTCATGGTGGACCTCCAGGTGACCTGTCAGAAGCTCCAGGACCGGGGCGAGCGCATCCTGCAGGAACTTCTCGGGGTGAAGCGGGACGAGGCCACGGGGCTCCTGGACCGCGCCGGCGGGAGCGTGAAGACGGCGCTGGTCATGGGCCGCCTCGGGCTGGACCGCCAGGGG
>JGI12048J13642_10388384_pt1 | contig 12680 bp, 10 predicted proteins | sample ElkSlonscriptome_16_FD_13642 | JGI IMG/M metagenome (IMG submission 13642) | reverse complement strand
GGCTCGCGACCGAGCGATCGCAATGCAGGCCGCCATCGGTCGGATTCGTATTCGCAAATTTGAGAAAATGCAAATGCCAACCCGCAGCGATATTTTGGCGATGCTGTTGCCCGGCCAAGACGCCAACGTGCCAATTAGTGAAGCGGACGAAAGTTTAATGTTGTCGATGCTTCGTCAAGCGACGGGAAATGAACTGCATCGCGATCTTCAATTGGGAGGACCTATGGATGCGTTAGTTGGTAATTGGATTAATCGATCCAGTTTGGCAAATCGAGACGAAACGATCTTTTTCGCATTAAGTTGGGATTTGGAAAGTGTCGTCCCGCTCGCCATTCGAACACTCGATGAAACGACAACGGTCGACCAAATGACCATGGCTATGCAAGCGATTGCCCAGCATGGAAGCCGCCAAGATGGAGGTCAACTTGTGAAGTTTTTGGATGACAAACGAGTCGTAGCGACACAAAGTAGCTCGTCCGGAAAAACGCTGGAGACACAGTTGGGCGATGCTGCGATGGCTGCCATTGCGATGACCCATGGGATGAAGCTTTCCGAAGCGGGATTCGTGCAGGCCGAGCGACATCCGTTACAAGCGTTTATTCTGGAGGAGATTGGTTTTCCAAACGACGATCCGTCTGCTCGCGAGGCTACACGAAAACGAATCGAAACACTTTTGGAAGGGAAGACACAACCGTAGAACCGGCACCGCCGCGCGGCCTACTGAATCTTGATCATCGTCACGCTGTTTGCATCCTGCGTCGAAACCGCTTGCGAGCGTCGAAAGTGGGTTGCTACACTCTTTGATGAGGGATCGGTTCGTACGTTCTATGCAGCTTGACCACAAGCGACTCATTGCGGAGACGGCTTCGCACCGATGCCGAGGATCGCCATGCCGACAACTGCACTGGCCAGCGAACCGGCCAACACGCCCACTTTCGCCGATTGCAACAACGAAGCGTCCGTGAGACCTAAGGAGGCAATGAACAGCGACATCGTAAAGCCGATTCCGGCCAGGAATCCGCCACCGATCAGATGCCGCCATTTGACATCTTTCGGAAACTGAGCCAAGTTGAGTTTCAGCGCCAGCCAACTTAGCAGCAGAATGCCTGCCGGCTTGCCAACAAACAGGCCCGCAATCACCGCCACCGCAACGGGCGAGAGAACGTCGGCCGCTTGGAATGGCACACCCGCATTGGCCAAAGCAAACACCGGCATGACCAGAAACGCAACCCAAGGATGCAGAGTTTAAATCAAGTATTCCAAAGGCGAGAAATGATGACGATATGGTTGAATTCGCCGCGACGAGTGTGGCGACGGCGCATACGAACAGGACGATGCCGCTAGCTGCTTCGACATGCAGAAACCGATTCAACGGCTTCAACAGTCGATGAATCGGCTCGTTTGGAAATTCGACGGTTTCGGAGGAGTGATGATGCTCGGTCATTGTCGATTGCTCGCTTGCTGTTAGTGGATGCTGCGTGTCGCCCGGGGGTTAGGAACAGGCTAATGCTGCGTCGGTGGCCTCGGTACTGAGCGAGGACGGAGATGTCGGCTTAACATCTAAGAACCGATTGGCACTGACTACGACCGGCGTGTCATCGATTTCCGAGGAAGGGTTGGTCTACGTGCTATCATGGCAACAGTCGTGGCTCATGGAATGACATGCCGTTTTAGGTGTGAGGAAGCGAAGACAACAAGAAAACAGCAAACGCTATTCCAGTGCCCCCGGGGCGGATGGGCGGATTGATACCACCACGGAACATTTCACTTCGTATGATTGGATCTATAATCCCAACGAATGAAAGCAGACGATGATCAGAGGATGACAAGCAGAGGCGGAAAACTTGTCCGATCGATATCATCATGGTGTCAGACCAGATGCCACGCGGCTATAATTGGCTGGATAGAAAACCATCTCATTTCCCAAAATCCCGACTCTTGAATGTCGCCAAAACCCGATTCTACCGATGCCCATGCATCGGCTTTGATCACTCTCGTTTCGAGCAATCGAGAATTGCGAGATCGATTGGCATCGATGCCTGCCGACGAACAAACCGTGGTGCTGTCGGGAACGGTTGACAAAGCGTTCTTGTCTCATCCTGCCTGGAAAGATGCTGCGAATGGGGCAGAGCGTGAAACGATCGATTTGCCACAGTCAACCGATCTGGCGGAATCGATCCGAAAGCAGAAGAAGGACTGCAAGGATGCCGGGTTCGTTCCTCTGAGAAAGGTTTCTACGATCGGTAGCGGTAAAGGTTGCGAAGCAGAATACCGGTTGGTGGGTCAACTCGGATCCGGTGGAACGGGAATCGTTTACCAAGCTCACCAGCGAGCTATCGATCGAGAAGTTGCCATCAAGGTGCTTCGCGACCATTTGGCGGTCGACCCAACCTCGAGAGACCGTTTTCTCAGTGAAGCGCGTGTCATTGGCGGACTCGATCACCCCAACGTCATTGCACTGCATGAAGTTTGCGTCGATCAAGATGGCGGTTTGTTCTACTCAATGAAGCGAATTGATGGAGCGAGTTGGGATCAACAAATCAAAGAGAAATCGGTCAAAGAGAACGTCCAGATTCTGACTCGCGTTGCCGATGCAATTCGCTATGCACATTCGCGTGGACTCATTCACCGCGACATCAAACCAGAAAACGTGATGCTCGGGAAGTTTGGTGAAGTCCTACTGGCGGATTGGGGATTGGCGGTCCAGCATCAAGCGAGCGATCCGCTGATCGAACAAGAGGAGAGTTCGGCGCAGGCGAATCAACATACGATTGGAGGAACGCCTGCGTACATGGCTCCTGAATTGGCGAGAGGCGATTATCGACAGGTTTCGTTTCAAACCGACGTTTATCTTCTTGGCGCAATTCTATTCCAAATCAAAACTGGATATCCGCCACATCATGGCGAAACGTTACTTGAATGTATCCAAGCGGCTGCCAAAAACAAAATCCGTCCGACCAACGTGAAGACGGAACTGCTAGAGATTTCGATGAAGGCAATGGCGACCGATCCAGCCGATCGGTATCCAAGTGTGGAAGCATTCTTGGCAGCGATCCATCAACAACGTGAACATGAGGAAAGCACGCGACTCGTCAAGCGTGTCGAAGACCATTTGACGACGGCGACCGCAGAAAATCATTACGAAGCGTTTCGTGTGTCCGGCGCACTGCTGGCCGAAGCACTGGAGATTTGGCCGGAGAATCGCCGCGGCTTGGAGGTCCGAGATCAGCTGAACCTCGAATTTGCTCGCGTGGCGACGGAACAAGGCGACCTCGATTTGGCATTGTCGCTCTTTGAAGCCGCCGGACATGGCACGAGTGAACGGGCGGTACGCGTACGACGGGAACGTGATCTGCGGCTTGAAAACCGAGAGAAGGAATCCCGCTATAGCGTCTTGTTTACCCAGTCACCCGAGGCAGGGCTATTAGTGAGACTGTCGTCGAGTCGTGTGATTGAAGTTAATCAGCAGTTCAGCGACTTGATGGGATATCGAGAAGACGAAATTGTTGGAAAGCTGATGTCCGAACTCAACGTTTGGGTTCTGGAAGAACAACGCGATGAATTGCTCTCTCAATTGGAAAAACATGGTCGGATCGATAACTTTGAAGGTGTGTTCAAGCATCGAAATGGAACGCGTATCGACGTGCTGATTAGTGGTCGAGTGACGACCTTGAACGGCGAAAAGGTTCTGCTGTCAAGCATTCGAGACATCTCACTTCGAAAGAAAGCCGAGAACGAACTTCGACAAAGCCGGCGTCGGCTTCGCGAATTGCAAGCCTTGGCGGGGCTAGCGACTTGGTCCTATGACGTGCACACGAAAGAGGTTGTTTGGAATGATGAAGCATTCGCATTGGCCGGTCGCAAGCCAGATCAAGGGGTCCCGAGCATCGATGAATACCTCAAATTGATTCATCCCGATGACCGCCGTCGAATGAAAGAAGCGATCACGCAAGCGATCAAGTCGGGTGCCGCCTACGAAATCAAGGTCCGCCAAAAAGGCGTCCATGACCGCTATCGGACGCTGATCGTCCGTGGCCAACCGATCTTCGATGAAGCGGGCAAGACGATCGAAGTCTACGGAGTGCTCATCCCACAAAAAGACGGATGATCAAATCATATCGTATGTGCTGATCGTGGCAAAGACTGATTTCTGCACCCCCGTTTTCCTTGATTCGCTATCCAAATCGAAAGAATGTTTGGAAGATTGACTTAAGCTTGGCACATTTAACGTATCGCCAGTCTTGTGTTTTTCAAATCGATGTTAAGGATGGATCCCGTTCGGTTGATTCAATCAACAACAGACAATCATACAACTAGAGCATTTTATCTCGAAAATGGGGTTAGATTCGTCACCTTACCGGATAGTCAACATTAGGAGCATTTTCCCTGACAGAACACCTTTCGTTGCTCTGTTTTTACTCGGCTCCAAGTTCACCCCTTTTTTCAAAAGGCTTATCCATGAAAACTTTTGCAGGTATTTGTTTGTTGGTTGTCTGTTGCGGCTGCAGTGATGGAAACACGACCAGCATGGAAGGCGTTGAGCAAGATGAAATTGCCGCTTATGTCGAAGCGAACCCCAATGTCGATGCTGGGCTAGACGAAATCGATGAAACCGACGATGGAACGGGGAATTGAGTCTAGCCATCTTTCTTGCCAGTTGAAACTTCAACCTCGGCGATGAGTGCAAGTTCATCTTTGAGATTTACCACTTTCTGCGAACCTATCTAGGGATTCGTTTTACTCACTTTTTGAAGCAATTTATCATGAAGAAATCGAAATCGTTTCGCGGTTTCACACTTGTGGAACTGCTTGTTGTGATCGCCATCATTGGTGTGTTGGTTGGATTACTTTTACCTGCGGTTCAAGCCGCGCGTGAAGCCGCCCGGCGGATGAGCTGCAGTAATAATGTCAAGCAGCTTGGGCTTGCCCTTCATAATTATCACGCCGCCTTTAAGCAGTTGCCTGTGCAGGCGTGGGGCACCTATGACACATGGGGGGTTGCGCAAGCGAATACCGATGCTGCGGACGTTCCCAGGTCGAGCAATCAGCTAGAACTGAGTTGGCTCGTCGGTTTGACTCCGTTCTTTGAGCAACAGGCTTTGTGGGAACAAATTAGCAATCCGCTTGTCGATCCGATCAGCGGCAATATCTGGCCGCCAATGGGGCCGAATCCGCGGCGAACGCTCACCGCTCATAGCGTTGCCCGGTATGAGCCGTGGTTAGCAAACATCTCTTCCCTTCGCTGTCCTTCGGACCCTGGCGTTGGGATTCCCTCCCAAGGCAGGACCAACTACGCATGCTGTATCGGCGACGCCGTGAGAGAAACCCATGCCGGACCATTGAACGACCGTGGTAACAGTAATGGTAAGGAGGCCGACGTAGCAGCCTCATGCCGAGGGGTATTTGTTGCCCGCAAGACAATGAAATTTCGTGGTATTCTTGATGGCTTGTCCAACACGATCTGTGCCGGTGAAATCATTACGGATTTGGGCGATAATGATGTTCGCACGCGGGGAGTCAGACGAACAGCAGGGCCCTCGATATGGAATGATGTTCAAAAGTGCGAGCGAGGACGAGATCCAACGCGTCCACAATTTTGGCTTGCCACGCTGCCAGGACAAATCGCCTTTTATGGCAATGCCGAACAACGCCGTGGCTTCCAATGGGCTTTGGGTCGACCTTACTTTACCGGGATCACTACGATTTCACCGCCAAACGATGAAGTGTGTCTGCAAGCCAATCACATTAATGTTGCAAACGCGCCACCTAGCAGTCGCCATCAAGGCGGTGCTCATGTGCTGATGGCCGATGGAGCGGTTAAGTTTATCACGGACTCCATCGAAGCTGGCAACCAGCAAAGCAGGACCGTCCAGCTCGCCGGGGGTGTAGCACCTGGGTCCGAAAGTCCTTATGGGTTATGGGGATCGCTCGGAACCCGAGCAAGCAAAGAGACGATTGAGACGGAGTTTTAGCCAAGGCGGGATCGGATAGCCTCGTCGATCCAATCTAGCAATCTAACAATGCAAAGCGAATTTTCTAAACGAGAATCTGGGCCGGAACTGGACACCGCAGGCGGTCAAACACCGGTCTTTGGACATCTAGTACGTGCTCAGCCTCGTTTATTTGCTTATGCACTTACGCTACTTCCCGATTTGGATGCGGCACATGACGTACTCCAACAAGCCAATTGCAAACTGCTCGAGAATGCGGAGAAGTTTGAAGCAAATCGCGAGTTTTTGCCCTGGGCATGCGGTGCGATCCGCAATGAAGTTTTGGCCTACTATCGTGATCGTTCACGGGACAAGCATGTCTTTAGTATCGATTTCGTCTCAAGGATTGCGGAACCAGCTGAGCATTCACTTGACGATGATTGCCACCAAAGTTCGCTCAAGGTATGTTACGAGAAATTGACCGATCACCAACGAATGCTAATCGACATGCGCTATGGTGCGGAAGGTTCGGTGGCGAAAATGGCTCAGCAGCTTGGTCGTCCGCCGTCCTCTATCTCAACATCGTTAACGAAGATTCGGCGTATTCTTGAAGACTGCGTTGGACGTGTTGTGGGATCACCTGAATATGAATGAAGAAGAATTTCGTCAATTACTTGATACGCTACTCGATGGCGACTTGAGCCCTGAAGAGGGCGCGGCGATGGAGTCGGCGATTTACGAAAACCCCGATTTCCAACGCCTCTATCTTGAGGCAATGAAGACGCATGCTAGTCTGGCATGGCCACGGCGTTGGCCAGTCACCGATTTTGCAAGTCTTCCTGAACCTTCATCACCAATAGCTCTCAAACGTAAAACGAAGCGATCGCTGCAGTTAGCGGTGTTGGCCTGCGCTGCTGCATCAGTTCTGTTTTTGATCGTTCATCAAATGCAAAGCTCGTCGAAACAAGGCTTGTCAAAAAATGATCAGCGGGCCGAGGTCGCGACAACTCCCGATAAACGAAGCGACGTTGCAGTATCGCAGCAGCCAATGGACTCCGATAGGCAGTCAAGGGAGACCAACCGATCACTTGTCGGGGTCATTAGCAACACTGCCAACGTGGAATGGAGAAACGGATTAAGTCGGTCGACTGGATCGGCCCTGCGTCAAGGATGGCTTCGCATTGATTCAGGTATGATCCAAATCGATTTTTTTGGTGGAGCTAGATTGGTGGTCCGTGGGCCTGCCGAGTTGCATCTGCGTTCCTCCTCCGAAGCTTTACTTCGATCAGGTGAGGTGACGTGTTACGTCGGAGAACTCGGACGAGGCTTTCGACTGCTAACCGGCGATAGTGAGGTGATCGATCTCGGCACGTCGTTCGGTATGCGAGTTTTTCCAAACGAGAAAGCAGAGGTGCATGTCTTTGAAGGAAAAGTCGCGATTCGGCAAAAATCAGAGGACATACCCATCGAGTTTTCCGAGAAGTCTGCGGTCCGTTTCGACTCCGATCGCTTGAGTCCCGTGGAGTACTCCGAAAGTCGGTTTCCCGGGTATCAGGACTTGCAAAGCGAGCGAGCGTTGAAGTCGCAGCAGAAGTATGAGACCTGGAAAATGTACGCGGAAAAATTGTCGAATGATCCATCCGTTCTGGTCTACTACACGTTTGAGGATCAGCGGGCTGATGACATCGAAGTGCTGAACCGTTCGAAATCGAAAATGATTGGCTCACAAGGTGCGATCTTGGGAGCGGCGTGGGACGAAGGACGCTGGCCAAGCAAAGCCGGCCTACGGTTTCGAGATCGAAATGATCGTGTCTTGTTTCGAGTCCCTGGCCAGCACGAAAGCGTCACCTTTTTGGTTTGGGCGCGACTTGACGCGTTGATGGGTGAACGTACAGCATTGCTGATGTCGGAGTATCCGAGTCGATGGATTCTTAATGGATCGATGCAAAGTAGTGAACTCGCCGAGACAGCTGCACTCCACGCCAACGCACCTGTTAAGATGTGTCGATGGACACTCGATAGCGTAGGCCGTCCTACGTTTAATGTCGGTTTCGAGCAGCATCCTACATCAACGATTGAGTGGGATTCCTACGTGTCCCCCAATTCGGTTGCGAAAAGACGTGATTGGGGTCACTGGGCGTGCTTGGCGGTAACCTACGACACAGTCAGCAAGAAGATTGTCCACTATCAAAATGGAAAACCTATCCAATCGATGGACATCGATCGCCCCGAACCGTTGTTTCTTCAATGCATGGAACTCGGTAATTTGAGCACACCAACGATACGGACACGAAGCGACGTTGATTTCCGATTCTACGGTGCCATTGATGAAGTGATGATTGCCAAACGCGCCTTCAAAGCGCACGAGATCGCCGAAATCTATGAAGTTGGCAATAACCTCCAGTAGTGCATCGGCCCTGAGAAACAGGGCATGCGGTTGGCGGATTCAACTTTTCACTCGAGAACGTCGCGGTTTTATTCGCGCTTTGATTGCCGCCTTTCTCAAGGACGGTGCGATGGTCGTTGAAGACTTTAGCAAGCTGCTAAACACGTCAATCGCCATACCGTTTCCAATTAACTCTCCAACGAAAATCGGTAGGGGAGTCATAAAGACGGATTTGCGGACCATGGAGCTCAGAATTTTCGCGATATAGAAAAACCACGTAGGTTTCCCAGATTGGTCTACGAACCATGCATTTGCAAATCTGCCAACCCGCAAGAAGAAATGGTCAGCCCGCATCACCGGCACAATCGAAATCATCGTTCTTTTTTCATAAGCTGGCACTAGGTTAAGCCCCCCGCCCGACTATTGTAAATGGCGACCTAAATAACCCATACTACTTTTCTGCAACTGTTGAGGACTCCAGCGATCGCTTTTCCTAGTCGCCGACGATTTCGTTGTATTAGCCAATCATTCTTTGGCTCGGTAGCCGTGAGGGAAAAGAAATCGTCAAAACGGAGAAGTTTTCGAACTCAATTGGAACAACTCGAAGATCGTCGTTTGCTGGCTGCCGATCCTCTACATGCCCTGGTTGCAGCCGAGACGACTGAAATCGCTATCGTAGGTCAGCAGCTTCAGATCAGCGACATCGACGTCATGGGTACCGAATTCGACGACGTCTTAATCATCACGGCGACGTCGGAAGATTCGGCTTCGTTTCAGCTGGTAAGCGATGGGGTAGAAGGACCAAGGATCGAGTTTAGTGGTGCAAGTCGCTTGACGTTCTCGGGACTCGGTGGCGACGATATCTTACGAATTATCAATCCCGCCGAAGGACTATTCCGTCCCACCGGTGGGATCACCTACAACGGCGGCGATCAAACAAATGCGGATACGCTGGAAGTGCTTGGGGGGATCGCAGACCAAGTCGAACATGTTTTCTTGAATGACAACGATGGTTCAATATCATATGACGGTGGAACCGATCCGATCATCCGCTACACCGGCTTAGAACCGGTCACCGATACGATCACCGCGACCACCCGAACTTTCACCTTCACCGGCGGTGCCGAAATGATTTCGCTCGGCGATGGTGCTGCCGCAGCCGACGGACTGAACCAAATCGACTCGACGCTTGGTGAAAGCGTTCTGTTCCTGAGTCCTGCCTTGACTCTACAAGTCAAGGCGGGAACGGGCGACGACACAATCAATGTGACTGCTCTCGATTCACTCTATGCCGCATCCACCATTCTATCCGGCGGTACCGATAACGATACATTGACGATCACCTGAGCAACATTTGATACAAGCGACCAAGGGCGAGGCTTAGAATTACAAGAGATTGAAACCGCAGCCATCACAACGACGACGATCACCGATAACACGGTGGATGGACCCGGCGCTGGCTTACTGATTGATGGCGGTGACGTAACGATCACCGACTCGAACATCACCGAGAATATGACGACCGCTGGGTTTGACGGCGGCGGAATCTATCAATTGGCGGGTACACTATCGATCAGTGGAACGACGATTGCCGAAAATATGGCTGCTGGAGATGGTGGCGGTCTCTTCGCAAGCGTGGTGACGTTGATCGTTGATGCGTCAACGATTCGATCGAATGTAGCCAGTGGTGCGGAGGGTAGTGGGGGCGGTCTCTACCTCGACGCGGGAACGTTGTCGGTTTCCGATTCATCGATCACCGAAAATCGAGCCAACCGAGCGGGCGGTGGCATCGAAGTGGTGGCAGGCACGACGACGACGTTGACTAACGTCGATTTCCTTCGTAATAACGCGGGCGTCCTTCCTGCGGTTGCAAACCCTGGCAACGGCGGTGCTTTGCATGTGACCGGCAACGCAAACGTGACGATCGTTGGCGGAGTTGTGATAGGCAATGCGGCAAGAGAGGAGCGGAGTTTTCAACGCGGGCGGGACGCTCAACATCTCGCAAAACGCGATCATTCGAAGTAATGTTGCAAACGGAACCGCTGGCAACGGTGGCGGTATCTTCAATGACGCAATGGGATCATTAAGCATCACCAACTCAACAATCGATTTGAACCAAGCCAATCGTGCGGGTGGAGGTGCCTTCAACAGCGCGGGAACTCTCACGCTAGATGGTGTCACCCTAACTAACAACGTTGCCATTTCAGGCGATGGGTCGGGTGGTGGAGCGTTCAACGATCAAGGCACAATGAACGTTCTGAACTCGACCATTAGCGGCAACGATTTGTGCGCACTCACCTATCTTCGTCCGAGTGGATCGATTGTCAATAACGACTTCGGCGTAAACGTGAGCGGCAATCTTTGCCCGTTGCTGGGAACCGATAACGATGATGTCATCCGTGTGACCAACAATACGATTACGATCAATGCGGATTCGTTGTTCTACGATGACGAGACACTCGGCAGGATATCCATCGAAGCAGGAGCTGGCGACGATCGATTCGAAATTCGCTCGACTGATGCCGACAATCCGATCACGGCTGATGCGGGAGCAGGAGACGACGTGGTTCACATCTCGTCGGATGCCCCAGCCGACGCAGGAACGCTCAATGGAATCCTGGGCGATATCGATGTGATTGGTGTAACTCATGAATCGGCTGACCAAATCACCGAAACGGCAACGGGTCGACGATCACCGACCGAGAATGCCTCGGTGTCAACCACGACGACAATCGGTGACATGCTAATCATTAGCGATAATTCCGATGCTGGCAATAATGCCTATACCTTGACAGCCAATACGTTTCAGCGAACCGGCCCGGTGGCTACTGGGGTAATTACCTATCAAACGACAGAGACGATCGACATTGAAACCGGCAACGGAAACGACGTCGTTTCGATTTCATCGACGGCTGCGAATGCTCAAGCAACGATTCGATCAAGCGGTGGCGATGATGAGGTGAATATTGTTAGCACAGGAACGGACAGCATTCTTCGGCTTGACACAGAGAACGGTGCGGATCGTGTCAAAGTTGAAACGACTGGTGTAGGCACCGAGTACATTCGTGTCGACAGTCTAGCCGGTAACGATCCAATTTCGAATCAAACCAATGCGATTAGCTTGCTCAACGGTGGCGAGGGCATGGACGTGATGCTTGGCGGCAGCAGTGCCGACGCGCTCACCGGTGGTGCGGGCGTTGACAAGTTGTTTGGTCGCAATGGCAATGACGTTTTGTTCTCAGAGCGTGAATTTGGATCGGATCCGGATTTTGTTACCAATGGTGAGTTACTTGATGGTGGCGGGCAAGACGATCTAAATCCGGGCGATGTATGCATTCAAATCGGACTCGATTCCGTCCGCAATTGCGAAGTATTGGGAGATGGGGGCGCGGAAAAGGATGTGCTGACTTGGCTTCGCGCAAAAATCGTTCCCCTCGATGCAATCTCGTTTGCTGAAGATAGCGTCCAACTCCAACCGTTTGGCCCTGTCCAATTCCCTGCTCCTGAGTTAGAAGCGACTACCGAGCCGAGTTCACTGTCCGAAGCCGCACCTTCGAACCTGATTGCCAATCCCAATCTGGCTCAAGGTGAACGAAGTTACGATGTGAATCGTGATGGAACGATTACAGCGCTCGACGCAGTGATCGTTATCAATCGGATGAACGGTTCAGGTGCGAATGAAATCGATGCGGAATCGGGGCTTTCTGCCAACGATCGGCAACGAGAAGATGTGGATGGCGATGGCAAGGTATCGGCTCTCGATGCATTGTTGGTCATCAACATGTTGAATGAACGTGATCAGCCGACTGCACCAGTGGCAGAGGGAGAATCGACATCGGTCGCGACACCATCTAACCAATGGGCCGCTTCGGTCGATCAAGCGTTTCAAACTGCGAACAATTGGAACGATGATGAAGATGTCGAAGACGCGTTCGGTATAGCGATATTATTCTAGGCACTCGCTGCGTTATCTCGCCGCGCAAGGCTTTTTCGCGCCATTGTCGCTCCGCACTCCGAGCGGATGGCGTCTTCAGCCTGGCGATCGAAAGCTGGGCCGAGCCAATCCGAGAGCGCTGCGACCCTCGGAGAGCTGAGCGACATTAGCGATAGCCAGCTGTCCGATTTCCTGTAAGATACGGTGCCGTCGAGCGAACGGCCGTTTAGCGAATCACCACTCGCCTCATTTAGACAGCAACCATGGAGGCTGAATCATGGCAAAAAAGAGGAAGTTACGACCGCACCCGCGTCGTCGAGGAGCGTCACAGCGAACGAGGACTCCCAAGCGGGATGTCTACATTGAATCGGATTTACAATTTCCCGCCGCCGATGCGGGAGCCGATGGTGAGCTATCGGAAGAAGACGCA
>JGI12048J13642_10116724_pt1 | contig 12682 bp, 12 predicted proteins | sample ElkSlonscriptome_16_FD_13642 | JGI IMG/M metagenome (IMG submission 13642) | reverse complement strand
TAATCATGCCTTTGTCTCCCCCCCTATTCCCGTCCATGATACACCACCATGGAGAGGCCTTGAGTTTGCCGATTGTTGTCGTAACCGATAATGCGAATGTGGTCGTCCGGGCACGCGTTTCGGCATTCCGCCAACTCGTTCATGATCACATTGACGTCGCGCTCGCCGAACAGCGGAAGTTTCCACATGTACCAGTAGTGTTCGTTGGCACGGTACGGTTCGACGTGTTCAATCGCACAGTTCCAACCGCGTCCCACCGCGCAGTCTACCTGTTTGCGGATCGCACTAGCGTCCATCTCCGGCAGGTAGGAGAAGGTGCCGCATTTCTTCGAAGCAGGCTCTCCATTGCGGGAGCCGTAGGGTTGTATCGCCATATCCATCTCGGAACTCCTTCCGTAATCCAGCTCCATTTATCCCACCGCCGCGTCGAGCTTATCGACGGTGTCGAACTCGAATTTAATTTCCTTCCAGGTTTCCATCGCGGCGCCCAGTTCCGGTGAGTGCTCGGCCGCGGCGTTCAGGATTTCCGTGCCCTCACGCGCGACATCGCGGCCTTCGTTGAGCGCCTGGACGCACGCCTCTACGGCAACCCGATTGGCGGCACCGCCCGCCGCGTTGCCCCACGGATGACCGAGGGTTCCGCCACCAAACTGCATGACCGCGTCGACGCCAAAGATCGACACCAAGGTGGGGACGTGCCAGACGTGGATACCGCCCGAAGCAACCGGAAACAGTCCGGGCATGTGACCGAAATCCTGATCGAAGAAAATGCCGCGGGCGCGGTTCTCCGGCACAAAGGATTCGCGCATCAGATCGATCCAGCCGAGCGTCGCCTCTCGGTCGCCCTCAAGCTTACCGACGACGGTTCCGGAATGAAGGTGATCTCCCCCCGAAAGCCGGAGGCATTTCGTCAGGACCCGGAAATGAATGCCGTGATACCGGCTTCTGTCGAGTACCGCGTGCAGCGCTCGATGCACATGAAGCAGCATCCCGTTTTCCCGGCACCAGTTTGCGAGCGAGGTGTGCGCGGTGAAGCCAGCGGTCAGGAAATCGTGCATGATAATCGGCATATTAAGCTGCTTGGCGAACTCGGCGCGCTTGTACATTTCCTCCACCGTCGGTGCGGTCACGTTGAGATAATGCCCCTTGCGCTCGCCCGTTTCGGCTTCCGCCGACTTGACGGCATCGGCGACGAACTCGAAACGCTGCCGCCACCGCATGAAAGGCTGCGAGTTGACGTTCTCGTCGTCCTTGGTGAAGTCGAGGCCGCCGCGCAGGCACTCGTAGACGGCGCGCCCATAGTTTTTCGCGGACAGACCCAGCTTGGGTTTGATGGTGCAGCCAAGCAGCGGACGTCCGTACTTGTTGAGCTTGTCGCGTTCGACGCCCATCCCGTTGGGCGGACCGCCGCAACCCAGCACGTAATGCAACGGGAAACGGAGGTCTTCGAGGCGCAGCGCTCGAATGGCCTTGAAACCGAACACGTTGCCGGCCAGCGACGTCAAAACGTTAACGACGGAGCCTTCTTCGAACAAATCGAGCGGGTAGGCAACGAAGGCATAAAAGCACGTGGTATCACCGGGCACATCTTCGATGGCGTAGGCCCGGCCCTTGTAGTGGTCTAGATCGGTAAGCAGGTCGGTCCAGACCGTGGTCCAGGTGCCGGTCGACGACTCAGCACAAACGGCCGCCGCCGCTTCCTCTCGAGACACGCCTTCTTGCGGGGTGATCTTGAAACACGCAAGCAGGTCCGTGTCTTTCGGCGCATATTCCGGATCCCAATAGGTTAAGCGGTACTCTTGAACGCCTGCGTCGTAGGTTGTCACGCTCATCGTTTTACTCCTTTTCAGCCAGCAGCCGGCGCGCGTGGCGGACCACGGCGTCAGCGGTGATATCGAAGTGGCGGTAGAGGGTTTCGGCCGGCGCCGAAGCGCTGAAGCTGTGCATGCCGACGAAGGCGCCGTCGACGCCGATCCATTCGATCCAGCCGTAGCGAACCGCGGCCTCGATCCCGATCCGAGGTACATCGCCGAGAACCTTTTGGCGATAGGCCTCCGGCTGCTTGTAGAACAGTTCCCAACATGGCATGGAAACGACGGCGGCGCGAATGCCCTGCTCGGCGAGCATCGCCGCCGCCTCAACGGCCAGCGACACTTCGGAACCGGTAGACAGCAAGGTCACCTCGCGCCCGCCTTCGGGTTCGGAGAGAACGTACGCGCCGCGGGCGCAGCGGTTCCGGTCTTCATGCTGGGTCCGCACGGTGGGAACGGCTTGGCGGGTCAAAATCATGCAAGACGGCGTGGCCCGCTCCCTCAATGCGGCCAGCCAGCACTCGACCGTTTCCACCGCGTCGGCGGGGCGGAAAACGAGCAGGTTCGGCATGGAACGCAGCATCGACAAGGCGGACACCGGATGGTGGGTCGGGCCGTCCTCGCCGACGCCGATGGAGTCGTGAGTCAGAACGTAAATGACCCGCTGCTTCATCAACGCCGACATCCGTATCGCCGATCTCATGTAGTCGGCAAACACCAGGAATGTGCCGCCGTAAGGGATGAACCCGCCGTGCAGCGCCATCCCGTTCATCGCCGCCGCCATGGCATGTTCGCGCACCCCATAGTGGATGTAGCGGCCCGAGGCATCGCCGGCGGTGATGGAACGGGTGCGCTTGGTCTTGGTGTTCACCGACTCGGACAGGTCGGCCGATCCGCCGATCAACTCCGGAAAAAATTCGGTCATGACATCGAGGATCTCTCCGGAAGCTTTTCGGGTTGCCCATTTGGGCTGCTCCTCGGAAAGCTTCCGCTTGAACTCGTTAATGGGGAATTCCCAGCCGTGCCCGAGACGGCCCCCGTTGGTCCGCCGGAACTCTTCGCGTTCGGCATCGTGAAGGTCCGAGAACCGGCGTTCCCAGGCCTCGCGTACGGGTGTGTTGCGTTCGCCGAGATGGCGCCACGCGGACAGAATGTGCTCCGGAATCTCGAACGGCGGATGGTGCCAGTTCAATTGCAACCGGAGGCCCGCCACCTCAGCCTCGCCGAGGGGAGAACCATGGGCGGCCGCCGTTCCGGCTTTGGTGGGCGCGCCCTTGCCGATGGTCGTGCGGCACGCGATCAGCGATGGCATATTGGATTTTCGAGCGCTCGCAATGGCCCGCGCTACCGCTTCCGGATCTTCGCCATCCACCGCCTGGGTATCCCAACCACACGCTTCGAAACGCTTGCACTGATTGACGGTCGAGGTCAGCGACATGGGTCCGTCGATGGAGATTTCGTTGTCGTCCCACAACACGATCAGCCTGGAGAGGCCAAGAGCGCCGGCGAGTGAGATGGCCTCGTGACTGAGCCCCTCCATCAGACATCCATCGCCGACGATGCAGTAGGTGTAATGACTGACGATATCGTCGCCCCAGCGCCGGTTCTGAAGGCGCTCGGCGAGGGCCATGCCGACAGCATTGCCGAGTCCTTGCGCGAGCGGACCGGTGGTGGTTTCCACGCCGGTCGTGTGACCGAATTCAGGATGTCCCGGTGTCTTGGAGCCGAGCTGGCGAAAGTTCCTGATCTCGTCGATGGTGACGTCTTCGTAACCGGTCAGGTAAAGCAGCGCGTACAACAGCATCGATCCGTGTCCCGCCGAAAGCACGAACCGGTCGCGGTCGTACCAATAAGGTCGGGTCGGGTCGAAACTGAGGTATCGCGTCCACAATATGGTCGCCGCCGTTGCCATTCCCATGGGCAGGCCGGGATGCCCGGACTTCGCCCTCTCGATCGCATCCACCGAAAGAACCCGGACGGCGTTGGCGAGGTCCTCCTCGGTGACTTCCGTCTCTGGATCGAACCTTGGCGCGACTTCTGCTGCTGGAACACTCATCTGCCTCTCCCTCCTGGGTTAGAGCGGTGGGCTATTCGTTGCTTGTTTCGTGAAACGTTGGTCCAATTGCGTATTGTCCTAAAGGTGCGCATGGCATCAGGCTGCCCGGCGCTTGCGTTCGACAAGCCGTTGGATCATCGGCGTCAAGATGAGCTGCATGGCCAGATCGAGCTTGCCGCCGGGAATGACGATGGAATTAGCCCGTGACATAGAGCTGTCGTGGATCATCGACGTCAGATACGAGAAATCGATTCCGCGCGGGTCCCTGAAACGGATTACGACGATGGACTCGTCGGCGGTTGGGATCCATCGAGCGGTAAACGGATTCGACGTGTCGACGGTCGGCACCCGTTGAAAATTGATGTCGGTTTCGGTGAATTGGGTAACGATGTAGCGAACGTAATCCGGCATTCTACGCAGGATGGTGTCCATCACCGCTTCGGTCGAATACCCGCGAGCGGCACGGTCGCGGTGGATTTTTTGGATCCATTCGAGATTTATGACCGGCACGACGCCGATCTTGAGGTCGGCGTACTGAGCGACGTTGACGCTGTCGGTTACGATCGCTCCGTGAAGACCTTCATAGAACAGCAGGTCGGTGTCCGGGGGCATCTCTTCCCAGCGCGTAAAGGTGCCGGGTTCCGTTCCATAACGTTCCGACTCTTCGAGATCGTGGACGTAGTGCCGGGTCTTACCTGTTCCCGTCTCGCTATACTGTTTGAAAACCGCTTCGATCTCTTCCAAGAGGTTCGCTTCGGGACCAAAATGGCTGAAGTGAGGATTGCCGTCGTCAGCCGCGCTGGCCATCGCGCGCTTCATGTCGGCGCGGTCGTAGCGATGAAAGGCGTCACCTTCGATCATGGCCGCGTTGACCCGCTCCCGGTGAAAGATCTGCTCGAACGTGCGCTGCACCGACGAGGTTCCCGCGCCCGAAGAACCGGTCACCGAGATGATGGGATGCTTAGCGGACACCGTTTTCGGTCCTCTCGTCGGCCAGGAAGAGTCCGCGGTGAAAGAACAGCGGGGAACGCGGCGCGCTGGCGTGGTGATCGGTCGCAAAACGCTCAAGCCCCTCGACTTGCTCGCGCGAACCAAAAACCAAGGGCGTATGCTGATGGAGGGTCGAAGGAATAATTTCGAGCAATCGTTGGATGCCCGTCGACGCCGCACCTCCAGCCTGTTCCACCAGCCAGGCGATGGGGTTGGCCTGAAAGACGAGGCTTAAGCTGCCCACTGTCCCGCGGTCCCCAACCTCCGCCGGGTAGATTTGCATACCGCCTCGGAGCAAAACCCGATGACAGGCCGCCACCAGCGACGCGTTCCGATGCACCTGAATGCTTGTTTCGAGGCGCCCGTTGCCGCGTGTGATCCAATCGTCCACATAACTTTTGATCGGGTGCTCGCACAGCGCGCCATTGGAAGCGTCGATTGCGATCGTGCGCGTCTCCGTCGGGGTGTACTGACGCGCCTCCGATAGCCGGAAAGTCGCCGACCGCCGATCCAGGGTGAAGACTTGAGTTCCCTCGCCGAGCGTCAGCGTTAGGGATGTTCGCGGCCCGTAGACGATGTAGCCGGCGGCGACCTGCTTGGTTCCCGGTTGCAAGAGGCAAGAAATACTGGGCCGGTTTCCGTCGAAAAGTGCTGGAAGAAGCGAAAAGACTGTACCAACGGTCCCGTGCGTCTCGATATCGGAAACGCCGTCTAGGGGCATGAGCGCAGCACACAGAGCCTCTTTGCCCGGACGGACATTCACAATGCCAAGCTCGTTTTCCGCGATCACCGCTACTGGGGCCCGGCTCAAAGCATCGAGCAACAAGGCTTTAGCGCTCGCGGTAAGATGCCGAATCTGCTCCTCGCACGACGCGTCCGAGCCGGCAGGCAGCGTGTCTTGGTCGGGGGATTGTGCGATCAGCTCGGAAATGCGCCGGCCTGCCTCGGCGATCTCCATGACGGTATTGGCGATGTCCCGGCGGCACTTGTCGGTGCGCGCCCAACCACCCAGAGTATCTGCGAGCGAGGCCTGCTGTTGCATCGTTCTCTCCCTGGAGCGCTGCAGCATTTCCCTGTGTTTCAGCCTCGTTCCCGCTTAATACGGAATTCAAATGGCCTGGGTCCCGGAGGCAGTCGCTCGATCAATCTCCACAACGATGCTGCGGGAACTGGACGATTTAGTAAATTCGAATTAACTTTGTACTGTCGAAAGAAAAACTTAATGGCGCCATGCGTAACGTTACCTTGAAACAGCTCCGGGTCTTGGCCGCCGTTGCGCGCACGGGCTCGGTGGTGGGGGCGTCCCGGGAGCTCAATGTCTCGCCGCCGGCGATCACCATGCAACTGCGGTCCATCGAGGATCTCGCCGGTATCCCTCTCCTGGAAAGGGCGCGAGACGGTTTTCGGCCAACGGAAGCCGGCAGCGAAGTCTTGGCGCAGATTCAACGGATCGAGGCATCGCTCGCCGACTGTGAGGAAGTGCTCGCAAATCTCAGAGGCGTCGAGGGTGGGCGCGTCAATGTCGGCGTTACCAGCACCGCCAAATACTTCGCCCCGCGGGCCCTTGCCGAATTCGCGGAGCAGCATCCGCGGGTGGACGTGCGGCTGACCGTCGGAAACCGCGACGACATCGTCGCCCGGTTGGAATCCTACGAACTCGACCTGGCGATTACAGGCCGTCCACCCAAGACATTCGAGGTGGAGAACGCGGCATTCGGCGATCATCCCTTTGTGATTATCGGCCCCCCCGAACACCGGTTGGCAAAGCGTCTGAAATTGACGCTCAAAGACCTATCGAAGGAAACCTTCGTCCTTCGCGAAGAGGGTTCCGGTACCCGTTCGCTGATGCAGGAGCTGTTTCATGGGGCCGGCATCGAGCCGCGTATTGGCATGCAGATCGGAAGCAATGAAACCATCAAACAGGCGGTCATGGCCGGACTTGGGATCGCCGTCATTTCGGCGCACACGGTCGCCGCGGAGATCAACGACCGCCGGCTCGCCGCCTTCAATGTGGCCGATCTGCCGGTCATGCGGACGTGGTTCGTGGTCAAACGCGAGGACAAGCGGCTGTTGCCGGCGCCACAGGCAATGTGGGATTTCTTGAAGATCTCAGGGGCGCGGATCCTTCCCGACACCGCGCACTTCATGCCGCCGAAATGAGAATGGACACCACAGAGCCAAACCGTGATCTTGTCGACGCTGAATAAATCCAGAACCTGTGCGCGTGGACGAAGGCCGCCTTATCCAATACATTCCGTGCATATTGGTGCGACGAAGTCGATGTGAGGTCGGCAACCGCATTGCGTTTCGTCCGTGTCTCGGGGTTCGCAATCTCGCCGGACGACAAAAACTCGATAAAGGGAAATTATGTACAAAGACATTCTGCTGGCCGTCGACTTGAACGACGACAGCTCATGGCAAAAAGCGCTACCGACGGCGGTGGAGTACTGTCACGCGTTCGGTTCAATCCTTCACGTCATTACCGTGGCTCCAAGCTTCGGGATGTCCTTCGTCGGTCAATTCTTTCCGGAGGGATATGAGGAAAAATTGGAGAACGACCTCCTAGAGGGTCTGCGAGCGTTCGTTGAACAGCACGTTCCCGAAGATGTGAAGGTCCAACGCGTCGTCACTCTGGGAACCGTCTATCAGGAAATCCTCGGTGCCGCCGAGACCATTGACGCCGATTTGATCGTCATGGCCTCGCACCGTCCCGAGCTGAAGGATTATCTGCTCGGACCGAACGCAGCGCGTGTGGTTCGCCATGCCCAGTGCTCGGTCCTTGTGGTTCGCGACTAGAGGCGAGCCGTCACCGGACGAGTGGCGGGCCCGTCGTCCCTCTCACGATCAAGCTCGCCTCGAATTCCATATTCGAGGGAACCGGTTCGTCCGACAGGCGGGCGAGCAAGTACTCGGCAGCGCAGACACCCATCTCCTCGCCGGGAATGTGCATGGTCGTCAAACCGGGTTCGAAGTGCTCGGCGAATTCCAAGTCGGCAAAACCGGTGATGGAGACGTCGCCCGGGATGTCAAGACCGAGCGCCCGGCCCTCGATCATCGCACTCAGGGCCAGGATGTCATTGCTGCAAATGACCGCTGTCGGCGGTGATTCTCCCGACATGATCGCGCGAAAACGCCGGCGCGCGTGCGCCACGGAATAAGGGCATTCAAGCAAACGGTTCGCGGGAAGCTCAACATCGTAAGCCGCAAAAGCGTTCCTGACGCCCAGGATCCGATCGGACGCACGATCGTTGCCTTGCGCGATCGGTGTAATCATACCGATGTCCCGGTGACCGATCTCGAGCAGGTATGTCGCTATTCGGCGAGCCGCCTCGCGATTGTCGAAGCCGACGCACGGATGATCGCTCGCTCCGTCGAAAACCCAGGTGTGAACATACGGAATGTTCTTATCGAGAAGCAGCTCATGCACCTGGGGCGCATGCAACTGGCCGACAAGCAGCATGGCGTCCACGCCCCGCGTGACCAAGCTTTCCACCTGTTCGCGTTCGCGGCCGATGTCGTATTCTGAAGTGGCGAGAAGCAGCGTGTATTCCGACTCGCCGAGGCGGAGCTGCAGGGCTTGCAGTCCTTTTGAAAAAATCGCGTTGTCAATTGTCGGGATCACCGCCCCGATCGTATGGGTCCTCTGCGAGGCAAGCGCCCGCGCCGCCCCGTGAGGCACGTATCCGAGTGCGTCGATCGCTTGTTCGACCTTTTCGCGCATCGCCGGGCGAACCGTCTTGGGCGCATTGAGACAACGCGAAACGGTTGCGGTCGAGACGCCCGCGCGTGTCGCCACGTCACTCAAAGTCGGTGAGCTATCTCCGCGCTTTTGTAAGCGCTTTCGAACCTGCTTGGCGATGGCGACCATAAGCGTGCTTCTTAAAAATCATTGGCACTATCAACTAAAATATTGACTTAAGGTGATTTTGTTCCGCCGTCAACCAAACTGCGAGTGCGCACTTGACACATCAATCTTCAATATGATAGTTCATAATGTAAGCGCTTACAAAAAGCGGATCGACAACAAAGATCGACAAAACATCGGGAGGAGACATGGCAAAGTCGCAAGACCGTATCGGTCGTATAGCCTTAGTGGCATCCGCGATCTTTTTCGGCCTCTACCTCACCAACGTTATCGTCGGCAAAGTGGCCGCCGTGATGGGCGCCAGCGAACCGCTGTCCATCGGCGACGTGCCGGAATTTCTCACTCTGCTCGCGGCCTCGATCTGTTTCGTGATCGGAACGCTCAGCAAGGAAAAGCAGTTGAAGGCCGAGTCTATGGACCGTCCTCGAGAGGACATGGCCAAATAACCAGGTGCGGGAGGAAAAGAATGTCTATCAAAAAACGCAAAGAAACTTTGCAGTCCGAAGAACGACGTCACTTCATGGAGCTTGTGAGCAAGTTCGGATTTACCGCTGCGGTGGTCGCCGGGGCCGCCGGTGTTCTGACACCCCGGGAAGCGGCGGCGCAGATGGCCAACGAAGACCGTGAGCGGCAGAAAGCCGCCAAGTTCACTATGAACGTGGCGACGGCCTACATTCTGGGGGCGTCGCGCAGCTATCCGATCATGCAGCTCGACTTCAAGGAAAACATCCAAAACGCCACCAACGGGCAAGTGTACGTAAAACTTTCGCCGGGCGGACAGCTCGGCACCGGCGGCGCGCTGGTCACCAAGGTCCAGGGCGGCACCATCCAAGCAGCTCAACATTCGCTGTCGAACTTCGCGTCGTTCGCCCCCGTCGTCGACCTGATCAATATTCCCTACTGGTGCGGCCAAAACCAAAAATTCGTCAATCTCGTCAACTCGAAAACGTGGGCCGACGAGGTTAATCCGCAAGTGCAGGCCAAGGGATTCAAGCCGCTCTGGTATGTGGTCATCGACCCCCGCGTGGTCGCGTTACGCCAGGGCATCGACGGCCCGATCAAAACCCCAGCGCAAATGCAAGGCATCAAGTTCCGCGTGCCGGGCTCGGAGATCCTGGCCCAGTTCTATCGCCTCCTCGGCGCCAACCCGACACCGGTCGCCTGGGGCGAAACACCCTCCGCCATCAAACAGGGCGTTGCCGACGCTCTCGATCCTTCGGTCGAGGCGCTTTACGTGTTCGGCTTCAAAGACGTTCTCTCCTGGGTCACCTTCAACGCCGCCGTGCCGGACTCCCAGGTGTATTCGTGCAATCTGGAATGGTTCAACGGCCTGCCTGGCGACGTCCAGGAAGGCATCGAATTCGCCAGCGAGATCACCGCGCAGCAAAACCTGGCGAAGGTCCCGGCGGCACGAGCCTACGCTATGGCCGAGCTGGGCAAGGGCGGCGTCCAGTTCTATGCGCCGACCGATGCGGAGATGGAAGAGTGGGTCGCCAAGGCGGGCCACCAACTGCCCGCTTGGGATGACTTCAAGAAAACGCTGGCAGGTTCCACCGCCAAGTTCGACGCGCTGCTCGAGGCGGCTAACACACCTGGCCGCCACTACGTTCACGACGTCTAGCCGTGTCCTGGGGTGGTCTCGCCGGGGCGGGGCCACCCAACAGACATCACCGCCGTAACTCGACACCAAGAGGCCGCCATGCGCGATTTTCTTGCCAAAGTCGACCGGGACGGAGAGCGCTGGTTGCTGCTCGTCCTCTACTCCACCATCGTCGTCACCATCGCCATGGAGGTGATCCGGCGCTTCGTCCTCTCCTACTCTTCCATCTGGGGGGAGGAAATCGCCCGCTACGCGTTCATCTATCTCGCCTGGATCGGGGCGTCCGCCGCCATTCGAAATCGGGCACACATGCGCATCGACGTCATCCTGCACTACGTGCCACCCACGGCAAAAAGCGTGATCTACCTGTTCGGCGACATCTGCACGCTGATCCTCGCCGTCATCGCGCTCTACTGGTCCATCGAACCGGTCATAACATCGATCAAATTCGGCTCCGTGACCCACGGTCTGCGCATCAGCCAAGCCTGGTTCCTGGCCGCCGTACCGCTCGGCTTTTCCTTGATGACCCTCCGTCTGCTGCAATCGATCTGGCGCGACGTGCGTGGCATTCGAACCGGTAAGGCCGTCTACGAAGGCGAGAAACTCTTCGACTAGGAGTCGTCATGCTTCAGCAATACCTCATGCAGCAATCGACGTTGGAACTGGGCTGGGAATTCTACGTACCGCTTATCGGAATGATTCTGTTGATCGCGCTGGCCGTGCCGGTCTGGGTGTCATTGGGACTCGGGGCGGTGGCAATGCTGGTCTTTACCGAAGTCCTGCCGCTCTCATTGGTCGGGGAATCTTTGTTCGACGGTATCGACGCGTTTGCCTTGATCGCGGTTCCCCTGTTCATCCTGACCGGCGACGTTCTGGTGCGAACCGGACTTTCCGACAAACTGCTCGACATCGCTGAATCCACCACGGGCGGCTTTCGCGCCGGTTTCGGTACCGCCACCGTCCTCGGATGTGGGTTCTTTGCCTGCATTTCCGGCTCCGATGCCGCGGGCGCCGCCGCCGTCGGCCGCATGACCATCCATCGACTGGTTCGGGCGGGCTATCCGAAGGCGTACGCGTGCGCGCTCGTTGCGTCCGGCTCCTGTACCGGCATCCTGATCCCGCCCTCCATCGCCTACATCATTATCGGATTGGTCCTCGGCATCTCCGCGTCGACCTTGTTCCTGGCCGCGGCCATCCCCGGCGTGATGGTCATGCTGTCGATCATGATCACCAACATCGTCATGAACCGGCTCCGCGGATATGAGAGCGCCGATGCGGGGTTTTCGTTCAAGCGCTGGACCAAATCCATTGTCGACGGGCGTTATGCGCTGCTGGTCCCGATCATCATTCTGGGCGGCATCTATTCCGGGGCGTTCACGCCGACCGAAGCGGCGGCCGTTGCCGTGGTGACTACCATCATCATCGGACTTGCGCAAAAAACTCTGAAACTCAGCGATTTCCCCAAGATGCTCGAAAGCTCGGCGCGGGTGAACGGCATCATTCTGCCGATCATCGCGCTGTCGCTGCCCCTGGCTCAGACGCTCGCCGTCTTGGAGATTCCCCAGGGGTTTGTCAGCTCGATGACGTCGCTCACCGACGACCGGACGATGATCGTCCTGATCATGATCGGCATCCTGATCGTTGCCGGCTGCGTTATGGAAACCACCCCGAACATCGTCATACTGTCGCCGATCCTGCTGCCGCTGGCCCGCGAGATCGGCATGGATGACATCCACTTCTCCATCATGATGGTGACCGCGCTCGGCGTCGGTTTCATTACCCCGCCGCTCGGGCTCAACCTGTTCGTGGTCTCGGGACTGACGGGAACGTCCATTTTGCCCATTGCGGCAAAGGCCGTGCCCTACGTGATTTCCATGCTCTGCGTTGTTCTGCTGCTCGCGTTCATTCCCGACCTGTCGCTGTGGGCGCTGCGATGACGCGAAACGACATCTGCCAAAACAAACCCAAAGGGAGAGTGAAATGGCTGTTCAATATCTGAAAAAAGCATCGAAGACGGCCGCAACAGGCGAAGACGAAACCCGCAAGATCGTCGCTGGAATGCTGTCCGAGATCGAAGAGGGCGGCGAGGAAAAGGCGCGCGAGTACGGCGTAAAACTGGACAAATGGGACGGCGAAATCGTGGTTTCAAAGGAGTCCATCGAGGCGGCGGCGGATCGGGTGCCCCAACAGCTCAAGGACGACCTGCAGTTCGCCTATGATCGGGTGCGGGGATTTGCCGAGCATCAGATGAAGAGTATCCAGGAGTTCGAGACCGAGCTCAGCCCGGGTCTGTGGGCGGGGCAGAAGCTGATTCCCATGGACACCGCCGGCTGCTATGTGCCGGGAGGCCGGTATGCGCA
>JGI12048J13642_10580551_pt1 | contig 12699 bp, 8 predicted proteins | sample ElkSlonscriptome_16_FD_13642 | JGI IMG/M metagenome (IMG submission 13642) | reverse complement strand
GGAGTGGGATATTGAAGCTGATTATACAGGAGTAACTGATTTTAACTTGCTCGGCACGGTTGAAGATAATACGTATACGCAAGGCCAGTTTTTTGGATTTCATTGTACCTATACCAGCACCCGATCGGATAAGTTTTTCTTCGATGATGTTCAGATAGGTCCGCTCTTTGTTGACGAAACGCCTCCTAATTTATTGGAAGCAACCGCTCTCGGAGCCACGGAGATAGAAGTCGTTTTCAATGAAGCCCTTAATCAGGTATCGGCCGAAGATTTGGCAAATTATACAATTGACAATGGCATTGACCAACCCGCAGAAGCTCAATTGCAGGCGGATCTCACGCGGGTCGTACTCACTATATCCCAGCCCTTGGAAAGCGGTACAACCTATCAACTAACAGCTACCGACGTGGCAGATGCAAGCGGAAATGTTTCTGATGAGCAGGAAGTGGAGTTTTTCTATGTTGAACCGTCTATTGGTGAGTTCAAACAAGTCGTAATCAATGAAATTTTCGCTGATCCTACCCCGGTAGTTAATCTGCCCGAAGTCGAATACCTTGAAATATTCAATACCACTGACCTCTATTTTGAATTGGAGAATTGGACACTCGTAAACACAGAAACTGACCGAGCACTTTCTTCGTTCTTGCTTGAACCTGACCAGCTTCTCATTCTCTGTGATGCTGATGATCAGGAGCTTTTTGAAGATTTTGGACCTGTGATGGGCATAGAATCATTCACAGCACTTTCTAATTCCGGAGATAGTCTCACCCTCCTGAACGAAGAAAGTAGTATTATAGATAGGGTTGTGTATACCAATGATTGGTATAATGATCCAATTAAAGAAGAAGGAGGTTATTCACTGGAATTGATAAACCCGTTTACAGCATGCAGTGGCCCTGAAAATTGGTCTGGATCTAACAATTTATCTGGAGGTACGCCGGGCGAACAAAACAGCATTTTTGATGACACTCCGGATACTGAACCACCTGTGCTAGAAGATTATATGGTTCTCAATTCAACGCAACTTGTATTGGAATTCAGCGAAGTAATGGATGAGAACTCCCTGATGAATGGATCCTACAATTGGAGCCAGGATATAAATACGATAGATGTTTTACCGGGCCCTGATTTACTGTCGGCGCTGATCACAGTATCTTCTCCTTTAGAAACGGGGGTAAATTACGAACTATCATTAAGTGGCCAGACAGATTGTGAAGGAAATGAGATTCAGAATACATCCCTGGCTATATTAATTGGAGAATTTCCGCTTTACGGAGAGCTTATCATTAGCGAAATTATGGTTGATCCCAATCCGGCACAAGCCCTTGCCGATGCGGAATATTTTGAATTGGTTAACACAGGAAAAAGGGCCATAGAGCTTTCCGGTTTGGCTTTGAAAGATATTCCTTTTTTGAGCGGTCAGGTGCTTTTTTCTGGGGAATATCTGGTTTGCGTAGATGATGAAAATGCTGAACTCTACCCGGATGCTTACCATATTGAAGATCTGGGGGCTACCTATTTTACCAATTCGGGGAGAGAGTTGATCCTGCTTAATCAATTAGGCGAACAGCTAGACAGGGTAAATTATACCGATGCCTGGTACAATGATCCGGATAAAAGCGATGGGGGGTTTAGCCTGGAAAGAAAGAATTTAAGTGAGATTTGCAGAGCTGAACAGAATTGGACGGCATCTGAAGCCACACAAGGTGGCACACCCGGAGAAGTAAACTCCGTTTTTACAATTGAAAACGATAACACACCTCCTGAGCTACTTACTATTCTTGTTGATGACGCTCAAAGCCTTAGACTTGTTTTTAATGAACCCTTAGATTCCCTGTCAGTGCCTGATATTTCATTGGTATTTGAACCCGAACTGGGGGTTTTGGATATTGAGAGCGTAGCTCCTGAATACCGTTCAATTCGGGTAAATCTCACACAGAAGATTTTAATGGGGATTGTTTACACATTAAGTCTTCAAAATGTCTCTGACTGTTCTGGAAATTCAATAGCGTCAAAAGAAGAATTCCAATTTGGACTTCCAGAACCGGGGCTCCCCGGAGATATAGTGATAAATGAAGTTTTGTTCAACCCCAGAACGGGTGGTTCTGATTTTGTGGAAGTGGTGAATGTATCGCAAAAAGTAGTCAGTATTCAGAGTTGGCGTCTTCAAAACCAGGAAGAGGTAACCGATGTAATCACTGAAGAGCCCATTTCTATGTTGCCGGGGCAATATCTGGTTTTAACGCGTCATTCCGAAAACATCTTCTTGGAGTATCCCTCTTCCATTCGCGAAAACTTTTTGGAGATGGATGATACCCCAGCTTTTAATAATGGCGATGGCTCTGTTATCCTATTAAATCCGCAATTGGAAGTTATTGATCGCTTTAATTATAACGAATCCTATCATTTTGAATTATTGAATTCCGTAAAAGGGGTGAGCCTGGAACGCTTGAGTTTTACCAGAAGCACAAACGACCCGGGTAACTGGCTGTCCGCTTCTGAACAGGTGGGTTTTGCAACACCAGGATATTTGAATTCTCAGTATAATCCCGAAGGGACTTCAAGTGGATTTTTTGAGCTGGAAAGGGAAGTATTCTCTCCGGATAATGACGGATTTCAAGATGTTTTACTGATCAATTACGAAATGGCTAAAAGCGGAGCGGTAGCTACTGTAAAGATTTTTGATAGAAGGGGCCGCCAGGTGAGAGATCTGAGTAATAATCTTTTCCTGGGAACAGAAGGAACAATTACATGGGATGGAATTACAGATAGTGGAACCAAAGCTAGAATAGGTCCACATATTATTTATATTGATGTATTCACAGCCGATGGGCTTACAGAAACAAAAAAATTACCCTGCATCGTTGCAGGAAAACTGAACAATTAAGTGATGGAGCAAGAAGTGTTAGAAAAAGTGCAATCTAAATTGCCAAATGTTAAAACAACCATTTTTACGGTAATGAGTAAAATGGCGCATGATCACAATGCCATTAATCTCTCGCAGGGTTTCCCCGACTTCCCCATAGATCCACAACTGGCAGAACTGGTTTACAAGGCCATGAAGGATGGTTTCAATCAATACAGCCCCATGCAGGGATTGCCAGCTCTAAGAGATGCTATTGCCCAAAAACTACATCAAACCTATCAGCTCAAAGTGGGTGTGGATCAAAATATTGTTGTTACAGCAGGCGCAACACAGGCCCTGTTTACGGCCATTGGGGCATTGGTTCATAAAGGTGATGAAGTAATAATTTTTACGCCCGCCTATGATTGTTACGGACCTTCTGTTGAGCTATTTGGCGGCAAGCCTGTTTACTGTGAGCTCAAGGCACCGGAGTATAAGATGGATTGGGAAGAAGTTAGATCAAAGGTCAATTCAAAAACCAAGCTCATTATCATCAACACACCCCATAATCCTACCGGTACGGTTCTGGGAAAAGAAGACATGGAAGAGCTCCAGAAAATAGTTCTGAATTCAAATGCCTTTGTGTTGAGTGATGAAGTGTATGAGCACATTGTTTTTGACGGACTCAAGCATCAAAGTGTTGCGCTCTTCCCAGAACTCTATAATCGCAGTTTGGCTGTTGCCAGTTTTGGAAAAACCTTTCACGTAACAGGCTGGAAACTCGGTTATATTTACGGGCCGGAATACCTGATGAAAGAGTACAAAAAAGTACATCAATACAATGTATTCTGTGTAAATACACCTATGCAGGTAGCCTTGAGCGAGTATATATCAAATGCTGAGAACTACGAGAAAATACCTGATTTCTATCAGCAAAAGCGAGATGTATTTTTAAACGCCATTCAAGGGTCAAAGTTTTCCTTTACACCTGCTCAGGGAACGTATTTTCAGGCGCTGAATTACAGCAATATATCTGATAAAGGAGAAGTTGACTTTGCAGAAGAACTCACTAAAAATCACAAAATAGCTTCGATTCCAATTTCGGTTTTTTACAATCCTGAACTGAACCAAAATACACTGAGATTTTGCTTTGCGAAAAATGAAGAAACACTCAAAAAAGCAGGTGAAGTTTTAAAGACTATTTCCGGATGAAAGTAGCACTATTACAAACGGAGCTTATTTGGGAAGAATCTGAAACAAATATCTCGCGAATAGGTACTCAGATCGAGAATTTGGAGTCTATTCCGGATTTAATCGTTCTGCCTGAAATGTTCAATACGGGCTTTACCATGAATGCTGAGAAAAATGCTCAATCTATGGATGGAGAAGCCGTTATGTGGATGAAGGAGCAGTCATCATCGCTGAATACCGCCATCTGCGGGAGTGTGATAATAAAAGAGAACGGCCATTATTACAATCGCTTTTTATGGGTTCAATCTGAAAAAATTATCTGCATTTACGATAAGCGTCATTTGTTTAGAATGGCTAACGAGCACCATCATTTTTCAGCGGGCAAGAACCGACCAATTGTTGAATACAAGGGGTGGAAAATCATGCCCCGCGTTTGCTATGATTTGCGCTTCCCGGTTTGGAGTAGAAGTACTGAAATTGATTTGCAGATATATGTGGCAAATTGGCCTTCACCGCGCATAGCTGCTTGGGACAAGTTGTTGATGGCACGCGCAATTGAAAACCAGTGTTATGTTATTGGGGTAAATAGAATTGGATCTGATGGCAGCGGGAAAGACTATCTCGGACACTCCATTGTTATTGATCCAAAAGGAAATCCGCAGACTCCGGAACACAAGGAAAATGAAGGGTGGATTATTTCAGATCTGGATCTGGAACCACTGAATTCTTTTAGGGAAAAGTTTCCGCTCGCCATGGATGCGGACAAGTTCCATATTCAAACTTAATCAAATGGTGTTGTCGGAACCCACTCAACTTCAAACTCCCAGTTTGAGCGAATCTTTATTTCTTCCGGGTAGAAACTCACTTTTTCCGGTTGGATGTGCTTTGAATAATTCCCGGTATCCCATTTCCCATTGCCATTAGAATCAAAGATCACCTTGAGAACGTATTCGTTCGGATTGAGTTGTCTGAATTCTTTGCTTATGGCTTTATCAAATTTTAATTCTTCCAAAACAAGATTGTCCTCATTCAGGAGCTGCAGTATTTTAGGCCCGGTTTTATTAAGGCTATCAGGTATATTGATATCAACAATGAGATGGCCGTAGTAATCTTTTTCCTGTAGGGTGAATGGTATGGAAATGCTGTCGTTGTAAGCTTCGAATACATCTTTAAAAGCTCCGGGACTAGCCTTGAAAATGTAATTAGATTCTTTTTTAAAGTCGTAGTGCACTTTTATAATTCTATTAATTCCAGACCGCTCAAATTTAGTGGGGTAAACCTGTACGCTGTCTTCCAGAAAGTGAACAAGCGATGTGTCTGCTTCTACTATTGGATTGTTGAAGTTTAAGGTAAATTCCTGATCCAGGTCTATTTTTTCGCGTGTGGTGTTTGACGATATTTTCAATTCAGCTTTTTGCCTGAATTTTGGATCGGTCTCTATATACCAGTAAAGAGAATCATTGTAACTACCCGGGTCGTTAACAACGACCAGTACTTCCTCCAAATTATTCCTTTCGGGAAGGAGAACCCAATTTTTCAAGGTATCCTTACCAGCGTTTAAATAGCTCCGGGTTTCAATCTTATTTCCGCCCGGGAGTTCAAAAAATTCAATCGTAAGATCTGAAGTTGGCACATTGAAAATCAATTCGTAAAAACCATAATCTGTGCTATTGGTAGTTGCTATGTACTGACTTGTATCTTTTTCAATAAAAGAAGCGAGTAGAACCTGTGGTACACTATCATTTAGCGTAGCAGATTCTAAACTGTCCTGAAAAGCTATACGTTCCGGTGGTCCGTTGTAGATGTAATTATTGTTTTCTTCTTTAAGCCCAAATATTTTATAATTGCCTTCCGGTAAATACTGGAGTTTAAAGAATCCATTGGCATCGGTTATGGCAAAATATTGAGGAGGGGTGGTTAAAGGAAGGCTATCCACATCATTTTGATAGATCATCACAGCGCACTCTTCAAGCGGGGTGTTATCATCTACCTGAACAACCTGCCCCTGAATGGTTAGAGAATCTAATTTTGGACCTGTAGCAAAAACAAAAATCATATCGGTTTTGACATTTCCTTCGTTGAGATCTACGATAGACTTTCCAAAATTGAATTGATATGTAGTACTATCGGCCAGAGATTCTTCCCAGGTAACAATGAGTGTTTTCCCCCTGATTTTATATTCGGGCTGCTTGCTAAGTGCAGGCGAAACAATAAGCTGTGAGTTGTAGTCTTTTACCTGTATGTATTCATCAAACTCGATGGAAATTTCATTGCCTGAGAAATTCGTACTAAAAGGCAGTGGAGAGCTCTCAACAATTACGGGGGGCGCAGTGTCCTTGTCTCCGCCGCTAGGCGAAGATTGTTGGGCGCAACTGCATAAAAATATTAGACCGATTATGCCAAACCAAAAGGTGGGCTTGATTTTAAAGGCCGGAGACAATAGTTGCAACTTCTTCCAGTTTTTGAATGTCTATTTCTGTAAAATCATTCTCTCTGTCGCTATCCACATCCAATACCATGCCTACTTTTCCATGAATAGATATGGGAATGACAACTTCAGATCTTGAGTTCGGATTGCAGGCTATATGCCCTTCAAAGGCATGAACATCAGCTACGAGCTGTGATTTGTTTTCTTTCCAGGCGGTACCGCATACACCTTTTCCATGAGCAATACGCGTACATGCCACAGGTCCTTGAAAGGGGCCAAGAACCAATTCATCATCCTTCACAAAATAAAATCCCACCCAGAAAAAACCATCAAGTTCTTTTAATATGGCGGCAATATTACTCAGGTTGGCAATTTTGTCCTTTTCACCTTCCACAACTCCCTTGATATGTTGCAAGGCCGTATCGTAATCGCGTTTCATTGCGCAAATATAGACCTTCTATGCAGAAGCGAGCGTAGCTAAACTCAGCGATCTTGCGCCTGATTCTAAAAGCTTCCGTCCGCAAGCTTCCAGAGTTGAACCCGTTGTAACCACGTCATCAATGATAAGAACATGCCTTGCAATTATTTTACCCGGCTCGGCAACTTCAAAGATTTGCTCCACATTCATCCATCGTTCAAATCGTGTTTTACTCGTTTGGGTTTGATTGTGAACTTTTCTTCGAACGCCATTCAAAAGAAGTTCTCCACCGAGGTACCGCCTAATTCCGCGCGAAATAGAATGGCATTGGTTGTAACCGCGCAGGGCTTGTTTTGCCGGATGCAATGGAAGCGGAATAATAACGTCTGGAGTTGTAAAGCCATCTTTAGCCAGGTCGGCTCCAAAAAGCCCACCAAGAAATTCGCCGATATCCTGACGCCCGCGGTATTTTAGCTCATGAAGCAATTTTTGCGCCTGATTGCCTCTTCTAAAGCTTAAAAAGCTGGTAGCCTGATCTACTGGAATGCGCCCGTCAAAACGCTTCTGTATGGGGCTGGGTTTCAGTCGGTGGTAATTGGTTCTGGGTAGCTTGGCAAGGCAACTCAGGCAAATTATTTCTTCTTTTTTATGAAGACTTATGCCGCATGAACAACAGTTTTTTGGAAACATCATACGACTTAAGTCGTTCAACCACTCAAAAGTGTATTTTTGTGTTCGCTGCATGATAGTTTAAGGAGGTGTCTTAATATAGCTATTTTCAGCGACTTAGAACATAATTTATCAGTCAATGTCAGAAGAAAACAATAACAATAAGCGAAAGTATTTGGTCATCATTATTATCCTTGCCGTGCTAGTCGCGGTTTTGGGGATACTGCAAATATTAAACACCAATACAATTGATGAGAAAGTATCTGCGGTAGACGAATTGAAAATGGATAAACTGGAGCTGAAAAACGACCTTCAGGAAATGCTCATTCAGTACGATACGCTGACGGTACAAAACGATCAGCTAAATGCAGAAATGATTGCACAGCAAGAGCAGATCAAGGACATGCTGAAAGAAATAGAAAAGCATAAAGACGATGCCTATATCATCGCCAAATTGAAGAAAGAAGCTTCTACACTGAGAGATATTATGAAAGGTTATTTAGTGACGATTGACTCACTCAATACCATGAACAAAGACTTACAAAAGGATAATCAGTTTCTCGTAGAAGAGCTTTCTGAAACTAAAACATATGCAAAGGAGTTAGAGACCAGTAAAAAAGATTTGGAGAATATTGTGGCGACGGGTTCGGTTCTTCAGGCAACGGAAATGTCTAGCGTTGGCCTTAGAGTTAGAAATAACGGTAAGCAGGTAGAAGTAAACAGGGCGAAAAAGACAGAATTGATCAGGGCTTGCACCAAGATTGCTGAGAACCGAATTACTGAATCGGGCAAAAAAACACTTTATCTGCGAATCATTTCCCCCGAAGGAGTGGTTCTAGAAAACTCCAGAAATCCAGACGAACAATTTGAGTTTGACGGGGTAAAAGGAAAGTACAGTGTGAAACGTTCTATAGACTATCAAAACGATCAAATGGATGTTTGCATATTCTACACCGTAGAAGAAGGAGATGAGTTGCCCACCGGCAAATACATTGTAGAAATGTATGAGAGTGGAATGAATATCGGAACGGCAGATTTCAATTTGAAGTAGTTCAATGATCAATTATTAGAGGTCGGGCTCTCACTGTTTCTTTCACGCAAAGATGTTACGCGGAGTACGCATAGGTTTAAGATTGGTAAATCGCACAGATAACTCTGCGCTCTTTGCGATATGCTTCTCGCCTTTGCGAGAAAACTCTGCATCAATTTCTACTCCCAACGATAGTGAAGTTGGAATAATCATTTTCATAACACCTGCTTAGTTGTATACTTAAGGGTTGTTTTATTTTCAACCATCATTTAAGATGCAGAATATTAAAGAGTTAGACAGGTCTTAGAAAAACGCCCTTACCTGTGCATTACCGGTATGAATGGCTTTCGCATCTTCTGATTTACGGCCGTTATAACTGAGGCTTAATTGCAAATTTTTACCCAGGTTGCGCTGAACACCTGCCGCCCAGGTTACGTTTCTTCCGTTGTTTAGCCCGTTGAGCATTTCATAAGCCAGGCTGTTGTTCGTTTGACCTGTATACTCAATATCGATAAGGTTTATTTGAGCGAAGAATGTCCCCGATTCAACCTTGCTAAGCCTGAAGTCTAAACCGAGATCTACAATGGTGGCTTCTTCGCCACCCAAATCCTGTGCATTCTTTTTCTCAGATAAATCTCCGATTAAACTCAATCTAAACGTGGTACCCGGTTGATAGGTAAAAGTGGGTTTGAATCGCCAGTAATCTATATTATAAGAGCGGCCTTCAATGATGTCAGAATCGCTTTCGCGAATTCCAAATTCCTGCTCTACAATCATTCCGTACTTCGGCGTAAAGTTGTAGCGCACCCTTACGATATGCGATTTATTATCGCGCTCTTCAAAGCCCGTTGTCAATGGGTTCTTTGAGAATTGATTGCTGTAGGTGTAGTCCACTCCGAATTTGCTACTTGTTCTGTTGAAGAAAAAGGTATTTCGCAAGCTTGACGATTGCGAAATCAAGGCTGAATCTCCAATGGCTTCAACAAATGGGTTGTAGCGATTAGCCCCATCTTCTCTTCTTGTTTTACGCTGTACCCGGAAGGCCATCTGGTTGCTAAATTTCGAGATGACTTTTTTAATACCCTCTTCATTTCCCCAAATACTCATGGGATTAAGGTTTAATGATTGCGAATACTGATTGGTATAAGCTCGCTCGTAGTTATCCGTAGGTGATGAAACCCGAATATACCGGTCTCCATCTTCGGGACGGGCCAACTCAAATTCGTTTAGGTCTTTAATGCCGTCTTCGTTATAGTCAATCCAGGTATAGGGCCCTTGCCCGGTTGGGTCTTCGATATAAATAAACTCCTGTCGCCGTTCCAGTCCTGAGCCGATTTCGTAGTAAATATTAGAGGTAATGGCATTTTTAGCCAGGCGTAAAGTATGTTCAAGCCGGGCCAAAAGTGTATTCTCCGGTTCCTGCTCGGTGAGTTCGGTATCGGTAATTTCAAGTACCCTGTTAGAAACGGTTGCCTTAAACTGATTTCGCGGATTATTGATTAGGGAAAGATCGGCTCCGTAGTGAATGGCGTGGGTGCTTTCTTCGTAGTCGTTCAAACTATTGGCAAAATCAGTTCGCTCCCGGTAAAAAACCTTGTAACCCACTTTGCTCGTATCGAGATTCGTTAAATAAAATTGCCAGTCGTAAAATTTATAGGCATTTGCAGAAAGACTATCCGTTCCGCTGACAAATCTACGGTTGTTCTCTCGCTCATCTGTAAAACCCAGTGTGGTGAACCAGAGATCTTTTTCTATCAAAGACTTATGCCTTGCAAAGCGAGACTTTTCAATCCCGTCAGTATTCAAAATACTTCCGTTGAACCAAGCTTCAAAACCATCGAGATTTACATCTGCAATCAGAGAGTTTTTGGTTCCTTCATATGCATTCCCTGCTTCAAACCGGTCAAGCGTATAGTCAATGCTGTATTCTTTTTTGTTCTTCAGAAGTAGTCCACCCGTGAGTATGTTTTGATTTAAGAGATTGAGCTGGGGGTTTAAGTTCCAGTTCCTGTTAAATTCCACAGATCGATAGGGTTCTATGGGCTGGAAATTATTACCGATAGACTCTAAAGCCACTTTTCCCGTTAGAGATGCCCCTTCAGGTTTGGCATTTAAGGGTTGTTCGTGCTCTATTCGGGCAAAGAGTCCATGACTGTAATTATTTTCATTTCCCTTCTCCGAAAAGGTATTAACATCGTTATTACTGAAGCCTGTCTCTACTTCAAATTGCGTTTTTTCAGAAAAACGGTATTCAAACCCGCCCATAAGAATTTGCGATTTTTTGGGAGCAATCAGCAATCGAACAGGAGCATGGGTACCGTTTCTCAGAATGTTACCTTCAAGCGTTGTATCGGGAGCTACCCAGGTAAAAACCCTTCCGGATGCATCGAAACCTTCCTGAATGTAATCACCATTTCCCTGTCCTACTTCGCTAAAATTCACATTGTAATAATCGCCTCCATCGCCCAGGGAACGCACAAATACGGAATCGTATCCTAGGCTGTCTATCAGGTTGTAAAGAATCTGATCATTGTTGAACTCACCTACTTCTGTAAATGACGGAGCAATGGCACTTTGTGTATCATCACCTGCACCAGCTAGAATCTGTCGGTCAGTATCGTCCAAATCCTGCTGCAGGGGCTGATTCTTTGCGTCTTGTTCTGAATAAAAGTTGAAATAAGCAGTGTACTTATCACTCTCAATACCTGTGGATGTCTGCAACATGGAGCGTACATAGGTTGCATCTGTGTATTGAAATTCCACGGCAATACGCTTATCCTTGTTTACAAGTTGCTTGGCAGTGAAGGTAATTTCGGCTGTGTTATAATCAATGATATAGTCATTTTCCTGGCCGCGAAGCATCTCTTTTCCATCAATAAAGACTCTTTCTGTCCCAGCCAGAATGATAATAAACTGTTCACCTTCGTTTCCGCGAAGACGATAAGGACCCTGGTTTCCTTCCACGCCCTGCAGAATATTCCTGGCAAATTTTCCACGGGAAATGGCCAAACTGGTTTCCGTAAAGAATTTTTTATCACCTTTTAAGGGGAGTTCTGTTTGAAAGCTGGCACCTTGTGCGCGTTTGTAGTAACTAGTAAAATACCCGCGCGGCTTGTCAATAAAAAAATCTCCTACGGTGAGTTTTGACTTATCGTCATACAAGCGGATGTACACCTGATCAAATTCTTGAAGTTGTGCAGTATTTCCTTCTGGCTGTATGGGGATATTATCGTCTGTTACAGAAGCTACGATGTTTATATTGTCCGTTAATTTTCCATTCAGCTGCAGGCTTAGCGATGAGTTTACGGTCAGATCCTGATTATTTCCAAAACCTACTCCCCGCGAAATGCTCCCCGTTTTATTTAGCCGGGTAGAACCAAATATGGGATCCGTATTCATCTGGGGCCTGTAGGTGCGAGGTGAAATGAAATATTGATTTTCGGGTTGAATGATTTCTTTTGATCTCCTGAAATATGATTTTGATAAATCTATGGGGAGAACCCGATAAGTCACATCTACGGAGTCTTCGAGATAAGACCCTTTCCAAATCAGCAAGGATGTTGCCGGATATAGCGTGTACAAAGTGGAATCGATTCTTTCGCCATCCAGGCGGATTGAGAAAGATTGTGGTGAAATACTCAGGGTATCAATGCGTATACTATCCTGGTTGATGAGCAATTTTTGCTCCTTTAAACTAGACAATTCCTGCCCGTTAACGCCGAGGAAACAACATATTGAAAAGATCGTTAACAAGAACCATTCAAAGCTTTGCCCAAGGCGCATTTCAAAAGAACAGAATCTATTACATTTGGTGCTGCACAATCAGAACATCAATTTTCTCTAAAGCCGTAACAATACGCAATTTGAAACTTAAAATTATATCATACAATCTAAATGGAATTCGCGCAGCTCTTCGCAAAGACCTTTTAGACTGGTTAAAGTCTGAAAACCCAGACGTATTCTTAGTACAAGAAACAAAGGCGCAACCCGAACAAATTGATAAAGAAGCATTTGCCGAGCTGGGCTATAAACCGTACATCCACAGTGCTCAAAAACCCGGGTATTCCGGGGTAGCTATATTCTCTAAACAAGAACCGGACAATGTTATTGTGGGAAGT
>JGI12048J13642_10315119_pt1 | contig 12699 bp, 16 predicted proteins | sample ElkSlonscriptome_16_FD_13642 | JGI IMG/M metagenome (IMG submission 13642) | reverse complement strand
CTCCTGGATCGCGTCGCGCACGTACGCGGAGGCGTCGTAGCCGATGCTGGCGTCGAGGCCCGCCGGCATGGCCTGCTGGAGGTCGGCGAGCTCCACGCGCACGGCGCGCATGACGTCGATGACGTTGGCGTTGGGCTGCGGGAAGACGCCGGCGAAGACCGCGGTCTGGCCGGTGTAGCGCACCTGGGTGTCGTAGTCCTCGGCACCGAGCTCGACATCGGCGATGTCCTCCAGCCGGACGATGGTGTCGCCCTGCTGATAGACGACCAGGCGGCGGAAGTCCGCCGGGCTGCGCAGGTCGGTGTTGGCCGCCAGCGTCGTCTGCACCAGGGCACCCTTGGTGCTGCCGATGGCGGCGAGATAGTTGTTCGCCGCCAGGGCGTCGCGCACCTGCGAGGGGCTGATGCCGAGCGCGGCCATGCGCTCGGGCTTGAGCCAGATGCGCATCGCGAAGGTGCGCGCGCCGAAGATCTCGATGCGCTGCACGCCGGCGACCGCCGCCAGGCGCGGCTGCACGACACGGGTCAGGTAGTCGGTGATCTGCTCCTGCGAGAGGATGTCCGAGGCGAAGCTCAGGTAGGCGGCGGCGAACTCCGAGTCGGCCGATTGCACGCTGATGGCCGGCACCTGGGCCTCGACCGGCAGGTCGTTGCGCACCTGATCGACCTTGGAGGAGATGTCGGCCAGGGCCTTGGTCGAGTCGTAGTTGAGCTTCAGCCGGGCCGTGACGATGGAGATGCCCTGCAGGCTCTTCGACTCGATGTAGTCGATGCCCTCCGCCGCGCCGATGGCGCGCTCGAGCGGGGTCGTGATGAACCCGCGCACCAACTCGGCGCTGGCGCCGACGTAGACGGTCGAGATCTGCACCGAGGCATTCTCGCTGACCGGGTACTGGCGCACGCTGAGCGTATTCCAGGCGTTCACGCCGGCGATGACGATCAGCAGGTTCACCACGATGGCGAGCACCGGGCGGGCGATGAACAGGTCGGTAAAGCTCTTCACGACAGGGCGTCCTCAGGAATCGCGCGGCTGCGGTGCGAGGCTGGCCTCAGGGGCCAAGCGGTTGTCGATCACGACCTGCATGTCGCTGCTCAGCTTGAAGACGCCGGTGGTCACCACCGTCTCGCCCGGGCTCAGCCCATCGGTCACGTCGACGAAGTCCCCGCGCGCCCGCCCGAGGCGGACGAACTGCTGGCGCAGCACCTGGCTCGTGGTCCCCGATTCGTCGTCCTGTCGCGTCTCGATCACGAAGACCGAATCGCCATAGGGCGCGTAGAGCACCGCGGTTGCCGGAATGGGCAGGACCGACTGCTGATCCGGCAGCACGACCTCGACCCTGGCGAACATCCCCGCGTGCAGCTGCTCGCCGGGATTGGCGACCTGCGCGCGCACCCGTACGCTGCGTGTCGTCGCGTCCACCTCCGGATTCACGGCGATGATCGCACCGGCGAAGGTCTCGTCCGGGGCCGCGTCGGCGGAGACCCGCACCGTCATGCCCTGTCGCAGGCGCCCGAGCTGCTGCTGCGGGATCGAGAAATCGACGTAGATCGGATCCAGGGTCTGCAGCGACACGATCGGATCGTCTTCGCGCAGCACCTCACCGAGGTTGACCAGCCTCAGCCCGAGGCGGCCGCTGAAGGGCGCGCGGACCGTCTTCTTCGCGATCAGCGCCCGCATGTTGCCGACCTGCGCCCGGGTCTCCTTCGCCCTGGCCTCGGCGGCGTCGACGGCGTCCTTCGAGGCCAGCTCGCGCGCGTCGAGCGCCCGAAGGCGCTTCAGGTCGGCCTCGGCCAGGGCGGCCGAGGCCTCCGCTGAGGCCAGCTGGGCCTCCTCGCTCGCGGTGTCCATCTGCAGCAGGACATCGCCGGCCTCGACGGCCGCGCCGGAGTCGAAGCCGATCCGTGTGACGCGTCCGCCGACCTCGGCACTCACCGTGACGCCCTGCACGGGCACCAAGGTGCCGACCGCGGCGAGCGATTGCTCCCAGAGCGCCTCGTCCACGGTCATCGCGGTGACGGTCTCCGGTGGCAGCACCATGGACTCGGCCGCCTTGCCCATCGCCGAGAACTGCTCGAGCTTGGCATAGACGATGGCGCCGACGACGACGGTGACGGCGATCGCGGTAATGAGTAGTTTTCGTAGCATGTGCAGTCCCAATCAGGTCAACGATCATGGGGCGAGGCGAGCTACCCCGAATGATGAAATGTCGCCCCGCCCCTGATCGTTCCCTCACCCCAACCCTCTCCCAGAGGGCGAGGGAGCGAACGTGCTGCGCGAATTTCGTACTGAGGCGCGCGCTCTAGGGTGCCGCCTTCAGCCCCGTGTTTTGTCTATGATGATTCTGATTTCAGGGCCACGGCATAGAACTCCACGCCGTGCTTGGCCGTCGCGCTCTCCAGCTCCGGGGCATGCGCCCAACCGACCGTCTTCAGGAACGGCGCAAGCTCATCGGGTCGAATGCTCCAGAGCCATGGCTCCCCACCGACCCTGAGCAGCCACAGGACCAAGCCTGTGAGCGGCCCGGCATTGGGCCGACCGTCGTCACCGGTTGGGCTGTAGAAGGCTTTGCGCTCGGCAAAGGCCTCGAACTGGCCCGGCATCATCCAATCGAAGGCTTCGTAGACGCGGGCCATTCGCGCGGATCGGTATCTACGCACGGTGTTCGCGCTGGCGGCCCCGGAGGCGACGAGGAGTTGCGCTGTTGCCTCGACGATCCCTGGCGGCATGACGCCAGCCATTTCAGGCTTCGCGCCCAGCGCAAGGATGTTCAGCGCGACCTTGTAGGCCGTTCGACTCGGCCTCTGCTTATTCATGGTATCGACATTGCGAATCGAAAGATCGGCAATCTGCTGCCTCGCCGAGCGCGCTGGACCGGAAGCCCTCTGTTCAACCTGGAAAGTCTTCAATATGACACCCCAGGGGTGCGGTGAAGGTAGGTCTCATCAGCGAGCTGCTTGAGCATGAAATCGGCGACATCGGGACGGGATATCCAGCCCTCGATCTTCGACGGATCACGGACATAGGCCGTAACCCGATGACCTTGATCGAGGCCCTGTTTCACCAGCTCTCGACCGGTGCCACCGCTTGCGCCAAATACGAGTATGTTCATTTGACAGGGCCGCCTCGACGACTCGCGAGGCGCTCATGTCAGTTCTTCCGACAGCGTATGCTCGACCAGGCCGTAGCCGCGGAGTGCCGAGGCCAGTCGCAGGCCGAGCGTACTCGGCCCCTCGTCCTGTGTGGCGGCACGGTGATGGACATGGACGACAAGATCCGTGTCCAGTCCGCGCCGGCGATAGAGCACCACGGTCTCAGCGTCCCCTTGGGGCGGCATGATGGACTCCTTGATCTGCCGGCCGAGCACCTCAGCCGACTCGCCCGGTGCGCACAGGTGAATGATCTCGAGCTGTGACATCAAATCCTCCCGGGGTGGCGACACGCGACGGGCGCCACAGGCACGAATCCAGCCCGACGGCCGATCGCTCGGGGGCGACCCCGCGTTCGCACGCAATCGGTTGCCGTTCGTTACCAGATCAAAGCGACTTGCGTGCCAAACCGAAAAGCCTCGTTGAAGCAACGAGCTAGGATCCGGACGGGGTTCACCGTTGTGGCAGGTCGTAGTTTGAGTTGTGGTATTTCGTGAACCGGCTCGCGGTTGTGAATAATCGTCGGGCCTCGCGCTCGTGGCAACCTTGGTCGAGGACAACGGGGTGAGGATGCGGACCAGATTGAGATCGCCGCCGGTCCGGTGAAGCGGTAGGCGTTCGGTCTTCCCTGCATCGACTGCAGCGGGTCGGGGGCTGGCCTCTCAGCACAGAGAGCGGGACCGCGGGCCGGTGTCCTGCAATCGCGCAGTCCGATGATGAATGACTCGCTCCGCAGGTGACCGTAGCGCAGTCGCGCCCGCCCGCAACCGGCCGATGGACTTCCTCACACCCCCTCAGGATCCCGGGGCTCGGCACGGCGCGGACTTCGCCCGGGCAGCCCGCTCAACACGCGCGCCCAGTCGATCTCCACTCCGGGGCAGGCGTGGCACGCCGAACGACCCTCGAGCTCCTGAACATCCGGCCTCTGGTAGTGGCCGTCGCTGAGTCGGTAGATCGTCACGACCAAGTCCACGGGATGCACAAGCCAGTATTCACGGACGCCGTGGCGCTCGTAGAGCGCGAGCTTGCGCACCTGATCATGGCCGGCAGTGGCCGGCGATAGGACCTCGATCAGCCAATCCGGCGCGCCGCGGCAACCGCGGTCGTCGAGCTTGGCGACATCGCAGACGACCGTGATATCGGGCTGTACCACGTTGGCAATGTCCGCGTCGGCCTCGTCGGCGTCCGGTAGGCGCACGTCGAACGGCGCGACGTTGACCTCGCACGCGCTATCGTCCAGCGCGTCGGCAATCTCCCGGAGAAGCTCGGCAACCAGTCTCTGGTGCTGCCGGGTCGGTGCGGGCGCCATCGCGTAGGCAAGGCCGTCGATCAGCTCGTAGCGCTGGTCTTCCGGCCAATGCAGATACTCGCCGTAGCGATGCCGACCGGGGTCGCGCAGTGGCAAAGACATACCGCGCATCCTTGTTTGGACGAGGACCCGCAGTATCGGGAATCCGGCGAGAGCCGACAAGAGGAACGCGGGTGAGGGAACCCAGCCTAAGTCTTGACCCGTGCGTTGGAAACCAACGAGCCCGCTACCGGAAGCAAAGTCAGGTCTTTCTCGAATGGTTGAGCATTCCGGTCAAAGAGGTAGGTCAGCGCGATCAATGAGTCATTTGCCCGTTGGAATTGGCACGGGGAGTATTTGACTGGTTGGGAAGTCGGCCCCGCGGCGGAAGCGCTTCCGGGCTCGACCCTTTGGAGGGTCTCAGGGGTCGCGACCAGAATCATCCCGTCCGACGACCCGTCTACCCAGGAGTTCGTCATCGAGGCGACCCTGCCGAAACAAGAGAACCGATCCACCCCAGCCGCCCGCGACGCGCCTCGGGCGACAGAGCCGCGCTCTGCTTGGCTAATCTGGCCAAGCTCGCTATGATCGACTCAATCGCAGTCGCAGGAGCCGCCGATGCAGGTCAACATGCTTGAAGCCAAGAACCAACTCTCCCGGCTGGTGAAGGCCGCGCTCGCCGGCGAGGAGGTCATCATCGCCAGCAACGGCAAGGCCCAGGTTCGGCTGGTGCCCTGCGCCACGTCTCCGGGCCTGCGGGCTTGGGGCAGCCTGGCGGGGCAGTACACTGACACCGACCAGGCCTTCAGCGAAGCCGTCGATGCCGAGGTCGCCAAGCTGTTCGATGTCGCATGAGATTCCTGCTCGACACCCAGGTGATGCTGTGGTGGCTGCTCGGTGACCAGCGCTTGCGCTCGGAGACACGTCAGCTGATGGCGACCAGCGCCTGCATGATCTCCGTCGCCAGCGTCTGGGAGGTCGCCATCAAGCATCGCATCGGTAAGCTGTCGATCGATCCCATGACCTTTCGCGACCAGAGTCTTGCCGTCGGCGCTACGCTGCTGCCGATCAACGACGCGCACGCGATCGAGACGGCCAGGCTCCCCGGCATCCATGAAGACCCGTTCGACCGGCTGATCATCGCGCAAGCTCGCATCGAGGGGCTGATGGCGGTCTCCTCGGACGGCCGTTGGAGCCATTACAGCATCGCGCTGCAACGCCCTTAGGGCACGACGCGGAGCCGAAGCCGATCCAGGAGATCGCTCTGTCCAATCAACGCCGCACCCGAGAGCGATTCTCATCGATTCGGTCTAGTCGTCGCTCCCGGCTTCATTCGGAATGAAAACACGCCAAGTTGACGCAATGAGCCAGGCGGATCTTTCGAATTGAAAGGACTTTTCGTTCAGGCACTCGGTACAACGTGCATGGCTCGAGCGGCAACGCCATGAAGCACAGGCTTTGGAGCTCGCCCGGAGCCGGCGCGACGCGCTGGAGGAGCTGCAGAAGGACTGGCCTTGTCAGGCAGCAGCCTGGCTATCTTGAGCTTCATCATCCAGATCTGCCGGGAGGATGGCGTCGGCGTTGGTGCCGGCCATGCGCTTCCTCAGCACGACGGAGCTACCGTCCTACGCAACGCGTATCGCGGACGGCATCGCCACGCAGGTCCCCGTGACCCTGAGCGATCTGACCTTCGCGCTCATGGTGGCCGTGATCACGGCCCTGTCCGCCAAGAACATACCCGGCGTGCTGGAGATCACCTTGCCGAAACGCCTGCCACTGGATTCCGGCGCCCGCTACGCGACCACGACCCCGTTCCAGTACGCCATCGTGGGCACGGGTGTCTTCCTGGCATTGGGTACCTTGGGCCGGCGGTGGGCGGCGACGGAATCTCGACAAGTCCGGCGCGCCGCTGATCTCGCACGCGCGATCTTCCAGCGCGACGGCAATCTCCCGCAGAAGCTCGGCCACCGTGTTTGGACGAGTAGTCGGAGTATCGGGAGTCCCGCAAGCGCCGACAAGCTCATTTCAGCACCGCGAGAGCACCGGCCCGCGCTCAATCGATCAACGTTGAGGTCCTCACGCGAGGTTGCCGACCAGGATGATGGTTGCGTAGACGGCGGCGAGCGGCGCTGCGAAACCGAGTATCACGAAGGTCAATACGCGGGAGTTAGAGCCGATCAGCGCAAGCGCCGCGAGCACGACCGCACCGATGGTCACGCCAAGACCTGAGAAGAACAGGGTCTTCACGCATTCCGTCTGGCAGGTACGGTCTTCATAGGGTCCGGAGAGGAGGGCCTCGCCGGTCAGCACGGTCAAGACCCATGCGGCAATCGTCAGCGGCAATGCAAGCCATGGGAGCGCCTTCACAACCTCCACCTCCATCTCGTTCACAAGCTGGGGTTTTCAAGGTGCCGTACGATACCAGCCTCGTGCCCCATGGGGCACGATGAATCGGACAAAATCTCGTCGGCAAGCCGAGCGGCGGCCAAAGCGACTGGTTCGGTCAGTCCATCACCGGCGCTGAAACAACCGCCCTCGATCGCGCAGAGGATCAGCCTCGGGGGCAGAAGGCCCAGCACCTTGGCAAGCTCGACGGCTTCGGCGACGCCGAAGCGGTGCGTGCTGTAGTAGAAGAAATCACGCGGGAGCGGACCCTTGAGGGGATCGAAGCGGTGAAGCGTGCCAGGGGTGGCGCCCGAGCAGGCGGCATCGACCAAGAGGACCCGATCGACCGCTTCCCAAGCCTGCATCAGCTCAGCCCCTTCGCCCCAGTACTCGCGCACGACCGACCCGAGACCCCCAGCGCGCAAGCGGTCCGCGACGACCAGGGCCGCGCCGTCGTCGCGGCGCAGCCGGTTGCCGACGCACTGGATGAGTAGACTCCCGCCGTGCGCATCGCGCGCCGGGCGCCGCGCATCTCCCTGGCCCTTCGGGCAAACACCTAGGTGCGAGATGACTTCAGACACGCTCGACGGTCAGCTTCAGGAAGTGTGTAGCGCACGAGATGCAGGGGTCGTAGTTACGGATGGCCTGCTCGCAGACCCATCGCAGCTCATCGTCGGGCAAGGACATGTGCCGCTCGACGACGCCTCGGAGATCACGCTCGATCTGGCGTTGGTTCTGAGAGGTCGGCGGGACGATCCGCGCCGCCTGGATGCGGCCGTCCGGATCCAGGTCGTAGCGATGGAAGCAGATCCCGCGCGGGGCCTCGGTACAACCCGATCCGCGGGCGGAACGCGGCATCGCCTCGACCGCCGGCGCCTCCGGCGCGCGATAGCCACGCACCAGGCGCAGCGCCTCCTCGACGGCGTAGACGGTCTCGACCATGCGCACCTGGATCGACCGGAAGGGGTTGGTGACGGTCTCGCCCAGGCCGATCTCTGCAGCAAGCTCGCGGGCAAGCGGGCTCAGCTGCCGCTGGTTGTTGTTGTAGCGAGCGACGGGACCGACCAAGTAAGGCCCACGAGAGCCCTTGCGTACGCCGTACAACGCGTTGGAATGGGCCTTGTGCTCTTCGTCGAAGTGCGTCTCGAACTCGCTAACCGGGATGTCCAGGCCATCACTGCCGGCGATGCGACCTTCGTGAATCGCGTATTCGTCCGCGTGCCGCAGCGAGACGCTCAGGTAGTCATCATCGAAACCCGGGAAGGCCAGGCCGGCGGTGAAGCGGGTGAGTTCGATCGCCGTCTCGAGGCCCCGTTCGAGGTCGTCTGTGAGCCCCTCGATGGCCGAGCGGCGCGGCACGCAGTGCAGGCCACCGACACGGAAGTTGACCGGGTGCACGGCGCGCCCACCGATCACCTCCAGAACCTGGTTGCCGAGCTTCTTGAGCTTGAGCGCCTTCTTCACCACCTCGGGGTGGTCTCTCGAGAGCTGGATCGAGTCGTCGTAGCCGAGGAAGTCTGGCGCGTGGAGCAAGAAGACGTGGAGCACGTGGCTCTGGATCCACTCGCCGCAGTAGGCGAGGCGGCGCAAATCCCGGAGCGGGCCGGTTACGCTGACACCGGCCGCCGCCTCCATGGCCTGGCAGGCGCTCAGAATGTAGGCCATCGGGCAGATCCCGCAGATCCGCGCCGTGATATCGGGCGCGTCCCGGAAATCCCGTCCTTCGAGTAGGGCCTCGAAGAACCGGGGTGGCTCGTAGATGCGAAACTTGAGATCGGCGATGGCTCCGTCGTGGACACGCAGGTACAAGGCGCCTTCGCCCTCGACCCGTGCCAGCGCGTTGACCTCGATGACCCGCGTGTCACTCTGGGCTGACTGACTCATGGGCCTTGCTCGCTTCCCGGAACGCGGGGGCATTGTTGGTGAACAGGCGGTAGTAGTGCTGCAGTGATCGCGCGTCCATACCAAGCGCCTTGAGCCGCTCGCTGAGGGCGCTCGTGTTGGGGGTCTCGACCGGGCCGAAGCAGGCGAAGCAGCCGCGGTCGCAAGCGGGGCAGAGATTGCCGCAGCCGGCTTGGGTGACCGGGCCCAAGCACGGTTTGCCCTCGGCGACCATGACGCAGACCGTAGCGGCGAGCTTGCACTCGATGCACTGGCTGTAGGCGGGCACCGTCGGTCGGCGGCCGTTCAGCGTCGCGTTCAGCACCTCGAGCAGCTGATGTTTGTTGATTGGACAGCCGTGCAGCTCGAAGTCGACGCGGACATGATCGAGCACCGGCGTCGAGGTGGCCAGGCTCTCGATGTAGTCCCGATGGGCGTAGACGGTATTCACCAGTTCGTCGAGGGGCCGCAAGTTCTTCAAGGCCTGAATGCCGCCGGTGGTGGCGCAGGCGCCGATGGTGATCAGCGCGCGCGATTGGGCGCGCACCCGGCGGATGCGCTCGGCCTCTTGCGGGGTGGTGATGGAGCCCTCCACGAGCGAGATATCGTAGGGCCCGGCGATCTCGGCGCGGCTGGCCTCGAGAAAGTAGGCAATCTCTACCGATTCGGCGAGCGCCAGCAGCTCGTCCTCGCAATCGAGCAGGCTCAGCTGGCAGCCGTCGCACGAGGAGAACTTCCAGACGGCAAGCTTCGGTCGTCGCGACGCCATGGCTAGATCTCCCGGATGTTGAAGCGCTCGGCGATGGCGTCGAAGCGAAACACCGGCCCGTCTTTGCAGACGAAGGAGGCGCCGAACTGGCAATGCCCGCACAGCCCGACCGCGCACTTCATGTTGCGCTCCAGTGAGACATAGATCTGCCTCTCCCCGACGCCTTGCTCGTGTAGCGCCTGGACGGCATAGCGCATCATGATCTCAGGGCCGCACAGGCAGGCGATCGTGTCGGGCGGGGAAAAGCCTTTCGCCGACAGGAGCTTGGTCACGACGCCGACGCGTCCCATCCAGTCCGGCCCGGCACGGTCCACGGTGACCTCGACGGTCATGTCGAAGCGGCCGCGCCACTGCTCCAGCTCGTTGCGATAGAGGATGTCGTCGGGTGTCCGGGCGCCGTAGAAGATACACACTGCGCCATAGCGACTGCGGTTGGCGAGCACCCGATAGATCAGCGGGCGCAGCGGCGCAAGCCCGATGCCCCCGGCCAGGATCACAAGATCGGCGCCCTCTGCCGGCGTCGTAGGCCAGCTTGTGCCGAAGGGCCCCCGGACCCCAAGCATGCCGCCGGGGGAGAGGCGCTGCAAGGCGTTGGTGACGCTGCCAACCGCTCGGATCGTGTGGAGAAGCTGTTCGGGCCGGTCTGGGTCGCCGCTGACGCTGATCGGCACCTCGCCGACACCGAACTGATAGAGCATGTTGAATTGCCCGGGAGCGAAACCGATGCCGCACGGCTCGTCGAGGGGGCTGAGGCCGAGGGTGAAGACACCGGTCAGCTCGCTGCGGATCGACTCGACGCGGTAGCGGGCCGGTGTCATGGGATCGACGATCGCATGGCCCCACGGCAGGGTGTGCGGGACGCTTGGCATGGACGCGCTCGATTCAGGGACCGCTCGGGCCTGGTTTGGCCGGGCTCGTCGGTGCCTCGAGAGGCCTCTCGGCCGGTCTCGCGGCGTAATCGCTCGGGTGGCCGTAGAGATCAAGGAGCTGCAGTCGTGTCGCCGTCAAGCGCTCGGCCAGCAAGCGTGCAAAGCGACTCAGGAACTCATAGCCCAGGCTCGAGTCCTCCGCGCATTTGTCGCGTAGGCACTTGCCATTGATGCTGAGGGCGCGGACCAGGCCGATGGCCCGGGCATCGAACTGGGTTCGGTAGGGTGGAACCAGCCAGGACCAGCCGATCACCTCGCCGTCTCGGAGTGTCTCGAGGACGAGCGCACTGCGGCCGGGGGCATGCAGCTCGATTGCCACAGAGCCGTGACGCAGCAGGTAGAAGACGTCGGCCGGATCACCCTCGCGCAGCAGATGCTCGCCCCGGTGGAACACACGATTGGCGGCGCAGCCGGCGATCAGCCCTCGGGCCCGTTCGCTCATGTCTTCGAAGAAGGGATGTCCCGCCAGCATGCGGTCGAGACCTTCGATGGTCGCCATCTACACCCCTCCGCCCACCCAAGCAGCCCCTTCCGAGTACCGAATGGCGGCCACCTCTTCGGTGATGTCGATCCCGACTGGACACCAGGTGATGCAGCGGCCACACCCGGTACAGCCGGAGGTACCGAACTGGTCGTGCCAATGGGCAAGCTTGTGGCTGATCCATTGGCGGTAACGGGCCGCCGTCGCCCGGCGCACCGGACCGCCGTAGACATAGCTGAAGTCCAGTGTGAAGCAAGAGTCCCATTGGCGTCTGCGCCCCGCCTCGCTGCCGTCGAGGGTGGTGAAATCCTCGACCGTCGAGCAGAAACAGGTTGGACAGACCATCGTGCAGTTCGCGCAGCTCAGGCAGCGATCCGCAACCTCCAGCCAGCGCGGGTGCTCCTGATTGCGGCGCAGGATGCCGGCGGCGTCGGGCGGCATCTGCCGGCCCATGTTGCACGCGGCCTCTTCGAGGGCCTCCCGGCCATGCTCGAGCTCCTGCGGGGTCGCAGGGGTGCGGGATACCGGCCTCATAAGCGTTCGGCCGCGTTCGCTGCCGACCTCGACGAGAAACCGATGGCCATTGTCGTCGAGCAGCTCGGTCAGGCAAAGATCGAAACCGGCCTGCACCCTTGGGCCTGTCTGCATCGAGGCGCAGAAGCAGTTGCCCGCCGGGCGCGTGCAATTGACCGCAACCACCAAGGCCGGTTCGCGCCGAGAACGGTAACCGCTGTCCGCGAAATCGCCGCGCACGAAGACACGATCCTGGATCGCGATGGCCGCGAGCTCACAGGCCCGCACGCCAAAGAAGGCGTAACGCGCTGGATCCTGGACTTCGGGCTCCAGCGTGAAACCCGCCTCGGTCCAGTGCGCTTGCCAGAGCTGCTGACGCGGCGGGAACAGGAAGCGCTTCCAGCTGTGAGGCCCCACGACGTAGCGGAAGAGGCTCTTGGACTCCGGCGAGGCCGGGTCGGCCTGGACTAGCCGGTAGTGGCCGCCGGCCTGCTCATCCTGGTAGCCGACCGGAAGGTCGTCGGCGGACGTAATGGTGTCGTAGACGATCGCGCCGCGCTCGATACGCGGGCCGAGGGGCTGATAGCCCTGGTCGACGAGCGCGTCAAGGAGGGCGTGGAGCTCGTGTATCGAGATGGAAAGCGTGGTCGACATGCTCGACACCTGCATTCGTCAGCCGGCGCGATCGCAGCGAGGCCTTTTGCGCAATGCTGAGAGAGCATCCTTGCCCGCTGGCGAGGGCGCGTCGTCGCGGCTCGCCGTCGCACCCGAAGACCTCGACTAGAGCACGGCAACGCGCCCGTCGTGTACGCCGATCACAATCTGGTGGCGAAGGGTGCCGTGGTTACTGCTGTCGACGATGGCTAGGACATAGGTATCGCCCAGCTGGCGCATCTCGCCCAGCCGCAAGTTCGGGTCGCCGACGGCCTCCAACCAAGCCGTGGCAATGGCTTGAGCCTCATGCCAGGCATCGACAGGCAACTGGACCGCGCCCTCCGCGACGATACTTGGCACAAAGCCACAGCTCAGCGGGTCGAGGCGCCCGTCGTCTTCCAACAGAGCCGAACTCGCGCCCGCCCCCGCTAAGGGCGCATCGGTCGCAGTGCTGGCGAGCACCGGCGTCGAGCCCGCGCCGCCGGCGGTTGCCAGCGGCGTCCTATCGTCGAGCACCTCGACCTGCGCGCTCGGTAGTGCGCCCAAGTCTGCGACGGCTCGGGCGTCTTTGGCCAACCCGATGCCGGGCAGCCANGCAAGGCTCAGCAAGGCCAGACAGGCGATACCGAGCCGGGGCAAGACCTTCACTCCAC
>JGI12048J13642_10089271_pt1 | contig 12699 bp, 12 predicted proteins | sample ElkSlonscriptome_16_FD_13642 | JGI IMG/M metagenome (IMG submission 13642) | reverse complement strand
ATATTACTTCATCGCAATTGGCCTACTCTTAGGTTTAGGAATTTCATTCCTGCGATCTGTTTTCTTTGATAGGATTCAAAATACAAGAGAGCTCAAGCAAATTACGAAGCTTCCAATAATGGGTAGCGTGCCTGAATCACGCGAGAAGGATAACGAAAGGTTGATCGTTACAAAAAGCTTTAGATCAAACATCGCAGAATCGTTCAGGAGCATACGGGCTAATCTTCAATATTTTCTTGATAGAAGTCAAAGTCAAGTCATTCTGTTTACGTCGCTACATCCTGGTGAAGGGAAAACTTTTTGCTCAATAAATACTGCAGCCATTATAGCTTCCGCAAATAAAAAAGTCCTTCTCATAGACTTTGATATGCACAAACCCAAAGTTCATCTATCATTAGATGTTCCCTCTGAAATTGGGCTATCAACCTATATCACCGGCCGTGATGAGCTTAAGGACGTCATTTTAGAATCCGGAATAGAAAATATGGATGTCATACCTGCGGGNCCTATTCCACCAAATGCATCAGAGCTTGTTCTCAGTGAAAAGGTAGAAACTATGCTTGAGGAGTGCAAAAAGCACTATCAGTATATTATTGTAGATACCCCACCTATCATGTTGATTTCTGATTCTATGGTGCTTATGAGACTTGTCAATTTAGGGGTTTTTGTAATGAATACCGAAAAGGCCACAAAAGGTGGAGTAAGGCAATTGGAAGAAATTGTTCAGTCGAGTAACCTTGAGCATACATCAATTATTTTGAACAACGTTAAAAGCAGTAAGTGGAAGTATTATTACGGTAAATACGGATACCGATATGGCTACGGCTACGGATATGGCTATACATCAGAATATAAAGAATCTAAGTAGATGAGCTCTAATTTGAAATATTTTGACCCTAATGAGCTAAAGGCTCTTGGGCTGAAGTCTGTGGGTGAGGAAGTCAGAATTTCGAAATCAGCCAGGATTTACCACCCAGAGAGAATAGAAGTAGGGTCAAATGTTAGAATTGATGACTTTTGTCTTCTCTCGCCCGGTAAGGAAGGAATAAAGCTCGGTAATTACGTCCACATCTCCGCCTACTGCGGCCTGGTTGGCAAAGCCAGAATCGAGTTAAAAGATTTTGTAGGCTTGTCATCACGAGTTTATTTATACTCGTCATCAGATGACTACAGCGGTCTTTCTTTAACAAATCCTACCGTACCAACCGAGTATACAGATGTTGAATCGGATACGGTAATGATAGGAAAACATGTAATACTTGGAACCTGCGTAACTGTCCTTCCCGGTGTTACCATCGGAAGCTCATCAGCTATAGGTGCTTATTCTCTGGTTAACAACGACGTGCCTGAAGGGGTAATTGCTGTTGGTCAGCCTTGTGTTGAAATAAGAAAAAGAGACCTAAAACACCTTGAATTGGAAGAAAGATTGCTGAAAACCCACAAGAAGTAATAATTCCAATAATTTCACAATCTGGTCAAACTGATTTCTGAGTGTATTCTCAAGTTGCAATTATAACCCCAAACTTCAATAAAGGAAACCACGTAATTGACTGCATTCAATCTGTTTTAAATCAAACGTATGCAGACTGGCAGTTGTATTTCGTTGACGATAAGTCAACAGATAACAGCTATGATCTTGCTGTAAAATCAGCAGGTGGCGACGAACGGGTGCATATTTTAAGAAATGAAAGCGGAATAAAAGGAGCTAATGCAGCGCGAAATTATGCACTCCAAAAAGTAACATCAAAGTATGTGCTCTTCCTGGATAGTGATGATATCATGACTTCAGATTGTTTGTTGAAGAGAATTGAAGATAGCAAGCAATTTCAAGATGAAGATTTTCTAGCTTACCCAATGGGATTTTTCTTTGATCAGTTGGGAGATTCGGATTTGATTTCGAATGTGCCGAATGAAAAAGATGATCTGGATAGGTTTTTGGAAAGAGATATTGTTTGGCAAATTTCCAGCCCATTTTGGAAACTCAGTGCCCTAAATGAGCTAGGTGGATTTAACCTCAATCTTTTTTCTCAGCAAGATGTAGATTTACACATTAGAGCTCTGACTAAAGGATTTAAATATAAGTACTTACACCGGAAACCTACCATATTCTACAGGCGAAACGTTGAAAGCGAACCGAGAAAACTATCGCAGTCAGTCGAACATCTCATTGCGAGAAAGGACATGATCATTAAGCATTATGAACTGCTGGTTGAGAGCGGGAAATTGACGAATAATAGAAAAAGATTATTGGCAAGATATATTCTAGACATCGCTCAAATGATGCGCTGGCATCAAAACGAACTAGGCAGAGAAGCAACTCAAAAAGCGCTTGAGATGTGGCAATCAGCGCGGTCATTGGTCAGCGCTCATATTTATAAGTACGGCCGCAGATATATTTTATTTAAGCATCAAATGTTGTTCAATAGATTTCCAGTTTTGCAGCAATCTATTGAACGATTTTTGGTCAGAAAATTAGAAGGCTATATTCACAAGCCCAGTACCACTTATGGAAAAGTAAAATTCAGTGATGATGAAGCCTAAGCCGCATATTCTGATTATATCTTCCTGGTGGCCTACGTCTCAAAAATCTAATGGAACCTTTGTTGAGCTTCATGCTCTCGGATTGGCTTCCAGGGCTTGCAAGTGCGCTGTATTGCTTACTACTGAGTCCTCTTTTGGACCGTTTATAAAATCTGGATTGAAGGATAAACGCCTGTCCGATTTTCGCCGGCACAAGCGTCTTAATTTCATAGAAAACTCCGTTGTCTATAAAACTCCATTGCGTTTTTCGAAGAACCCTCTAGCCAAAAGAAAAAAAATTGTAACGAATCAAACGCTTTCCCGAATTGCCGATTATATTTCAAAAAATGGCAGGCCCGATTTCATTTTTCACCACGGCGTGTTTAATTATACACACTTAAGTCAAGCTATATCAAGCAAGTTTGAAATACCTATTTGGTATATGGAGAATTCTCCAAAAATATCATTAGAAGAAATTCCCTCGGCCAATCCCTATGTTTCTGAAAGCGACCTGATTGAATTTGCCAGAAGCGCAAACCGACGCTTTGCTGTAACACAAGCCTATGTTAGAAAGATGGAGTCAGTTTTCGGTGTTTCATTTGAACTTTGTCCGAACATAATCACCGACGACTTTTTCATTGATCCTGACCAACGAGAAAGTTCCACGAATTATTTTCAATTTGTGAACGTGGCCATTTTGGATGAGAGGAAAAATCAGCAATTGCTAATCAGATCATTTGCAGAAAACTATAGGGGAAATGAATTTTACAAGCTTGTTATTGCTGGAGATGGAAGCCTTTACAACGAACTTAAAAGACTAGCGCTTGAACTAAAAGTAGAAGATCAGGTAAGTATTACCGGCTTCTTAAATCGAGCTGAATTGGTTGATCTACTGGATGAGTCTCATTGTTTTGTTTTGAGTTCCAAATCTGAAACATTTGGCGTGGTTGTTATTGAGGCAATGGCTCGGGGAATTCCCGCTATTACTTCTAATATTGACGGCACCAAAGAAATTATTGCAAAGCATAACGGAATATTGTTTGAAGAAGGCAGCGAAGCAGACCTGTCACAAGCCTTGAAGGAAATCGTGAAAAACTACGATCAGTATAAACCTTCGAAAATTATAAATGGTGTGAAGCAAAAATACGGCCCGGATGCTTCCTTTAATGCATTAATAGGAAGTGAGTAATATTCAATTAACAAAACGAGAACAAAGTCTGGTTACACCTTCACAAGCTACTACAATAGTTTACGGAGCCAGCGGGCTAAACTGGAAGGGTAAAATCTTTTATTATTGGCGAGTAAGGCGCCACCTTGCTCTGCTCAATACGTTTTACAAAAATACGCTCAGAAGAAAAGAGTGTTATTACGGCCCTTTTGTCGGAGAGTTTGGCCACTTCTTACTGCATAATTTGCCCTTTCTATCTCATCTCAAAAAAAACAATGTAAAGATCCATTACTGTGGAATGGATTTACATAGACCATTTTTGGTTGACAAAAACGGCGAAACCATTGTGGAATCGTACACATCTCTGCGAGATTTTTTCTCAGAATCTAAACCGAAAGCCAATGAAACACAAGTACCTGAAGATGTGAGAAGAGATATTGAGCAATTCAAGTTGGGGGCTAAAAAAAGTGGTCTCCCCTTTCTAGACATATCCAACAAGGATATGTATTGGTTTACTTACAGAAACTGGCAACTAAACAGGAAGCAATCAACCTACCCTTTAAATGAGCTATTCACTAAAACTAATATAAGGTCAGCAGTTATTTTTCCTCGTAAAAAAGGTGGGGAGTTTACTCCAAATAACGGTGGTCCCTGGAATTACAGCGAAATAGCTCAGAGCATTTCACCGTATTTTGACAAAGTCTACCTGGTGGGTCACCCATCTTTGAGTGGTGCCGTAGAAACGGGCGGAAATATTGAACTTAAGGTTAGTCAAAACAACAGCGAAACCCTGAAATACTGTGCACAGGCAGATTTAATAATAACCCAACACTCCGGGGCTGTTCATATTGGTGCATACGTCGATACCCCGGTCCTGATCATATTCAATGGAAACCCACCCATAAAAGGACTGATTGATACAATCCGGTTTCGGCAAAACATTTCCAAACATCCATTGAACTATGCCTTCAGTTTGGAAGAAATTGAGAATTTTGCGCGAAGGTTCAATAACTAATGCAGGTTAATTATCTTTTTCTAATCCCAATTACACCGAAAAATCTTCTCGATGAGCAGAGAAGAGCACTGCAAAAGCTTTGCTTTGATCAGCTATTAAAATTGAGGAGTTCAAAGATGGTTTGGCTCTTGGGTGAGACGGATTTTGATCGGGAAAATTTTGAACAAATTGAGCTAAATGCTTCGAGCAAAGAAGATAAACTCTATCTGGCTGGTCAGAAGTTGGCGTCTATGAAGGAGTTGCCTGCAAGATATTTGGTGCGTCTGGACGATGACGATCTAATCAACCCCAGTGTTTTTGATGAGATGGCGGATAGTGAGTTTGATATTGCTTACGATTCTTATCATTGGTTCTATGATTTATCGAGTGGATTAACGAGCTCACAAAAAAGAGATTGGATACCGAATACAGCTATTCATCGAATGGATAAGGCGCTGGAAAAAGTTGATAGAATAGGCGGCTCAGAACTTGCTGGCGAGCAGAACTATTTGATGGCTTGCGATCATTCAAGAGCCTGGAAGCCATATTATCACAATAAAAAAATTGTGAATTCAAACCCTTCAAAACCCATTTATTTAAGGGTGTTAAATAATTCGAGCAGAACTGCGCGGGATTCAGCGAGTATTGACTCAAAGAATGAGTACTTTCGGTACCTCAAAACATTCGGTTTCTGGAAGAGTCTATTTCCGCTGGAAAACGGTCTGAAAAGTGAGCTCTTAAAGATCGGTAAGCTCAACGGAAGAAGTCTCGAAAATTGGAAATTCCCGGAACCGACTTTGCTTCAAAGAATTAAGCGTAAGATTAGAGGTTAATGAAGCCATTGATAAAAACCATCCAGAGCTTTGAAGAAGCGGTCAGATCATTAAAAGTCTGCGTTATCGGAGAGACCATAGTAGATGAATTTATTACTGTGAAATACGAAGGTCAGAGCATGAAATCCTTCTGTCCGGTATTTCGCTACACTGATGATGAAGCACAGAAGGAGCAGCAATTAGGTGGTGCGGCTGCTATTGCTGGCCACTTAACTGATTTTGTTTCCGAAGTATCGCTCATTACAAACCGTGAAAATGAGATCGTAAAAACACGACTGATTGACAAGGACGATCAGAAAAAACACGTTGAAATCAATAAGTTTGATCAGCGCAACTTTGGAAAACTTGATATAGATGTTTCTGAATTTGACGTGGTTATTGTGGCTGATTTTGGACACGGTTTTTGCAATGGCTTAAATGTTGAAGGGAAGTACCACTTTATGACCCAAACCAACAGTAATAACTTTGGTTATAACAGAATGTCAAAATGGAAGGAGTTTCGCAAGAAGAGTGCATGCATGGATCTGAGAGAAGCGAGCTTGCAGGTAAATAAAAAAACGAACTTTAGTGAAAGGGCATTGATAGACAGCCTTTTTAACTACGAAATAAATGCTGAAGGCCTTTTCTTGACACTCGGTAAAAAAGGAGCGGTATATTACGATGGACATAATTACGTGCGTCAGGATGTATTTAAGAGCCCCATTGTTGATACAATCGGCGCCGGAGACACGTTTTACGCCTTTGCCTGTCTCAGTGCCGAAGTGGGAACAGACAATATTGAAGATATTATGCTTGTGCCATCGTTAGCGGCATCACTCTCCTGCACATGGCTTTGCAATAGGGAAGTAGTCACAAAAGAGAAATTACTTGAGCATGCAAATAGATTTATATAAATCGCTTTTTCAAAAGCATTTTGAGAATCCATCTCTAAAGAATAACATTAAAAATGCGGTTGAGCTTGTAAAGGATTCTAAGCGCATTTTATTTATCGGAAATGGTGGGAGTAATGCCATCTGTAGTCATATGATGGAAGACTATATGAAAATTGCTTCAATTCCTACTTTGAGTTTCTCAGATCCAGCTCTTATCACTTGTTTTGCAAATGATTATGGTTATGAAAATGCTCTGAAAGAATGGATCGGATTCAGCTATCAAAATGGAGATCTGCTCTTTGCAATTTCATCTTCAGGAGAATCGACGAATATTTTAAATGGAGTCAAAAAACATAAAGAACTAGGCGGAAAGGTGATTACATTAAGCGGGTTTAAGGCTGAAAATTCCCTTTCTAAGCAAGGTGCAGTGAACTTTTTAGTCGATGAAGAAAATTACGGTATTGTTGAGTGCTTTCACCAGGTTATTCTACACGCCATTCTTGATGAATTATGAAAATTGAAAACGTTCTTATAACCGGTGTTGCGGGATTTATTGGTAGCAATTTACTAGACTACCTTTTAGAGAAAACCAGCTGGACTATAACCGGGATAGACAATCTCAGTACGGGAAGGAAAACAAATATTCAAAATCAGTTAGACAACAAACGGTTTACTTTTCACGAAGAAAGTCTGTTTGATCTGAAAACGCTCAAACCTTTTCACTGCGTTTTTCACCTGGCGGCTCTTCCAAGAATACAACCGAGCTTTGAATTGGTAAACGATCATATCAAAGAGAACTTAATGAGTTCAACCTTTTTGGTCGAAAAAATGATTGAAGAAAATTGGTTTCCCAGATTTGTTAACAGTTCATCTAGTGCTATTTATGGTACACCAACCCAAATACCAACAGCTGAAGACGAACGCATTGACTGCCTGAGCCCTTATGCATTTCAGAAATACGAAGTAGAAAAATATTTTGATCTTCTATCTACCCGGTTCCCCCTGGATTACGTCCATCTAAGATACTTTAATCCTTACGGGCCGCGAAGCTTCAATCCCGAGAATGAGTTCAATGCCTATAGCAGTGTAATTGGCATATTTCTGAACAGAAAGCAGGAGGGAAAACCGCTTTTAATTACAGGAGATGGAACGCAGCAAAGAGATTTTATTCACGTTTATGACCTGGCGCGCGCAAACCATTTGGCTGCTACCCATCCCGAAAAACTTAATACAGCATTTAATATTGGGCATTCAAATACGATGTCTATAGTAGATCTGGCCAAAATAATATCCAGCAATTACGAGTTTATAGAAAAGCGTGAAGGAGAGGCTGATATTACCTATGCCGATATTTCAAAAGCCAGGAAAATTCTCAATTGGGAACCCGTTTACGATTTAGAAGAATATCTTAAAAAGAGCAGTCAATGATTCGTGGATTTGCTTGCGGTGTTTTTGACCTCTACCATCCGGGCCACGTCTTTATGCTTCGCGATTGTAAAGCACAGTGTGACCACCTCACAGTAGCAATCAATACAGCTGAAAAATTTGATTACAGTGTGAATCCGGGAAAAAGAGCACCGGTTTTCACACCGGAAGAACGCAAGCTGGTTATGGAATCTATAGAATATGTAGACTCGGTAATTTTTTATGAATCGGAAGATGATTTAACGAAGATCATGAAAAACGGAAATTTTGATGTTAGGTTCCTTGGCGATGATTATCGAGGTAAGAAGATCACAGCACCTGAAGCCATTACCAATATTNACTATATTGACAGAAGTCACGGATATAGCACGACTGCTATATTTGAAAGAATTACAGAGCGTTTAGATAAAAACTGATTTGCCTTCAGCTCACCGTATTTTATTGGTTTCGCAAACTTTTCCGCCATACAAAGGAATTGGAGGACGCAGGTGGGCTAAATTCGCAAAGTATCTTCAAGCGAATGGAAATCAAGTGCAGGTTGTTTGCGCTGATTTAATGGTAGAAAAGAAGAGTCCCTGGAAAGATGATGTCACAGACATTCCTATTCACACCTATAAACATAATTTTCCAAGGGTTGTAGAGCAGTTTCCCAAAAATATTCTTGAGAAAATAGATTACCGGATTAAGCTGGCAAAGCTTAAAAGAATGAGTCATGGTACGCCTTACGACAGAGCTTTACTAGACTTTGATTCATTTAAAGAAGTACTTCTTAAGCGTTTGAGAGTATTTAAACCAGACTACCTAATTGTTACCGGGGCTCCGTTTTATTTACTCTACTATGCACTTGGCCTTAAAGAACAGTTTCCGCAAACTAAGTTTGTTGCGGATTTTAGAGATCCATGGACTTGGGGAGCATCTTACGGGTATTCAGAGCTATCAGATAAACGACTCAATTACGAAAAATTGCTTGAAAAAAGCGTGGTTTCTAGCTACGATCTGATTTTATCTCCATGGCCATCTATCGTAGAAAAGCTGAAATCACTCTACCCTGAAAATAGGAGTAAAATAGAGTTAATGGAGCACGGTTATGACCCGGAAGATTTTGATGAATTATCAAATGAATCAAGCGTTAGTAAATATGATTTGATTTTTGGTGGAACTATCTACCGCAATACTGAGAAAATTCTCGAAGAAATCATTCAAAAATTTAGCTCTGAGATTGATATCGGGTTGTTTTCTAATGATTTGAAAAAGCTGAACATTGAAGGAAGTGACTCTCACATGAGCGGTCTAATCGATAGCAAAGAATTTTTTAAACGGGTAGGAAGCAGTAAGGCTGTTTTAATGCTGATACCCGAGCACATGAAAGACGGTATTCCTTCAAAACTATTTGAGTATGCCTTTTTAGGTACACCCATTATAGCTGTTGGGAATAGGGGAGAGCTATCCTTATTTATTGAATCAAACGCATTTGGAATTTTTCTGGACGATATAGCTAGCATCTCCAAATCCCTAAAAGAATTGTCAGTAAAAGAAAATAGAGAAGAAGTGCTCTTAAATTATAATTTTGATCATCTAACCAGGAAGCTTCTGGGCTTCTTAGAAAAAAAATAAATCTTGCACAAACTCTGGATTGTAGTCGGAACCCGCCCTAATTTTATAAAAGTTACTCAGTTTAAACGCGTAATTTCTGAGCAATTCCCGAATCTTGAACTGACCATTATTCACACAGGTCAGCACTACGATGAGAATATGGCACAGGTCTTTTTTGATCAATTTGGTTTACGACCAGATATTTTTCTGGATATCCAGCCTGATAAGCCGGCTCGGCAAATAGCTGAAACTATTAGTAAGCTTTCGGATCTCTTTTCCGAACAAAAGCCGAACATGGTAATTGTTGTCGGCGATGTGAATTCTACTTTGGCAGCTTCTATAGCCGCCAATAAAAATGAAATACCCACAGCTCATTTAGAAAGTGGTTTACGGAGTTTTGACAAGGATATGCCAGAAGAGCATAATAGAATAGTAGCTGATCATCTGAGCCAACTCCACTTTGTAACCGAAGAGAGCGGATTGAAAAATTTAAAGAAGGAAGGTATCAAGGAATCGGGTATTGCATTCGTGGGAAATACCATGATTGATACTCTTGTTGCATTCAAAGATCGGATAAATCAATCAGAAATATTATCTGAAATAGGGGTAGACCCGGGAGAGTATATTCTTACCACACTTCACCGTCCTTCTAACGTTGACAATAAAAGCAACGCAAGGCTACTGGTAGACTTGCTGAATAAGCTAACCGATCATGGCACAATGGTTTTTCCTATGCACCCCCGAACAAGGAATAAACTATCTGAGCTTAGCCTTTTGTGTGAAATTGAAAACAACAATAAAATATTTATTACCGGGCCGGCCAGTTATTTTGATTTTCAAAAGATGGTAGCCGAATCAAAACTGGTTCTAACTGATTCTGGTGGTATACAGGAAGAAACAACCTTTCTTTCCAAACCTTGCCTTACCCTAAGAGAAAATACAGAGCGTCCGAGCACTATTGAGCTTGGTACAAATGAACTTCTACCTTTTTCAATTGAAAAAATAGACAAAAAAGTAAAGGATGTTTTTGAAGGAAAAGCTAAGAGCGGGGAAATTCCCAAGTTCTGGGATGGCAGCTCAACTTCAAGGGTTTTACAAAGGATTGAGAAGTTTTTTGAACAGGGCTATTAATGAGAATTCTTTACTATGCACCCAACCCACAACTGAGCCTGAGCGCCCAAACGGGATATGGCACTCATATGCGAGAAATGATAAATTCATGGCGAGATTTGGGTCATGAAGTTGACACCTTAATTGTAGGTAACAACACTGATTCTCCTGAGCAAGCAAAGCCAACTAAAACACTGAATTTAAAATGGGCTCTTAAAAAACTTACGCCAAATTATATTTGGGAAACCCTGAAAGATAAAAAGCTGATCAACACTGACGCAGAGCTCTTTAAAGCCCTGGATGAACGGGTGCAAAGCTTTAAGCCAGATATAATTTATGAGCGTATATCCTACCTTCAGGATTCTGGAGTTCAGGTTGCCAGAAAAAATGGAATACGTCATGTTTCAGAGGTAAATGCTCCTTTTCCAGAAGAGAGAATCTACTTCTCTGGAAAATCTGCCTATTTAAAACGAGCGAAATCAATTGAGAAGTTGATTTTGGAAGAATCTGATTGCCTTACTGTTGTTAGCTCAGCTCTTAAAGAGTATTTAATCCAAAAGAGTCCTTCTTCTGCCCATAAAATGCACGTTGTTCCCAATGCAGTGAATGAAAACTTAAAAAAATTAGATGTTAATAGGGTAGCGGCATTAAAATCAAAGTTTAATCCTAAAAATAAGCTGGTTGTCGGATTCGTCGGCTCAATATTTCCTTATCACGGAGTGGATTTATTGATTAAAGCATTTAAGAGCTCGCTTAAAGATGCCGTTTTGCTTATTGTTGGTGATGGGGAATCCATTCCAGAGCTTAAAAAGTACGTCGAAGCAAATAGCATGGATGAGAATGTGTTTTTTACTGGTTCTGTTCCGCATCGAGACGTATTCCATTATATCGAAATAATGGATATTTGTTGTATGATGAACAGTAATTGGTACGGCTCGCCTGTAAAGATCTTTGAGTACGGACTTATGAATAAAGCTGTTATTGCTCCAGATGTTCGTCCTGTTCAAGATGTAATGGTTCATGGAAAAGATGGGTTTCTTGTAAGTAATTCACTCAATGATATTTGCGAAAGTTTGAAAACCGTATCATCTGACAACCAATTGCGGCAACAAATTGCTGAGTCATGGAATAAAAAGGTTTTGGAAAATTACACCTGGAAAATTACCGCACAAAAAACGCTAAGTCTATGCACATAGCCGTACTAACTGATGGTATTACCCCATTTGTGATGGGGGGAATGCAGCGACATTCCTTTCATCTTGTAAAGGGTTTGCTTGAGCTAGGTGAAGAAATTACGCTCGTTCATTCTGTAAGTGCAAACCGGGAAGTGCCCGCAGAAAATGATGTTAAGAAGCTTTTTGGTGATAACACGGAAAAGCTTCATGTAATAGGAATGAAGTTTCCGCATATTGATCAGTTTCCCGGTCACTATTTGCGGGAATCTTACCGATATTCTTGTGAGATTTTTGAGAAAATTGGAGATCATTTAGATCAATTTGATTTTATATATGCCAAGGGTTTTACCGCATGGTGTATTTTGGAAAGAAAATTAAAAGGGTTCCATATGGCGCCAGTCGGAGTTAAATTTCACGGGTATGAGATGTACCAAAAAAACTCTTCTTTAAAGGGTAAGCTAGAACAATTCATGCTAAAGCCGCCTGTAACTTTTAACACTCGGAATGCTGATATTGTCTTCTCTTATGGCGGTGAGATCACTTCAATCATTGAAAAAATTGGCGTAGAAGAGAGTAGAATTGCCGAAATTACCGGAGGCGTATACGATTCCTGGCTATCAGATAATCAACTCAGGGTAAATACCCCGAGAAAGTTTGTTTTTGTTGGAAGAGCAGAGAGAAGAAAGGGAATTGCCGATCTTTCAAATGTCGTAAAGAAATTAGCGAAGTCAGATGCTCAATTTCATTGGGTGGGCCCTATTCCCGAAGACCAAAAGATCAATCAATCTAACTGTATTTACCACGGAGTAATTCAGGAAAATGAACGCTTAAAAGAGATTTTGGATGAGATGGACGTATTAATTCTACCTAGCCACTCTGAAGGTATGCCCAATGTAGTGCTGGAAGCTATGGCTCGCGGTTGTGCTATCATAGCGACAGAAGTAGGTGCGGTGTCCATGATGGTTTCGGAAAATAATGGAATGCTTATCCCGCCAGGTAAAAATGAGCA
>JGI12048J13642_10000449_pt1 | contig 12721 bp, 8 predicted proteins | sample ElkSlonscriptome_16_FD_13642 | JGI IMG/M metagenome (IMG submission 13642) | reverse complement strand
GGCAATTCCCTGTCAGACACCTCCAACTTCCTTGTAGGTTTTGATTTGAAACTGGCTACCTCTGAATTCAGGGGTGATAAAAATATGTCCTTTATTGTATACGGACTCCGGTCTGTGACAAATAATTCGTTCACCAGCAGCAGGGAGCAAAACAGGGACCTCGCATTCGGGGCAGAGCTGGTGTATCCCAATGACATCATCTCCTTCCGGGTCGGTCACATGCAGATACAGGAGAATTTTGTGGCAGGCATCGGTTTTGTGCCCCGACCGGGTGTCAGGCAATCATATGGTGATCTCACACTGGGATACCGGCCTGAAAGATGGGGCATCATGCAGGCCCTCGCAGGGGTAGGCCTTGATCATATCACCGACTTCCGGGGAAACCTGCTTACCCGCGAATGGAAACTGACCCCGGTGAAGTTAAGACTCCTGACAGGGGAAGAACTGCAGTACAGGATCACCGGAACCTTTGAGTTCCTTGATGCGCCGTTCGACCTTTACACCGGCTATATCGTTCCCGGAGGAAACCACCATTTCACCTGGCAGACCATCTCATTCAAAACTGCCAGGAAAAGACAGTTATGGGGTAGTGTGGACTATCGCTTTGGCGAATTTTTCAATGGTACCCGCAGGGAAATCTGGCTGAAATCAGGCTGCCAGGTCATGGTCCCCCTCTTCATTGGCGCAGAGTTGATCAGGAATGACATTTTACTGGAAGGAACCGGTTTCACGGCAAATATCTACCGCATGAACCTGAACATCCTTTTCAGTCCGGATATCACCCTCTACAGCTTTATCCAGTATGACAGTCAGTCCGAAAAGATGGGCTGGCAATCACGTTTCCAGTGGATCATACGACCCGGAAAAGAGGTCTTCCTTGTTTGGAACAGCATTGCCCGGGATCCTTTCGAACGCTATCAGCTTGAAGAGGCAGGCGCCAGGTTCAAAGTCAAGTATACCCTGAGATTCTGATACCACTCTCTTAACTCTCAACTCTTAACTCTTAACTCTTAACTCTCAACTCTACTCATAATGCAGCGCCATCGCCGGATCTGTACGGGCACTCTTCAGTGCAGTCAGCGTAACGGTCACCAGCGCAATCACCATGGCCAGTCCGGCTGCAATAATGAACAGCATGGGCTGGAACCCGATGTTGTATGGGAACCCGTTCAACCAGTCCTGGGTCATAAACCATGCCAGGGGCCATGCGATAACTATCGAGAGCGCCAGTGACAACAGCACATTCCTTGCCACCATAACGAGGATGTTCTGCTCACTTGCGCCCATCACCTTCCGTATTCCGATCTCCCTGGTTCGCTTCTGGGTATTGTATAGCGTCATCCCAAACAGACCAAGACTCGCGATAAAAATCGACAGGATGGAAAATATAAATGTGATGATCCCGGTACGTTTCTCCTCTGCGTAGAAATTATCATAGAACTCATCCAGGAAGATATACTGGAAGGGTTCATTCTCTGTAAATTCATTCCAGGTCTTCTCCATGTGTTCCAGCGCAAGCTGTGCATGCTGCTCTCCCGGCTTTGTCCGGATATTCAGAAAACCTGTCCAGTTCCAGTCATTTCGTTTCAGGAACATGATCATGGGTGCAATCTCGGACTTTACAGAATTGTAATGAACATCTTCCATCACCCCGATCACCCGCAGCTCCAAAAAACCGCCCTGCTCATCCGTGGGCCACAGTATGGTCGTATTCAATGGATCCTCGATCATAAATTTCCTCACTGCAGCCTCGTTGATCAGGCAAGCCGTTGAATCACTGCCATACTCCTTTGAAAGGAACCGGCTCTCAGGTGTTGCCAGGTTCAACTGGTAAGTGTCCATGAAGTCATAATCGGTCCAGTAGGTGGTGAAGAGGAAAGATTCGGTATCGTCCTTCTCCTTGATCTTATACCCATTGTTGTTATTGGGAGCCCCGAGGTAGGCAGTTGAATTTGAAACCGCCTCGATGCTGTTGTGTTTGAGCAATTCATTCTTGAAGGTTACAAGTTTATCATTACCAAGCGGCCAGACACGGTCCATGACGATCATGTTCTCCTTGGTAAAGCCGACATCCTTATTGACCATGTACCTGAACTGCCAGAAAATTACCAGTGTTCCGATCACGATCACAACGGATATCGTGAACTGAAGGACGACCAGGATCGCCCGGAGCCGACCGGTTCCATTACTGGTGGTTGCCTTCCCCTTCAGTGCCTGGATGGGCCTGAAGGATGCCAGTACAGTGGATGGATACAATCCGCTCAATAACCCGATGAAAACGGTCAGAATGACAAAGGCTGGAAACATGTACCACTTAAAAAGGTCTCCCAAATCCAGCGAGAGATCAGTAATCCGGTTGAACCGGGGCAGCAAAAGCACCACCAGCAGCAATGCCACCAGCATCGAGATCGCACTCAGTACTACGCTTTCGGATAGAAATTGCCTGATCAGCTCCTTTCGGCCCGAACCGACTACCTTCCGGAGACTCACCTCTTTTGCCCGGCTGAGAGACCTCGCGGTTGACAGGTTCATAAAATTGATAGAGGCGATCACGAGAATAAAAAAGGCGATCACACCAAAGATGTACAGGTAACTTTTATTGCCCACCGGCCGGTATACATGATCGTTTGGAGCCTCGATCCCAGGGGTGAGGTGAATATCATACAGGTGCTGCAATTTCAAACCATACCTGTCCCCTGTAGCTTCAAATTCTTCGATGGTCATCCCCAGAAACTGCGGTAGCAACGGCCTGATATGCTCTATGAGTGAAGCATTGATCTTCTCCTCAACCACATTCGGATCAGCATTTTCATTCAACACAAAATAGGTGAACATATTGTTGTTGAAGAAGCTCGTGTTCCGACTGCTGTTCAGGGTGCAGTATGAGAGGACAAAATCATAATAGATATGAGAATTTTCAGGTGCCTCCTGCACGATCCCTGTCACCGTATAAATATTGTCATCATTGTTGATGTATACAGACTTTCCCATTGGGTCTCCTGAAGGAAAATAGCGGCTGGCTGATTCCGGTGTCAACAGAATGCTGTTCGGCTCTGTCAGGCATGTCGCAGGATCCCCTTCCAGCAATTGAAAACTGAATACCTCGAAGAAGGAGGAATCTGCAAACAACACATTGTCTTCCATATGCCTCGACTCCGGGTCACTCCACATCAAGTCGTTCCCGCCGATGTCGAATCGGCAATATTTGACAATCTCCGGCACCTCATCAGAAAAGGTCGGACCAAAAGCCGGACTGTTCCATGCACCAACGATCTCCTGTCCGGCGATCTTCCCGTCAAGATACAGTCTATACATCTGCGGGCCCTGCTCATGAAATCGATCGTAACGTACCTCATTCACGATGTACAGGATGATAAAAATAGAACTCGCCAGTCCAATGGCAAGTCCGGATATGTTGATCAAATTAAAAGATTTGTTTCTCCTCAGGTTGCGAATGGTTACCTTGACAAAGTTTTTCCACATGTTTGGGCTGTTTTAGTGACTCTGTAACACTTTATCACACATTATGCCACAGATCATATTCCATTGACGATCTGAAACTTAAAATGTTACAGCATGTGGAAAAATGGTCCGAAAAAGTACATGAACTGTACGATACCGGACATTTGGGACAAGCCGGTTCCTAAGCCCTGAAAATCAGTTTGACGGGATTAAAACGGGCCGCTTGAAGTAACTGTATCTGCCCTGAGTGCAGTCCCCGGCATCTCACCCCGGATCCCGTGCTGATCCGTTTTTACATAGCTCCTGGCCTTTCGCAGGTACCAGTCATGCGTGATCACCTCGGGCTCAGTATCGTAAGTCTCCTCCTGCCATCTGGTCAACACCTCCTGCATCTCATCCAGGACGCCCTTGTAACCCGGTACTTCAGCCAGGTTTTCGAGTTGGGATGGATCTTCATCGACCAGGTACAGTTCACGCATCGGTCTGGGCACCAGGATCACATCTTCCATGGCCTCGTCAGTTTCCCCTTGCTCAGACAGGTCGAGAATATCCATCATGGACGGAGAGGTAACCGCATCGGCAGGTCCCTGGTTCGCCAGCTCGTGCCTGCCATTGTAGATATACATGTATTCATCCGACCTGACCATGCGCTCATACGCTTCATAATCATGCCAGTTGTGTTCTGCGAATGCGTAATTCCTGAATGCTGCGCCAGGCTCCGAAAAAAGATGCTCAAAACTCTTTCCCTGGTAGTACCTGTCGGGGGTGACTCCTGCAAGGGATGTGAGGGTTGGCGCCAGGTCGATGATACTCACCAGGGCATCCACCTCCTCGCCGGGATGTGAGATCCCCCGGGGCCACCATGCGATAAACGGGGTCTTCATACCGGCATCAATTACGCGCGTTTTTGCACGCGGAAAAGGACGCCCGTTGTCGGCACAGACAATGATCAATGTATTTGAAGCCTCTCCCTGCCTGATGATCTCTCTGTGCACCAAACCGACATACCGGTCAAATCTTTTTACCTCGTTGTAATAGGAGGCCAGGTCCTGCCTGGTCTCCTCCATATCAGCGAGTCCGACCGGAACACTGAGACCTGCCGGATCATGCGGATCCGGGATGGTATCGGCCGACCAGTCCCTGTGGGCATCGATGGCCGCCAGCCAGAGGAAAAATGGTTTTCCGTCAGGACGCTCCTTCACCATGTTCAGCCAGTGTTTCTCTCCACCCGGACCAAAATTGGTGATCGTAAGTGTATCGAATGCACGTTTGGCGGCTTCCCCCATGTGCCACTTCCCGGAGGCGGCCGTGAAGTAGCCCGCCTCTTTCAACTGAAGGGGAAAGGGAGTCAGGTGTTCCGGAAGCGGGGTATGCAACTCTGCAGCCCCGGTATTGTGCGGGTACCTCCCCGAAATGATACTGGTACGGCTCGGACTGCAGCTGCTCGCGGTCAGGTAGACATTGTTGAACTTCAGCCCCTCACGCGCCAGTCGGTCGATGTTGGGAGTCATCACATCCGCATTCCCGTAACAGCCAAAATCATTCCAGCTGATGTCATCGGCAATGATGAATACGATATTCGGTTGCTCAGTTGAGGAGGTGGAGCAGGAAAACATGAGCAAAGCCAAGACGATGAGTGAGCACGTTCTGTTCAGCATAACATATCAATTATCGGGTGAAAAAACAGATTGAAAGATACAAAAAATCCACCAGATCCGCACCCCTCAGCTCCCCAGGTCCCGCACAAGCAGCTGGATATTCTGCACACCGCGCTGCTCCAGCAGGAGTGTCTTGTTGACCATCACCCTTCGGATTGTTTGATCATCAAAATAGCGGATGGTCACCAGCTCAAGTCCGGTCTCATAAGAGACTTTGAAATGCTGCTCCAGCTCATCCACCACCAGTCGAACCTTACGCTTGTCATTGTTCACTACCACCTGGTAGCTGACCGCCGTCGCCTGCTGAAGATTGATCTTCAGTCCGTGTTTATGCAGGATCCCGTAAATGATCTCCAGGTTATCCTCGGCGATGAATGAGAAATCGTGTGGGGAAATCCGGATCAGCACCTGGTCCATCTTGAAAATAAAGGAGGGTACCAGGCTTTCATATTCCAGGTTTCCGATGAGGGTCCCGGCTGCATCGGGATCCACGAACGACCTTACAAACAGGTTGATGTTCTTGTTCTGCAGCGGCTTGATGGTCTTTGGATGGATCACGCTGGTACCGTAATAGGCAAGTTCGATGGCATCAAGGTAAGAGATCTTCTCCAGCAGGATCGTATCATCAAAATATTTTGGATCGGCATTCAGGACACCCGGTACATCTTTCCAGATCGTCACATTCTCAGCTTTCAGGATATGTGCAAGGATTGATGCCGTGTAGTCCGAACCCTCCCTTCCCAGGGAAACCGTCATGTTGCTACTGTTTGAGGCCAGGAAACCCTGGGTCACCAGGAACCGTTCACCATTGAATGCAAAATTCAGGGTGGTCAGCTCCCTCGAAAGTTCCCAGTTGATCCGGCCCTCCCGGTAAGTGTCATCTGTTTTCAACGATTTCCGCACATCCAGCCACTTTGATTTCAGCCCGGCGTGGTTCAGGTAATGAGAGACAATTTTGGTGGAAAGGATCTCGCCAAAGCAGATGATCTGGTCATAATCAAAATCATAATTCAGCGACGGCTCCTCCGCCAACCGGTCTGCAAGACCCTCGAAAACCTCCTGTATATCAACGTATATCTTACTTCCCTTTTCGGGGATCAATCCTTCAATAATTTCCAGATGATACGCCTCCAGCAGCCTGAACTCCTCCTTTATCTGTTCCCCGTCACGGTTGAAATAATGCTCGATGATCCGCTCCAGCGCATTGGTGGTCTTCCCCATGGCAGAGATCACGATCACGATCTTTTCATCATATCGCTGCAGGATGTTCACGATGTTCCTGACCGCATTCGCGCTCTTCACGGATGCGCCACCAAATTTAAATACCAGCATGGGCGTAAGGGTTTTGCAGATTTACATGGCAAAATTAGCAATTATTTGAAGAGAACCCTGCAGGATGAAAGGATCATGAGATCTGCAGATCAATTGCTGCAAAAATCCGGGCATTTTAGGAGGTATGCCTTTCACATTAAACTTCTATGAATTTTTCCGGGAGCCGGATTTATCAGGGATCATGCCGGATAACAATACACGCTCGGGAGATATTTTCAGATGAAAATCCCATATTCCTGCAGCGCAATGCCATCCTAATCCCGGCCGCTCTCAGGATAGCTGACCTTTTGGAACCTCAGCCCAGTCATCATCTCGTAGGCCTCAGCTGTATCCAGCATCTCCAGGTCATCATCCTCGTACATCCAGGTGACATTAAAAAGATGATCATTGTCGGCCAGGAACCTGATCTTTTTCAATACCTCCATGATATACTTGGAGCTACTGGTATTGAACAATTCCAGGTTGAGTTTCAGGTCGGTCTTTTCGGCTGGATGCTTGATGTATTCATTCAGCCATGCAATCACAGGCTCAAAAAAATCATTGGCATTTTCAGGATTCGACCGGCCTTCAAAAAGCATGGTACCATCGTCAGCATCCAAAATGATCTTTGGTGTTTTGGGCGTTGCTTCTATTTCAAGTCTGTCCATGAAATTATCAATTAAATTTTTTATCAATTCCCGCTACCATGCCCCGCAAATAGTTAACAACAAGATAGTATTTTTATTCGGAATCAGAAACATCCGGCCGATATAAAATTTCCGTGGCATACATCTGTCAAATCTTTTTTAACAGACCAATGTTGATCCATGATGGTTCTGTTTGGGTAATATTTGGAATATTTCTAAATTAGCGACCTGTATTCCTGAACGGGTGGGGATGCAGTGATTTTTGATTTCTTTTGTACTCTAATTCAGCAATGGAATGTTTTCAGTAGGACTGTTTTCAACATACCTGCCATACGTGTTGCTCGCGATGTTCTACGGAGCATACGTGGGGGTACATTCCATTATGAAAATGGAAGAGGATACCGGCCTGGAGGATGACGCACAAAAATCCGAAGAGGTCTTCCATGAGACTTTTGCCGTGGAAGATGGTGTGGATGGCCGTGGAAACTTTCATTACGATCAGTACTTCCTCACCACCGAAAGCACTGAACCCCGGTCGGAACATTGCCTCACTGTTTCGGATCCCCCGTTTTTACCGGATCCGATCTACCGTTCGCCCTGGTATGCGCCCATCTTCTCACGTCCGCCTCCCGCGGCATGATCTGTTAATTCAAGGAAAGAAGTATCAAGTAACGGATTTCCCGGCCGGAATGTTTTTCCCGGACCGGTCAGTGCATCTTAATCAGATCATGCCATGAAAACTATATTTTCAACTGTGCTTTTCATTTTATCAACTTTATTTTCAATTACTTACGCGCAGCAAGTAATCATCCTGCGCGACAGCACCGAAGTTCCTGAATTGCAGCTGGAAGAGATCAGGGTTCAGGCCTCCAAGAGCAACCTGAGCCTGAAGAAAATGCCTGCATCGGTGACCCTCCTCTCTGCCAGGCGTATCAACGAAAACGAAGTGCAGTCTCTTACCGACCTCACCTCCCTTACGCCAGGTTTTTTTATGCCAGATTATGGATCGAGACTCACCTCCCCGGTCTATATCCGTGGCATCGGCTCCCGCATCAACAGTCCGTCTGTTGGCCTCTATGTCGACAATGTCCCCTACTATGAAAAGGCCTCCTACAATTTTGACTTTTTCGACATCGAGCGCATCGAAATTCTGAAAGGTCCGCAGGGAACCCTCTATGGAAGGAATGCCATGGGCGGCATTATCAACATTGTAACCAGCTCACCACTGGACACCCGGGGCACCCGCCTCGGCATCACCGCAGGAGCATTTGGGAAATATGAAGCCACTGCAGGGCACCATGGCGCCATCGGGGAGAATGCAGGATACTCCCTCTCTGCAAGTTATCGCCACCTCGATGGGTATCATACCAATAATTATACCGGTCGGCAAGTCGATCGCTCCAATTCAGCCGGGATGCGCAACAGGCTCGCCTGGAGACCCACCGTGAATCTAAAAATCGAGAATATCGCCTCCTTTGAGCTCAGCCGGGAAGGAGGCTACCCCTATGCCATGATCACAAATCCCGCGGACTTACCAGTAGAGATCAATTACAACCAGCCCAGCGGCTATGAGCGATCCATCTTCTCAGATGCCCTCATCGTGCAATACGAAGGCAGGGGTTTTGAACTTCAGTCCACCACCGCCTACCAGTACCTGGATGACCTGCAGGAGATCGACCAGGACTTTACCCCTGACTCGGCCTATTTCGTGGTACAGGACCAGGTCCACCACATGGTCTCCCAGGAATGGATCGCAAGGTCGAAGGCTGACAGCCGTATCAACTGGCTTTTCGGGGCTTATGGGTTTTACCAGGATCTTGACAAGCAGGTGGATGTGGATGTTTACGCGAGCAATATGAGACTCACAAAGATCTATGAGAACAGCGTCATGGGCGCCGCACTGTTCCACCAGTCCACCTTCAACGACCTTATTGTCGACGGACTCTCACTAACGGCCGGAATAAGGTTTGACGCAGAGCAGGATATCCTTGACTATCACTATGACCGCGCCGTCGGCGAAAATGTATCCAACATTACCGATACGATCTATCCATACCTCCGCTACATCGAGATCCTTCCCAAGATCGCCCTGAACTATGCAGTGGGCAACAGCAGTTTTTACGGTGTCATTGCAAAAGGGTACAAGACAGGCGGTTTTAATTCCACCTTCTACAGGGACGAGGACCTCTTCTACCTGCCCGAGCAGAGCTGGAACTACGAGATCGGAACGAAGATGGCCCTGTTCAACAACCATGTATACGCCGATATCTCACTGTTCTACATCGACTGGGTCAACCAACAGATCTACCAGCCCGCAATGTTCCCCGACGGATCCCTGGCCCCGGGCTCCAACCTGAAAAATGCCGGCAGATCGGTCAGCAAAGGGGGCGAGCTCACCATCAAAACAACAAAGGTCTCGGGCATCTCCCCGGTCTTCTCCTATGGCTACACACATGCCATTTTCACCGAGCACATGGCCGATGCAAAGACCGATTACTCCGGGAATTTCATCCCCTACATCCCAAAACATACGGTGACCCTTCAGCTGGGACGTAGCTTCCGCACCGATGGCACCGACATGCTGGACCGCATCCGCCTCAATGTGTTGTACCGCGGACAGGGTGAGATCTGGTGGAACGAGGAGAACACCTTCCGGACCGACTATTACAACCTGCTCGACCTGAAAGCCTCTTTTGAAAAAGCCGGCTTCTCCCTGGAATTCTGGGGGAAAAACCTGCTGGGAACAAATTATGAATCGTTCTACTTCCAGGCCATTGGCAACGAATATGTACAGCTGGGAAAACCCTTCCGTTTCGGCCTTAACCTTAACTATGAATTCTGATGACTGAGTCGAAAAACTGGAAAAAATTCCCCACCCTGTTCAGCCTGTACATCGCACAGTCTGTCCCCATGAGCTTCTTCTCTACCGTGGTCCCGGTGATCATGCGCCAGGAGAACTTCTCCCTGGAGGCCATCGGACTGCTTCAGCTGGTCAAGCTTCCGTGGATCGCGAAATTCCTCTGGGCCCCGCTGGTGGACAACACCAGTAAAAATTCGAAGGACCTGAAAAAGTGGATCGTACTCTCCGAGATCTTTTACGCAGTCGTGATCTGCAGCATCGCCTTCCTGGACCTGGCAACAGACTTCAAACTGATCGTCGCACTGATGGTAGTGGCCTTCACTGCATCGGCCACCCAGGACATTGCCACGGATACATTCGCCATCCTGATCCTGCGAAAAGATGAAAGAAGCTTCGGTAACAGCATCCAGGTAGCAGGAAGCTTTGTGGGCGCACTCATCGGCACCGGCGTCCTCCTTATCGCATACAGCTTCTTCGGCTGGTCGGCCTTTCTCTTCATGCTGGCAGGATTCATCCTCTTTGCGCTGATCCCCCTCCGACTCTACAGGAAGGAGTTCACCATCAATAAATCAGAAAATTACCGCCTCAACCTGGCCGAATTTTTCCGGTTCTTCAAAATCCCGGGGATGCCAAAACGACTCCTGATCCTCTTCTTCTATTATTCAGGTTTTATCGGCGTGCTCACCATGCTCAAGCCTTACCTGGTTGACCTGGGATACGACATCAAGCAGATCGGGTTTATGTCGGGCATCATCGGAACCTCTTCGGCGATCGCATGGGCATTCATCACAGGATTTCTCATCAAAAACACAGGCAGGAAACCTGCAATGATGACCATCACCTCCCTGGCAATAATCACGGCCATCTACTTCTGGTGGATTGCCGGACTTGAGCCCTCTACAACACAGATTTACATCGGACTATTCCTGATCTGGGGGGCCTACGGCTCCTCCAGTGTGGTCATCTACACCACCTCCATGGACATGGTGCGACCCGGCGCCTCCGGAACAGATTTTACCTTCCAGATCGTGATCACCCACCTGGCCAGCCTGATCATTGCCGTCTCGAGCGGGAAGGTGGCCGACGCGATTGGCTACCAGGGCCTCTTCGCCGCCGAAGTCGGACTTGGCCTTGTCACCCTGGTTATTGTATTTTTTGCCATGCCCAAACGAATTGTGAAACGACCATCCGTGGAATGATAAAGCAGCTAAAGAGATGAACATAGACCTGAATATCATAGAAAAATACAACGTGCCGGTGCCCCGCTACACCAGCTATCCACCGGCGAACCACTTTACCGATGAGATCACCTCCGGCGATTTCCTGGAGCTCATCTCCGCCTCAAACAGCTGGGAGCCGCAACACATGGCCTTTTACGTCCACATCCCGTTCTGCAAAAAGATATGTTTTTATTGTGGTTGCAATGCCTGCCGGCTGAATGGCACGCAGGAGGTCCGCGACTACCTCGAAGCCCTGAAAAAAGAGATCATCCATGTGGCCGGTCAACTGGACAGGTCACGCAAGGTGACCCAGCTCCACTTCGGAGGCGGTACGCCCAATGCCATCCCTGCCGAAATGCTGGCTGAGATCACCGCGCTGTTCAACCGCGAATTCACCTTCTCCGATGATGCCGAGATCGCCATTGAGACCAACCCGGCAACCCTGGATCTCCCATACATGGAGAAACTTGTGAGTGCCGGGTTCAACAGGTTCAGTTTCGGGATACAGGATTTCAATGAAGAGGTGCTGAAAATGGTGAACCGGGAACCTTCGGCAATCCCGGTGCCCGAATTGGTGAAACTTGTAAAAAGCCTGAACGACAGGGCCGCGGTCAATCTCGACTTCATCTATGGTCTGCCGGGACAATCGCCGGAATCATTCAGCAGTTCAATGGAAAAAGCCGCAGAGGCCGATCCTGACCGACTTGTTACTTTCTCATATGCGCATGTTCCGTGGCTGAAAAAACACCAGCAGATTTTGGAAAAAAGGGGGCTGCCCGGACCGGAAGAGAAGACGCGGATGTTCCTGGCGGGATATGATGTGCTTACTGCGGTGGGATATGAGCCGGTGGGGCTGGACCATTTTGTAAAGAGGGAGGATGAGCTCTTCAGGGCGCTGGAGCAGAAAAAATTGCACCGAAACTTCCAGGGGTATTGTACGCGGGAGACGACCGGACAGGTCTATGCGTTTGGCGTTTCGGCCATCAGTCAGCTTGAAAAGGCCTATGTCCAGAACACAAAGGAGATTGAGAAATATACGACAGAGATCGGGCACGGAAGGCTGCCGGTGGAGAAGGGGAAGTACCTGTCGGACGACCAGCTGATGATCCGGGAGGTGATCACGCGGCTGATGTGTAACAAGCAGCTTGAATGGAAGACGATCGCAGATGAACTCGGAACCGGCGAGGAGACGCTGAAGCAGCTGGTTGGTTTTGACCCGGGAAAATTCAGTGAGATGGAAAAAGACAACCTGCTTGAGGTTTCTTGTGAGGGGCTGCATGTTACGGAGAGAGGTTCCATGATGATACGGAACATCGCTGCGGCTCTTGATCCGGCCTATAAACAGCAGGTGAACAAATATTCAAAATCGGTTTGATCTTATGCAGAAAAGAGATGTAGATGTGACGATCATCGGGGCCGGCCTGACCGGTCTGACCACGGCATTTTACCTGGCAAAGGCAGGAAAACGTGTGGCGGTGATCGAGAAGGAGGAGAGGGTTGGCGGGGTCATCCGGACCCGCCGTAATGACGGATTTATATTTGAATCGGGTCCGAATACCGGGG
>JGI12048J13642_10033435_pt1 | contig 12730 bp, 7 predicted proteins | sample ElkSlonscriptome_16_FD_13642 | JGI IMG/M metagenome (IMG submission 13642) | reverse complement strand
CGGCACAATCCTCAACATTGATTACGTGGAAAAGCAGGTTGAAGTGCAATTTGAAGATCGCTGGGTAACGTACACCTTTTCTGATGCAGAAGACCTGATGCACGCCTATTGCATCAGCACCCACCGCAGTCAGGGGTCAGAATACTCAGTTGTGGTTCTGCCCCTAATGACTCAATTTTACATGATGCTACAGCGCAATCTGCTCTATACAGCCATCACCCGCGCGAAGAAGTTAGTCGTCATGGTGGGCAACCGACGGGCGGTGTACATGGCGGTGCAAAATAACAAGGTTGCTGATCGTTATAGTGGGCTCATCCAGCGTTTACGGATTGAGTGAAGCATCAACTGCGCGAACCCTAATTATCCATTTAATAAAGGCTATTGGAGATAGAAATTATGCGAAACCGTATCGTGTTTATTGTCACCATATTGATGATGGTCGGGCTATCGTTGCCCCTCACGGCGCAGGACGAGGATGACATTATACCCGCCCCTGCGGGACAAATCGTTTTTTCCAGCGCTATGGCGGGGGATGGTCAGCACATCGCACTCATTAATACCGATGGCACCAACGAAATCCTCATCGCAGACCTTACCGGGGACGATGTCACACCGCGTTGGGCGCTCAACGGGCAGTTTTTGATCTTCAATAGCCGTGGATTTGGTGATACCCCCTATCGTGTGGATGCCGATGGTGGAAATCTTATACCAGCGGCTTCTGTCAGCGGGTTCAGCCCCAATTTAGGACCAGACGGCAAAACGCTCACATTTATGACCTCAAGTAATGTGCATATCGCTACGCTAAACAGTGAGGAAGCCATACCGGTCACCAGCGAATCATTCAGCTACATCCCGTTTTGGTCACCCGATGGTGATTTAATCGTCTACGGCAATCAATCAGGCTCCGGTGCTGGCACAGAACAGCAGGAAACAATCCGTGTGATCTCGCCAGACGGTAGTGAACCGGAAATTTTGCATACCGTAACCGGCGACTTAGAAGGGTTGGTCTGGTCACGCGATGGAGAATATATCGCCTTCGGGTTAGATGATGGCACACTGGGCGCGGTCTATCTCATCGAAGTCGCTACCGGCGAAGTTATACAATTGACTGACGACAGCGCCTATTTCGCCACGCAACCGAGCTTTTCGCCCGATGGTCAGTGGGTCGCCTTTCAGTATCGTACCTTAGCATCCGCCAACGACGGATCATCGCTGTGCAACGCCACTACCGATAGCATCTTTATCATTGACATCAATGGCGAGAATTTACAACGGGTTACAGATGAGGGAGCGTGCTACCCGGATTGGCGACCAGACATACGCGGACAATAGGATTTAAAACAATTTAAGCATTTTGTAAATCAACAACCATCGCACATACTCGCGCCATCGTAAAATCAATATGGAGAATTGACAATGCGACGGTTAATTTTGATTATTCTTATGCTTGGAATGGCACTCATGATGAGTCAGGGGGTGCTCATCGCGCAGGATGACGAGTCGTCTTGCACGGCGGATGCTATCCCGATGAACGTGGAGGCGTTGATGGATGATTACGGCTTCGCTAGCATCATCGACTCCGACCTTGAAAGCGCCCTCGCCAGCCTAGAAACGCTAATAGATGATCTTGAAGGCTTATACGATTCGTGTAATGCCGTGTTGCTCAGTGAATTTGCTGACGATGCACAGATGATACTCGACTTACTCTACGAAGGGGGTTATGTGGTGTATGTACGCCACACGACCACTGACCGTTCACAGAGCGACACTGACCTTGCTCAATGCGAGACACAGCGCAACCTCAACGAGCAAGGACGCGACGAAGCCCGTGACATTGGCATCTATTACGTCACGCTCAACATCCCCGTCAGCCGTCTCATCAGCACCCAATATTGCCGGACACTAGAAACCGCCCAATTGGCATTTGGCGAGCCAGAAATCATCAACCGTGATGTGCTCGGCGATCAACTCAACGATCTCTTAGCGACTGCACCGGACACAGGCACCAACACCTTTATCGTCGCGCATATCGGCACGTTAGGCGTGACCACAATCACCGTCGGCGCGGGTGGCGACACGCTGTTTGAAGAAGGCGATTCGCTCATCTTCCAACCACTCGGTGACGATGGCTACGACCTCGTCGGACGGATTCCGCTCAATTATTGGGAAGTCATGGCAACGCTCATCACACAAGATGACTAAGCTCGACTTTGCACATAAACAAAAGAGATCAATTGGATTAGAGTAGACTCGATCTAATCTCCACAAAAGGTCGAGAAAAATGTCTAACCCAACAACTATCATCATAAATGCACTGAAGCCATTTGCACCACACAATTATGATAATTTACCTATAAACCATACAGTTTAATCGAGATGTTCATGCTCCATATATTTCTAGACAAACTACCACTCAATTGGACAATCAAGTTTGCACTTTTGCGTCTCCTCGCACAATGGCGCTCATTAGCAACAGTCATTGTTGGTGTGTTTCTAGCAGCAACCATTGGCGCAAACATACCGTTGTATACATCTGCCGTTTCACAAATTGGTATGATCGAACGGCTTGAGCGCCAACCAGATGAAGATATTCATATACGGGTACGGATCACGCATCGTACCCAGCCGGATCAAACGCTTAGTGAATTTGTTGATAATCTCAACACACACTTTCAACAGGAGATCATTCAACATTTTCGTGAACCGTTTGGTGATTGGGTGATTGGAACCTTTCTTGGAGTGGAAAGTACACCGCTTATACCGCAAACACCCTTGCTGTTTTCGGAAGAAACCGGGCAACAAACCCGTTTTCGCCTTGCACATCATGAAAACTGGCAGCAGGCTACTCGGCTTGTCGAAGGTGAATATCCATCTGCGATGGCAAATAGCGATGATGTGTTAGAGGTTGCGCTAAATCTGTTGGTCGCTAATGAAATGGGATTAAACATCGGTGATGAAATTACATTGGTAGAAGCGAACCCACAGGATAGTACACCTATCACCGTCCGCGTCACAGGTATTGTCCAGGAGCTTAACCTGACAGACCCGTACTGGATTACCCCCTCGCCATTGTCTGTTGATCGCACGGAAAGACAAATTGAGCTTACTTTACAGACCACACAGTCAGCGCTATTATCGACCATCGAAAATAACTTACCGAATGCACGCACAAGAATTATCTGGCGAACGTTGTTTGACTACACACAACTGACATTCGAACAATCTGCACAGGTGATGACTGCGCTGGAGAATTTTGAGGATGTAATCACAACTGAACTTGAGAACAGTGACACAGGTTCTTTGAGTCTCGTCTATGAGAACGAAAGCATTGAGGTACTTGAGGATTATCGGCAAGAGATTGGACAATTAAACGCACCATTTGCCCTACTTTTACTCCAAATTGGCGCACTAGTATTGCTTTTCCTAATGGTCATCGTGACACTTGTACGACGTGGTGAGCGCAGAGAAATTGCCATGTTACAGAGTCGTGGCTCTTATGACTCTCAAATCTTGCTGATTCGTGGTATTGAAGCCCTCATTATTTGCGGACTTGCGACCATCATCTCCCCATTTATTGCACGGCAAATTCTGATCGTATTAGTCCCTGCTCTCGTCAACGTTGATCGACTAAGTCTTACACTCACACCTGCCGTATTCGTTTACGCCAGTTTAGCAAGTTTTACCGCGCTTGTCTTGCTCATTATATCCCTGCGCCCAGTTCTAAAATTACCCTTAATTAGTGGTGGCGGTAGCACAACGCGTAGCGAAACCCAAACATGGTGGCAACGTTATTATCTTGACATTTTACTAATGCTCTTCGGGATATTTGGCTTATGGCGCTTGCTCAATTCAAATTCTGCCTTAGTAGAAACTCAATCGGGTATCGCCCGCGCTGATCCACTATTACTTTTAACCCCTGCATTGTTATTTATCGCTATTGGGAGTTTAATGTTACGATTTTTCCCCGCAACAATGACCTTCATTACGCGACTCATTGCCACACGACGCGGATTAGGTGGATTACTTGCGGGTTGGCAAATTAGCAGAGAACCCTTGCATTACTCACGAATCACATTTTTACTTGCGCTTACCATCGGCATTGGCTGGTTTGCGACAAGTTTTCAAGCCACAATTATTCGCAGTCAATCAGATCAGGCACATTATCGTGTGGGCGCGGACTTGCGAATTTCTGAGTTTGATACGGATTTACGGGTGAACCGCGCACGACCATTGGAAGAAATCATAGCTATTGAAGGTGTAAAATCAGCTACATCATTGGCGCGTTTTGATAATATTGGTGTGGCGGTCAATACAGTAAGTTTTCAGACGGGTGAACTGCTCGCAATTGATCATACGACGATGAATGATGTGGCATTCTGGCGCAATGATCTCGGTGTTTTACAAGCCCCCACCACTGAAGACACGCGCGAATTATCCCTAAATGCGATTGGCATCCCATTACCTGACGAAACAGCACGAATCGGACTATGGGCGATTATGCCACAATCATACGAAATCCCGGAAGCAAATGCTGCCTTCAACACTCAACTCAGCGAATTAGTCGCACATACCAATATCTCTCTGCGCTTAATCGACGAGAGGAATACCATCTTTAGAGTAGGATTGGGAATCACTCAAGTTGAAGGTTTACCTGAAGAATTAGGACTTGCTGATTTACAGATAACTGCAGAAGAAATATCAATCGAGCGGATTCAAGAATTGAGCGAACTAGTCAACACATTATCGGGATGGGCCTATTTTGAAGCTGACTTAAGCAATATTGAATTTGAGCCATTTGGCTCGCTACGCATTGTTAGTGTTGATTTATTCAAAACGAACAATTTTAGCCTCAACGACATTAACAACATTCATTTTTCCGACATGACTGTGACTGATGCCGGTGGAAATAATAATGTGACTGACATCCTAATAGATGACAGACTGACGATCTTCTCTGGACCACAGGATTCTAGTCAGCAAGATTACACTTTTTCAACACAAACTGCTCCCGGCCGCCCTACCCAACAAAGCACCACATTTGAATGGGTACAAAACACCCAATTTTTCGGAGCTAGTCTGTTGACAAATTATCCAATTGATGAGATTAACACGCTTAACGCAATAGTTAGCAATAGCTTTCTGGAACTTAACAATCTTGAGGTTGGATTAGAATTTTCACTCAATTTAGGTGAACAAGAACTCAATTTTGAGATCATCGATTCAGTCAATTATTATCCAACAATGTACCAGGAAGAGCGCCCTTTCATCATTGTTGACCTAGCAACATTACAAGTCATCGCTAACCAAAATACAAACCTCACGGTCTTTGAGAATGAAACGTGGATACGTTTAAATGATAATGTGTCAGAAAGTGATATCATACAAGCCCTTCAACGCGATACAGATAGATATCAAATTGAATCAACAATGACATTTAACGAGACAATCACCAATCTTGAAACAGACCCTTTATCACTCGGATTAATCGGTCTGCTTTTCCTTTCATTTGTCATTGTGATGGTATTGAGCATTATCAGTATGTTGACATACGCCGGACTTACTGCACAATTCCGGCGTGCAGAGTTCGGAGTCCTACGAGCATTAGGTGTATCAACCTCACGCCTAATATTTAGCATGGCGCTTGAGCAAATTATCGTCACAACCGTTGCGGTGATTATCGGCGTAATTATTGGTTTTGTGCTCAGCACGCAGGTTTTGCCCACACTAGCCACTATCATCACGACACAAACTGTAGCCCCACCATTCATCGTGCAAACAGAAACTAGCGCCTTATTGCAATATAGTCTTGTGATTGCGGGCATACTGATCGTTGTCGTACTGTTTACCCTTATCCTCATCCGACAATTATCGCTAGCGCAGGCTATTCGCTTAGGGGAGGAATAACCAATGTTTTTACGATACGCGTTCAACCATTTACGCTATCATTGGCGCACATCAACCATAATGATTGTTGCACTGTCGTTGTTCATTGCATCGCCATTGATGTATCTCTCCTATTCAAAAACCCTTGAAGCGCGCTACATTGAAGATGCCCTTGAAAACACTTCACCCACTGATTTCGAGATTGTATTCAGGGAAACTACCCAACCCATAAACGAGCGATTAATCACCAGTTTAACGGACAATCTCGGTACCGTTTTCGGACAAATTCAACCCACCAATCGGACAATCGGCGTTACATGCGGATCAAGCATTCCTCAGCGATTTCGATGCTACCAAATAGCAACCTTCCCGAACCTTGAACAAATTATTCAGATTGAAAGCGGTACTTTACCTATCGCAACTAGCGCAAATGGCGAAATTGTTACAAACAGTAATCTCACTATAGAAGCAGTTGTGATGTCTGCCGCAGCAGAAATCAGCAACACTGAACTAGGAGATCGTATCGATCTTGGCTTTCAAGAACCTTCGTTTGATTTTGAAATTACTGGTATTGCCCAACCAACAAACCCGCGTGACGTCTTCTGGCAATTACAAACTAATGTTATCAACGGTATTCTGACACTTGTAGGCATCGACTATCGTACAGACATTGTGATGATCGTACCGGAAACCGATTTTGATACCCTCGTCATACCACAATTCCAAGAAAACGTCATTTACTCATGGCGCATTTTAGCCAATGCAAACAACATTACATCATCGAATATCCAGCAAATTGCAGACGGCGTGTCACAAATCGAACAGGATTTTTTCCAGTCGCACCCTGACGGACAAATTGATAATAGTCTAGGTAATCTACTTACACAGACTATCCAAAAGGCAGAAGCAGACCAACTTCCTGCACAAACGATCATGCTCGCGCTTGTGAGTTTACTCGGCGTACACTTGCTTATCCTTGCATATTTACATAAACAGGCACAGCTTACTGAATGGAAACGCTTAACACAGTACGGCACTGACCAACAGCAACTTACCTTAATTTACGCTACTTATAGTGCCTATATTGGGGCAGTTTCGCTCATCCTTGCGCCGATAATTGCAGTGGTTATTTTCCAAATTTTTATATCGAGTGGTGTGTTTCTTGATGTAGACATATCATCACCCATTTTCGTTACCACAAGCATACCCATCCTGGTCATTTGCACGCTTATTGGCGTAATCTTAATTGTCTTAGGCTATTCAATCGATGATGTTTTAGTGATTAATCACCAAATAGTGAACACTACCAGATCATTCCTGACCGCATATTATCTCGACGCTGTTACATTCACTTTAGGAGGATGCTTAGTTTTACGTATTTACCTATTAAACACAGAAAATCTGAGTGAAGGGCTACAAGCGCTCATTGAAGATCCGCATATCTTAGTTGATGTCATCAGGCAACAAGGCGGGTTATCAGACCCACTAAATCTTTTCGGACCAGTACTCATCATGAGTGGCTTAAGCATTTTCTCACTACGCATACTAGCAATTATCCGGGGCACATCATCGTTAGCGATACGTTCCAGGCGTGGAATTCTGCCACAATTTGTCTTACATAAATTACAAACACCTGACGCATTACCGACTCTAATGATTATTTTAATACTCAGCACGGGGTTTACTGCGTTAATCTTACAGCATACAAACAACATTACGCTCCAAACTTCCGCGATTGACCAGCTCGGTGGTGATATACGTGTAGACTATGATTCAGTCAATACAAACGTGACTGAACAACTCTCTACTATTGACAACGAAATGACAACCATTGTACCGATCCTAAACCTATCCACGACTAATGATTCTCCCCGTATCACAATGTTGGGCGTTGACCCTGAATTATTCGTACCGAATTACTCAGATGATACGGACATCGTTCAATTACTAGATACTGAATTTAATGCACTGAGTAATGGATTAGCATTACCAGAAAATAGTGAATCCCTATCAATGCAGGTCAATGCACAAACCGATGATAATGGTACCGGTGAAGTACAGATTCAACTAACGCTAATGGATCGATTAGGCATCTCCGAGACAATTTTGATGCAAACATCTGATCCATCCGTTATCAATACATTTGTCGAATATCATGTGGAACTTCCCTCAACACAGGCTCCACCGTGGCGCCTGACTGATTTACGATTGCGGAGCGTTCGACCAACCGAAGCTGTATTTGATGAATTTTTACAGATTGTATTCATTGATGAGATCGTCGCACATACGAGTACTGACGAAGCAATTACAATCGAAGATTTTGAGCGCGATCGCCTGCCAGAATGGGATATACCAAGTCTAATCGACCGTGGGTTGGTCGCAGTAAGGGTTACGACTAGTGTTTATGACGGAGAAGCAAGTCTACGCGTGAGCTACGAAGTCAACGGCAATGAAAACCTGAATCCACCGCGCAACATCATTGCAATTAACACGGTACGCCCGCAACCTGTACCTATCATCCTGTCGCAGGCACTCGCAGATAGTTGGGCATCACAGGACAATAGTGGCGATCAAATTACGCCCGGTTTTCAAGGCACACGCACATTACCAGAAGAATTTGGGAGTATCCGTTTTAATTACGAAGTCGTCGCCATTGTTGATCATTTCCCCACGCAATCAGCAAATTCAGCATTCTTCATTGTTGATATTGATCGTATTCGTCCATTACTTAATCAAAGCGCGATATTGAGAGAAAACTACTACTGGAATCAAGCATGGATACAAACTAATGATGTTGCTACGCGAAACGCAATTGCCACACTTACTGGAGAGACTGCGCGAATACAGGTCGCAGAAGACATCTACATCGCATTAAGAGAAGCTCCGCTAAATAACATTTTTACGACAGTCTTATATGGGAATTTTTGGATTGCGCTGGGTATGATCTGCATAGTGATTGCCACAAAAACCACACAGGATAGCACAACAATCCATACACAACAAACTGTCACACTGGGGATAAAAGACGATCAAGGAAGAATAATTATTGTCGCTCTTCAGGCGGTACTATATATAGTGAGTATCGTTATTGCTCTGATTATCAGTATCTTCTTTGCAAGCGCATTGTTGCCATTCATACCTGCAATTCGAGGTACAAGTGTACTTTTTTCAGTATCTACTATACTTGCCCCTGTCTTAGCTATGCTTCTGAGTTTAATAATCCTAAGCTACATCTTGAGCGGTAAGTTGAACCAAGACACGATTGGAGATAATAATGAGCTTCGTCGAATGTGATAATCTAGTCAAAATTTATAAAGTTGCTGATCTTGAGGTTGTTGCCTTACAAGGTGTTGATTTACGAATCCCACAGGGTGAAATGATGGCGATTGTTGGCGCATCCGGATCGGGGAAATCCACTTTAATGAATATTATGGGAGGGCTTGATAAACCCTCTGCAGGACGCATCAAAGTCGGTGCATATGATCTGGCACACATGAACAAACGCGCACAGGTACGTTATCGTCGGCAATCTGTGGGATTCGTCTGGCAACAGACAGCACGCAACTTAATTCCTTATCTAACAGCAAAACAAAATGTAGAACTACCGATGGCACTAAACGGTATTCGTGGTAATGAACGCAAAAAACGCGCAATCGACCTGCTAGAACAGGTTGATCTTGGTGATCGTCTTAACCACCTACCCAGCAACCTTAGTGGTGGTCAACAACAACGTGTTGCAATTGCAGTTGCAATGGCAAATTATCCAGAATTACTGCTCGCTGATGAACCCACCGGGCAAGTTGATAGCGAAGCCGCAAACACGATTTTTGATGCGCTCCAACAACTCAACAAAACAACAAATGTTACTGTTGTAATCGTTACGCATGACGTTGAAGTCGCAGAACGGGTCGAACGCGTGATTGGGATGCGCGATGGACGCATGATTAATGAGATCGTCCGTCGTAACGATGGTAAGGATGAACATGAGTACGCGCTAGTAGATCGTGGAGGACGAGTCCAATTATCACAAGAATTTATCACCGAACTTAACATAAGCTCACGCGTAGAATTAAAACTACAGGACGATCATATTGGCATCTACCCGGACAGCAACATAACTACAGAGGAACAAGTATGAATTCGATCATCCGCACAGAAAATGTCTCCAAAGTATATCATCTCGGCGGTGAGGATGTTCACGCAGTTAATAATGTCTCATTAGATGTACCTGAAGGCAGAATGACTGCGATTGTAGGTCGCTCTGGCTCCGGTAAAACCACATTTCTCAATCTCATTTCAGGGTTAGATGAGCCAACAAACGGAAATATTTGGTTTGATGGTGATTCGCTAACTTCATTTTCTGAAAAAGAAAAGCGTATACTGCGTCTCAACAAGATTGGATTTGTATTTCAGGCATTCGGTCTATTACCACTACTAACTGCTACCGAAAATGTAGGCATCCCGTTAAGGATGCGTTATCTCAACCATGAAGAGCGTGAACACAAAGTACATGAAGCCCTCGAATGGGTTGGGCTGGCGAATCGTGTAAATCACCGCCCACATGAATTAAGCGGTGGAGAGCAACAACGCGTTGCTATCGCACGGGCACTAGCATCCTCGCCTAGAATTTTGATGGCAGACGAACCAACTGGACAATTGGACACACACACCGGTCTAAAAATCATCGAGTTGTTACGGAAACTTGTCAACGAAACCAGTATTACCGCGCTTATTATCACCCATGACCCAAAAGTAATGCAGGAAGCAGACCTCGTACACGAATTACGTGACGGGCATCTGATCGAAACACGCTGGCATGCACGGTTTGCATCTGAGGTAATGTGATCGATACCCCATAAACTAGGACAAGAGTCTGAGATAAAATACGCTCTATACGCCTGAAATAACCGGATAGATGAAGGATGTCAAAAGTGAAATTTACTGCCCACTAAACACAGCTCTTGCGTTGAAATCGAACCGATCCGGGTACGGACTGTAACGCACAGCCTCGTGAAAGTCTCTCCCCCGCCCGTCACTGCCTGACCATCACGACCGTGCCTGTCTCGCCGAGCCATACGCACGTAAATTCATCTTGCCTGGTCGGATTCAACCGCACTAGCACACGCGGTGCCTGGGATGCGACCATGAAATGACATCACCCGCCCCTCGCAGGCAAACCCGAAACGCTTCTGTATCACCCATGGATAATCAAAATATATCGATAGCGTGAACTACTTCAAGCGCGATGACAGACTACTGCACACCAATCTCCGCTGGGTCCCGCAGGAAGACGCCATCGCGGGCAATCACAGTGAAAAACACATTTCTGGGTAGCCCCAGCCTGATCGTGTCATCTGGCAAAACGGCTCTCTGCGGCGAGAGTTGGGGCGGACGTTCAGCGGTTGCATCACGCTCGAACGCACCAATATCGCACAAGGCATTGACGTTGAAGTAGGCTTTAGCGTTCGTCATCCGGTATTTTCGGCACTTTTCTCTTGTCCAATTACCCCACCTTGATTACTGCCTGCTGTCACTTAAACCCCTGTTCACCATGCAAAGTCCCAAAGAACCGATATTTTTCGAGGTCACCCACCACCATCCCTTGATTTTCATTGAGAAAGCATATGCGATCACCCTACTCATTCGGCGAAAATTGACAGCTTCCAGGGTGGTTTGATGAAAGTGACTTGTATCGTTCAGTGCCCAAGGTAGCTCGAACCATAGCTCCCACGTTAAGTTCCCACTCACCTTGACAACGATTTATCCCTAGGATATACTTTTGACAACGATAACGTCAACGTTGACGTAAGTGGAAAATGTATCATGAAAAAGAAAAATCTTTTATTGATTATTACAGATCAACAGCGTTTTGATACAATAGCTTGTTATGGAAATCCAGCAATTCAGACACCGGGATTCGACAAGTTAAGTCAGAACGGATATACATTTGAAAACGCTTATTGCACGACACCAATTTGCACACCCTCGCGCGCGACCTTCCTAACAGGGCAATGGCCCCACAGTCATCAATGCATTGTAAATAACACACCATTACCTTCCCATATCGATACCATTTCGGAATTGCTGGATGATGATTATTACTGTGCCTATTATGGCAAATGGCATCTTGGTGATGAACTTGTTCCTACACACGGTTTTCAGGAAAGAATCAGCACAGAAGATGCACCTTACCGACCCTATTTCTCAAATCCAAAGTATCTTGATCTTCGTAGTGATTATCATCACTTCCTGATAGCAAACGGATTTGTCCCGGACATAGTGGCTGATGACGGGGCAAGAGTATTTTCTCGTAAATACGCAGCGTCATTAGCAGAACCTTACACAAAGCCTACATTTTTGGCTGATAAAACCTCGTCATTCATTGAGTCATATTCAAACGACAATCCTTTCTTGCTTGTCGTCAGTTTTCTCGAACCACATGACCCCTTCTGGAGTCCATTGAATAACCTCCACGATCCGGAGTTACTAAATGTAGGATCTACCTTTGCAGAACCAAAGCAACTACCAGTGTCTTACAAAGAAACTTTAATGGTTAAGGATTTTGCCACACGTGGCATCGATGGTTTTTCTCTACAAAGCGAATGGGACTGGCGACGGGTTCGTGCAAATTATTATGGGTTAGTATCGCTAGTCGATCACGCAGTTGAGCAAATCCTTATTAGCCTCGATCGTGCCGGATTAGCGGACGATACACTGGTCGTATTCACATCGGATCATGGTGAGATGATGGGCGATCATGCACTAATGACAAAAGGGTTGCCATACGAACAATCCGTCAAAGTCCCTCTTCTGATGCGTATTCCATGGTTGTCAAAAACAGAAACGC
>JGI12048J13642_10350110_pt1 | contig 12744 bp, 10 predicted proteins | sample ElkSlonscriptome_16_FD_13642 | JGI IMG/M metagenome (IMG submission 13642) | reverse complement strand
CGCCGATCTCGTCCGGCTTGACCGCTCCTTCGAGTCTGTTGGGAACGGTTGAATTTAGCCGAACAAGCGGAAAACGGGAGTAGGAATTGGCTGAACAACGATTGGCATTTTGGCATGGTATCGTGCGTCCTGATGCTTCGCCCCTTTCCCATAAAAGAAAAGTTACGAAAAGCATCAACAGAAAAAACGAGGAGCGATGAGAAAAAGTAAGCTGCTAAACGATTCTATTCTATGCGAAATGGCCTATTCCGCACCTTAATTATCCAAGAGAGCAGACTTTTTTTGCATGAATTTTTCAGGGAATGGACAATTTTCGCTAACCGCTCGGGGACAGTGACAACCTGAAAATTCAAAATAAATCGCACTTGAGGACGCAGAGATTCATCTGCACTGTTGCCTGAGTGCCTTGTCAAACTTAAAAATGAGGGTTGGTCGTAGTGGACGAGGTAACGAGTCCCACGCGGCATTGCGGTTCAAAAGGACTCGTTACCTCGTCCACTACCCTAAAATTTAATCGTGACAAACCACTAGGCTACCAATCACTTATGGCCAAATCGATTGCGGCTTCTGGGGAAACCAGATTTTCCTACGAACGAGTCACCCTTTAGAAAAGTCGCAGCGGGCCGATTGCGATCGATCGCGCACTGCGTGCCGCTATCCGTTTGGGGCCTAGCAAAAAAGATCAGCGGGGTTTGAAAGCCTATCGCTTGCATCCCCACTGATCGTTTGATGAACCGAAGCTGACGCACTCGTTAGCTTGATACGGTTTGGCCGTCAGACGCCTTAGGCAGTTCGCTTGCGGCGACGGGCCACAACGCCAACGCCAACGACCGAAAGCAGAGCCAACGAGCTTGGCTCAGGCACTGCTGCGGCGGTGAACCGGATTTCAGCCATGCGATACAGGTCAGCTCCGTCACCAGCGGTAGCCTTGTCAGTGAATTTAGTCAGGCTGGAAAACTGAACGTGGGTCACATCATCGTAGGTGCTACCGAAAGACACCAACTGACCTGGCACGTCAAATGATCCGTCGGTACCAGTTGCAGGGCCTTGGGCAAAGTTGAGGGTTTCAGATCCGCTGAAGGTAGCCCCTCCATCCGTTGAAAAGGACGCCGTGACTGATTCAAAGCCTCGATAAGTTTGGCCAGTGCCTTCGGTGTGATTCCAAAGAATCACTCCATTGAGCAGATCCGTTTGAGAAGTTAGTTCAAAGGTAAGCGTCGTGGCTGGGTCAAGAATTCCACCAGACCTAATTCTTGAACTTTCAAATCCAGGTACATTCTGTCCAAAAGCGTGCATCGGAAGAGTACCCGGAAGGGTATCCCCGTGGTTTAGGGCTGACGCTAGCCCTGAACCGTTATACCAACCGCTCCCAGCAGTCGATCCCTGCCAATTCTGAAACGACTGATTCGTCGTCCCACTAAAGTTGCCGTCGTCAGGGTTCATCACCATGTCAGTAATACCAACGACCACGTCCGCTGAGGCATTACCGACCATCAAGCCAGCGACTAACAGCATCCCAAATGCTGCTTTCAATCCAAAAAATTTCTTCATTAATCTCTCCCAAAACATGTTGTGAACCCGAAACTCAACAAAATAAACGCCGCGTTTACTGTGAAATTCGGACGAAACTCATCGGTGAACTCTCACCCATAGTTGATACTTAACATACCCGAGGGGGGGGGCAAACTTTTACCAAAAATATTCAGATTTTTCCAATTATTCTCAATGCAGGCCCTGGTAACGGTATTTTTTCTTTTTCAATCGTCTCAGCAGCGTTCGCCAACGACGTCGACGCCGTGCGGCAAATCCAACTCCAGCAAGGATCTGAGTCGCGACACTGCTTGGCTCTTGTATCGTGGCCACCGAACTCGCTCGGTAGAGAAGTGGAGGGCGTTGGCTTCCGATACTGGCATCCCCAGAGGCAATACTCCATCGCGGTCTCCTCAATGATCTCTGTGGCTATCGCCCCCCGAGCCCTGGTCTACCAGCCGAGCGATGCAGAATGATGTAGCGGTGATGATTGCCACCGAGAACACGGAGGTCACAGAGAAACGCGTCGAATTCCATCTCCAATGATCTTCTCCGTCAATTCAACGCCGATCGAGACCGTAGAGGGCGGCGGTTAAACCGTCTTGCGTTGCCGTTTCGGTGAGGAAGCCTTCGAAGTGGGCCGAAAGGAACGGGTTGTCGACATCGCCGAAATTCGGGAGCTCAAATAGCATCACCGCCGCCCGGTCATAACCCGCGCCGCCACCCGACTTGCCGACCTCCATGCTGGTGCCGTTCAAGACGTGACCCAGGTTAGCGCCATCGACCGCGCCATTGGACTTATCACGCCGCAGCGAGCCGTGGGCTGTGGAAGCTATTTTTTGAAGCCCTCCGAATGAGGGTAGCGGCCGACCTAATGACTGGCGGATGCTCCGGTCCCACACGCCAAGACAACGACATGGCAAGCGATCGCAGCGGCGTCTCCTATCGCTCCGATCCCTTCGGCTGTCTTTGCTTTGATGCTGACTCGATCGATCGAAACATCCAAAAGCTCGCTGACTTCACGACGCATCTCGTCAATGTGTGGAGCCATCTTTGGACGTTCCGCGATGATGACGCAGTCCAAGTTAACGATCTGCATCGAATGTCTACGCAGTCTGCTTACCGCTTCGCGCACAAAATCTTGGCTATCACGACCGCGGTTCTCCTCGGCGTCATCAGGAAACAGTCGCCCGATATCCGCTTCGCAAACCGTTCCCAAAATCGCATCCGTGAGCGAATGAAGCAGCACATCGGCATCGCTATGGCCGATCGCGTGAACTTCGGCTGGCAAGTCCACTCCCCCGATCCGCAGCGGACCACCGTTACCGAGACGGTGTGAATCGTAACCAAGACCGATGCGTATGGAGGGAATCGAAGCTGTCATAGAAGAAATACAAGGTGATTGAATAAGTGGTTCATCCGGCTAGTTCTCGATTTCTACCGTTAAACCGCGTGCCCAACGGGCCGCGCGTCCCAGTGCGGTACAAACGCGTGGCCCGTTGGGCACGCGGCGTAACAGGGCAAAATCAAAGGGATCTATTGTCATTTGGATTGCCCTCTACAATAACCGATCTCACCGACGGCGTGGTATCCATTTCTTTTTACGTCCATTGCATTTTACATGTCGATTATCGAAGTACGAGGACTGACCAAATCTTACCGCGTTTATAACAAACGCGAGGGGCTTCGTGACAGTGTTCGAGGCCTATTTCGCCGTGAATACAGAGACGTCCACGCTGTCCGCGGCATCGATTTAGATGTCGAACAGGGTGAATTTGTCGCCTTTCTCGGCCCCAATGGGGCTGGCAAAACGACGACGCTGAAACTGCTTAGCGGCGTCATCAATCCGACCGATGGATCAGCAGCCGTCATGGGCTACGTTCCCTGGCAACGAAAGAACGAATATCGCCGCCGTTTCGCTTTGGTGATGGGCCAAAAGAACCAACTGTGGTGGGATTTGCCCGCTCAGGAATCGTATCGTTTACACCAACAAATCTATGGAATCGATCGCGAAACGTTCCAAACCACGCTCGATGAATTGACCGATTTACTCGATGTCACGCGGCTCCTGAATCAACCGGTGCGCGAACTATCGCTCGGCGAGCGGATGAAGATGGAATTGATCGCAGCGATGCTGCACAGTCCCGATGTTTTGTTTTTGGACGAGCCGACCATTGGCCTCGACGTCATCGCCCAGCATAACATTCAGGAATTCTTGAAATACTATCAACAAAAACGGAAAATCACGATTCTGTTGACCAGTCACTACATGAAGGATATCGCGGCGTTGTGCAAGCGGGTCGTCATTATTGCCAACGGACGGATCGAGTACGATGGATCGCTGGCAGGCATTATCGACAAGTTTTCAGGAACGAAGATCATCACGTTGCAGTTTGCGGACGGTCACCAGCCGTCTCTTGCCGCTTTCGGCGAAGTCCTCGACGAGAATTGGCCGAAGGTCAGGGTGCGAGTCGGTCGAGCGGACGTGCCGCGGGTTCTAGCCGAAACATTGCGAGACAACCCAATCGAGGACGTCTCGGTAGAGGATCCACCGCTCGAAGAAGTGATTGCCGAATTGTTTCGCGAATCAAGTGAGCGAGGAGATGCCTGACGGGACCCTAAAAACGATCGATCGCTCGGTGGACTCGAACTCAGCGCGGTTCCTTTACGTCGATCTATCCAGTAAACTCTCGTTTTCCTTTCTTACCTCGAAACTCTGAGACGAATGATGAGCGGTGATTGTGACTTTGGCTTGATGGGATTGGCTGTGATGGGCGAAAACTTGGCCCTCAATGTGGAAAGTCGTGGCTATAAGGTTGCCGTCTACAACCGGACGACCAGCAAGGTGGACGATCTGATCGAAGGCCGGGCAAAGGGAAAAAACTTTGTCGGAACGCATTCGGTCGAAGACTTTGTGAAATCGGTCAAACGACCGCGTAAATTGATGATGCTGGTCAAGGCGGGTCCCGCGGTCGATGCGATCATCGATCAGTTGATCCCGCTCTGTGATCCAGGCGACATCATCATCGACGGTGGCAATACGCTCTATAGCGATACCGAACGGCGAACAAAGTTGGTCGAGGAGGCAGGCCTTTTGTACGTCGGCTGCGGCGTCTCAGGTGGGGAAGAAGGAGCACTCAAAGGCCCCAGTATGATGCCGGGCGGCAGCAAAGAAGCTTGGCCCCACATTAAGGAAATGTTTCAAGCGGTTTCCGCAAAAGTTGGCCCCAATAACGATATCCCCTGCTGTGAATGGGTCGGTCCTCGGGGAGCCGGTCATTACGTCAAAATGGTTCACAACGGGATCGAATATGGCGATATGCAACTGATTTGCGAAGCCTATCAATTGCTTCGCGAAGTCGGCGGACTCAACAATGACGAATTGTATGACGTGTTTGCTGAGTGGAACGAAGGCGATTTGCAAAGCTACTTGATCGAAATCACTCGCGACATCTTCAGCGCCAAAGATGATCAAGGCGGCGATGCATTCCTGGTCGACAAAATCCTCGATGTCGCCGGTGCCAAAGGAACCGGTAAGTGGATGAGTCAACTAGCACTCGATTTGGGAGTGCCGAGCACTTTGGTGACGATGGCCGTGTTCGCTCGCGGTCTGTCGGCCCAAAAAGAAGCACGGGTCCGAGCGAGCAAGACACTCGATGGTCCGTCGGAATCGATGAACCCCGAAATGCGCGCTGCGGCAATGAAGTTGGTCGGCGACCGAGCCGACTTTGTCGAATCGGTTCGCAACGCGCTGTATGCGTCGAAGATCGTCAGCTACGCGCAAGGGTTTGTCCAATTGCAAGCGGCGTCGGCCGAGCATGATTGGGGACTCGATTATGGCAACGCCGCACTGTTGTGGCGAGGTGGATGTATCATTCGAGCCCAATTCCTCGACCGTATCAAAGAAGCCTTCGAAGCGGATTCCAATCTTGAGAATCTACTGCTACACCCGTTCTTTGAAAAAGCGATCGAAGATGCCCAAGCAGCATGGCGGAGGGTCGTCGCCTCGGCAGCGATCTTGGGAATCCCGGTCCCCGCGTTCAGTACTGCATTAAGCTACTACGACGGATACCGATTGGAACGATTGCCAGCCAACTTGTTGCAAGCTCAACGCGATTACTTCGGTGCCCATACCTATCAACGAGTCGACAAAGACGGCTGGTTCCACAGCGAGTGGTTGGATTTGCGGAAACAACCCTAGTCGTTGGGTTCGCCTTGTTTAACCGCGTGCCCAGCGGGCCGCGCGTTTGGGTTTTTTGTCGTTCGAGCGCGGGGCGATGCCCACGCGGTTTAACGGGACGAGCGTGCGGGGCGTGCACTCGCGCGTCAGTCAGGAACGCGCGGGGCGATGCCCACGCGGTTTAACGGGACGAGCGTGCGGGGCGTGCACTCGCGCGTCAGTCAGGAACGCGCGGGGCGATGCCCACGCGGTTTAACGGGACGAGCGTGCGGGGCGTGCACTCGCGCGTCAGTCCGGAACGCGCGGGGCGATGCCCACGCGGTTTAACGGCAAACGCGCGTCGCTTGACAGGTTACTCGGTCGGCATTTCGCTGCCCGCATTCGGCTCGGCAGTCGACTCCTGATCCGCCCCGAGAAGCTCTCCTATTTGCTTGTCGTGAGCGGGGTCGACCCAACGCAAATCGATTCGTATCGCTTGCTCGTCAAAATCAACCCACAGCGATGGAATCTCGTCTCGCAATCGATTCGCCCATTGCTCGCCCGTCATCGATTCGTGTTCGATTCGAACTTGCCGTGAGGGTAATTTCCAACGTCCCTTGTTGGTAATTCGAGCATCGTCAGCCGTCAATTGACAACTCTTGATCGATTCGGAACCGCTCATCCGCATCGCCAACCGTTCGCCTCGCGTCCTCAAATTCTCTTCGCTGGTTTCCATCAGTTCTTCGATCGGCAGCTTTAACGCTATCGCCGATGCAACATCCTTGAGCGTCGTCGACAACATCGCCATCACGGCTGTATTGGCTGCTAGCGATGGCCATACCGACGTGTGAGTAATCGCATCGACAACTTCTCGCCTTCCAATCAGGATCCCGCAATCAGGCCCGCCAAACACACCGCCTCCTTGGACGATCACCAAGTCCACACCCTGATTGAGCATCTGCTCGACCGATGGCAACCCAGACAGCTTCGATGGCTTGAGCGTGGCGACCGGCAACACGGCGACTTGCGTCACATCGCGATTGCCAAAATCGAGCTGTGTTTGCGGTGTGTCGCTCGCTTCGTTATCGGCCATCACGAAACAGAACGAATCGAAATCTTTGAAGTCCGACATTTCGATTTCGTCGTTTGCTCCGACCTCTTGTACCATCGGCACGAGCGAATTCATCGCATCGACAAGTGAAACACCATTGGGCAAGCGGATCGATTGGCTGCGATGGACGACGATATCTTCTTGGCTCATGCCGATCACCAATGCCAACAATGCAGCGTGGAAGTTGTTGGTCACGGCGATTCGAGTCTCGTCACGGTCCGGCAACTGCCGCTGCAGATAGTTCTCGAGTCGCGAAATCGCCCGGTCGTCATTGCGAATATCGCCATGCAGACAAGCCGACGCGGATTCGACAGCATCGATACCGATACCGACCCCCGTTCCGTAGGGAGTGATGAGTGTTCCCGAAGCGTTGATCAACGGGATGGTGACCGCGGTTTGCTTTTTCGACCAACGCTGAACACTCTTGCGGCCGGTCTCGGTCGCACGCACGACCGCGTCGAACCCGCGAGCAGCCGTTTGAGGCAGCTCGTTCATAAACTCGGTCGCTTGCGTCTTCAAGCGTTCGATCGTTTCAGGTTCACCGGCTCGTCGAGCGACGTCGTTCAGACCACGGCGAAGGAGTTCTACAGTCCAAGGAGGGATAGCCATGAGGTTTCTTTCGTGAAATGAGGGAGAACGACTCCTATTCTACACAGCAACGTTGATCGATGCGTAGGCTTTCTTCAAGAAGCCTATGCTACTCGGTTTTGATATCTTATGATTTGGTAGACGGATTCAAAGGCACTTCCCTTCAAATTGATTTGCGAATGTTTGGCAAACGCCGGAAAAAGGACGAACAACCGATCGATTGGTTGGGATTATTGTCGCTTTTAGAGGACGATGATCGCCGAGCCGTCGTCGAGCGTCTCTACCCGGCTGAGTCTCGAGAAAGTTTTCTAGCGGCCATTCGCCGGGTCGATGCAAAGCTTGTCGACGAAATCATGTCGTCGGGGCGCCAAGTCCACTCGGCTGGTCAATTAGTCAATTGGCCTGTCGTCGCGATCGCAGGCATGCTCAATAGCGGGAAAACGAGTTTAGTCGCTACCTACCTTAGCGAATCAGGCCGTGCTCGTACGCTGCGAGGACCAAGCAACGCTGAGGGGACCCACCGTTTTGTCCTTTGGTTGCCGAGTCAATGGCAAAGCGACACCGAGCTTTGGAGTTTGCTACTCAGCCGGATTGGTGACGTGCTCGGGCAAGCGCCCGAAATGCTGGCCGAAGATCCTGCCGAGGCCCATTTGCAATACAACAACCAAGGGGGCAGCGAAACCGAGCTGGCAATCCCTTTGGTCGCCACCGACCCCGGACTCGATGCTGCCGAGATTGGCTTACTCGATTGTCCCGACATCGTATCGGATGAAGCGTTTGGATTGGGGTCCCCGGAAATCCGCCGTCAACTGCTCGCTCGCGCTGCAACGCTTTGCTCGGCTTTCTTGATCGTCACCTCGGCCGAATCATCTCGCGATGCAACGCTTGGCGACCTATTGCGGATCGCTTCGGATTTGATGCCGGGTGTGCCGCGAATGTTAGCAGTCAACAAAGTCCGTCCTCGGCAAACGCCAGACCAAATCCACGAGACTTTCGAACCGCTGGTCAAAGCAAACGGGATCGAGACGATTTACGCAGCTTATGACTTTGATGTTCCCGCCAGTCGCCCGTTTATCCCATCCGATGGTGATGAGAAGGCGATCGCGTCGGTCAATCTGGAAGACGACCTATTGCCAACCTTTTTCTCCGTCGCCGAAAATCCTGACGACAACCCACCCGCCGCGATTGGGGCTGACCGTTTACTAAGTGCCCTGCCGTCGCGTTTGGATCGAACCGAATTGTTCGAAAAGTTCCGCGTCGCTCTCCAAGCGAGCTTGCGGTCGTCAATCTGGGACCAAGGTTTGGTCGGGATCGCTCGTGATGCCGATCGTTCGATCGAAGCGACCGAGAAAGCACAACGATGTTTACTTGAAGCTGCACTGGAGTTCTTTGCCAATCGTGATGTTTCCGGCGACGTAGTGGAACTTCGATTGCATCAATCTGAACGGATCATTCGCCAGTTGTCTGAATCCTTTGCGCTTACCGCTCCCTGGTACGCTCGCTGGGGCGTACGCATGAACGCTCGGCTGCGTCGAGTGGTCGGTGGCGCCGGCGATCTTCTTCGCCAATTGACGCCATCGGCATTGGCCAAACAAACGGCGAACGAGGTCAAAGACAAATTTCGCCGTGGCGATTACGGGGGCTTGATGACTCCGAAAAGCTTGAACCATTCGATCGAGCGATGCGGCGGCGTGACTGCACTTTCCCACTGGTTTCGGAACGAATCGGATCCCGACATCGGTCAATGGACCGAATCGTCCGAAGCTGCGATCTCTCGCTTTGAACGCGACGATTTTACCAGTCTCGATCCACGCCGACTCGATGAAGCCGTTCGGCAAATGTGGGCCGAGGTGCCAATGCATAAAAAGTTGGCCGCTGGGCTGACCCCGCTCGCAGCAATGCTGGCTGCATTCGGCGGCGTTTTGATGATCCCCGTCGATTTCGGAGCGACAACCGTTGTCGCTTACGCCTCCATCCCCGAACTGTTTGCCGCGTTGGGACTAACAACGCTGTCGACGTTGTGGGCGGGTGGAGCCAACACGCGAAACGTGGGACAACAAGCAGCCAAGCAGCAATTGGTCGATTTCCATGCCGTTCTCTGTGATGCCTTCGGAGTCAACCGACCCAAAAAGCCGACGACGATTGAGGTAGGCCCCTCCAAAGTGACGCTACCACTGTCAAGCATCGTGCCCCGCGACGCCGTCGGTCCGACACTGTCCCTCTATCGTGTTCGTGATGAGTTTCAGCAAGAACTGCAAAAACGATTGCCACGCACCACTTCCTAACGTTTCTCATCCTTTTCAGGTAATTCGGTGACTCACGAATCTTCTTCCATCCAACCTGGGGACGCGTTTCTTTCTCGTGTTCGGCAATCGGCGATCAACGTGTTAGGCGACAGTCCGGTGGGACGCGACGTGCTAGAGTTATGTGACGAACACGCTTCCGCCCGGCGAATGATTTTGGAAGACCGCAGCGGGGGGATCACCGTCGTCGCGGTCGTCGGTGCAACCGGGCAAGGGAAATCGTGGGTGATTCGCCAATTGGTCAAAGCCTCTCCCGTCTCGGCATCGATCCGCAGCGGAAACAATCGCGATGAAGCGACAGAGAAACTGATCTGGGTCGGCTCGCGTCCGCCGGTTGACCTCGATGCTCGCTTCGAAGAATACCTGCACGCCAGCGCCGCCGATATGCAATCGATCGGCATGCCTTACATGATCGTCGATGCACCAGGGTCGACCGATGATCGTCGCATGATCGCAAGCGTAGCCGCTCGAGCTCTGTCGCTGGCGTCCGCGATCCTGTTGGTCGTCCGCCGCGATCAATTGCGCAGCGAAGCGGTTGGTATTTTGGCCCAAGCAAGTGAAGGCAGCGTTGTCATTCCAGTTGTCAATGCCGTCCGCGAAAAAGACGACCGGCTCGATGCCGATATCGAATCCTTGACGGCTCGAATGCGAGAGCTTGCACCGACAAGTATGATCGCGGCACCGATCGTGATCGATGACTTCGAAATCGAAGGCCGCAGTGAAGCGGAAATCTCGCATGATGCGGCCCTGGAAATCGGATCCCGGTTGGAACAAGAGATCGGCCAATTGTGGGCAGGCGACCGACGACGAAGTACGCGAATGGCCGCTCTTGATGCAAGGTTTCGCAGTGCATTGCATTCGGTATTGAGTGATCAATTGCCAGGCCTGACGTCGGCTGTCCGGCGGATCAACCGCGAAGCCCTTTCGATCCCCGCGGAGGTCGCCGAATCGCTGATCGGCAGCGGCGGACCGCTTCGAGCCGCGGTTCGAGCCCGGTTGCGGTTGACGCTGTTAGCCGACACCGGTGCGATTTGGTTTCCCTACCGATCGCTGTTGGGAGTGCTCAACTTGACCAACGGTGCCTGGGACCGCGTCATGATCTCACTCTCTGGATCGCTTCCATCCTTGATCGGTGCGGTATGGACGAGCAGCAAAAATTTGGCCGAACAACGAGGAGCCGAACAAGACGTGCGTGAGGGTCTTCGCAAGCGCAGTGCCGCTGCCGTCTCCGATCGCCTCGGCCCCTTGGCGTCCCGGTTTCGCGGCGAGCTATCGGAATTAAGGAAACAGAAAAAAGATCCATTGACGATGGTCGGGGAAGCGGAGGATTCGCGAAGTCAGGTCGCCTATCTGGCGGGCATTGATTCATTGCAAGAAAACTCGCAGCAGATTTTCGAAGAGGAAGTCGAACGGGTCGCCACGTCTCGGACCGCTGCCATCGCATGTTCATTCGTCGGCACCGGATTGTTTTGGGGATTGATGGCGGCTCCTGTTTTTGCTTTGTACCGCGATTATATTGACGCCAGTTTTCTGACGTTTCGTAATTTGCAAGGCGATCTCGATAGCTTTCCTCGACCCGATTTCGCAATGATGCTGACCAGCCTGCTGTTGTCAATCTTACCAACCGCGATTTTTTGCATGTTCGTTTTGACGTTTGCGCAAAGTCGCCGCCGCGTTGAACGTGCGGTAAACAACATTCGCTCTCGACACGAAACGACGATCAAAAACCTGCGAGATCAAGGTGTTTTGCGACTTCGTTGGGACGACCCACTTCTGGCCGATGCCGAATTTTTGTTGTCAGTTGGAGAAACGGATTCGAACGAGACAACCGAGCCCTCTTCGGAAAATACCTAGTAAAGATTCAAATATGTTGACAGGACGTTTTTTCGTAATCATCAAATCGGTTCTCGCGCAAGCTGAAGTCGCCGAAACAGCCGATTCAGCAGAGAAGATCTCGCAAGCAGGACTACTCGATATCGTACTCAGCGGCGGCGTCGTCGGACTTCTGATTCTGCTGACGTTGGCAGGCCTCAGTATTGCCGCGACCTATTTGGTATTCGATCAAGTCATGACACTCCGCAAAAACGAAGTGTTGCCCGATGGCGTTAGCGATACCGTTCGGCAAGCGCTGCTGACGGGGCGAGTTGCCGAAGCGGATGCAGCGTGTCGACGCGAACCGAGCGTTCTGAGTGTCGTCATGTTGTCTGGATTGTCAGAACTAGAGTTTGGTTGGCGAGAAGTGGAAAAAGCGGTCGAAGATGGATTGGCTGACCAATCGGCACGCTTGATGCGGCGCATCGAATACTTATCGATGATTGGCAACATCGCACCGATGGTGGGATTGCTGGGAACGGTCACCGGAATGATCTTTGCGTTCCAGCAAGTCGCGGCGACGCGAGGAGCAGCGGGAGCGGGTGATTTGGCCGAGGGGATTTATCAAGCACTCGTGACCACCGTTGGCGGCTTGGTCGTTGCGATCCCGTCACTGGCAGCCTACGCGATCTGTCGCAACCGCGTTGACACCTTGATCGCTCAAGTCGCCTATCAAGCTCAACATGCGCTGATGCCGATCAAACGCCGCCCGACCGCCCGCAACCGCCCACCAGCCAGCAGTCAACCTTCCCAGCCACTGCAAACCTCGTCGAAAAAGCCATCACCCCCAAAAGACGCAAGAGGCGATCGATAGGCAAAACGTCACATCTTCTTCGGCCTGCTGTTGACGCCGAATGCGGCTCACATTTAGGCAACGCTTCGCGGGGGTCAAACTTGATCTTCGGTTTTCAGACGAACAACACACGGATAAGTCAAATGCGTCAGGTCCACAATTAGAACACCACGACAACTAACCAACGTATTGCGAGACAGTTGTGATTTTGCCTTGCTTCTTTTTTAGCTGCCTAGATTGCCGAGTGTGACTTAGAGTTTGCACACCGGTTTGACTCTTTTTGAATGAAATGGCATTTTGGATTTTGGCCCGATTGGCCGTGAAGGGAACGTGTTTGCCTTCGTTGAGTGGAGCCGTGCGTGCGGCCAAAGGTGGATACGAACGAATT
>JGI12048J13642_10092406_pt1 | contig 12752 bp, 11 predicted proteins | sample ElkSlonscriptome_16_FD_13642 | JGI IMG/M metagenome (IMG submission 13642) | reverse complement strand
GTGCGCCCGGTCGATGTCGTGCAGGGGGGGTGGGATTGCACCTTGGAGCCGGCCCCTAACGGCCAATCGCCCTACGCGGTCCGTATGGGGGGGCGCTACATCAAGGGCATTGGCCAGGCGCACTGGAAACGATTGATCGCGGCCCGGACCGAACGGCCTTTCGCCTCGGTTGCGGACCTGGCGTCGCGCACCGGCCTCAATGCCGGGGTGCTCGAACGCCTGGCCGAGTCGGGCGCTCTACAGGCGCTGGAGCCCGAGCGCCGCTCGGCTCTGTGGCAGGCCGCCGGGGCGGCCCAGGAGGAACTGCCCGTGCTCGCGCTGCCGGCCCGGGAGCGCGAGGTCGGCTTTGCCGTGCTCGACGCCAGCGAGACGATCGGCTGGGACTACCGCACCAGCGCCCACAGCACCCGCGGCCATCCCTTGGCGCCGCTGCGTGAGCGCCTGCGCGGGCGACACCTCCCCGACGCGGCCCAAGTGCGGGCGATGCGCGACGGGTGCGGCGCGCACTATGCGGGCCTGGTCATCTGCCGCCAGCGCCCGGGTACGGCCTCCGGCGTCCTCTTCATGACCCTCGAGGACGAGTCCGGTTTCGTCAACCTCGTCGTCTGGAGCCAAGTCTTCGAGCGTTACGCGCGCCTGATCAAGACCGCGGGTTTCCTCGGCGTGACCGGTCGGATCCAGAATCAAGAAGGCGTTGTCCACTTGATCGCAGAGTCATTCTGGGATCCGCAAAGGCTCTTGGAGGTCCGCTTGGAGCCGACTCGCAGCCGCGATTTTCAGTGATACGGGGCTTGCTAGAACTCGTTCTGCAGGAGCTTGTAGCCGCGCACCAGGTCGGCATTGGCCCGCAGGACATCTTCGGAAAACTCCGACTCCTTCCGAGTCACCCGCGCGATGGTCGTCAGATCTGTCGTCGGCCCGATACGGGCGGTCGAGGGAACGTAGAACTCAGGCGGCAGATCGCAGCCGTCCACCACGGCGTTGTGGCGGATCACGCAGCCATCGCCGACCGTACAGTTGAACAGCACGCTGTTGAAGCCGATGAAGACCCGATCCCCAACCCGACAGGGGCCGTGCACGATCGAGCGGTGCGCGATCGACGTATGGGCGCCGACCTCGACGGGGCCGCCGGCCTTCGAGTGGATGACGACGCCGTCCTGGATGTTGGAGTTGGCGCCGATGCGGATCGGCTCCATCTCGCCGTGCTCGTCGGTCTCGTCGGCCCGGATGACCGCGTAGGGTCCGACGAAGACGCTTTCGCCAATGATGACCTTGCCGCAGACGATCGCAGTGCGATCGACAAAGGCGGATCCGGCGATCACGGGGAGATGACCAGAGGGGTTCTTTCGGATCATAAGCCTAAGGGTTTGCCTTGTACATCGAACGGTGCCAAAAGGCACCGGTTTTGGAGGATGGAGAACGCTTTGTCCTCGTTCGAGAGGGCTTTGTCCGGAGAGCGGACAGGGTTCGGCTTTGCCGTTGTCGCCAATCGGGTGAGCATTTGGACCCTTTGCCCTAGCGTCCGCCAGCTATGCGATTGCCCGAGGTCACGAGCGACCGCTGCCCTCGACCCCCTGCGCGCTGCGCTTTTCGCCGCAGGAAAGGTAATGAGAGCCGACCCCGTGCGCGAGTGCCGCCTTCAGCCCGTCACAGAGAATGCGTAGGACCTTGATGCGGGCAAAGGGTTTATCGTCGGCCTCGATCAGCGACCAGCGGGCGGATTCGGTGCTCGTGCGGGCGACCATCTCGTTGACCGCCTCTTTGTAAAGAGGCCACTTCTCACGGTTGCGCCAGTCTTCGGCGGTGATCTTGTAGCGCTTATAGGGCACCCGCTCACGCTCTTTGAACCGCCTCAACTGTTCCTCCGGGCTGATCTGCAGCCAGAACTTGAACAGGACGATGCCGTTCTCGACGAGCTGCTCTTCGAACTGGTTGATCTCGGAGTAGGCACGGTGCCATTCGGTATCGGAGGCGAGGCCCTCTTCGACGCGCTCGACCAGTACCCGGCCGTACCAGGAGCGATCATAGATGGTGATATAACCCGCGCGCGGGATGTGACGCCAGAAGCGCCAGAGGTAGTGGTGGGCCTTCTCCTCATCGGTGGGTGCCGCAGTCGAGATGGCGCGATAGAGTCGCGCGTCGATCGCGTTGGTGATACGCCGGATGGCGCCTCCCTTGCCGCCGGCGTCGACCCCTTCGAACACCATGACCGTGGAGCGCTTGGCCTTGTAGGCCTGCCAGGCCAGTTCGTTGAGCTCGGTCTGCAGGCGTTCCAGCTCGGCCTTGTAGGCATCGCGGGGCAGCGACAGCGTCAGATCGAGTTGGTCGATCAGTGTGACTTGGGCGCTTGCGGCATCGGGGAGCTCGAGTCCCATGCCGTTCGCCGGCGAGCCTTCCGGCTCGGGCTGGCTGAGTCGGGCCTTGATCGCCTGCAGCAAGGTCTTGCCGACGGTCAGGTCGCGATAGCGGTGGTCGGCCGCCTCGACCAGGTACCACGGCGAGATGCCGCGATCGGTATGTAGGATGAGTCGCTCGGCGACGCGCTCGAACTCCATGTAGTGTTTCGAAAACTTCGCCTTGTCGGGGAGCATCTTCCAGCGGCTGCGATCATCGCGGGAAAGGGCCTTGAGGCGGGCCTTCTGGTCGGCCTCGGACATGTGAAACCAGAACTTGACGATCAGGGCGCCATCCTGGATCAGCATGCGCTCAAGGTCGACGATGCGGTTGAGCTCAGCGTCGAGTTCGGCATCGGTGCACAGGCCCTTGAAGCGGTGCTCGATGGGGGCTTGATACCAGCCGCCGAAGAGGATCGCCAGTTCGCCGCGTGGCGGTAGGACGCGCCAGAATCGCCAGTAGCGCGGCCGCTCGCGCTCCTCGTCGCTCTCATCCCAAAAGGCTAGCGTGTGTACGCCACGGGTATCGAGCCACTCGTTGAGGCGATTGGTGACCTCGCCCTTGCCCGCCCCCTCGATGCCGGCCAGCAGGACGATGACCGGGATGTTGGTCTGCCTGAGCTCGCGCTGGACCGCAAGCAGGTGCGTGCGCAGCGTTGCCTGCTGAGCCTTGAACTCCTGCTTGGTGACCCGTCGGCCGATCTTGGTGGCCTCGAACATGCCGAATTTCCTCACCTGTGCTGTCCGCTGTCGTACCGGGGCCTAGCCTAGCTTTCTTCCGCCTCTTCGCCCAGCACCGAACGCGGGCGACCGTCGGCGCCTACGGCGACGTAGATGAATACGGCGGTGGCGACCCTGTGCCGGTTGGCGGGGTTGCGTTCCCGTTGAGCCCAGGCCTCGACCTCGACCCTGATCGAGGTGCGCCCGACGCCGACCTGGCGGGCGTAGAGGTTGACCAGGTCACCGACGAGGACGGGGGCGACGAAGCGAAACTCCTTGACCGCCACCGTCGCGATGCGACCGCCGGCGACCTGGATCGCGACGGTACTGCCGGCGATATCGGCCTGCGACATCAGCCAGCCCCCGAAGATATCCCCATAGGCGTTCGTATCGGCCGGCATAGCGACGACGCGGATGGCGAGATGCCAGTCGCGCGGATCGGGTGTCTCGAAAACGGGCGGTTGGCTCATGGGGTTGCCGGGCACGGGGGACTCTTTCGATCTGGGCCGGCAGATCTTCGCATAACCGGGACGGGTCTGCAGTGTCGGCGCGGGCTGCCATTGTGCTCCGGCGCCGGATCCCTACCTTGTAACTGAGAAAATAACGCGAGGAAAGCGCGATGGCTTCGAAATCACCTTCCGTAACGATCGATCCCGGTACGGGTGCGATGCGACCTGACTGGCGTTGGATGTTCGCGAACGGCGCCCTAGCCATGGCGCTCGGCCTGCTGGGGCTCGCCCTAACGCCGTTTTTGACGATCTCTGCCGTCCTGGTCCTTGGTGCCGTGCTGGCCGGCGCGTCCCTTTACCAGTTAGCGATGGCGGTACGGGGCTCAGATCGAAAGCTACGAGTTCAGCGACTTGGGTATGCCGCAGCCTACGCCTTCGGAGGCGTCGCGATGCTCCTCAGCCCGGCAGCCGCGGCAGCTGCGCTGACGCTCGTGCTCGCCGGCGCGCTGCTTCTGGGAGGGTTTCGCACGGCTTTTGCCCAACTCGGTCAACGCAACCGCGCCGACTGGAAGGCGCGATCGCTCCTCGGTAGCCTTCCCATCCTGGCCGGCAGCCTCCTTCTCGCGACCTGGCCGGTGTCCTCCCTTTGGGCAATCGGTGCCAGCCTCGCAGTCGTTTTGCTGATGCGAGGCTGGGACAATCTAGTCCGTGCCTTGGCCGCACGCAACTCCGACCGTGACCCCATGCGCACCGAAGACGAAGCGACCCTAGCCGCCTAAGTGTCAAGCCTTCCTTCGCCACTGGCCGTCGACATGGCACCCACAAGATCGTCCGCGGCGAGTTCCGCCTAAAAGCCGCGGTCGGCAGAAAACGACTGGCGCCGAGCCTCCCTGCGGCAGAGCCTAGGGGCGGTGATTCTTTGATAAAGAAATTTGGAGCTGGCGGACGGATTCGAACCGACGACCTGCTGATTACAAATCAGCTGCTCTGCCAACTGAGCTACGCCAGCCGTAGACGGTGCCGGTGGCGGGGCGCCGGGGTTGTGGTGCGGCTCTCCGCCGGTGCATCGGGCCCTAGCATTGGTGCCCGGATGCGCCGCGATGGGGTGTTTGATCCGCAGCCGCCGAAGCCTGTGCAACCCAGTAAGGCAACGCGCCGAGCTCAGACGGCGCAGCATTGCGGGCAGCGGCAGGAATTTGGCGTTGCTCGGTCATATTGGGCTCGCGTCACGATAGTAATGAATGCCGCGGTGAGGGGCAAGGAGTTCGGTGGCGGCGAGTGGCGGCGCGGCCTGCGGCAGTGGCTGGATGTCCAATCGAGCCGGTTGCGGTGTAACGACAAAGACTTGGTTTCGGGCCCGGAGGCGGTCGGCGGCTGCTGAAAGGTCTATTCTTTGGTGTTGCGCAGAGGCTCACGGAGCTGATCGAAATTGCTTGGGTTGACGTACTGTATGACGGCCCGCCCATTGGGCCGGCGGGCAATGTCGATGCCTTTGCCAGGGTAAAGCCAGTGGACGATACCCTTGGGCTCGGCGACTCGCTCAGCTGGCTCCCCGAAGCGGTCCTGGATCACCTGAGGCGCGAGACGCGCCCCCGGCAAATAGGTGATGTGCTCGATCGACGCGTTCGCGAGCGCCTCCAAATCAACGGGAGCCGGCTGAACCTTCTGGGTGCCGTCGCCGAGGCGGCTGATGCGCAGGCCGCCATCGTAGATGCGGGCGAGGGTGGCTCGATCCGTCCCGAGGGTGAAGACGAAATCGCCGTACAGGCCATTCAAGTCGATCCGCTCGAAGAACGCCTCAACCGTGCCGCGCGGGTTGCCATCGGGGTCGACGAAGAGAGTGACCTTCCCAGTTTGGCCGAAGCGCGCCTGTACTTCGCCCAGTGTCGTCGCGCCGAGCGTCAGTCCGAAGACTTGAAGTCTGCCGTGGGCGTCAACGACCGTCTTCCAGGGAGGGTGCTCGGGTAACGCGTTGCGGTTGTTCGGCAATAGGAGCCACATGCCGAGGCCGCCGAGGAGGGCAATGACGAGCACCGCGCGGATCATTCTACTGCGCATGATAACTAAATGTATGTATTTAAAAATCTGCATTTAGTCCTAGTGAACTGCGTCTTCTGCGATGGCTTGCGCCGAACAGCTGTGGCCAACGGGTCAGGTCGGCGATTGGTGACATTGCCGTTACCGGGTAAACGGCTTAATCTCCGCGATTCGGCCTGCTTGTCAATAGCAGACAGGCAGTAACGAACAAGAACCAGCGAGACGCCCTATGCCATCATACTCGGTCACTTCTTCTTACTCCCCGGCTGGCACGGGCTGCCGTAAGCTGACCTTGACCCTGGCCCTTGCTGCCGTTGCGATCTTGGGCGCGCCCGGCGTGTACGCCAAGACTGCCGCAGAGGTTGCTTTGGAGCAGCGAGTCGCGGAGCTCGAGCGGCAGCTGGCCGAGGCCCGCGCGGAGCTCGCCGAGGCGCAGGCCGAGACGGCGGTAACCGCCGAGACCGGTGAAGTCGTGGAGCCCGTCGAGGTCGCCGACGAGGCCGCAGCGCCGGCTGCCAAGATCCAGGTGGGGCCGCTCACGATCGGCGGCGCTGTCCGCGCAAACTACGTGCTCGGCGATTTCCCGGGGCGCGGCAATGGCCCATCGCGCGGCGGCAATGGCGGCAACTTCGAGCTTGACACCTTTCGCATCAATATGGACCTGAAGTACCAGCAGCTAGTCGGTAAGCTGGAGTATCGCTGGTACAACGGCTACAACTTCCTCCACACCGGCTGGCTTGGCTGGGACTTCGACGATGGCAGCCAGCTCCAGGTCGGCGTTAATCGGGTGCCTTTCGGTCCCGGCCCCTACGGCGTTTCGCAGAGCTGGTTCTTCGACCAACACTACTATGTCGGGCTCTCAGATGACATGGATCTCGGCGTTAAGTACCTGACCGATTTCGGTAATTGGAGCCTAGACTTCGCTTACTACGCAAGCAGCGAGTGGAACGGCAACGGCACCAGCCAAGACAGCGCCCGCTACAGTTACGATGCCGTCGAATGGGCTGCGGCCCTGGCCCCGAACGGGGACGTCGACTTCGCCGCGCTGCCGAACGGCTATCAGGAACGCAATCAAGTCAACGTCCGGGCGATTTACTCGTTGGACGACGGTGCGGTGCCGACCGACCTTGGTGTCTCGTTGCAGTATGGACAGCTCCACGGGCGCCGGGCCGATGACGGCGACCATTGGGCGGCCTCGGTGCACATGACCAACAGCTGGAACAACTGGCTCTTGGCGACCCAGCTGACCCGTTATCAGCTCGACATCGACGATGACAACCCGCTCGGCACCGATGAGCTGATCCCGATGGGGGCCTATGATTTCGCCTGGCCGGTTGCGACCGACGCGTGGATCCCCGCGGTATCCTTGAGCTACCTCTACGAGACCGACCAGCTCCCTTGGCTCGATTCCGTGCGGCCGTACGTCGAATACAGCAGCATCCTCAAGCAGGAGGGCGACTTCAACGACAGCGACTTGTTGATTCTCGGCGCGGCCTGGGCGCGTGGCGGTTGGTACATCTACACCGACGCGGCTTGGGCGACGGGCAATTACTTCGTCGGCGACGAAGGCGACAACTACGGCAACATCAACGATGGCGTTGGTGACTTCGGCGTCAACGGCAACGACGATCGGAATTTTCGCTTCAATATCAACTTCGGTTACTACTTCTAACCCAGCGGCGCCGGACCGGATCGTCACAGGAGGAATTGCGACGGGCGTGAGGACTAGCGAGGGCGACGGCGTTCCCGTCGTGGCGAACGCCGCGTCCGGCTGATCTTGGTGGCAGATGCTCAGATCTTGCCGGTGACCCAGTAGTCGATCCGCTCGGGATTGTTGTCGATATAGTTGGTCACGGCCTCCTCGTAGGAGGTCTCCTGGGCGTCGTACATCGCCGCCTGCAAATCGTCGATCGGGATCTGCATGCGCGAGATGAAGCTGGCCGCGTCGATATGGTCCTGATAGAAGCCCTTGCGTGACAGCGCGACGACGCGCTCATAGCTTCCGAGAACACCCTGGGGATCCTCCAGATAGCGCAGGTCATAGGCTCCGAACATCCAGTGTGGGCTCCAGGCGGTGACGACGATCCAGTCATCGCGGCGCACTGCGCGCTCGAGGGCTGCCGTCATGCCGGCGCCGGAGGAGATCTGCAGTTCGTAGTCGTCCAAGCCGTAGTCCTCGATCACCTGTTTGGAGAGGCGCGTCAAGCCGGCGCCGGGGTCGATCCCGGTGATGGTGCCATCGAGCTTGTCGTTAACTTCCTCTTTCTTCAGATCGTCGATGCTCCCAACCATGTCTTCGGGGATGTAGGAGGGGACTGCCCAGCCGAGCCTCGCGTGCGTGTAAAGGATCCCGAGCGTGACGACATCTGTGCCGACCTTTTCGATGTAGTCGGCGTGGGTGCCTGGTTGCCATGACATCAGCATCACGTCCAGGCTGCCGGTAGAAAGCCCTTGATACTGGGGTGCGATGTCGGTCTGCAGGAGCTCGACCTCGTAGTCCATGCGGTCCTCGAGGATCCGCTTGGCGAGCTTGGTAACGAACTCGGCATCGGACCAGGCCGTCCAGCCGATCTTAACCGTCTTATCGGCCGCCGTTGCCGTACCGAACGCGAGGGCGAGCGCCCCCGCGAGCAGGACATGAAGCATCGTCTTAATGCGCATGCTGCCTCCTCAGGTTTGCGTGGGTTGGGTGATGGAGTTGAGCGCGGCGACGAAGGTGCCTGCATCACGGACGAGGCGATGGCAGCCTCCGTCGAAGGCTTTCGCCAGCAAGAGCGGCATCTGCGCAGGACGCCGCGTAGGTTCGGGATTCCCTTGTTGCCAGCTCCGGGATTTTTTCACGGTAACAGGTTGGCCGAGGGCTTTCAACGGAATGCCTCCGGCGTACCTTGTGGCGCGCGGCGCGCTTGGTATCGTGGAAAGACCAGCTTGGCCGTTACTCGTCGCCGGCAACCTCTGCGTCGTTTTCTGCCTCCTGCTGATCGTCCTGCCGGTCGAGCGTTCCCGTCTGGGGGGCGCCGACGCCAAGCCGAAGTCTTCATTGCCGTCATGGTTGGCGCTGCTTTTCGCCGCCGCGGGTCTGAGCTGGCTTTAAGGAAGTAGGCTGAACTGCACAGGGATGTGCAGCCCCTGGCGAGCAAGAAGAGGATGGCGGCGGCGCTCAGCGCTGTGCCTCCTCCGCCGTCGGCGGCGCCGGCCCTTCTGTCATCAGATTGAACTCGGAGCGGTCGATTACACCATCGTCGTTGAAGTCGAAGCGCTCCCACTCGGTGCCGATGCGCGGGCTGGCATGCGCCTCGGACGACGACAGAACGCCGTCGTGATCCAGGTCGAGGTCGCTGAATGGGCGTATCGGATCGAGGGTTTCGCGCACCGCTGAGACCTCTTGGGCGGTAAGTTGACCCAGGGGGATATCCCCCGGTACTGGTTCAAATGCACCAGCATCCGTCGGTGTCGCCGCGGCTGCGGCTGTGCCAAGCTCCGCCCGTAGGCGACCATTGCTGCGATCGAAGGCGTCAAGTGGCCAAACCCTGTCGGTTCCCGGCGCTGGCCCCAGATCGCTAGCCTCAATGATCGCGAGCAGTCTGCCGTCGTCAGCGCGTCGGACCGAGGTCAGTGTTCCGACGACGACGCCTTCGTGGTTCTCGACGACGGTTCCAATCAGTTCATCGCCGCTGCTTGCTGCGACGGCTGGAGCCAGCGCGTTCGGGTCGACGCTTGCAGCCATGTCATCGTTGGTGGCCAGCGCGGAGCCATTCGTCATGGCCAACGCCAGTGCACCGGCGATGCTGGCGCCAATCGTCTGTCGCTTGATGTTCGGGTTCTTCATCGCAGCCTCCGGGTGGTGTGGCCCTGCCTATCCGTCTGGGGCCTGTTTCAAGTACTGTCAAACCTTCGCAAATGACTTGCCATGCCTGCGCGGGAGCTGGCGGCCGTTCGTGGAGCCCCCGCCAGAAACGGTTTGTTCAGCCAGCGATTGCCGTCTGACTGCGGTGAATTGGATAGACCGTCCCCTTTTCCTGCCCCTCTTATTGGTCGGCACGTCGGCACGTCGGCACGTCGGAGGAGGGTGGGCCAAGACGTTGACAAGGAGAAGAGACGAACAGTAAATTTACTGAGAAGCGTTCGCATGTGCGACGTTCGAGCCAGCGCCCGGCGGTGTCTCCGGGTCGTCAGCCAAACCCCGTATCGCATCCTTTGCTCACAGGAGAACACGGTATGTCTGACCTTGCGCTGCCTTGGGTCGATCTCGACTCGCTCGCCGATGAGGTGCCCTCCGACCTACCGCCTGAGGACTTGAAGAAGGCGCTCGGTGACATGGTGCGTGGATATGTTCGCGGAGGACGCTCCGGGCACCTGGCCAACCGCGTCGTTCGCTATTGCCAGGCACTCTATCTCCACCCGGCCCTCGGGAACCAGCCCGACGAACAGGATGCCTTCCGCGACCTCGCCCAGCACTGGCGACGACTTGCCGCGCAGATCGGGGCCGGGGTGTCTGCCTAGTGGAGTGCGGCGGTTCAGGCGTTATCTGCCTTGCGGCCCGTGTCCAAGAATTGGCAGACTGCATGGTGTAACGGGTGCACTAGGGGGTGCGATGAGCCAGTTCGCGATCTACATCGACCGACTGTCGAGGACGCCGTGGTTGCTTGCGGTCGCCGTGATCCTGTCCTGTTTCTGGCAGCTCGGGGCAGGGCCCCTGTCGGGTTCCTCAGAGGCGCCCTTCGCTGCGACCACGCAGGCGATGCTGGCGCAGGGTAGCCTGCTCGTCCCGTACGCGGATGGCCAACCGGACTATGGCACCCCGCCGCTGGGGCACTGGCTGCAGGTGGTCTCGGCCAGCGTGTTCGGTTTCAATGAGGCGGCACTGCGGCTGCCGTCGGCGCTGGCGGCAGCCCTTCTGGTCGTCGTCGTTTGGCGTTTCGGATGCAAGAACCTCGACGAGCCGACGGCCATCGCGGCGGCGAGCGCGCTGGCCCTTTCGCTCGGTATGTCGTTGTTCGCGAAGACGGCGGTCGCCGATGCCGTGGCGGCCCTCTTCATTGCCCTGGCCTGCCTGGAAACCTACCGCTTCTCGCTGGCACCAAACCGCGCGCCGCTGCTGCGTGCCTACTTGTGGATGGCGCTCGGATTCCTAACCAAGGGCCCGATTGCCGTCATCCTCCCGGTGCTCGTCAGCCTTGCGTTCTGCTTGTCCTCGGGGGCCCTCAAGACTTGGTTGCGCGGCGCCGCGACCGCTTGGGGGTGGCTCGTCTTCCTTCTGATCGCCGGGCCGTGGATGGTCGCGGTCTACCTCAGCAACGGCGCGTCGCTCGCGGAGGCCCTGTTCCTCGAGCACAACCTGAAGGAGTTTGGCGGCATCCTGGCCGGCCAGAGCGGCTGGTTTGGCTACTACCTCCTCATTCTGCCGCTGATTCTGCTGCCGTTCACGGGCTGGTTTCTGCAGCTGTTGCCAGGTGTACGCCGAAGCTGGGCGGACCCACTGGACCGCCTCCTGTGGCTCTGGTTTCTGTGCGTCTTCGCCGTTCTTTCCGTCCCTGGGGGCGCCCTGTCGCAAGCGATGCTCTATGGTATGGCGCCGGTGTTCGTCCTCCTGGCCCGCCATCGGGACCTGTTGGTCAACCGTTCGCTGGCGTTCGGGCCGGCGATCGCCGTCTTGGTGGCGCTCTTCTTTCTGTCCGAAGTCCTCGCCTTGACCGTCGGACAGTTCGACGGGCCGCATCTCGCGGCCCTGATTGCTGAAGTCCGGCAGCGACTCGACCTCGTCTACTACACCACCGTGCTCGGGTGTTTTGGAGCCCTGGGTTTCTTCTGGCGTTGGCATGAGCTCAGGGCCTGGCAAGGGCTCCTTGTGGTCGGCCTCCTGCAGGCGATCCTGTTCAACGGCGTGCTGATGCCGAGATTCCACGACGCCGTGCAGGCACCGGTCAAAGAAGCCGCCCTGCTTGCCAAGGAATCCGGCCTGCCGACCGTCGTCTATCGCACCTCGAGACCCGGCTTCGACCTGTACCTGGGTGCCTCCGTCGCCGATCGCTCGCCCCGCGCGGATGACCTCGTCTTTCTGCGTATCGACAAGGCCGCGGACCTGACCAAGGAGTTCCCACACCTCGAGATGGAGGAACGCTATCAGCGTGGCGCCTTCGCCCTGATCTTCCTGAAGCGGCCCGGCGAACCCGACTGAGGGCGCGCAACTCGCGGCTGGTGTAAGAGCGGTGCGCCGCTAGCGCGCTTGGGTATCGGTCGCGCGGACCAATCTTGCGTGTGGCAGGAGGCCGGTCGATGGTCGTGGCGCTCGTTCGGCCGCGGCTGCTCGTCACGGTCGTTGACGAAGCCCCGGCGTGAGATCACCTCCGCATGAGCAACCCCCTGATTCCGGCCCTCGCTCGTTACATCGGTGTCGACTATTCCCGTATCGCTGGGGTCGAGGAATGGATTCTCGCCACCTGATAGCGCCCGAGACGTCAGTCGTCGCGTCTCCTCCGCGCTGGGCCGATATTCGCTTCGTGGAAATGAAGCACAGTGCAACAACCTCAACGGGCTGCCGCGACCTTCTCCCCTCACCCCAACCCCACGGCGGGGCGAGGGGCTCTCGGGCAAGATGTGCGAGTTGTTCCTGAACCCTTGCTAACGATCATGGGGCGAGCCGAGCCACCCCGGACGATGAAATGTCGTCTCGCCCCTGATCCTTCCCTCACCCCAACCCTCTCCCAGAGGGCGAGGGAGCGAACGCGCTGCGCGAATTTCATCGAAAGGTCGCCGGCGATGCCGCACTCGGCAGTGCCATGAAGGCGCTCGCAGTGCAGGAGCCGCCCGAGGATCGCGGCTATCGTTGGCGCCAGCTCTTCGCGATGATTCTCGAGCATCGCCGGACGCTGATCCTGGCGAATGGCATCGCCGTGCTGGCGGCGCTGGTGGCGGTGCCGGTGCCGCTCTTGATGCCCGTGCTGGTCGACGAGGTCCTACTCGAGCGGCCGGGGACGGCAGTGGGCTTCATGCAGGGCCTTTTCCCGGAGGCGTGGCACGGTCCCCTGCTTTATGTCGGTGCCGTCCTCGCTGTCTCGATCCTGCTGCGCCTGATGGCCGTCGCGCTTGGCGTGATGCAGAGTCGCCAGTTCACGATCATCTCGAAGGACATCATCTATCGTATCCGTCGCGA
>JGI12048J13642_10287168_pt1 | contig 12762 bp, 9 predicted proteins | sample ElkSlonscriptome_16_FD_13642 | JGI IMG/M metagenome (IMG submission 13642) | reverse complement strand
TACACCGGGTCTAAATTTATACCTAGTACTTGTGCAAGATTACCTGTAGATGTTATTTTCTTTAAGTTGTCGTTGGCCCTTATCAGGGAGAAGGTCATGGCGTCGTAGAACCAATAATGGTTTTGTATGGAATTTATAGCTAGCGCACCAATAGCAATGTTCAACCGGGACAGATCAATGTTTCCTCGATTATTGCTCATTGTATTATCTAAAATGGCAATATTGTTCAGGTCGGGGTAATTCAAAAGAGGCTTTAATGGATACTCTACATCCACCTGACCAATTTCTCCTAGTCTCTTATCGCTGTACCGAATCTGAAATTTTCCCTGGCTGTTATATTTGGCTATTTCAGATTCGTGAATGGTGTAAACATTAAATAGATTATCAAATTTTATAAAGTCCAGTTCCTTTGCTTCAGAGTAAAGCACTTTCCAATCTGAATCATCTTGTCCTGTAACTGTTAGCGCTAAAAGAGATAAGATGAGAATTATCTGGAGTTTCTTCATACTTTCTCCACTGCAATATTCCGGCCAATTTGGTCGATAAAGTCTCTGTGATTGGCTAGCCTTGGTACCTTGTGTTGACCGCCTAGCTTTCCTTTTGATTTGAGCCAATTATAAAAAGTTCCTTTTGGAAGTGATTTTACCTGAGGTCTGCTCAATGTAAGATCTCCGGTTCTTTTGGCTTCGTAATCGCTATTTAAGCGTTTGAGTTCAGAATCCAGGCAGTCTATGAAAAGCTCGATGTTTTCGGGTTCTTGTTCAAATTCTACCAACCACTCGTGTCCTCCCTGATGATCATTTGTCATATAAATCGGACCTGCGGTATAGTCAGAAACTGTGCAGTTGCACCTGAGCGATGCGCGGGATATAGCCTTTTCGGCATTGTCTATCATAAGTTCTTCACCGAAGGCATTGATGAAGAGTTTAGTCCTTCCGGTTACTTTAATTCTGAAGGGATGTAAACTGGTAAAGCTCACGGTGTCACCAAGTCTATATCGCCATAGTCCCGCATTTGTGCTTATTACCAATTCATAATTTTTTCCAATTTCTACATCTTCCAGCGTAATGGTTTCCGGTTGATCTTCATGCGAGTTTTCTACGGGAATAAACTCAAAGAAAATTCCATAGTCTAGCATAAGCAGCATGCCATTGCCATTGCTTTGATCTTGAATACCGAAAAACCCTTCACTGGCATTGTAGTTTTCGTAGTGATTGACCTTATCAGATCCAATTAATCTATCAAACTGAGATCTATACGGTTCGAAATTCACCCCACCATGCATGTACAACTCCAAATTTGGCCAAACATCAGAAATGTATTTCTCTCCGCGCAACTCCAATACTCTTTTCAAAAGAACGAGTGTCCACGATGGTACACCTGCCATGTTGGTAACGTCTTCATCTTTAACGCTTCTGGCCATTACTTCAATTTTATCTTCCCAACCATCCATCAAGGCTATCTGCCTATCTGGTATTCGCTTAAATTCAACCCAAATCGGAAGATTATTGATGAGGATAGCTGAAAGATCTCCAGAATAGGAATCTTTCCGGAACTCGTTTAACTGACTGCTTCCCCCTAGAACGAGTGATTTACCCTTGTAGAGGTTATTAGTAGGGTGATTGTGGTTGTACACTGCCAGTAAATCTTTTCCGCCTTTAAAGTGACAGTCTTCCAGAGCTTCCCGGCTCACGGGAATAAACTTACTCTTGTCACTTGTGGTGCCTGAACTTTTCGCGAACCAGTTAATTTCTGTTGGCCATAGTAAGCCCTGCTCACCCGCCTTCAGTCTTTGAACAAAAGGTTTTAAATCTTCATAGGTCTGAAGGGGGACTCTATTTTTGAAATGTTTCCAGGATCCGATATCGGCATAACCAAACTTTTTACCCCACTCTGAATACCTGCCTTGCTGCATGAGACGGTCAAAAACATCATTCTGTACCTCGATAGGGTACTTAATAAAGAGCTCCATCTGGTGGAATCTCTTTTTCATGAACCATGAGAAAACAGAATTTAGAGGCATATATTCGCGATCAAACTGACAAAATACTAATTTACTTTTTATGCAGTACAAGGGTAACCTTAGAAAAATGAACGTAGAAAACGGTAACCCCGTATCCTACTGGCTAAATTTGAATAAAGAAAAGACGGCTAAACTGAACGATTTTATTGGATCTGAAATCAAATTAGCATGGACGGGTAATATCAACTGCATAAATTGTGGGAAATCTATCAGGAAGACTTATGGTCAAGGGTTTTGCTATGATTGTTTTAGAGACTCGCCTTCTGCAGCCCCTTGCATCGTTCGCCCAGAAATATGTGAAGCACATTTAGGGAAGGGGAGAGACCCCGAATGGGAAGAAAAGCACCACAATCAACCGCATAAGGTATACCTGGCACAGACCAGTTCTATTAAGGTGGGAGTAACCAGGAGTACTCAAATACCTACAAGGTGGATAGATCAAGGAGCCTGGCGGGCAATAGTCATTGCCGAAACGCCGTATAGAGCGCTTGCCGGAAAGCTGGAAGTTGAATTGAAACAGTATATATCAGACAGAACCGACTGGAGAAAAATGCTTATTGATGATCGCGGAGATGAGAATATCACCGAAATGATTGACGACTTGTGCGCTTTTCTACCTGAAGATTTAGCTAAATACTGCGTAGAAAAAGACTTAATGACCTTTAAGTACCCTGTTTCGAATTATCCTGCCAAGGTAAAATCGATTAAGCTTGAAGATGTTAAAGAGATCAAAGAGAAACTGACCGGTATTCGCGGTCAGTATCTCTATTTCAATGAATCTAATGTTATAAACCTAAGGAAGTACAGCGGCTATGAAGTGGAGCTTACTACTTAAGCTTATTCAATAATGATAGCATAAGGCATAAGTGCCTGAACACCCCTAAGCTCTTTTACTGATTTTGCTTCTTTTAATCTTTTAAGAAGTTCGGGGTCGTCTCCCATATAGCTTACAAGAACGTTGCTGTATGCTTGCCCTGTAAGGTCTTCCATAAGCTGTTGAAAAGGATCTTTTCTCTTTGGCAGATTCTTAATGCGGTAATCATCTATCTCTGCTAATTCTGCAGCTCTGTCAATAGCTGCATTTAGACCACCGAACTTATCTACGAGGTTCAAGTCAATGGCATTGACTCCACTCCAAACTCTTCCCTGCCCAATATCATCTACCTCTTGTTTTTCAATGTCTCTTCCTTCGGAAACGATAGTGATAAATTCGTCGTAAGTTCTATCTACAGATGTTTGCAAAATATTGTATTCTGCATCCGTTAACGGTCTGGTCACTTCACCAAAATCGGCAAACTCTCCTGTTTTCACTCCGTCAAAAGTCATTCCCAGTTTGTCATTGAAAAAGCCCTTCATATTCGGAATTATTCCAAATACTCCAATCGATCCTGTTACAGTAGTAGGCATTGCAAATATTTCATTTGCTGCAGCGCTGATGTAGTAACCACCAGATGCTGCCACATCACCCATAGATACAACGACGGGTTTTTCTGCTTTTGCCAGTATTACTTCTCTCCAGATAACATCACTTGCAAGAGCACTTCCTCCTGGAGAGTTAACGCGGAGAACAATTGCTTTAATAGATGAATCTCTTCTGGCAGACCTGATAGACTTTGCAAACTTTTCGCTTCCAATGGTCTCATTATCACCTTCCCCACTTATAATGTTTCCGCTGGCATAAATTACGGCAATAGCATCTTTTTTATAGAACGGCACTCCATTATTTGAAGAATTGTCAGGAGCCTTTAAGTATTTGGTCATACTCACGGAGTTTATGTCATCCTCTTCATCAGTTTCTGTTTTGAATTTCAAAATATCAATTACTTCGTCGTAGTATTTGATACTCGATGCCATTCCCAGTGCTACTGCATCTTCGGCCGTTTGAACTTCATAATTATCTGCTATTCTCATAAGCTCATCTGTACTTATGCTTCTGGATTCAGATATTCCCTTTACCATATGTTCCCACATAGAGCCGAGCCAAGCTTCTGTTTGCATTCTGTTTGCCTGACTCATCTCTTCCATAATAAAGGGTTCAACCGCACTTTTAAATTTGTTGTTCGAGCCCCTGATTACTTGTGGTTCAATGTCGAGCTTTTCCATAGTTCCCTTCAAAAATGCAAGTGTGGTGCGCAATCCTCTGAAATCTATAATACCTTCGGGATAGACATATATTTCGTCTGATACCGAAGCCAGGTAATAAGCCTTTTGGGAATAAATCTCTGAATAACTAATAATCCACTTTCCAGACTCCTTAAAATCTAAAAGGGCATTTCTTATTTCTTCTACGGTTCCAAAACCAGCCTGGATAAACGATACGTCAAGAAATACTCCAGTAATCTTCTCGTCTTTTTTTGCCTTATCAATATTTTCCAGAATTTGATTCAGACCCAGAGCTGACTGGCTTCTGAAAGGCCCAAAATCTACACTGATGTGTTCGTCAGGTCCCCGGTCAACAATCGGTTTGTCTAGCTGGATGTGAAGTACAGTGTTGTCCTTAACCTTCGTAACCTGATTAGCCTGGTCTAATCCGCTAAATGCGGAAGATATGGCGCCGCCGATAAATGCAACCAGAATCAGGAAAAATAACAGAAAGGTTAGAAAGGTACCTGTTATACTTGCAAGGGTATATTTTAAGAATTGCTTCATTTTTACAGTAATTTGAGAACAAATTTACACGGAGTCTGAACCTTATAAAGGTCTAAATACACAAATGGTGAATCATCGTGTTCAACGGACAAAACAATATTGAAAGAAGACATTTACATATCATTGGGAAGCAATGAGGGTAATCGGTTAAAGATCCTTCATCGAGCTATTCGCTCTATAAGCTTATTTGCGCAGATACAAGCACACTCTGCAGTTTATGAAACTCCACCCTGGGGCTTTGATTCAGACCAGCCTTTTTTAAATGCGGTTATTCAAATAGCTTGTAAGCTGAAACCTGAAAAACTGCTTGAACAACTGCTCATAGTAGAAAAAGAAAATGGCCGACACAGAGACAAAGAAAAGCCTGGTTACAAAGACCGACCTTTAGATTTGGATATTTTAATCTATGGAGAGCAAGTAATTTCTAAGTCAAATCTACATATTCCACACCCCAGAATGAAAGAGCGCAAATTTGTATTGGCTCCACTGAAAGATATTGCCCCGAATCTGGTGCCCCCTGGAGAAGAACGCACAATTACTGAGCTTTTTAAGGCGGTGGATGATAAATCACAAATCACTAAAACCCATTATGAGCTCTGATTTGATTTGTATTGAAGGAGCGATTGGTGCGGGTAAATCGAGCTTTGCGAAACGATTAGCAATAGACCTGAAAGCCAATCTCTTTCTGGAAAAATTCGAAGAAAACAGCTTTCTGCCAAAGTTTTACGCAAATAAAGATAGGTATGCCTTCGCCCTGGAGATGTCCTTTTTAGCCGATAGGTATCATCAAATCCAGCAGTTTGAACAATTTGATGATGAAAAAATTACGATTTCAGATTATTATATCACCAAGTCAAGAGTCTTTGCATCCGTGAATCTCTGTGGAAATGAAGCTGAACTCTTCGATACAGTTTATAAAATTATGTTCCGAAAAGTTTGGAAACCTCGATTGCTGGTGTACTTGTATAGACCTGTAAAACAGCTGATTAGTAATATTGAGCTGCGAGGTAGGCCCTACGAATCTAAAGTTGAACCCGCTTACTTGAATGAATTGCAAACCAGATATTTAGAGTTTATAGAAACTCAGAAAGACGAATTGACAATTTTAATTTTAGATATCGGTGATAGAGATTTCATACGCGACGAGAAATGCTATCGCTCTATGCTTGAAACTATTGGAAAACGCCGGTTAAAAGGACTTTATCGAGAAACTATTTAAGCAAAACGCCCTTTCGTCTAAATAGGCCGCCAGCCTTTTAGTATCTAAAAAAGTATCCGTATTATTGCAGGCAAATTGAAGACAACCAATTACCCTTTCAAAAAAAACATACGAATGAAGCTCTCGAGCGTTAAATCATTAGCCCTAGTATTTGTTGCAGGAATTGTACTTGCAGCGTGTGGTGGTATCGGTAAAATGGCCAAATATGCCGAAACAGTTGAGTACAACCTTGACCCCAATCCGCTAATCGTACGCGGCGATAGTGTTGCAGTGAATATAAATGGAAAATTTCCTGGAAAGTATTTCAGTAAAAAAGCCATGGTTGAAGTTACTCCAACATTAGAGTATGGTGAAAATTCTGTAGCATACAAGATGGTATCTTTTCAAGGAGAAGACGCAGCCGGTAATGCAACGGTAATACCTTACGAAAACGGCAAAAGTTTTTCTTACAGCGATAAAGTTGCATACACCTCGGAAATGTCTGATTCTGACCTGATGATCTATGTTAAAGGGAAGCAGGGGAATAAAGAAAAAGATTTTGAACCTTATAAGCTAGCCGACGGAGTTATCACGACTCCATATCTTATGATGAGTGATGATATGCCCATTATGGCAAATGATGCTTTTGAGCGCATAACATCTCACGAAGCTTATGCTGTCATTAATTATCAGGTAAACTCTTCTTACGTAAGACCGCAGGAGCTTCGAGATGATGATGTAAAAGCGGTGAATGACTTTTTAGGTGACTATGGCACGAATGAAGATTACCAGTTCAAAAACGCCGAAATTGTTTCGTATGCATCTCCTGAAGGAGAGCTTTCATTTAATGAAGACCTTGCTGATGAAAGAGCGGAGAGCGCTGCTAAGGCCCTTACAAGACTGATGAAAAAGAATGACATGGAGTTTGACGAAGAGTCGTTCTTTAAATTAATGCCCAAAGGTGAAGACTGGGAAGGTTTTAAAGAAAAGATGGAAGCTTCAGATATTGCAGACAAGGATTTGATCTTAAGAATTCTTGAAATGTATTCTGATAAATCTAAAAGAGAGGAAGAAATCAGAAATCTTGCTGCTACTTACACAGTTTTGAAAGAAGAAATCCTACCAGAACTACGTAGATCTCAAATCACTGTGAACTACGACATAGTTGGAAGAAGCGACGAAGAGATTATTGCTCTTGCCCGGTCGGCTAATGCAGATACCCTATCACTAGAGGAAATGCTTTATGCTACTACCCTTACGGAAGACATGAATGATCAGTACGCTATTTTCGAAAAGGCATCTCAGCAATACCCCAACGATTACCGCGCATTTAATAACATGGGTGTTATTAAACTCAAAAAGAATGAGCTAGCGGATGCTGAGAGCATGTTTATGAAAGCAGAGCAAATTGAAAGTAATCCAATCTCTAAGAATAACCTTGCAATCATCAAGCGTCTGAATGGCGAAAGAATGGCAGCTATGGATATGCTTGAAGAAGCAGCCGGGGCTGGTGATGAAGTGAATTATAACATGGGTATTATCGATATTCAGAATGGTAAGTACAATTCTGCTATTCAGAATATGAAAGGATACAACACCTTCAACAAAGCCCTTGCACAGGTTCTAAACGGAAATAACGAAGGTGCGCTTTCTACACTAAACTCATCTGACGCTAAGGACAGCGCTATGGGTAACTACCTGAAGGCAATCATCGGTGCTAGAATGAATGATGCTACGATGGTATCAAATAGTTTGAAAGCAGCTTTTTCACTAGATGCTTCTCTTAAAGAGAAAGCAATGGACGACCTGGAGTTCAGAAACTTTCAGGACGCCATTAACTAAAGAAAATTGAACAGTTAATTAAAAAGCTCCCAGCCGGGAGCTTTTTTTGTGCCCTATTATTTTATTTGGATCGACCTTTTTAAGTCCATACTCAAGTCTTTTTCCAGTGCCGACTATTGCTCTGTAATGCATAGTGGAATAGACCGTTCTTAATTTCTTAATTAAGCTTGCCCGATAATTGATTGAATGAAATGAGCTTTAGGACTTAATGCTTCGTCATTAAGCTCAGGTCAGCTATACAACTTCATACTAAATGAGATGTTGTGAGAATCTAACGTATTGACGATATGAGAGTGAATGGCAGACTAACCTAAAATGGACAATGTCTTCGGATGGTGTCAGCTTCTAGAATACTGCTCTTCGCTTTCTCCTTTTAACCGATCTACCTCGGCCTCGTGTATACCGTTTGTAAGGTAAGGTATACGTTCCGCTAAACATAACTGTGAAATAGGCATCGTTATCCGCGGGGTCGCCTCGTTGAGCACCGGTAAAAGTTGAGTTTAATGGCACTCGGTCTCCTGTGTCTTCATCCACATAATAACCCAGACTCGGATCTGCGAAGTACGCAGCCAGTTCACCATTTGTCTGGCGAATAATTTCATTGTCGTAGTACTCAGTACTCGCGTCGTCCATATAGTCTGTAAATGTTACTCTGTGAACGATTTCAACTCCTACAGACCAATCATTGTTAATATCGAAGCGATATCCTATTCCCATAGGGATAATGAAACTGAAAAGTGAGTATTCTTCAGGGCCATCGGCAAGTCCCTGACCTTCTGTATTCAAAGGTTTAAGTGCATAATAAGTTCCTGAGAGATTACCTTTTGGATTGAAACGCACTGCCCCTGCACCCAGTGTCAGATAGATTGCTGAAGTATGTCTATCGCGTTTAAGGGCATTGTATCGTCGATTACCTTGACCAAATTGAACAACATCAAATTCAACTTGAGCGGTTAATTCGAAAATTGCAGATCTAAAATTCAGATTCCTATTCCTCCTGAATATCTCCTCGGTCAGAGCGTCGTTTCCGCCTACTATAGCAAAAGCGAATTGAGCTTTCGCATAAAATCTACTTCCCAATTGGTACCGATAGGCAGCTTGAAGTGAAGGCCGTGTTTCAGACCACTCCAGATCGTAGATAAAATCTGAACCAATCTGATCTCTTCCCCCGAGCTCGCCAAGAAAATTGGAAAAGCCTATTCCAAGTGAAAGACTGTGCCTTCTGTTTTTCCAGACATCTTTCTTTCCACTGAAGTACTGAGCGCTAACAGCTACTTGTAACATCAGTGCTATTAAGCTGAAGAGTATTTTATGCTTCATGGAAGTCCCAATCCTAATTATAGTTAGCGGTGAAAGATACAAAATTCAGGATTCAGCCATTCTATTTAAAAAGTTTTTGGCAAAAAAGTCCCAAATTACAATACCTGCGCATACGGAAATATTCAAAGAATGTTTACTTCCGAATTGGGGTATTTCCAAACTACCGTCACAGTGATCTATAACTTTTTGCGAAACACCCTTGATTTCATTTCCAAAAACAAGGGCAATAGATCTATTCTGATCAAGAGTAAAATCATTGAGCATATGAGATTTATCTGTTTGTTCAACGGCCAAAACTTCTACTCCTTTATTCTGAAGCTTTGAAACAGCATCTACTGTATCTTCTTCATATCTCCAATCTACAGATTCGCTTGCTCCAAGGGCGGTTTTGTTTATTTCTCTATGTGGAGGAGTGGCACTTATGCCGCAGATTATAAGCTCCTTACATCTAAACGCATCCATGGTTCTGAAAACGGAGCCCACATTTTGGGCACTTCTAATATTATCTAAAATTATATAGATAGGTGTTTTTTCGGAAGATTTAAATTCACGAACGCTAAGTCGGTGAAGCTCACTATTCGGTATCTTGGTGTTCATAAGAATTGAAAAGTCGGCATTTTCGGAATTTCAAAGCCAATTTGAGTATTTTATTTTCGCTCTGTCTAGAATAATCTAAATCTTTTGCAAAAAACTTCCACAAAGAAAAAGCAAGCTAAGGAAACTCCTTTGATGAAACAGTACCTTAAAATCAAAGGAAAGTATCCCGATGCAATATTATTATTTAGAGTAGGCGATTTCTATGAAACATTCGGTGAAGACGCCATTAAAGCTTCCAGGGTTCTGGGTATAGTTCTTACAAAAAGAAAAAATGGATCAGCCGCGCATATCGAACTGGCTGGATTTCCACATCACTCACTAGAAGTATACCTGCCTAAATTGGTTAGAGCAGGTTACAGGGTGGCCATCTGCGATCAATTGGAAGATCCGAAAATGACTAAAAAAATAGTCAAACGCGGGGTTACAGAATTGATTACTCCGGGTGTTGCGTTGAATGATCAGGTGCTCGATCATAAGTCAAACAACTTTTTAGCCAGCATTCATTTTACGAAAGAAAAGGCAGGTCTTTCGCTTTTAGATATTTCAACTGGCGAGTTTTTGTTGGCAGAAGGAGAACTGCCCTATATTGAAAAACTTATACAGGGCTTTAAGCCTAGTGAAGTGCTTTTCCAAAGGAATTACGAAAACCAGTTTTTGGATTTGTTTGGTGGAAAATTTCATACCTATCGGTTAGACGATTGGGTTTTCACCGAAGATTTTGCCCGCGATAAACTCCTGGGTCATTTTAAGACCAAATCTCTGAAGGGTTTTGGCGTAGAAGGGATGGAGCTCGGAATTGTGGCAGCCGGAGCAGTATTGCAGTATTTGAGCGATACACATCACGAGAAACTAGATCACGTTTCAAGCATTAGCAGAATAGAGCAAGATAGCCATGTTTGGTTAGATAGATTCACAATACGAAATCTCGAGCTGGTTTCAGCAAGCGGTGATGGAGCTACTTCACTTTATCAGATTATTGATAGATCGATTTCTCCCATGGGCTCGCGCATGCTCAAAAGGTGGATGCTTTTACCACTGAAAAATTTAGATGCAATCAAAAGAAGGCATCATGCGGTAACTTATTTTTTAAATCACAATGATGAAGCAGATGAAATAAGGACGCATATTGAGCAGATTGGAGATGTTGAAAGGCTTATATCCAAAGTTTCTGTTTCTCGTATTAACCCCAGAGAAATTCTGCAACTCGGGAAAGCTCTTAAGGCTATGGGGCCGATTAGAGAAATTCTCGGTCGTGCCAAGGAAGAAGTGTTGAATGAAATTTCCGAGCAGCTTAATCCTTGCGCAAGCGTAATTGAAAAGATTGAAGCGAGTATTGATCCTGAAGCTCCGGTTCAGCTGAACAAAGGAAATGTCATTTCAAAGGGGGTGAGCCCTGAGCTTGACGAGCTCAGAGAAATAAAGGCAAACGGAAAGGAAAATCTGATAGGTATTCAAAAGAGAGAAAGCGAAGCTACCGGCATACCTTCGCTCAAGATTGCATACAACAACGTTTTTGGGTATTATCTGGAAGTAAGAAATACCCATAAAGACAAAGTTCCGGAGTCTTGGTTGCGAAAGCAAACGCTGGTTAATGCAGAGCGATATATAACGGAAGAGCTAAAAACCTATGAGCAAAAAATTCTGGGAGCGGAAGAGAAAATTCTGGAACTTGAAGCAAAGCTATACAATGAATTGGTTCTTTCTCTTTCCGGATTCATTGAACCTATTCAGGTAAACTCCAGGAGAGTTGCTCATCTTGATTGCCTGCTCTCGTTTGCAACTGTCGCTCACGAATACGATTACGTAGTACCCGAGATGACCGAAGGACATGTCATTGATATAAAGGATGGTCGACACCCGGTCATTGAGCATCAATTGCCGGTTGGAGAGTCTTACGTGGCGAATGATGTGTACCTCGACAATACCACCCAACAGATCATGATGATTACCGGGCCGAATATGGCTGGTAAATCTGCTCTTCTGCGGCAAACAGCGCTCATCACTCTTATGGCCCAAATGGGTTCATTTGTACCCGCATCAGCAGCTAAGCTGGGCATTGTAGATAAGGTTTTTACGCGAGTAGGAGCCAGTGATAATATCTCGAGTGGCGAATCAACCTTTATGGTTGAGATGAATGAAACGGCGAGCATTCTGAACAATATTTCAGATCGCAGTCTCATATTGCTGGATGAAATTGGCCGTGGTACAAGCACCTATGATGGAATTAGCATTGCCTGGGCAATAACGGAATTCATTCACAACCACAATAAAGCCCGTGCAAAAACCTTGTTCGCTACCCACTATCATGAGCTTAATGAGATGGAAGCGCTTTTTAAGCGAATCAAGAATTTTAATGTAAGCGTTAAGGAAGTAAAGGACAAGGTGATATTTTTACGAAAACTCAAACCGGGTGGCAGTGAGCACAGCTTTGGAATTCATGTAGCTCAAATGGCTGGAATGCCTCCTTCCGTTGTTCAGCGAGCCAATGAGATAATGGAGAGATTAGAAGAATCACACACCAGTGAATTATTAGATGGAAGTTCTTCTAAGAATGCTGCGAAGCGCGAAGATGATCTTCAATTGAGCTTTTTCCAGCTAGACGATCCGATTTTAGAGCAAATCAGAGATGAGATTACGCGTATTGATATCAACGCACTTACGCCCGTAGAAGCCCTGATGAAGCTCAATGAGATAAAAAAACTATCTGGGAAGTAATTCTTTTTTGCAAATTAGAATTAATGGTTAATTTTGTCGTCCCAATGCGAGAGTAGCTCAGCTGGTAGAGCACGACCTTGCCAAGGTCGGGGTCGCGGGTTCGAATCCCGTCTCCCGCTCAACCAAAAGCCATCAACGAAAAGTTGATGGCTTTTTTTGTGCCCCAATTTGTGAAGCTCGCTTCAACAAATTGGGGCACAAAAAAAGACTATCCTGTGTTAGCAGGATGGCTTTTGGATGAAAGCTTCCCCTCTTAGGATCACCCCGACGTAAGGAGGGGTAATCCTAGAAAGAACGATGCAAACGAGAAGAAGCTCGCTTCAACAAATTGGGGCACAAAAAAAGACTATCCTGTGTTAGCAGGATGGCTTTTGGATGAAAGCTTCCCCTTTTTGGATCACCCCGACGCAAGGAGGGG
>JGI12048J13642_10234981_pt1 | contig 12765 bp, 13 predicted proteins | sample ElkSlonscriptome_16_FD_13642 | JGI IMG/M metagenome (IMG submission 13642) | reverse complement strand
AGCCCCTCTCACCACCATGGTTCGAATCGCCTCTGCTACCCTGGCACCATCGACACACCTGACATAGACTTCTTGCTCCGGCAGTAGACGCTGATCCAGCAATTGCAGCGAGGCTCCATCCCATTTGATGGCTTCCACCGTTGAATCGAGCTGAGACTTAGCTGAGGATGGCTCTCTGTTCTCATTCATCTGCGTTTTTTCCTCTGGGGTTTCATCCCACTAGGTTTAATTTCCCACTGGGTTTAATTTCCCACTGGGTTTAACTTCTTTCGCAATCCTGGTTGCAATGATTAATAAAAACAGTCTGCACTTAAATCCTGAACCTTAAACCTGGAATCCTCAGTTGGACGCCGTGAAGGGGGCGTTTGCGGTGGTGCAGGGCAAGGCATAACGACGAGTAATAGTTGTTCTATTGCAAGGAGTTATAACGCGGCAATGCGCCGCCACAAGCGTGCCAATCGCGGTGTAACGATGTTCACCTAACAGGTGACCTAACAAGCCAACTGAGAATATTGGTAATTTCAAACTCTTATCTGACGCGCTTAGTGGTCAACTGAGGATTCTAGGTTGAAGTCTGTTGGGTTATTGGTTGGGCTCAAATGCAGCTTGGTTGTATCCCTCTTTGGTATCAGAATTGATGAGGTGGGGGAGAAGACGGAGGGAGACGGAAGCAGACAGATATAGTAAGGGGCTGAACGCTGCTGATACAATTTGGCGAGAAGTGGGATGGGTTGGTGCAGGGATGGTCAGAGGGCTCTGTTTTTCAGACTGACGGTATATTGGCAAACTAATCGCTAAGCTATCTATTCACTTAATAACTACCTAATCACTGACTAGCTGTTCACTGATTAATGAGTAGTCATAGGCTAGTAATAGTCAAAGGCCAATAAAAAGGACTGGTTAATTACCAGCCCTTTGTCTGCACACCTTAAATCAGAAGGGTGTTATGAAAACAATCCTTCGCTCTCTATCCGACCTAAGTAATGAGTAGGCTTTGGAGACGATATCGTGTTAGCTATTTAAAGAACGACGATATTTTCGGCCTGAGGACCTTTTTGACCCTGGGTGACAGTAAATTCAACTTTCTGGCCTTCAACCAGAGTTTTGAATCCTGTACCGGTAATGGCGCTGAAGTGAGCAAATACATCAGGGCCGGATTCTTGTTCGATAAATCCAAAACCTTTTGCTTCATTGAACCATTTAACGGTGCCGGTGCTAGTAGGCATAATATAATATCCTAATATTTCAAGAGTAATTTAAGCCGGTTAAGGCAGTTGTGCTGGAAGTATTGCAATTACTTATGATGTTCAGGACGAGGTACTACCTTAGAGGACATCGAAATGGTGCATTGCATAAATATAATTCGTACTTTCAAGCAGGGGTTATTATAGAGCGCGTTCAATTGTAGTCAACAGTTATGTAAGCATAGGTACATACCTTGGAAACCCTTGACGGTGCCGTGGAAATCGTTGTCGTATGTTGATCAGTGGTAGTACATACTCGTAAATTTCGTCAAAAAGCATATTCTCGAGGCAGTGCTTGAGCCAGGGTGGTGGTGTTAATGCTAACCTGACCATTGAGTTAAGTAGTCTCTTCGTAATAAAGTCGCATTGACAGATTTTTATTTTTATTCCAACAATCGTTGCTTTAGTCAAAAAGATTAATAAGGGATGTGTTTATGGGGGTAATGCTTCACCCTAACCCAAACAGGCCAGAAAGATATCGGGTTTTGGATAAAGAACTGGGGGTTCAGGAGTACTTTTCGTTTGCGAAGTACGGCAAGCGCAAAGCAAAGAAAATGGCATTGGAACGTCAGGCCGAGCTTGATAAGCAGAAACATTTGGCTCGATTACGAGCTGATCTGGGTATCAACAAATTGTTTGAAGCAGATGGTTCTGTGAAAGGCTTGCGTCGTAAAATCCGAAAAAGAGCTGGGCGTAAGGAATATGAGTTTTTCTCAATTCAAGTAACGATAGCGCCGAAAATCCAGAAGAAAAAAGAAATCAGTTTGATGAATCGAAAATTTGATGAAGCCTATGAGTTGGCGCAACAGGCTCTGCTGGAATTTCATGGTATTGAAAGAACTACGGAAATTACCATCGCCTTCAGAGAGGCCAAGTGCTTGTATTGGTAGGCTTTCCGCTTCGAACCATTCTGTGTACCTCGTTGGCAGGCACTTAAGGCTTCTGGCTCTTGGTAACAATTCCGTCAGCTTCCAACAAACAGACGATAAAATCCAGCAACGCTTGAGTTTTTCCGAACTCTATGCCCTGTAGAAATGATTCTTCAGGGCTGCCGTTGACATCCTTCAGATTGTACTGGTGCTTGACCTGTGCGGTTTGTTCAAGAACGGGGTACAGGTCTTTCAATCGTTGCAATCGAGGGTCGCTGCTCTCAATATTCAGACCAAAGCGCTGGTTTAATTGCTGAACCAAGACCTGAAACTGGGGGTCAACTCCTGCCGCTTCAGCCTTTCTGGCCAGTAGATCAATAATGTTATCTGTCATCTCTTGATCGCCTGTTTCACGATGTCTACGGAATTAAACTGCTTTGATGGATTGTGGTTAACGTCTCTGTCAAAGAATGGCATCCCTGGTCTGTTTTTTTGCAAAGCTTTTATTAGGTTGGGTGGATCAGGTGCTGTTGGATTTGTCAGTTAGTGTGGCCTTGCCTGGTTATGTCGTTTTTGATTAACCTTGGTTTTGCTGATTCACACAGATACTGCCTGCCGGATTTGACTTACGGTCCAAACTGGGGGGCGCTGGCAAGCGACAACAGACCTTGTAGTAATAAGGTAGTAATTTAACCTATATGTGCGGCCTCTTTTTAGACAAAGGTCAAAATGAAGGCAGTAAAGTCGTCATAATCTGTAAATTATGGTTTAGAGCCAGTATTTGCCGCACATCGATTGGGAGCTCTCCCGCGCCTGGACGACACTGCAATAAGAATTTATGACAACGGCCCAAAGAGAGTTAATGGAAACGGGGAGTATCAAACGAGTGCAGCAAGTTTAGGCAACACAGCGCGCACAGAAAGCACAGTTAGTGCCATCGCATAGGTCATGTTACAATATAATTGGTTTATATCTACCGGGGTTTCTCCGACCTCCAGACTACGTCTCAGCATCCATTCAGCACCTACCTGCTAAAGCCTTATGAAAACACTTACGTTACAACCAATCGACCGTGTTGCAGGACATATTCAGTTGCCCGGTTCTAAAAGCCTGTCTAACCGCGCCCTGCTGTTGGCGGCGTTGGCGGAAGGTACAACCGAATTAGTTAATTTGCTGGATAGCGAAGACGTCAGCCATATGCTGAAAGCGCTTAGGGCCCTCGGCATCCGTTATCAACTTTCAGAAGATCGTACCCAATGCGTCATTCATGGTGCTGGGCAAGCGCTTTCTCCGCGGCAACCCATGGAGCTTTTTCTGGGTAATGCGGGTACCGCCATGCGTCCGCTCTGTGCTGCACTTTGCCTTGGAGCGGGGGACTTTACGTTGACTGGGGAGCCCCGCATGGAAGAGCGTCCAATCGGTGACCTGGTAGCTGCCTTGTCTGAGGCTGGAGGGCGTGTTACTTATCTTAGGAACCCAGGGTATCCTCCGCTACGAATAGCTGCCAAAGGCCTGTCTGGTGGCAAATTACGAGTGGATGGAACGGTTAGTAGTCAGTTTTTGACTGCTTTGCTAATGGCATTGCCTATGGCGACGGGACCCAGCGAAATTACTATTGCCGGAGATTTGGTTTCAAAACCTTATATCACCATGACACTGGACGTTATGGAACGATTTGGTGTCAAAGTGGATCATGAAAACTTCAGGCAGTTCAAGGTGCAGGGCAAGCAGACTTACCGTGCGCCAGGCAAATTGTTGGTTGAAGGTGATGCTTCTTCAGCGTCTTATTTTTTGGCTGCAGCCGCGATCAAAGGTGGCTCGGTCAAGGTGTCGGGGGTTGGACGCAACAGCATTCAGGGCGATATTCGTTTCGCCGATGTATTAGAATCAATGGGGGCCACGGTGGTTTGGGAAGACGATGGTATTACTGTTTCCAAGGGGCGGCTGCGGGGAGTGGATATGGATATGAATCATATTCCTGATGCTGCAATGACGATTGCTACCACAGCATTATTTGCTGAAGGACCGACGACGCTGCGTAATATCTACAATTGGCGGGTCAAAGAGACGGATCGGCTGTTTGCCATGGCGACTGAGTTACGAAAACTCGGTGCAGAAGTAATCGAAGGCAACGATTTTCTTACCATTACGCCAGCGGCCTCGCTAAAATCCGCAGCCATCGACACCTACAATGATCACCGCATAGCGATGTGTTTTTCACTGGCCGCTTTAGATGGTGTTGCCATTACCATTAATGATCCTGGCTGCACTGCTAAAACCTTTCCTGATTATTTCGAAAAGCTTGCAGCCATAAGTCACTCATCAATAGCTGCGAGTTGATCGTAGATTATTTTAATTTTCTTCGCTGTAGATCTTAATGGTTGATTTGTTCTCTCAATGGACCTAAGTAAAAGACTATACCCTTAAAGTTATTTGGCAATAGCGGACGACAAAGACGGATGACAAAGAATATTTGGAATGACTTGGTAGTCGAGGCAGAAGTGATTGCCCGCAACGAAACCTTGTTAGCGAGTTATATACACACTTGCATTCTGCACCATCGCAGCCTGGGTTCCTCTTTGAGTTTTATATTGGCTAATAAGTTGTCAGATGAAGTGATGTCTGCGCTAGTCCTGCGGGAATTGTTTGAAGAGGCCTATTTTAATAACCCTGACGTGATCGATTCGGCGGCGCTGGATATTATTGCCGTGCGCCAGCGTGACCCAGCGGTTAGCAACTATTTGACGGTGCTGCTGTATTTAAAAGGGTTTCACGCCCTGCAAGTGTATCGCTTATCCCACTATCTCTGGATGCGCGATCGCAAAGATCTGGCCCTTTTTATACAGAGCCGTAACTCCCAGGTGTTTTCAGTGGATATTCACCCTGCCAGCAAGATTGGCAAAGCGGTGATGCTCGACCATGCCACCGGTATTGTGATCGGTGAAACCGCTGTGGTTGAAGATAATGTATCTATACTGCAATCAGTCACTCTTGGTGGTACCGGCAATGAGAGCGGGGACCGGCATCCAAAAATCCGCTCTGGTGTGATGATTGGTGCAGGCACTAAAATTCTGGGTAATATTGAAGTGGGTTCTGGAGCCAAAATCGGGGCCAATAGTGTGGTTCTGCGTCCCGTTTGCGAGCACACCACGGTGGCTGGAGTGCCTGCAATGCCTATAGGTATACCCTCTTGTGCCACTCCTTCTGAGTCAATGGATCAAGACATTCTGGCAGATGAAGGAGAGAGGTTGCGCTGAGTTCTTCGCCATGATGTTTTTATGTGCAGCCCTGGTGCAATCGACAAATGTGCAGTAACTGAGACCATTCATTAGCATACTCAATCAGGAGTGAATTAATTGGCAGTTAAAGCCTCTGAAGCAATGGATATTCGTCTGATTGACTATGAATCTACCAGTGCTGCTGGTGTTAATCTGCGTGCATTGAGACAGTCATTGCAAACTCAGAGCAGCGGTTTGCGACCTAATGATGTGGTGGGGTCATCACTGAATACCTGGATTGGGCGGGTCGCTGATGTAGATCAGGTTGATCTGGGTGAATGGCAAAGCCGCAACAATGCTTTGGCTGCCCTGGGGCTGGAACAAGGTAGCCTCAAGTCTACGCTGCAAGAGTTAATCCAGCGATTTTCGGCTGCCCGGCTAGGAGTTCTGGTGGGCTCCAGTACCTCGAGTATTGATCGTACCGAGGCCGCCTACACTGACCTGACTGAGGCGGGTGGATTACAGCCTCAGTATTGCCAACCACGGGTTCATAACCCTCACGCACCGGCTCTGTTTGTTGCCAGTTATACCGGTATTGAAGGACCGGCCTTGACGATTAATACGGCTTGTTCATCATCGGCTAAAGTATTTGCCAGCGGGGCGCGTTGGCTTGAGGCAGGTATCGTCGATGCAGTATTAGTGGGCGGTGTCGATACGTTATGCCTGAGTGTTTTACATGGATTCGATTCGCTGCAATTAGTCTCGGCGAATCCCTGCAAGCCATTCGATCAACACCGGGATGGTATTAACCTGGGTGAAGCGGCGGGTTTTGGAATTCTAATGCGTGGAGAAGATAGTGAAGCCGACAACGGCGTGCGTTTAAGCGGCTATGGTGAGAGTTCTGATGCTTATCATATGTCCCATCCTCACCCAGAAGGGCTGGGTGCCAGATTATCAATGCAACAGGCATTGGAGATGGCCGGAATTAACCCTGAGGACGTGGGCTATATTAATCTGCACGGCACCTCCAGCCATGCTAATGATTTAATTGAAGGCAAATTGATAGCAGCCATGTTTCCCTCTTCAACGTTTTGCAGTTCCACCAAGGCCTGGACAGGGCATACGCTGGGGGCAGCGGGTATCACGGAAGGTCTGATTGCAGTGGATGCGCTACGCACCGGTTTAGCGCCGGGTTGTTTAAACCTGGATGAGTTGGATGCACAAATGAGTTTTACTATTGAGCCTGGCAACCGGCTCATCGCAACAAATCATGTGATGTCAAACTCCTTTGGTTTTGGCGGCAACAACTGCTCCTTACTGTTTAGCCGGGTATCTCCTTAGCAACTAAGAATACACAGATGGTTGATAACAAAGGGTCTTTTATCTGGTGAGTAGTAAACTATGCTGAACATAAAGCTAAGATGGGTCAGTAAGCCCAGGCGGGCCATTAAGCTAAGTTGGACCAGAAATTTAAGACTGAAGAGAAGGCTACGGTGAATAGCATACTAACTTGCAAGCTGGTTGCTGCCGGTGCATGGGGTCCGGGCTTTACTAACTGTCAGCAGTTTTCCGCTCTGGTCAATGGTGACTCGGTGGACCCCGAGGCAACTGTTGCGCCAAAACCCCAGATAATCCCCGCCAATGAAAGACGGCGAGCGCCTTTGCCGGTTCGACTTGCGGTCGAAACGTCCTGGCAGGCAACGCAAAATGCGGATATTGACCCTCAGCTGCTCAGTAGTGTTTTTGTCTCGGGTTTTGGTGATACTCAACTCACTGACTATATGTGCCGGGTACTTGCCAGCGAAAATAAACTGTTGTCGCCCACCAAATTTCATAATTCCGTACATAACGCGGCGGCAGGTTATTGGACTATCAGCACGGGTTGCGAGCGTGCCGCTAATTCGGTAGCTGGATTTCAAGAGTCGGTGCCGCTGGCTCTGATGGAGGCCATGGTGCAATGTCAGCGACAATCAGTGCCCTTGTTGCTTACCTTTTATGATGCGCCGGTGTCTGCGGTACTAACAGATATCTTAGGCGCTGGCAGCGCATTTTCCTATTCCGCTATCATTGCGCCAGTAGAAAGTCCCTATGCTGGCAGGATAGTCACCGCAGAAGTGATTGCCAGCGCTTCGGGATGGCCATTGTTAACTGCGAAAGAGGAACAGTTGCAAGGGCTTTATGAGAGCAGTCCGGCCGCGCGTATCATCGCCTTTGCGGAGCATTTTTTGCTCTCCAGCCAATTTGCTGAGTCTACTCCAAAAATAGTTGGCAAAGGACCACTGATAATGCCCCTAAGCAAGGGTACTTCACTTCAAATCACAACAGATTCTGCCTATGCAAGCTAAGAAAACCGATGTCATTATCGCAGGTGGCGGTCTGGCTGGATTAAGCCTGGCGCGGCAGCTAAGAATGGCAGTGAAGGATCTTGATATTACCGTATTGGAAAGAAGACAGTTTCCTATTCCCGACACGACTGCCAAGATTGGTGAGTCAACGGTAGAAATTGGCTCGCACTATTTCACGGAAACCCTTGGGTTGAAGCAGCATTTCAAGGCCAGACACTTGCAGAAGCATGGACTCCGGTGCTTTTTCGGGCGTCCACAAAAAGACTACTCTCAGCAAGATGAATTGGGCGTGAGTGAGTTGTTTGGGGTGCCCACCTATCAAATTGAGCGTGGAGTGCTGGAAAATTATTTGCAGAAGCAATTACTGGACGAGGGCATCCATATTGTGGATGGTGCCGCACTGGAGTCGGTGGAGCTTGGTAATAAACAGCAGCACATCACAGTTAACACAGAGCAGGGGACTGATGCCTATCAGGGTCGCTGGTTTGTGGATGCCAGTGGACGCCAGGAACTGGTTAAGAAAAAACTGGGTTTGAAAAAGACCAACCCTCATCAGGGAAATGCGGCTTGGTTTCGAATAGACAAAAGAATTGTGATTGATGAGTGGACGACCAATGAAGCCTGGCAGCAGCGTATTAAAGAACCCGGTAAGCGTTGGTTAAGCACCAACCATCTCATGGGCGCGGGCTATTGGGTCTGGATCATACCCTTAGGTTCCGGTGCGACTAGTATCGGCATTGTAATGGACGACCAGGTATTAGCAGAAAATGACTTTGCAAGCTTTGAAGCTACCCTGAGCTGGCTTGGCAAAGAGCAACCGAAATGTGCAGAGATGATTGCGGGAGCCAGGGTGTTGGATTACTGTCTGATTCGCAATTATTCCTACGGTTGTAAAAAGATGTTTTCGGATGAGGGTTGGTGCCTGACGGGTGAGGCGGGCGCATTTACCGACCCTTTTTATGCCCCTGGCAGTGATTTTATTGCTTTCAATAATACCTTTATCACTCACTTGTTAGCGCAAGACATTGCTGGTCATGACATTCGCCTGGACAGTGCCGTGTTTCATATGTTTTATAATTCGTTTTTTGAGAGTACCTTGTCACTTTACACCCATCAATACGGCGGTTTTGGCGATCGCAAAATGATGGCTATCAAGTTGCTCTGGGACTACGCCTATTACTGGGGCATCCTCACCGTACTGTTTTTCAAGCAAGCAAGCACTGATATCCATTTGATGCGGAGTCTCAATCCCTTGTTACGAAAAGTCCAGGATGATAACGGAGATATTCAGCGGCTGTTTGCAAATCGTGCCAGCCAACGTATGGTCATGCCGGCACAAGGGCTGTTTCTGGATCAATACTTGATTCCTTGTCTGACCCGGTTTAATGAGATCCTTAAAGCAGGTGAAAGCATCAGTGCAGAAGCGGCGATCAAAGAAAACGTCGCGGTATTAGCGTCCTTGTATACTTTTCTGACTGATATGATGAGAGACGATGCCCCGCTGACTATAAGCGAGCAAGAGCGACAACTGCTGGGTGACTATCGCCTCGTGGTATTGGCCTGATAGCGTCGGTGGCCAGTATTAAACGAATCCTACCTTTGCTTATCGCCGCACTGATGGTCGGCTTGCCATTTTTCGTTCATTTTGGCCTTAGCACTCTTGGTCCTGCCGTTTTCGCTGTCATCCTGTTCATTGTGTTTGTTTCTCGTATTGTGGCGATGTCAGCGGTCAATAAAGGTCTGAAGGTGGGTCTGTTGGGTTTGGTCTGCCTGTATTGTGGGCTCATTGCTGTGTATGAGAACGGCGCACTTCTATTGTTCTACCCGGCGTTGATGAGTTCGCTGATAGCTTTAATGTTCTTGTTGTCGTTGTTTGCGGACAGGACCTTGATTGAGCAGATGATGCGTTTGTCGGGCAAATCATTTCCACCTGAAGCTCTCATGTACATGCGTGGGCTGACCAAGGCCTGGGTGGTCCTGCTGAGCCTGAATGCGTTAATTGCTGGCTATTCCGCCTGTTGCCAGTCCAATGAATTCTGGTTACTTTACAATGGTGTCATTGCCTACCTCATCATTGCATTTTTCATTCTGATTGAATGGTTGTATCGGGGCAGATACATGCGAAAATACCCGCCGGCTCTGTCCGGTTCCGAACTGGACCAGAACGGTCACCAACTCTGAATGACCAGTGAACATGACCCCTAACCATCAGACTACTGCCAGTTTTCAGAGCTTATCCGATTTAATGAGGGGCCGGGAGTGGCCGACTCTTCGGCAAGCTATGCTGGCCGATGCAGAGGCGGTGCTAGCATTGCGGATTCCCGCCGGGTTGATATGGTTTCAAGGTCATTTTCCAGATCAACCTGTATTGCCAGGTGTGGTCCAGGTTCACTGGGCAGCGAAGCTGTCAGCTATTATTTTTGCGGGCTTGCCCGGTTTCTCGTCCATGAGTAATTTGAAATTCAAAACCATGATTACACCAGAGTTGGATGTCGATCTCAGCCTGCAACTAAAGCGCAGTGAACGTCGGGCCAATATTGTGTTTTCCTACCAAGGGGATGCTTTGGTCTACTCCTCAGGCTCAGTGGTGTTTTCATTGCCATGACCTATTGTTTATTGGTTCCTCACTACAATCATCATCAGGCCTTGCTGTCATTTCTCCCTCAACTGAAAGCCACGGGGCTTCCTTGTATAGTGGTCGATGATGGGAGTCGGGAGGAGAGTTTTCGTGCCATAGCCGACGCTCTTGACAGATGGAGGAATGTCCATGTTTTACAGCATCGGCTTAATCGTGGCAAAGGTGCTGCCATTTTCACGGGGGCTTACCATGCCAGAACCCTGGGCTTTACTCATGTGGTACAGATCGATGCGGATGGTCAGCACGACCCAGCAGACATTTCCAAACTGATCGCCTACTCACAGGCCCACCCGGATACGATTGTATCGGGTAAGCCCTTTTTTGATGAGCAAGCACCGAAAATTCGCGTCTATGGCCGCCGTATAACGGACTTCTGGGTGGCGCTGGAAAGCTTGTCCTTGCAAATAAAAGATGGACTCTGTGGCTTCCGGGTTTACCCCTTGCACCAGTTGGAATCCCTGTTAGATCGCTTTCATATCGGGGTGCGCATGGAGGTTGAAACAGAAATTCTGGTGAAGTCAGTGTGGTTGGGCATACCTCTGCATTTTATTCCAACTAAAGTCATTTATCCTGAAAATAGCATCTCCCATTTTCATTATTGGCGGGATAATTGGTTACTGATCAAGTTGCATGTCCGACTCTTAGCTGGAATGTTAGTTCGTTTGCCTATGCTGCTTTTTAAACGCATAACCACAAGAGCTACAAGAAACGCACAAGCCACAAGGTAGTTGTGACCTGAAATCCTATGCAAACTGCTGACCCTAACCTTAAATCTCATTGGGCCTCGTTCAGAGAAGCGGGCACCCTTATGGGTATGAGGTTTTTATTTGTCCTGCACAAATACCTGGGGCGGCGTGTGTTCTCCCTGCTGATGTACCCGGTCGCCTTTTATTTTGCCGTAAGCAGACCCATCGCCCGACGGGCATCGCTAAACTTTCTGCACAAACACTGGGCCCTTAACCCCGCTTTTTGGAAAACCAGACCTGGCTATTGGCAGGTCATTATTCATATCAAACATTTCGCTGAGACGATTCTCGACAAGGTGTTGGCCTGGTCCGCTGAAATCAGTGATGATGATTTCGTTATAGACGATATTAGTCTGATTGAAAAACTGATGTCAGATCAGCGCGGGCAGTTGGTTATTGGTACTCACTTTGGTAATTTAGAGTACTGTCGTGGTTTTATGCAGCGCTACAAGAATAAGATTATCAATATACTGGTCTACGACAAGCACTCCGCCAATTTTGTGGAAATCATGCAGCGAGTGAATCCGGATTCCCGTATCAATATTTTTCAGGTCGATGAATTTGATGTGGCCACGATTTTGTTGCTGAAGAACAAAGTAGAGCAGGGAGAATGGGTCTTCATTGCCGGTGACCGTATTCCATTGACGGGTATGCAGCGTACAGTAAGTGTTGATTTTCTGGGACATCAGGCCGCTTTGCCGGTTGGACCTTATTTATTGGCAAAAGCACTGGCTTGTCCCGTCAGTCTCATGTTTGGCTATCGTCACCCAAGGTTGGCAAAAGATAAGATCTACTTTGAAGTGGTACCATTCGCTGATCGTTTAACGTTTACCCGTAATGGTCGTCAGCAGCAGCTACAAGTGTTTGCGCAACGATTTGCAGACGAATTGCAGCGACAGTGTAAGCAGGCACCATACCAGTGGTTTAATTTTTATGATTTCTGGGCTGACATACACAAGGCACCGCAACCGCAAGCGAAGACTTTAGTCAAGACATTGTCAGATCCGGCGATTACTGAAAAGCATCAGAATAAGAAGGCGCAATAAAGCAATATTTGATCGAACAGAACCCATCTGGCAGCAGTTGAGCAGCCGACAGTGAAAAGCAATCAATGACAAACAGCAGGTGATAAAAGTTTGAGCCAAACGCCGGTATCCCGTTTCTCTGCCGATATATTAGAATTATTGCCCCACCGTCCCCCCATGTTGCTGATTAATGAACTGGTCTCGGTTGATTCAACGCTGGCAAAGGCCCGTGTCCTCATTGATACTGAAACTGCTTTTTTTGAACCGGGCCTTGGGGTGCCATCTTGGATTGGTTTGGAATATATGGGGCAGACAGCGGCTTTAATTGCGGGCTACCAATTGAAGATGGGGCTAGCGGAACCCCATCTTGGGTTCTTATTGGGAACCCGGCGTTTTGTGGCTCAATGTGCCTGTTACTGTGCCAATCGGTGGCTGGAGATTAGCTGTCACGAGCAAGCGATTGTAGGTGATAGTCTGGCAAATTTCGATTGCGCCATTCGCTACGATGGCGAGTCTGAGTGTTTGGCCAGTGCGAAATTATCCGTTTATCGTCAACCGCAGTCGTCGGACAAAGACATTCTTTGAACCTAGAATCCTCAGTTGACCACTAAGCGCGTCAGATAAGAGTTTGAAATTACCAATATTCTCAGTTGGCTTGTTAGGTCACCTGTTAGGTGAAC
>JGI12048J13642_10052490_pt1 | contig 12765 bp, 13 predicted proteins | sample ElkSlonscriptome_16_FD_13642 | JGI IMG/M metagenome (IMG submission 13642) | reverse complement strand
GCATTATTATCCCCACCTACAATGAAGCAGATAAAATCGGTGAGACCATACGCTATATTCAGCAAGCCGATGGCGCCGATTGCATAGGGGAAATTATTGTAGCTGATGGAAACAGTTCGGACGGTACCGGAGCGATAGCTGAGAAAGCCGGAGTCAAAGTTTTAAAATGTCATAGAAAAGGACGGTCGCGGCAGATGAATGAAGGGGTAAAAGCGGCAAAATCTGACATTCTCTACTTCCTGCACGCCGATTCGATTCCTCCCGTGAATTTTGTCTCTTGTATTTTGACTTCCATTCAAAATGGACATGTGGCAGGTAGTTTTCGACTTAAGTTTGACAACAACCATCGATTTCTGGTTGCGGTGGCTTGGCTGACACGATTTAAAACCACCTTTTTAAGATTTGGTGATCAAAGCCTCTTCGTGCGCCGAGATGTGTTTGAAGCCATTGGAGGTTTCGATGCGAACCTGGATGTAATGGAAGACCAAGACATTGCAAGGCGACTCAAGAAAAATGGGTCATTTGTATTGAGAGCGGAAAGAATAACCACCTCTTCGAGAAAATTCATTCGGAATGGCCCCTATCGGTTGATGGCTATTTTCATTCTAATCTATCTGCTTTACTACCTGGGCGCCTCTCCAAAAACATTGACCTCTCTTTACAGAAAGCTCATTAAGGAGGGAAAAGTGTGATCCATTAATCGGCGAACAGCCGAGAAAAAAATCAATCTAACTTTGGCTTTCGAATTTATTCGAATCCCATATGAAAACAATCACCGGATCTTTCACAGTCAAATTGGCCACCCTCGAAACGGCTCACAACCAATCGAACCTCGGACGAATTAGTATCGATAAAACTTTTGAAGGCCCTCTGTCAGGAACAAGCAAAGGAGAAATGCTAACCACCATAACTTCCGTTAAAACTTCGGCGGGCTACGTGGCTGTCGAGCGTTTTGAAGGAACCCTCGAGGGAAAGAAAGGCTCCTTCATTCTGCAGCATTTCGGAATAATGCATGGTGGTGAAAACCGATTGATTCTGGAAGTGGTGCCCGACTCGGGTACGGACGAACTGAAAGGAATTTCGGGAACTATGAAAATCGAACGTGACGGAGGTCACCGTTACGTTTTTGATTATGAAATCATCTAACCGGACTTCTTATCTTGGTAGTGAAAAGTCACAACTATGAAAACGCTCGGTTTAATTGGTGGAACTTCTTACCACGCAACATTAGAATACTATCGGCTGATCAATGAAAAATTCGCCAAAGCAAACGGACCGTTGGAAAGTCCGAGGTTGATCCTTTATAGCATCAATATTGCGGTCATGCGGACGCAGAACCAAGAACTCATCACGGGTGTGTATCGCGATGTTTCCAAACGACTGGAAAGAGCGGGAGCTGAAGCAATTGTTATTTGTGCCAATACCCCACACATGGTCTGCGATGTCGTCAAGGAGGAAATTGGCATTCCCTTTCTTCACATCGCCGATGCCACAGGAAAAGAAGCCAAACGTCTCGGATTGAAAAAGCTTGGTTTACTGGGCACCAAACCTACCATGCAAGGCAAATTCATTTCCGGCGTTTTGAAGGAAAATCATGACATAGATGTAATTGTTCCTGAGGGAGATCATTTTACCTCATCACACGACTTTATTGCCGATGAACTTACCCAAGGAGTCTTTTCCGATGCAGCAAAATCATTCTATCTGGAAGAAATTGAGCGGATGCAAGCTCGTGGCGCGGACGGAATTATATTGGGTTGCACCGAGTTACCCATCCTTTTAAAAGACACCAAGACAAAATTACCTTTGCTGTCCACAACGGATCTACATGCCCAAATGGGGGTGGATTTTATACTAAGCGCAATCAAATAAATCCTTTGAAATCTTAAAAAGATTGCCCCTGTTAATTTTGTATTTTTCGTCTTTCAATGGTCGAAAAACTACAGCCGATGAGTGATACTTTCAAAAATATTTACCTTCCTATCTTATGGATGATGTTTATTGTTTTTACGAATGCTTCATTGCAAGCTCAAAGCTTTGGAGATGAACTCCAATCCGTAAAAACAGAAAACAACCTAATCGGGCTTGCAGTAGGTGTACGATGTGGCAATTCCGAATTGGCTACATTTTACGGTGGATGGTCTGACGTTGATTCGGGCATACCTATCGACGAAAACACGATGTACCGTGTAGCGTCCATATCAAAAAGCTTTACAGCTGCCGGCCTGATGATCTTATACGATCAGGGCCTGTTTCAATTGGATGATGATATTTCGGAGGCACTTGGTTATGAGGTTCGCAACCCTGCCTTCCCGGATGTACTCATCACTTATCGCATGTTGCTTTCCCATCAGTCCTCACTGCAGGATGGAGGTGGATACGGTTCGTTTCTTTCAGCTACTTACCAAAATGATCCGACTCCCGATATTCAAGAAGTCCTATTGGAAAACGGAGCATATTTCACTCCAAATATGTGGCGAACGGAAATGCCCGGGACCTACTTTGCTTATAGTAATTTGAATTACGGCTTAATAGGGACCCTTATAGAAGCTCTAAGCGGAGAAAGATTTGATGAATTCATGTCCACACATCTTTTGGAGCCATTAAATATTAACGGAGGGTACAACGTGTCGGAGTTAAATGATATCGAAAGTCTTGCTGTTCTGTACCGTGACAATATTCCTCAAGCTGATGATTATGGTGGCGTTGCCCCTGACCCGTTTGTATCTGAAGACTACATTCCCGGTACGAATGGGTCTCTATTTGCTCCGCAAGGTGGACTTCGCTGCACTTTAGAAGATTTACTTGACTTTGCTCACATGCTTTCCAACCAAGGAAATTTTGAGGGAACTCAACTCTTAAGCGCCGAAGCAGTAGAGGCAATCTTGAATACCGAATGGGATTACGACGGAACGAATGGTGACAATTATTTCGGTTTGTTCAATCGTTGGGGACTCGGTATTCATCACAGTGGTGCAAATGGCACGAATGACAGAGTGGTTTCGAATGAAATATTAATGGGGCATCCGGGCGAAGCCTATGGCCTGATCAGTGATTTGTATTTTCATTCCGAGAATGGTTATACCATTGCTTTTGTTACAAACGGATACGCGTCAGGCGGTGGCTATTCCTTCGGGGAAGAAACTATTTACTACCTGCCCGAAGAACAAACGTTCAGCTTGGCAGAGGACTTTTTTTGGGATGCATGCTCTACCTTGAGGGTGGATGTAAAACCTCCACAAAAGTTTTGCGAGGGACTCAATTACAATATGCAGTCAAACGAACTCATCGTACCTGAAAATTTTCTTGGCAGTCGATTAGAAGTCTACAGTCCGGAAGGGAAAGTTTTGAAAAAAGATCGGTTGACCTCAAACCGGTATCATCTCAGTGAAGAAAGCCCGTTTACAATCATTCATATTTCAGGAAAAGAAAGTACGTGTCGATTGAAAGCCGTGAATCTTTTTTAATTGTAGCCACGCATTAAATTACGGTACCGCGACAAGCTGATTTTAAAAAGTGAAAATAGAAACAGGATGATGTATGTTGGCAAACGACCTGATCTGAAATTTTTTAAAAGATGAGAAATAAAAATCACAAAAAGCGTTGGATAATCTTCTCACCGCTCGGACTGGTATTGATCGGAGCGGGACTGTCCATGGCCATCGATGCGGGCTTTTATCGAATGTCAGGTGCAGAGACGATAGATTGGATTTTATACGGAACGGCAGCATTGATCGTTTTAAACTCAGGACTCTCGTTTTTTGGCCAAGCCATCATCGAAAAAGTTCGACATGACCGAACAAACTAAACTACATAAACCTACTGATGAAGACTACCGGAGCGAGCAAATTAACCACAGCCTTTTGTCTATTTGTCACATCACTGATTGCCCAAGAGGAAGGACCAAAAATTTATTTAGGTTTTCAGGTCAGTCCAAACTTCTCCTACCGCGTTTTGTCAAATAATTCGGGGGAACCAAGCGTGGACGATGACATTCGATATTTAAACGACAATGAAGAAACGGCCTTCGGATATCGCTTGGCGGCAGTGAGCGGTTTGAAAATTTCTGAAAACTGGGCCCTGGAAGCGGGAGTCGCTTACGTTGAAAATTGTACCGTGCTTAATTTGAAAGTCGGAGATCAACCCGAACCGAGAAGAGGGTTTGTTTTCGATGAATCTTTGGAGTCAGCGGATTTAAAGAATTGTTTGTCTTACGTCGGAATTCCGATCAGACTTATTTGGAGTTTAGGTTCTGAAAGAATTAAATTCTTGGCTTCGTTTGGTCTCGCCCCTCAAATTTTGCTCGATCAGCGAACGATTGCGCGAAGAAACTACAAGAATGGTGACAGAGAGACGAGTGAAACCTCTAATTTAGAGGAGGCCACGGGCTTTAACTTGAGTCCGTCGCTAGGGTTGGGTGCAGAATTCAGATTGAACGAGCGTTTTTTTCTGCGAACGGAAGGAATTGCGCGATTTGGTGCGGTGAATATCAATGATAACTCCGCAATCAATTCGTATACATACAGCTCAGAGCTAAACATAGGCATCAATTATTTATTGAATTAAAGAGATCCTTCAGTCTGCGTGGGAAATTAATCGCAAGCCTATCATCATTGGAAACGTTAACCAATTATCTTTTTACGGATCGAAAAAGAAGAGTCGGAAAGGGTAGTTCCTCAGGGCGCTCCATTGCATTAGAATAATTATGGCGGCAATTATCTTCTATCTTTGAAATTTACCGTGAATTTGCTTCACGCTTATTCCTCTTTGAAAAATCAGTGGATACTACTCGCCGTAGAAACTAAACCCGACAGCAATGAACTCAAAAGAAGCGCTCCAAACTTTAAAGGATGGCAACGAAAGATTCGTAAATGGAACTTTAAATCATCCGCATACCGATAACTCCAGACGAATGGAGACAAGCAAGTCACAGCACCCCTTCGCGGTAGTACTAAGTTGCGCCGACTCTCGGGTAGTACCGGAGTTGGCCTTCGATCAAGGGCTTGGAGATTTATTCGTCATTCGGGTAGCTGGGAATATCGCCAAAGACAAAGTAATAGGAAGTATTGAGTACGCCATCAAATATCTGGGATCGAAATTGGTTGTAGTGATGGGCCACGAAAACTGCGGTGCGGTTACGGCCAGCATGGGTGAAGAAGATCCCGGCGGACATATCGGAGCGATCATTGAAAAAATTAAACCTGCCGTATACATGGCCCGTCGAATGGAAGGAGACCCCTTAGAGAATGCTATCAAGATGAATGCAAATATCGTCGCCGAAGAGCTTAAGGACACCAAACCATTCATCCATCCGGCGGTAAAAAGTTCGGAAGTAATGGTCGTGTCGGCATACTATGAGCTTAGTAGCGGAAGAGTTGAGTTTCTATAATTTGGTGAATAATTATTTTTACTGCGATTGATCGATCCCGCTATTCTTAAAGAGATTGTTACCATGAAAATGCCTTTCGGAAAATACGAAGGGCGCTATCTCTCCGACCTGCCCATCTCCTACCTCGAATGGTTTGTTCGCAAAGGAGGATTTCCGAAAGGAAAGTTAGGCGTTCAGTTGGAAACCGTTTACGAAATCAAGCTCAACGGATTGGACGAGATCCTATTCGAGCTTAAGCGAAAGTTTAGGAAAAGTTAAGCTTGTGAAAAATTAGAAAAGCGATTTACATTTTGCATACTTTTGCTAAAGTAAAACAGACCCAAAAAACACTGAAGGTAAAGTGTTTGAGGCGTTGTTGCGAAATAGAAAAAACGTTTGATTAAGCTTTATAAAATTCCGAACACATACCTGATTGAAAACGAAATACTTCGATCTTATTGATCAATCTTTCTTCTTCCCTCAAGAAGAATTTACCCTTAATGGGTCCGAATTGATGTTTCACGGCATTGATTTGATGAAACTGGCCGAAGATTACGGCACTCCTTTGAAGTTTACTTACCTCCCGAAAATCAGCGATAATATCAATCGCGCCAAGGGATGGTTTAAGGAAGCCATGGAAAAGAACAATTACAAAGGAGACTACCACTACTGCTATTGCACCAAAAGCTCACACTTCAAACACGTATTAGACGAAGCATTGAAGAACGACATTCACATCGAGACGTCCTCGGCTTTCGATATCAATATCGTTCAAAACCTGAAGAAAACGGGCGCCATAAAGGACGATACTTATGTGATTTGCAATGGCTTCAAAAGAGATCAGTACGTGCGCAACATCGCCGATTTAATTAACGGCGGGCATAAAAAGTGCATCCCCGTCATCGACAATTACGAAGAGTTAAACCTGCTCTCGGAATTGGTCAATGAAGACATGGAAGTCGGCATTCGCATTGCCTCAGAGGAAGAACCTAAGTTTGAGTTTTACACATCCAGACTGGGCATCGGCTACCGCAACATCGTTCCTTTCTACAATCGGGAGATCAAAGATCGACCCGATGTAAAGCTGAAGATGCTCCATTTCTTCATCAATACGGGAATTCGCGACACGGCTTATTACTGGAACGAATTGCAAAAGTGCCTTAAGGTCTACATCGACTTGAAGCGGGTTTGTCCTAACTTGACTTGTTTGAACATTGGCGGAGGATTTCCGATCAAAAACTCTTTGGCTTTCGATTACGACTATGCCTACATGATCGACGAGATTGTCAGACAGATCAAGAACGCTTGTGACGAAGCGGAGGTAGCCACCCCCGATATTTTTACGGAGTTCGGAAGTTTCACCGTCGGAGAAAGCGGAGGAGCCATTTACAATGTGCTCTACCAAAAGCAACAAAACGATCGGGAGAAATGGAACATGATCAATTCATCGTTCATCACCACCCTTCCCGATACTTGGGCGATCAACAAGCGATTCGTCATGCTTCCGATTAACCGTTGGAATGACGAATACGAGAGGGTCTTACTCGGTGGCCTGACCTGCGATAGCGATGACTACTACAATTCCGAGCAGCACATGAACGCCATCTATCTCCCGAAATTCAAAAAAGACAAACCGCTCTACATCGGCTTTTTCAATACGGGCGCTTACCAAGATACCATCGGAGGTTACGGAGGACTTCAGCACTGCCTGATTCCTCAACCGAAGCAATTATTGATCAGCAAGGATGAAAACGGCGAGCTGAAAACGGAGCTTTTTGCCCCACAGCAAACCCAAGAGGCCATGTTGGACATCTTGGGCTATGACCGTCAAAAAGAAGAATCTACTCCCCTCTCCTCAAAACAAAAAGAAGAAGTAAAATAAGATGAACCCAACGAGAACTTACGCGGGAATCGACAAAGAATTCGCCACCCCCGAAAAGTCCAAAATCTCATTAATTCCCGTTCCCTACGACGGTACAAGCACTTGGCAAAAAGGGGCCGACAAAGGGCCTGAGGCATTTCTGAAAGCCTCGGAAAACATGGAGCTTTACGACATTGAAACGGAAACGGAAGTTTACAAACAAGGGATTTTCTTGCACGATCCCGTGACCGAAAACTCGAGTCCGAAAGCGATGGCGGAAGAGGTGCACCGCGTGACCAAAGAAGAAATCATCAAAAACAAATTCGTCACGCTCTTTGGCGGAGAGCACTCTGTTTCCATTGGTGCCATTAGAGCATTCAATGAATGCTTTGACAACCTGACCGTTTTACAAATCGATGCCCACGCCGATCTTCGCAAAGAGTACGAAGGCACTCCGTACAACCACGCTTGTGCCGTTTATGAAGCCAGCCAAAACACGAATTTGATACAAGTCGGGATTCGCAGCATGGACATTTCAGAAAAGCGCGTGATGGACAAGGAAAAAGTATTTTTTGCCCACGAGATGGCGACGGATGAATATTGGCCCGATCAAGTGATGGAACTATTAACCGACAACGTTTACATCACCTTTGATTTAGATGCCTTCGACCCGAGCATTTTACCTTCAACGGGCACTCCTGAGCCGGGAGGACTTTTCTGGTACGAGACCTTGGAATTTCTGCGGAGTGTATTCACCGAAAAGAACGTGGTCGGATTTGACATTATGGAGCTTTGCCCCAATGAGGTGGACAAGTCTTCAGATTTCGCGGCAGCGAAATTGTACTACAAAATGCTCTCGTACAAATTCATGAATGAAAACGTGGAAGATGAGTACGAAGGTGGCGCTGATGGAGAAAACATCTCCGAAAGCGAGCGCAGCATGACAAAAAACACTGACTACGATGGCTAAGCCGATTACCGATTTTATCGAAAAATATTACCTCCACTTCAATGCCGCATCATTGGTGGATGCCTCCAAAGCCTACACGGCTCAATTGGATAAAGGCGCCAAGATGATGGTTACCCTTGCGGGTGCGATGAGTACGGCAGAATTGGGGAAAATCTTCGCGGAGATGATCCGAAAAGACAAGGTGCAAATCATTTCGTGCACGGGAGCAAACCTCGAGGAAGACATCATGAATCTGGTGGCTCACAGCCATTACGAACGCGTGCCTCATTACCGCGACCTCACCGCTCAAGACGAGTGGGNNTTGCTCGAAAGAGGCCTCAATCGAGTGACCGATACCTGCATTCCCGAAGAGGAGGCCTTTCGCCGTTTGCAAAAGCACGTCTTCAAAATCTGGAAAGACGCCGAAGAAAAAGGCGAGCGCTACTTCCCCCACGAATTTATGTACAAGCTGCTATTGTCAGGGGTTCTGGAAGAATATTACGAAATTGACATAGCCGATTCTTGGATGTATGCTGCCGCTAAGGCAAACCTCCCCATCGTGGTTCCCGGCTGGGAAGACAGCACCATGGGAAACATCTTTGCCAGCTACGTGGTGAAGGGCGAACTGAAAGCTTCTACCGTAAAATCGGGGATTGAGTACATGGGCTTCTTGGCCGATTGGTACACCGCCAATTCTGAAAACGGAATCGGATTCTTTCAGATCGGCGGAGGGATTGCGGGCGACTTTCCCATCTGCGTGGTGCCGATGCTATACCAAGATTTGGAGCGCACCGACACGCCGTTTTGGAGCTATTTCTGCCAGATTTCAGATTCGACCACCAGCTACGGAAGCTATTCGGGAGCGGTGCCCAATGAAAAAATCACTTGGGGAAAATTGGATTTGGATACACCGAAGTTCATCATCGAATCCGACGCTACCATCGTCGCCCCGTTGATGTTTGCGCACATCCTGGAAATGTAGCCAAAGCAATTATTTTCAAAAAGTTGATTGAAAAAATGATACCTTCATTTGCGGCATAAAACAAGCCATTAAGATGAGCACACCCTTTCACCTTTCTCTCCCCTGTCGCAGCGTAAGTTCTACGAAGTCGTTTTACGTTGATACGCTTGGGGCAAATGTTGGTCGCGAAACTTCCACCTGGGTGGACATCGACTTGTACGGAAATCAAATCACCTTTATCAAATCGGCGAGTTTTCACTTTGACTACCAAAACTACCGTTTTGACGATTCGATTATCCCTGCCTTTCATTTCGGTGTCTTGTTGGACAAGGAAGATTGGGAAAAACTTTTCAATCAGCTCAACGATGCAAAAATCACTTTGACCGAAAAGCGGAGCTACCTCAAAGGAGCAGCGGGCGAGCATCAATCCTACTTTTTAGAAGATCCGAACGGATACACGGTAGAATTTAAGTGCTTTTCCAAGAAAGGAGACACGTTTAACAAATAACTAAACTACAATATGCCTTCAACGAAGGAAATCCAGAATGTTGAACTTCAACTGCTGGACCTCAAAGACTATAAAGAGTTGAAAGCGGCGATGATTGCCGCCTACCATACCATGCCCGATAGCTATTGGAAGGAATCCCATATCCAAACTTTGACGGAAAAATTTGCCGATGGACAGGTAGTGATCAAAGTCGACGGAAAGATCGCCGGTTGTGCCCTTTGCATCATCGTAGATTGGGAAAACACCCTCGATCACCATACCTATAAGGACATTACGAAGGGCTACACCTTCGATTCGCACACCGATGAGGGTGATATGCTCTACGGAATCGACATTTTTGTAAAACCCGAATTTCGAGGACTGCGATTGGGCAGAAGGCTCTACGACTACCGAAAGGAGCTTTGCGAAACGCTTAATCTGAAAGGGATTGCTTTTGGTGGAAGGATTCCCTATTACCACCGTCATGCCAGCGAGCTTTCGCCGAAAGAGTACATCGAAAAAGTACGACGTCAGGAAATTTCCGATCCCGTTTTGAACTTTCAAATTTCAAACGATTTTCACCCCGTTCGCATTCTCAAAAACTACCTTGAAGGGGATGCTGCCTCTAATGAGTTTGCGGTATTAATGGAATGGGACAATATCTACTACGAGAAACCAACTACCGACGTGGGCACGCCAAAAACGGTGGTGCGACTGGGATTGGTGCAGTGGCAAATGCGACCCTACAGAGATTTGGATGAACTTCTGCAACAGGTGGAATATTTCGTGGATGCCGTCTCGGGCTATCGCTGCGATTTTGCCTTGTTTCCCGAGTTCTTCAATGCGCCTTTGATGGCCAAGGACAATGATTTGAAAGAATCGGACGCCATTCGCGAGCTGGCAGGTTATACTGAAGATATCGTCAAAAAATTCAGGGAGTTTGCTGTCTCTTACAATATCAACATCATCACGGGTAGTATGCCGCTGTTGGAAAATGACCACCTCTACAACGTCGGTTACCTCTGTCGCCGTGACAGTTCGGTGGAGCGGTACGAAAAACTACACGTCACACCCGACGAAGCGAAAGTGTGGGGAATGCAAGGTGGAAATAAACTTCAGACTTTCGACACGGATGCGGGCAAGGTCGGCATCTTGATTTGTTACGATTCTGAGTTTCCCGAATTGAGCCGTCTGCTGGCCGATGAAGGGATGGACATTCTCTTTGTTCCGTTCTTAACCGATACCCAAAACGGCTATTCCAGAGTACGCAATTGCTCTCAGGCCAGAGCCATTGAAAATGAGTGCTACGTAGCCATAGCGGGAAGTGTCGGCAACTTGCCGAATGTGCACAACATGGACATCCAGTTCGCTCAATCGATGGTTTTCACGCCTTGTGATTTTTCGTTCCCGACCAACGGCATCAAGGCAGAGGCTACGCCCAACACGGAGATGATCCTGATAGCCGATGTGGATTTGAGCCTGCTTCGTGAGCTGAATCAAAAAGGTGCGGTAAGAAACTTAAAGGATCGACGAACGGACGTTTTTGAATTGAAAAGAAAAGGATAAGAGCACTGCTCACAACACTTCTACTTCCGGCTTGTTAATTGCGAAAACCAAGCCATGTCAAACAAATGGAATGTCGCGAAAAACAAAGACTTAAACAGTAAAATAGCCATCGTAACCGGGGCCAACACCGGCCTGGGATTTGAAACGGCAAAAGCATTTGCAGAGCTAGGTTCCACCGTAATCCTTGCGTGTCGCAACACGGATAAAGGAAATAAGGCCAAGGATAAAATACTGCAACGAGTGCCGAAAGCCAGTTTAGAAGTGAGCCGCCTTGATTTGGCTGATTTTAATTCCGTTAGGCAGTTTGCCGATCGGTTTAATTCAAATCACGAGAAGCTCGACTTCCTAATCAACAATGCAGGTGTGATGATGCCTCCCTACCACGAAACGGAAGAGGGCCATGAACTGCAGTGGGGCGTGAATCATTTGGGCCATTTCTTACTGACCTCTTTGCTCTGGAAAAAACTGACGGATGCAGAAGCTGCTCGAGTTGTTCAACTGAGTAGCCTCGCCCACACTTGGGGAAATACTTCTGCTTTCAAAGACCCGATTGGTAAGTCGAACTACGACAAGCAAAAAGCCTACGGAAACAGCAAGCTGGCCTGCTTGGTATTCGCATTGGAGCTGGAAAGAAGAATCGCATCCAAAGGACTCCGTGTGAAATCTATGGCCGCCCATCCCGGAGTGGCCGATACTGAATTGAGTCGCTACCTGCCCGGTTGGATGAAAGCGCTTTCTCCTTTGTTCATGGCCTTCGTGGCAAATACCGCCGAGGAAGGGGCACAACCAAGCCTTCGAGCGGCTTTGGACGAAGAGCTTTCGGGCGGAACCTACGTCGGACCATCGGGTTTCAAAGAAATGAAAGGCTCCGCAGAGGTGGTTGAACCCCATGAAAAAGCCACCTCCGAGAAGGCGGGTAAAGAATTGTGGCAAGCATCCGAAGAGCAAATCGGTATTTCCTTTGCTGTGTAGAACAGTATGATCAGAAACGTAATTTTTTTATTGATCGCTCTATCTATTTCAGGGTCGGCAAACGCTCAACTTTTTATCGATGCAGAGACGGGCTTGGCTTTCAACACGAGCAATACCGTTCAATTTCCGAATGAGCCCAATTCCATGAGCGATCGAATCAACGTGACCGATGAATTTGAAAATGGAGACACCTGGTACTACCGTCTTCGTTTGGGCTATACCATCGCCGACAAGCATACGATCAGTGTCCTATACGCCCCGCTTGAATTTTCCTATGAAGGCCAATTCAGTTCACCACGAACATTTGGCGAAAATACTTTTACGGAATCCGATGGAGTAATAGTCGATTACCAATTCAACTCCTACCGCCTGACCTATCGCTACGAATGGCTAAATGAGGGCAAATTCAGATTCGGCATCGGGCTTACCGCCAAAATCAGGGATGCGCGAATCAAAATTGAAAGCGAAAACGCCATTAGTGAGACGGAAGATTTTGGTTTCGTTCCACTAATCAATCTGCGTGCAGCTTATCATTTCAACGACAATTGGTCGGTACTTCTTCGCGGCGATGCCTTGGTTGGAGAGCAGGGTCGAGCCGAAG
>JGI12048J13642_10477713_pt1 | contig 12770 bp, 6 predicted proteins | sample ElkSlonscriptome_16_FD_13642 | JGI IMG/M metagenome (IMG submission 13642) | reverse complement strand
ACATCTTCCTTTTTGACGCATTCGCATCACATTCGTTCCCACGGCTGAAGCGGTGGGTGGGCTCATTCATCATTCCGGTCCACCACTTTAGTGGCGAGAAAATTTTACATTAGACACTCACCAAAATGGATTACGTATGAACAAACCAATGACCCTCCTCTGCCTGCTTATGCTATACTTGGCCACTACCTGGGCTCAGGAAATGCCCGGGCCCGAGGAAAAAAAGCCCGACCCGAAGGCTGAAACCTTTTTGTCTGAACGCAGCCTGACCATCGCCGGAGAACGTATCAACCTGGATGTTGAAGCCGGAACCATGGAGTTGCGCGATGAAAATAACGAACCGATTGCCCTGTTCGGGTTCACCTACTACGCTAAACAGGATATATCGGACACACGTGAGCGACCCATCGTCTTTGCCTTTAATGGCGGGCCCGGATCGTCCTCCTTTTGGTTACATATGGGAGTACTCGGCCCAACCCGGATTGAGGTAAATGATCCAACCAATACGCCGGCCGCTCCTTATAATCTGGTTGATAATAACTACAGCATATTGGATGTTGCCGACTTGGTGATGCTGGACCCCGTTGGTACGGGCCTGAGTGTGCCCATCGGCAAGGCGGAATTCAAGGACTTCTGGGGAGTTGATCAGGATATCCGAAGCCTGAGCCTGTTTATCACTCAGTTCTTGATCCGCGAAGGCCGTATGAATTCGCCCAAATACCTGTTGGGAGAAAGCTACGGCACCTTTCGCAATGCCGGCCTGATGAACAATTTGCTCAATCAGGGTATTGCCATGAACGGTGTCATAATGGTCTCGGCTGTTTTCGATCTGCGAACGTTATTATTCCCACCCAACGATGATCTGCCTTATCTGGTCCATTTCCCCACCTACGCGGCCACGGCCTGGTACCACGATCAGGTCGAGAACAAACCAGCTGATGTGTATGATTTCCTGGACGAAGTCCGCACCTTTACCGAAGAGGAGTATATGCCCGCGCTGTACCGCGGTGATCAATTGTCACCCACGGAGAAAACCGAAATAGCCACCAAACTCGCCGCCTATACGGGCCTGTCATCGGATTATTGGGAAAAGGCCGATTTGCGGGTAACTAACGGCGAATTCTTTCAGGAGTTAATGCGGGAAACTGGTGAGACGGTTGGCCGACTGGATTCCCGGTTTACCGGGATCAATCAGGATCTGCTGAGCCAAACGGCCGATTATGACCCCCAGAGTACGGCTATCAGCCCGGCCTATATTACCGGATTCATGGATTATTTCTACCAAGATCTGGGGGTATCCAAAGACCTCACCTACACGGTCTCAGCCGGACGTCGTGGTGGTTTCAGCTGGGACTGGAAACACCAGGGCAATATGGCCTGGGGCACCATTGGGGCCATCAACACGGGCATAGATATGGCCGAAGCCCTTACCAAAGACCCCAGTATGAAAGTCTTGGTTCTGAATGGCATTTACGACCTGGCCACTGTATTCTACGGTGTGGAGCACAGTATCAACCACTTGGGCTTACCCCCCGAGATCAAGGACAATATTATCATGGAATACTACGAAGCGGGCCACATGATGTATACCCACCAGCCATCACTGGAAAAATTCAAAGATGATGTAGCTGGTTTTATCCGGGATACCTCTAATTAATCGTGAGGTTGGGCGCAGATTATTTCGCAAAAGTAAGCTATTCAAGGCCCAACCTCCCGGTACAGGGTAGTTGGTAGAGGGTATATGGATTTAAGCAAGTCCTACTACCATATACCCTATACCAAATGCAACGTGAAATTTTGACAATCAGTTATTTAGCAAACAGCTTAGACTCAACCTCACGTTAATTAATGGGGGGCTTTTGCCAAAAGAAAAACCGATTTCCAGATGATCCGGAAATCGGTTTTCTTTTGCCGTAAGGCGAACCTTTACACCATAACTGACGGTGCGGCCTCCAAAATTTCGGCACTGGCTTTGTCTTTGAATTGCTTGAAATTCTCAACAAAGGAGTTAGCCAACTTAGCTGCCTGCTTATCGTAAGCCTGTTTGTCTACCCAGGTCTTACGTGGATCCAGCACATCATTTGGTACGTCCGGGCACTCATCCGGCATCTCTAACCCGAAAATAGGGTGGGTACTGTACTTAACCTTGTCGAGCTTACCAGTAAGCGCAGCGGTAATCATATATCGCGTGTACCGCAATCGGATACGGCTACCCGTACCGAAGGCACCACCGGTCCAGCCGGTATTAATCAGCCAAACGTTGGTATTGTGCTCTTTCATTTTTTCGCCCAGCATTTCTGCGTAATACGTTGCATGCAAAGGCATAAACGGAGCACCGAAGCAAGCGGAGAAGGTCGCTTCCGGATCCACCACACCTTCCTCCGTACCGGCAACTTTAGCCGTGTAACCAGAGATGAAATAGTACATGGCCTGAGCTGGTGTCAGTCGCGAGATCGGAGGTAATACACCGAATGCATCGGCCGTCAGGAAAAAGATGTTCTTGGGGTGACCGCCTTTTGCGGGCTGCAGCACATCGTCAATGTTCGTGATCGGGTAGGAAACCCGCGTATTCTGGGTGATTGAGCTATCCGAATAGTCTACTTCCCGTGTGTTCTCATGGAAACCGATGTTCTCCAAAATAGCACGGTGACGGATAGCCCGGTAAATCTCCGGCTCCTTGTCTTCGGTCAGATCAATTGTCTTGGCGTAGCAACCACCCTCGAAATTGAAGACGCCTTCATCGCTCCAGCCGTGCTCATCGTCGCCAATCAGATGGCGGTTAGGGTCGGCCGAAAGGGTGGTTTTACCCGTACCGGAAAGGCCAAAGAAAATAGCTACATCGCCCCTTTTGCCCTCGTTAGCTGAACAGTGCATGGAGAGAACGTTCTCATCCTTGGGCAGTACATAATTCAGTACCGAGAACATACCCTTCTTGATCTCTCCGGTGTAACCGGTACCACCAATGATGATCTGCTTTTCACTGAAATTGACGATCGCAAAATTCTCCTGACGGATGCCGTCCACTTCGGGATCTCCTTTAAATCCAGGTGCGTTATACACCACCCATTCGGGCTCGAAGGAGGAAAGCTGCTCTTCGGTAGGGTGCAGGAACATATTATACACGAAGTGATTGCTCCATGGATATTCCGTAATCACCCTTGCTTTACGTTGATATTTCTCATCGTCGCAAAGCATGGCATCACGCACAAACACATCTTTACCGACAAAATACTTCTGCAACTTTTCGCGCAACTGGTAAAAATAATTGGCATCGATGCCTACATTGATATTATTCCAATCAACTGTATCACGAGTTAATTCATCTTCCACAATAAAACGGTCTTTCGGGGAACGACCGGTAAAGTCACCAGTGCTGATACAGACGGCTCCATTGTCCGCCAGCACACCCATATCTCGCTTGATAGTGTGCTCCACAAGCTCCTCCGGACTTAAATTCCAAAAGGCATTGCGAACCTGCTTGATACCGTGCGCTTCGAGGCTCGCTTGAGGATTCTTAATTCCGAATTTTTCCATTAGTGATGGTTTTTGCGAGACAGAGTGGATTCGGTTTAGGGATTTCCCTCTGCCTTAAGTTTTGGTATTTGATTAGAAATTTTTCAAGATGAAACGATCGCAATTTATGTATGTTTCACCACTAGAGAAAATTTCTCTAATCGATTTTACTATTTTTGTACAAATGCCAATCATGCTCCAAGAAATTGACACCGTAAAATTAATCTTTGGCCTTAAGGTGGCCCAACTCCGCAAAGAGCAGCAATTATCCTACCAGCAGTTGTCGGATAAGACCGGCCTGGCAATTTCTTATCTCCACAACATCGAGAAGGGTAAGAAGTACCCGAAAGCCGACAAGATCATTGCATTAGCCAAAGCGTTGGGTACCGAGTACAACTACCTGGTATCTCTGGAGCCGGACAAGAAAATGCGCCCGATCTTCGACCTGCTGAACTCCGATTTTCTCAAAATCTTCCCACTCGAAAAATTCGGTATCAACCTTACCAAATTCATTAATCTGCTGGTCGATACACCGGGGAAAGTCAATGCCTTCATCAGCACAGTTATCAAGATCACGCGGAACTACCAATTGCAGGGGGAAGACTTTTACAAGGCTGCCTTGCGATCGTACCAGGAACTGCACGACAACTATTTCCCCGATCTCGAGCGCGCTGCCAACCAGGTGCGGAATACGTATCAGCTCCAACAGATTCCGGATCCCAGTAGGTTGAAATATATATTGCAGGAGGAATACGGCATTCAGGTCGACCAAACCACCCTTGGTGAGCAGCCGGCTCTGCAGCGAGTGCGTTCGTACTATGCGGCTTCCGCCAAAACCCTGTATATCCACCCCGTGTTTGTCGGTGGCCCGCAGGAGTTAATGCTGTTGGCCAAAGAGATCGGTTTTCAGGCCCTCAAGCTATCCGAGCGGCCTTACGAAACCAGGATGATCGAGCTGGAAAGCTTTGAAAAGTTATTCAATGATTTCCAGGCATCCTACTTTGCTGTGGCCTTGTTGATGGAAGAAAACAGCGTGATCGAACAGGTTCATGCCATCGCTGCCATGCCAAAGTGGGATCCACAGGCTATCCTCGACTTCCTGGAAACCTACCAGGTTAGTCAGGAAATGCTGCTGCAACGGTTAGCCAATTTGCTTCCACGTCATTTTGGCATCCACCAGATCTTCTTCTTACGATTTTTCACGAAACCCGATCGGGAGAAGTTTGAAATGACCAAAGAGATGCATTTGTCCCAACTGCATAACCCGTATGCGAATCAACTGGAGGAGCATTATTGCCGACGATGGCTCTCGGTAGAGATTATTAACCGGTTCCGCAGTCAGGAAGTAATTACCGCGATCGCCGATGCCCAACTGAGCACATACCACGGTACGAATAATACGTACCTGTGCATTAGCATGGCAAAGGCCAGTACCGATGCACCGGGATGCACCACCAGTGTAACCCTGGGGTTACTGGTCAATGATCGACTGCGGCGATTATTTCGTTGGTTGGATGATCCGGAGGTACGAACCGTGGAGGTACATACGACCTGCGAGCGGTGTCCAATTTCAGATTGCAAAGAACGTATCGCCGAACCGGTGGCGCTCCAAGCTCTAAAGGCTCGCCAAGCAGTTCAGGATGAATTAGATAAACTAGACCAACCTGAAACTGCCTCCCATTCTGAAACGACATCTGTAAAGTACAACTAGCTTTATCCAGATGTAGTGACTATCCTCAAACGGTCAGGTGATCCTTGTCAGTCACACGCTCAGGGCATCCAGGAAACGCAGCATTTCAAATATGCACCCGAACAACTGGAAGCGGCTGTTGGCCTGCTGTATACGGTTGTGGTGCTGATCGCACCAAAAAAGAGGCGGCCCATAGTGAATAAAGTAGTAATGCGTTTTGTCCAGGAAGCGCTGCATCAGGTCTATGCGATCCTCCATGAGTTGAGGATTTTTGACATCTCCTTTTTTCCACTTTTTCAAAGTGGCGCACGGTGATAGATCCATATTATCGAATACCACCAGATCGTAAGACTGATCATCAGGTGTATAAGACATCAGGTTGCGGACCTCCACCCTGCTGAATTTCATCATATTTGCAAATACCTCAATATCCAGGTTTTGCTCTGTGCTGTGTGTAATAATCAGAATGGGATTCTTGATCAATTGGGAAGAGTAGGAGCCATCGGGATCTATATCTGCGGGGGTGATCTCGTGAAACAGGTCGAGCAAAGCACCGCTTAAACGATTCCCCTCAATCTGAGCGTCTTCGGTTGAAATGGCTCGTTGAATGATCAACAGTTTCAGGTAGTTATAATCTTTGCGAAGCGATTGCAGCTTTACCCAGTACGGCCCTTCGTGACGAAGATCGTCGATCAACAAGCCAAAAGCCCTATCCATACGATTGGCGCTGATTGCATCGTAGAGCTGGTCTTTCAATTCTTTTAATTGCATATATGTTAGGGATTAGCAGGCTTCAATTCGACGACTAAATCATCTTGTGTCACCATGGTCTTAGGTGTCAAATAGATTTTTTGTACTGTCCCAGCCACCGGAGCCGTAATGGTGCTTTCCATTTTCATGGCTTCGATGATAAACAAAGGAGCTCCGGCCTCCACTTGTTCACCTTCTTCTACCAAAATCTTGGAAATGCTCCCCTGGAGGGGAGCGCCAACCTCATTCTCCGAAGTGGCTTTCCGGTTGACCACCCGCTCTACTTGTAAGCTCTGGTCTAACACCTGAACCGAGCGGGTTTGCCCGTTCAATTCGAAAAAGACCAAACACATCCCCTGTTCGTCGGGCATTGTTTTATTGAGGTATTTCACCAGCACATTCTTTCCCCTGGACAAACTGACGATGATCTCCTCGTTGGGTTCCAGCCCAAAGAAAAAAGCAGGTGTTGGCAACCGTCGGACCTCACCGTACATCTCAAAATGTTCGTGGTAATCCCGGTATACTTTCGGATACAGCTTGTACGAAATAAGGTCGAGTATTGTTTTTTCGGAATCAAATTCCCGCTTGAATGATTCCAACTCTGCATCAAAATCGATAGGCTCCAGATGCGCATTGGGTCGCTCCGTATACGGTTTTTCCTCCTTCAGCACCATGTTCTGGATCTTTTCCGGGAAACCGCCTTTCGTTTGTCCCAGATCCCCTCGCATTAAGGCTTTTACGGAATCGGGGAAATCCAGAGAATCCCCCTTCTCCAGGATATCCTCCTTGGTGAACCCATTGGAGGTCATGAACATAGCCATGTCCCCCACCACTTTCGACGATGGAGTGACCTTAACAATGTCCCCGAACAGTTCATTAGCCGCCCGGTAGTTTTTCTTGATGGTCTCGAACTTATCCTCCAGACCAAGCCCGCGGGCCTGGGGTCGCAAATTGGAATACTGACCACCTGGTATCTCGTGTTGGTACACTTCGGCCGTACCGGATCGCAATTCTGTTTCAAAGGGATAATAATAGCGGCGAATGGCTTCCCAGTACGTGGAAAATTCATTGAGGGAGATTAAATCGATGTCGGGTCCCCGGTCGTGCCCCTGCAGAATGGCCGCCATGGCATTGAAACTAGGTTGTGAGGTCAGACCAGACATGGAACTGATGGCCACATCCACAATATCGACGCCCGCCTCGATAGCTTTGAGGTAGGTCGCCGATTGCACCGAGGAGGTATCATGCGTATGTAAATGTATAGGTGCTTCCACGGTTTCCCGCAAGCGTCCGACCAGTTCGGTCGCCGCCGCTGGTTTCAGTAAACCGGCCATATCCTTGATGGCAATGATGTGTGCGCCTTCATCCTCCAGGCGACGGGCCAGATCCAGGTAATACTGCACGTCGTATTTACTGCGGTCGGGGTCAGTAATATCTCCGGTATAGCAAAGGCAAGCTTCGGCTATGGCATCGGTGCGATCTACTACCGTTCGGATACTGGTGCGCATAGCGTCAATCCAGTTCAGGGAATCGAAAATGCGGAACACATCAATTCCGGTGTCGGCAGCTTTTTCAATAAAGGCTACTACCAGATTATCGGGATAGGCCGTATACCCAACCGCATTAGAACCGCGCAGCAACATCTGTAACAGAATATTGGGCATTTCCCTGCGGAATTCAGCCAGCCTGTGCCAGGGGTCCTCTTTCAAAAAGCGCATGGCCACATCGAAGGTGGCGCCTCCCCAGACTTCCATGGAAAATACGTCATCACCATGGCGCTGAGCAAAAGGGCGAGCCACCTTGGTCAGATCGTAGGTCCGCATACGGGTAGCCAGCAGGGATTGGTGTGCATCCCGAAAGGTGGTATCCGTAAATTGGACCTTCTTCTCCTGGCGCAACCAGTCGATGAACCCATCGCGCCCCATTTCGACCAGTCGTCCTTTATTGCCTTTCGGCAAAATGGCTTTGGCGTCGACCTCCGGTACTTCCGGATTCAAAAAGACCATATTGGGATCCCGCTTTCGCACGTCGGGATTTTCGTTGACGATGACTTCGGCCAGATAGCGCAGCATTTTGGTGCCCCGGTCTTTCCACCGGGGAGGTTCCAACAGAGCCGGATTTTCCTTGATAAAGTTGACCGTTGCCTGCCCGGTACGGAAGGTATCGTCCTGCAAGAGGTTAAGCAAAAATCCAATGTTGGTATTCACGCCCCTTATCCTAAACTCGCGTAAAGCGCGGTGCAATCGCTGAGCCGTTCCCGGCAGGGTACGCCCCCAGGCTGTGACTTTAACCAGCAGGCTATCAAAGAAAGGAGAGATTTTAGCCCCCGGATAGGCACTACCGGCATCGAGGCGAATCCCCATACCACTGGCTGAGCGATAGGCAATAATACGTCCGTAGTCAGGTTTGAAATCATTACTAGGATCTTCGGTAGTAACGCGGCACTGGATGGCACAGCCGAAAATGGTTATATCATCCTGGGCACCGATACGCAGGGTGTCGTCATCGAGGCGGTGGCCCTGGGCGATGAGTATCTGTGAACGCACCAGGTCGATTCCGGTGACCTCTTCGGTAACCGTGTGCTCCACCTGGATTCGTGGATTCACTTCAATGAAATACACATTTTCCTCGCTATCGAGCAAGAACTCTACCGTGCCCGCATTATTGTAGTTGACAGCCTTTCCGAGGCGCAGCGCATAATCGTATAAGCGATCACGGGTTTCCTGAGCGATGGTGACACAGGGAGCCACCTCCACCACTTTCTGAAAACGCCGCTGCACCGAGCAGTCCCGTTCGTAAAGATGTACTATGTTTCCGTGCCGGTCGCCGAGCAGCTGAACCTCAATGTGCTTGGGCTCTTCAATAAATTTCTCCAGGAATACCGTTCCGTCACCAAAAGCCGTGAGGGCTTCCCCTTTGGCTTCTTCGTATTCACCTGCCAATTCTTTTTCCGAACGGACTACCCGCATACCGCGACCACCGCCGCCCGAAGCGGCCTTAACGATCACCGGATACCCGATCCGTCGGGCTTCCCGCAAAGCTATTTCTGCATTGGTAAGTGGCTCCCGACTATCTTCGATAAGGGGTACATCGACCTCCCTCGCCAGGGTTTTAGCAGCCACCTTGTCACCCAGGCGCTCCATAACTTCCGGATCGGGACCTACAAAGGCAATGCCCTCCTCCCGGCAACGACGAGCAAAGCGGACATTTTCCGAAAGGAAACCATAACCCGGGTGAATAGCATCCACCTGGTTGTCTTTCGCTATCTGGAGGATAGCCTCTATATCCAGGTAGGGCTTTAAGGGATCATCCACGGCACCAATCTGATAGGCTTCATCTGCTTTATAGCGGTGCAGCGAATAGCGGTCTTCGTAGGTATAAATGGCTACGGTGCTAAGCTTCAGTTCGGAAGCAGCACGCAGTACACGAATGGCGATTTCACCCCGGTTAGCTACGAGGAGTTTACGGAACGTGCGTAGGTCGTTCGACATGGAGAAGATTTAAAGGTTACACAGATATACCTGAATCGTCAGGCATAGATGGCAGGGCAATGAATGGGAAAATACACAATCTTAAATAGCTGCACAAGTGCCCGTTCAAGGAAGAATGGCGTTCACCTCGACGGTTCCACCCAGGGCGGGAAAGGAAAAGCTTTCACCAGTCGAAAACTGGTGACGGATCTGGTAAGCTCCGTCTTTTGGTTCGCGGAAAACAAGTATCAGATCATTGACCAAATCGACTATCCAGTATTCAGGAACAGCTGCTTTGGCGTACAATTCCTGCTTGATCTGTGCATCCTTTCCCAGCGAGGAATCAGCGACTTCAACAACTAATAGCACCTCCTCAGCATTTGGCAGTGCAATTGGTTTGTTGCGTTCATCTTTTTTAAGAATAGCTAAATCTGGTTCAGGTAGTGAAAATTGGTCTAATTGTAATGGATTTTGAACACTAATTATGACCTCATCATAAAAAGGTGCAAACAAGCTGGTAAGTGCATTTACGCAGTTAACATGTCGAATTCCGATTGGACTCATTTGAATCATTTTACCCGCTAATAATTCCACCCGGTCGTCCTCAGTCAGTATACCGACCTCAACCATGCGCTGGTATTCCTCCACGTGCAATAAGCGTTGTTGTAATTCGAGAGCCATAATGCGTACAATATGCACAATTTATAAGAGCGGTGCCACGCTTGTGTGCTGGAATAGCTTAATCGGACTAATCCAGCAGATATTCTATATCTCCCCGGCTGAACTCCGTCTTGCGGACATTGTCGATGATGTCCTCAGCCAATCTGGACTTGCGTTCCTGAAGCTTTAATATTTTCTCTTCAATGGAGTCTTTGGTGATGAACTTAACGGCGATCACATTCTTGTCCTGCCCGATCCGGTGGGCGCGGGCGATGGCCTGCTGCTCGGTCGTGGGGTTCCACCAGGGATCGAGGATGAACACATAATCAGCTGCGGTCAGGTTAAGCCCGGTCCCGCCCGATTTTATAGAAATGAGAAAAGACTGCACATCCTTTTCTCCTTCAAATTTGCGGATCTGGGCTTCGCGTTGGGCCGAGGTCAGGTCACCGGTAAGCCAGGAAAAAGCCTGTTTTTTGGCCGTAAATTCCTCCCTGAATAGATTCAGGTATTTCACGAAAGAACTAAAGAACAGCGCCTTGTGGTCAGACCGGCGAATGACGTCCCAATGCTCCAGGATATCCATCATCTTCCCGCTCTCCCGCTCGTAGGCGGGATTGACCAGGCGCGGATGATTAACGATCTGTCGCAACTTGGTCAGTGATTGCAATACCAGGATACGGTACTTGGGATCATTCTCCTCGTAGTTTTCCAGCAGGTAATTACGGGCAGCCGATTTCTCCCGTTCGTACATCCGCTTTTGTTCCTTGGTCATTTCGGAATAGAAAATCTTGGTGCTGAGCGGCGGAAGATCACGGGCCACTTCCTCTTTAGTGCGCCGTAATAAATAGGGGGCTACCAAGCCGCGCAGGCGAATCTTTTTTTCCTCTACCTGGTGCTTTTCGATGGGCGTAATAAACTCCTTCTTGAAAAAGGAAAACCCTCCTAACAGGTTGGGATTGATAAACTGCATCTGCGACCACAGGTCCGACAAGCTGTTTTCGATGGGTGTACCACTCAGGGAAACTTTGTGCTGGCCCTGCAGGCGGTTGATCGCCTTAAACACCTTGCTTTCCCGGTTTTTGATCTGCTGGCTTTCGTCGAGCACAATGTATTCGAACTCCATCTCTTCCAGCACCTCCACATCCCTCAGAGCCGTCTGGTAGGTCGTCAGAATGACATCGTACCGCCGGATGATGCGGGCATCCTTCTGGCGCTTTTGTCCCACGTGCTTATAGACAGTCAGCTGGGGTGCAAATTTGTGGATCTCACTTTCCCAGTTGAATACCAAAGATGCCGGCAAAATGATGAGCGCCTGAAGGGGTTGTAAAAAGGATTCATCCCCGGCAGGAGCATTAAAGATATCCAATTGGACTGCCTGGTCTGATTTGTTCTCTGCCTGGTCCGTTTCTTGCTGGCGGATCGTCTTTTGGTTGCGGGCGTGCAATAATACCGTGATGGTCTGCAGGGTCTTACCGAGGCCCATATCATCGGCCAGGCAAGCCCCCAGTTCATTCCGGTATAGTTGAATGAGCCATTTCACTCCTTCCAGCTGGTAGGGTCGCAACTCGGCCTGCAGTCCGTCGGGCACCGTAAAGTCGATCTCTTCGAGGTTTTCAGTCACCTCCGTTTCATCGGATATACCCAGCTCTTCCAGGAGCGTAAACTGGCTTTTACTCAGCTTTAGCTGATTGCCTTCCGATTTGGCAAATTGCATTAATGATTTATACCGGTTCATCCATTCCAGTGGAATCAGAAAGAAGGTCCCGTTGGGCAATGGGAACAGGCGATTATTATTGCGGATGTACTTAGCCAGTTTTTTAAACGGGAAGGAATGTTCTCCGATGTTGACCTGGCCGTAAATATCGAACCAGTCGTTTTCTTTTTCGGAGGTAAGGTCCAGCGTGGCCTTGTGCATGTAGAGTGACTGCTCATTTACCTCGCTGTCTTCCACGAAAAAACCCTGGCTTTCCAGACTAACTCGGTGGTTGGCCAACCACTCGGCCATGTACCATGGGTTATCGGAGGTATCCTCCTGAGCCTCAAATAAGGCTCCTACCCTATTCACCAGTCCTGCCCGTTTAATTTTTTCCACGAAGGTTGTTTCTGCCTCTTCTTGCCGACGAACTTGTATGATGCGGACATCCTCTTCAAATTCCAGCGTGGTTCGCTTCTTACGAGGATCGTTCCATTCGAAATCGGCATGGGCGTATTCCATACGAGCCGCTAACCGGACCACCCCATCGAAGGGAGACTCCACCACCGACAACCGGCATTTTTGCAGTGTATCAAAGTGCACAACATCAAAGCCTTCCGCTTCGATATCCAGTTTTGCAGCCACTTTGAGAATGAACTTCTGGAAATACGTTTTCACCTGTTTTTGGGGTATGCGAACCTCGTCGCGGGAGCGAAAAGGCTTTACCATATTTCCATTGATATGATCCACCGAATACAGGCAATAATCAATGATCACCCAAGCGGGATGATTACATACGGGCACGACCTCATGTTCGCTGAGTCGCCATTCCTGCCCCGCTCCCGACAGACGCAACCGGTACAAGACACTATCTGCCGTTTTTTGAAAGGACAATTCGGGCTGCAGGGGTTGGGAGCGTGTTTCCAATAAGAAGTCTTTGACCAGTACTTTGCGTTCCACGTGCCAAGTCAGAGGATACCCTTCGGCAACCACG
>JGI12048J13642_10297371_pt1 | contig 12782 bp, 11 predicted proteins | sample ElkSlonscriptome_16_FD_13642 | JGI IMG/M metagenome (IMG submission 13642) | reverse complement strand
GGACATTGGCGGCAAGCCTTTTGCGGCGCCATCTGCACATCCGTTCGGCGATCCGGACCCGCGACCGGTGCAACCCGAGCGCATTTAATCGCCGTGAACCGATGATCGGGTTATCTATGAAGCTCTTGGCGCCGCTCGCGAGTTGAAGCGTCCATATCGGTGTTTGAAGAGCGGTCTTGAGCCTTCGCAGCCAAGTCATCTTCGGGCGCGCGGGCCAGCTTTGGTGATTTCGTCAATCGCAAGTAATTGCGCCACGAGAGGCTCGAATTGGTCGAGCGGCAAGGCGTTCGGGCCGTCCGACAATGCCGCGGCAGGGTCGGGGTGCGTTTCCATGAATACTCCGGCGACCCCTGCCGCGACGGCTGCTCGTGCGAGTAGCGGCACATATTCGCTTTGACCGCCCGAGCGAGATCCAAGGCCGCCAGGTTGTTGAACCGAATGCGTCGCATCGAACACGACCGGGCACCCGGTCTCGGCCATTATCGAAAGGCTGCGCATGTCGGATACCAGCGTGTTGTAGCCGAAAGACGTTCCCCGTTCGCACAGAAGGAAATTGTCGGGCGAGTGCCCCTTGTCAGTGGCTGCCTGCCGAGCCTTGGCGACAACGTTCTGCATGTCCGCAGGGGCCATGAATTGCGCCTTCTTGATGTTTACAGGCTTTCCCGTTGCCGCCACTGCACAAATGAAGTCCGTTTGCCGCGCGAGAAACGCTGGCGTTTGCAGCACATCGACTACCTCTGCCACCGGGACTGCCTGAGATGGTTCATGGACATCGGTCAGGACCGGCAGCCCCGTCTCCGTGCGGACTTTTTCAAGTATGGTTAACCCTTCCTCAAGGCCCGGTCCCCGATAAGAGTTGCCAGAGGTCCGGTTGGCCTTGTCGAACGAGCTTTTGAAGATCAGCAATATGCCGAGCCGCTCCGCAATCTCAGCAAGCGTTTCAGCCACGCGTAATGAATGCGCTTCGCTTTCGATCACGCAGGGACCCGCAATGATGAACAAGGGGCGACCGGGGATGATTTCGTGATCACAGAGCATCATCGCGAGGATATTCCGAGCAGCAGCATGGAGAGACACTTGTGAAGATTTCAACGGTTTACCGCAAGGGGGCTCAACTTCGCCCCTAATTTCCGGCATTCGCTTTGGGCGGAGCTTGACATGTGGCCGTTGAGCGCCTGAGCAAGCCTTCCGCGGTGAACTATGTTTGTGATCTAAGTTGGTGTCGCATTGTCTACGATTATGAAAAACACTCCGATCCATAGCTTCCTGTCTTCCGCCGAGAAGACTGTAGACATTGAAATTGCGGGTCTGGAGGAGCTCAAGCGGGCATTTTCGGAAACCGAGCTTGGCGATGCTTTTGAAGAAGCGGTGGAGCTTTTTTCGTCCGCCCAAGGTCGGATCATCCTGACGGGCATCGGGAAGAGCGGGCATATCGCTCGCAAGGTCGCTGCGACGCTCGTTTCTACCGGCACCTCGGCAATGTACTTGCATCCGGGTGAGGCCAGCCATGGCGATCTTGGTTCGATCGGCGCTGGCGACGTAGTCTTTGCAATTACCTGGTCGGGTACGACGAGTGAACTTGGCGACATCGTGAATTTCTGCGGGCTCAACGCGCATCCGCTTGTTGTCGCAACAGCCTTTCCCGAGAGGTGGATCGGGAGGGCTGCCGACATATGCCTCGTGCTTCCCAAGGTGCGCGAAGCATGTCCCAATGAGCTTGCGCCGACTTCTTCAACGACAATGCAGATGGTGCTCGGCGATGCAATTGCGGTGGCTTTGATCGAAGCTCGCGGTTTCTCGCCTTGTAATTTCAGCGCCTACCATCCTGGCGGACTCCTGGGAGCGCGTCTTGCGACTCTTGAGAAGGTGATGGGCACTGGTGAGGCGATTCCCAAGGTGTCTGTCGATGCTTCACTGCGTGAAGCTACGGTCGAAATGAGCCGCAAGCGGTACGGTTGCACGGCAGTGGTTCGCGCTGACGGTAAGCTCGCCGGAGCATTCACCGACGGGGACCTGCGTCGTTGCATCACGGCGTACGATCTCGATGAATCGATCGCCGAACACATGTCGTTGCATCCAGTGACCGCCAATGCCCAGATGATGTCGACAGATGCCTTGGTGCTCATGAATGAGAACGCGGTTTCGGTACTGTTCGTTACTGAAGCGGACAAGCTCGTGGGGATCGTGCACATGCATGATCTCGTGCAGCTAGGGATCGCTTGATACGCGCCGATAATCTGCGCTGCGAAAACGGTTTGGCATGAGCGCGTCCGGGAAAGATCTGATCGTAATCCCGGCGCGATACGGCTCTACTCGCTTGCCCGGCAAGCCGCTCCGTCAACTTGCTGGGCGGACATTGCTTGAGCGCGTTATCGCAAACGCACGTCTCGCCGCCCAATCGGTCGAACACTGCGACGTAATCGTTGCAACCGACGATGAGCGCATCGCTGAACACGCGGAATCTTTCGGGGTCGCCGCAGTCATCACCTCCATCGAGATCGATTCAGGCAGCGCCCGAGCACATGCCGCAGCATGTGCGCGAGAACGCCCGCCCCAGCTTGTCATCAACCTCCAAGGCGATGCGCCGTTCATAACGCATCATACGATCGCTGCCTTGGTAACGGCTTTGCGTGATGGCGATGCGCAAGTTGCCACTCCGGTCTTCCAGCTCGATTGGGATCGCCTCGACCGATTGCGTTCCCATAAGCAGTCGAACCCATTCAGTGGGACAACCTGCGTTCGCGATAGGTCGGGGCATGCGCTTTGGTTCTCGAAGCAAATCCTGCCAGCCTTGCGCGGCGAGGACGCGCTGCGACGCGAACCCTGGGCGCCAGTGTGGCAGCATCTCGGCCTTTATGCATATACCCTCGCGGCGCTCGATTGGTTCGTGGCCAACCCAGCAGGCGTCTACGAAATCCTCGAGGGATTGGAGCAATTGCGCTTCCTCGAAAATGGCTGGAAAATTGCTACGATCCCTGTCCCAGCACCAGAGTACGCCCTTTCCGGCATCGATACCGAAGGTGACCTTGCTCTTGCAGAACAGGCGATCGAAAGGCTTGGCGACCCATTTCCAACCTAACTCGAGCATTTGCCGACGTGCTGGCTGTCGCTAGAGACGCAGGCATGTTCATCATCGTTCGCCATGGCAACACCTTTGAGGCCGGCACCGCGCCGCGCAGGATCGGTGCGCGAACCGATCTTCCACTGACCGAATCAGGGCAGGGCCAAGCTAACGCTTTGGGCGAGCTTTTTGCTCGAAAGGACATTAATTTCAAAAGGGTGCTGTCTGGACCGCTTCTCCGTACACGCCAGACGGCAAAGGCAATTCTTGCCCGCCAAAGCTCGCCGCCAGAGCTGGAATTGTACGATTTCCTGGCAGAGGTGGATTACGGTCCCGATGAGAACAAGCCTGAAGAGGAGGTCATAGCTCGTATTGGCGCAGCTGCGATTTCCGCGTGGGACGAACGAGCTGCTGTGCCTCTCGGCTGGAGCGTCGAGCCCAGTCAGCGGATCGCTGCATGGCGTTCCTTTTTCTTCTCCGAACAATTCTCTCAAGGCCCAATTTTGCTCGTTACAAGCAATGGCGCAGCGCGCTTTGCGCTCTTGGCTGATCCGGCGTTAGCCGAAGCGGCTTCGAAACTCGGATCTCTCAAGCTTCCCACCGGCGGATACGGAATCATCGAGCGGGGTACCCATGGCGGACTGACGCTGACAGCTTGGGGCGACAGGCCTTGAGCGGCGAAGATCAAGTGCTCCCGAAAGCCTTGTTGCGTCCTCCTCCCTTACCAGGCCTCGCAGTGAGGTCTGATGGTAGCAAGCCACCGGCGGTGACCGGCGAACTTCCCGATGCGGCTGCCCGTAAACGGCTTTTCACTGCCTTGCGTGATGCACGGGTCGGCGGAGCATTCTGGGGTGCGCCTGCTCATCCGACCGCCACCCCGGAAGCCCAGTCAGCGGGAATCGTAATCCGTACGAATAGCCCTGAGGAAGGCGCAGCGCTTCGCGCCGACTATTCCAGGAAGTCCAGTCTCGTATTTGTCCGGCAGGATGATGATGGCGACGTCGACCCGTGGTCGATCCTTCCAGGGTCAGGGAAACTAGTGGCACATGGCGACGATGAATGGGTCGCGCTCGCTACCGTAATCGGTAAGCCGGTACAGGTACTGTCACCTGGCGGATTCGGGGCACCGGAAGATGGCTTGGAGCAACTTGCTAATCGTGCTTTGTCAGCGCTTTGCAAGCCTATGCGCGACCCCTTTAGCGAAGGCTGGCTGTCGCCTGAGGCGGCGATCGCCCTGCTTGCCGACTGGAGAAGGGTGATAGACCATAACCGCGGCGCGAAAGGGGAGCGTTTGGTCGCCGCCTGTGGGATCAGCTGGTGGAAGCGGCGAGAGATCAATAACTTCCTATGGTCGCCAGGTGCGAAACTGCGCATCTTTAGAAGCGCCTCGCGCGCGCTCTCTGCAGCGCGCGCCGAGGATGGCGCGCTTGCCGTTTGGCCCTCCCGCATTTCGCCCGATCTGATCTCAAAGGCCAAAAAACGGGGCGTTAAACTGGTGCGCGTAGAAGACGGGTTCGTTCGTTCCGTTGGTTTGGGGACCAATCTTGTTCCGCCTCTGTCGGTAATCGTCGATCGCAGAGGAATCCATTTCGATCCTTCGGAGCCCAGTGACCTCGAACATATCCTTGCGAATGAGACTTTCACCTCATCTTTGATCGAGCGCGCAGCAAGGCTGCGCGAGACGATCGTCGCGAACGGTATCAGCAAATACTCTCGGGCATTGGACCGCCGCCAACCAAGTTTGACCAGGCACGCTCGAGAGCGCCGCGTTGTGCTGGTTCCTGGCCAGGTCGAGGATGACATGTCGGTCCTGGCGGGAGGAGGCGGCATCACCTCGAACCTCGAACTCTTGCGACGGGTCCGCGTGCTAGAAATTGACTCCGAAATCTGGTGGAGGCCGCACCCAGACGTCGACGCAGGTCACCGGAAAGGCTTCGTTCCAGATAGTGACGCGCTCCGCCATGCCGACCGCATCGTGCGCGACGAGAGCATGGCCGAACTGCTGGAAGCCGTCGATGGGGTTCACGTACTCACTTCACTCGCGGGCTTTGAAGCTCTCTTGCGTGGCCGGGATGTGACCTGTCACGGCACTCCATTCTACGCGGGCTGGGGCCTGACGCGCGATCTTGGCACTGTGCCCAATCGGCGGGGGCGACCTTTATCGCTCGACGAGTTGGTGGCGGGCGTACTCGTACTTTATCCGCGCTATCTGGACCCTGTCACCGGATTGCCCTGCCCGCCCGAAATACTGGTACAACGAATGGCACGCGGCGAGACGCCCAACCGACTGGCATGGATAGAGCCGATCCGGCGCGCCCAAGGTCGATTCATGTCCCAGCTGGCTCCGAGTAGAAGAAAGCGTAACGACATAAGATGACGCGGGTTGTGCTTGATATATCGAGGCTCATTTCCCGGGTTCGTCATGCCCGCCCATCGGGCGTGGATCGAGTGGAAATGGCCTACGCGCGGGGACTCGCAAATCGCTATGGGTGCGACCTTGCCTTCTGCGCTGTGCACCCCACGGGTTGGTACGGGCGTCTGCGCCGCGAAGTTGCCGAAGCCTATCTCGATGAGCTCGAGCGCCGCTGGGCAGATCCCGAAGGGGCATCCGGACAGCGCTCGTTAGCTTCGGTCTTGCCATGGATGCGCCGCCTTTTGCCGACTCGCAAGGGCATGAGAACAAGCGACGTGCTGGTGCAAGTCTCGCCGCATCATCTCGATAGATCTGAGTTGATGCGCCATATCCTGAATGCCGAGCAGGTCCGGTTTGTCTGCATGGTGCACGACTTGATCCCCATCGAATACCCTGAATATGCGCGTCCAGGCGGCGCATCCCAGCATGAAGCGCGCATGGCTAACGTTATCGAATTGGCCGACGCGGTCATCACCAACTCCCGGTCGACAGCTACATCGCTGAAGCGCTGGTCCGACGCTAGCAATCGATCCTGCCCATCCGTCCACGTGGCTTTATTGGGAACTGCCCCAGTCTCTCGAGCTTCAGAGCATGGACGTACAGATGACAAGCCCTACTTCGTCTGCCTTGGCACAATTGAGCCACGCAAAAATCATCTGCTGCTCCTGCATCTCTGGCGCGACATGGCGCAATCCTTGCCAGCCGACTCAATCCCGCGATTGATGATAATCGGGCGTCGCGGTTGGGAGAATGAGCAGATCCTCGATCTCTTAGATCGATCATTGGTCCTGCGCCCATTTATGCAGGAAGTGAGCAGCTGCGCAGATAGTGAGCTAGCAGCGCTCATCCGGGGATCGAAAGGTTTGCTCATGCCCTCGTTTGCAGAGGGATATGGCATGCCAGTCGCCGAGGCGCTCTCGGCGGGTATTCCAGTAATAGCCAGCGACATTGCTGCTCATCGGGAGGTAGGCCAATCAGCTCCCGACTATCTTGATCCGTTAGATGGGCTTGCCTGGAAAAAGAGCATCCTTGACTACGCTAACGATGGCCCACTTCGCCGGGCTCAATTGGATCGCCTTTGCCAATGGGTCGCACCTGATTGGGAAAGCCACATGGATATCGCATCCAAAGTCATCGACGACATCTGGCGCCAGTAGCCAGAAGAGCAGGTACACTTGTACGTGTTCCTAACAGGGCAGCCTGACTTTCCCGCCTCGATTATTCCGCAGGATGAACTTCTTCATACTGAGCAGATTTCCGGGTTTCTCGCCGTGCTCCCGCAGCAAGACGGGTGTCGAAGATCCAGTCCCAGAAGATTGCTGTAACGGCATAGTTGCCGCCGCCAGAAATGAAATGATGGCGCATGTGATGACGCTTTATAACCCTGCCAATACGCCCACGCATTGGATAATGATGACAGGCATAATGCGTCAAATCGTAAAGGACGTATCCACTCATGAAACCAAGCATCATCCATGCGCTGCTGACGCCGACAGCTGCATAGAGCAAAACCCAGATCAGTAATCCCACGGCCACGCTGACAACTGGAGGCATGAGATTGCGGAGCTTGTCGTTCGGCTCTTCGTGGTGGTTGCCGTGGATCACGAAGATGAGCCTTCGCGCCGCCTGTGCTCTCGGAGCGCAGTGAAAAAGCCAACGATGGGCGGAATATTCAAAAAGGCTCCATCCGAGCCAACCGGCAAAAACCAAGCCAATAGCTGCAAAGATTGGGGCCGTATCCCAAGCCGCAATTGCAATGGCTGGAAGCAACAGGGCCCAGATCGCGATGAACCATCTCACCGGTATGACCGTAAGCTTCTCTAGCCACCTGTTCTCGAATAGAACGAGACGGCGATCTTCTGAAATTGGACCCTTCATCGCGACGGACCCGATAGAAAAGACAATTGCTTGTCAAGCGGCAACGCGTGCAACTGAGCGGGAAACAGGATCAGATTGGACATAGAGTCGCACATGGTCAGGTCTCTAATCAACTTATCATGAATCAATCGATAATTCTTACCGGAGCCTCCGGTGCGCTGGGACGCGGGCTTGCCATGCATCACGCTTCGCCGGGAGTATCTTTATGCCTGTGGGGCCGCAATCCTGAGAGGCTCTCAGACACCTGCGAAGCAGTACGAGCCGTGGGCGCTGAAGCGCAACCGATCATTCATGATCTGAGCAAGGCTGAGGCGGCAATCCTCAAGTTGCTCGACCAGGATCGGGTACGGCCATTTGATATCGCTTACCTGGTAGCTGGCCTCGGAGACACTCGCCCGCCAGGCGAAAAGGCTGAGGACCCCATGCAGGTGCTGCGGCTTGCCGAGGTGAACTTCGCTGCGCCTGCAGCGATGGCCGCGGCTCTTGCGGGCAGGATGGCGGAAAGAGGGCGCGGCAGGATAGTTCTCATCGGCTCTGCAGCCGGGCATCACTCGTTACCTTTTGCCGCTGCATATTCAGGATCCAAGGCAGGGCTGGCTCGCTTCGCTGATGCGCTCCGCCTCTCAGTCGAACCTTATGGCGTCAGTGTAACACTTGCGGCGCCAGGCTTTATCAAAACGCCCGCTGGCAGCTCGATCAATAGCAATCGCCCGATGGAAATAACTGTCGAAGAAGCCGTGAGGCGTATTGTTCGCGCGGCCGAACAGCGGAGGGCTCACTACATAACGCCTTGGCCTTTCGCTGCTCTCAAAAGCTTCGATGCACTGTTGCCGAATTGGCTGAGGGATCGTATTTTGAGGGGGCTTCAGAAATGAAGTTTAATCACGTACAATAGTCGAGCCTTGGGTTAGTTCGACTATCGCATGGTGTAATTGTGCTGGCGTCAGGTCCAGGCGCGCGTTTGGTTGACCTGTTATCCGGCCTTGCGCGTCAAATTGAATCATGACGAAAGGCGTGTGGCGGGGACCTCCGGGTTCGCTTGCCCCGGGGATGCTCGGGCGGTGGTCTCCGAAGAAGGCGAGCAATGCCGGCTGACCCAAGCTTGCCACACCTTCGCGTAAGCGACCAAGCATTGAGTCTCCAGCTTTTACCAGTCGATTGTAGTTCGCGATCATCTGCTGAGGGTCCGCGCCGCCGTGGCGAGCCCAAGGGCCGTGGTTCTCCATCGTTACCGCATAGATGAACGTTGGAGCCTCGGCTGCGCGCGCAATTTCAATGATCTTCTCGGCCACGGCTGCATCCTTCACATAGCGGCCAGGCCCGGAAGGAGGCGCTTCAAAATGGTTTTCCCCCACCAGATCCGTGAACCCTGCCTTGGGCAGAAGCGTGTGGCGGTTGTAAAAGCGCATGTCGTGCGGATGTACGAATACGCTGCGCCATCCGTTCATTCTCAATTTGTTCGGTATCGCGTGGTCGACGTCGGCAATCGCCGTGAGGTAGGGGTCATACATGCGAAAACCCAATTCTTCTTCACCGCGACCAAACAATACGCCGTATTCAGTCCGCATGGTGTAAGCGCCAAAGCCGCTTGCGAGCAGGTTACCCCAAATCAATCCATCCCGCCTCGATCGCCCTAGATGCACAAGCGTATCGGCATTGCCGCCAAAAAGTTCGACTGGGTCTGCAAAAGACTCGCACTGGACCACAATGATGATCCGTGCCTGCTCTGCCGTAGCAAGTGGAATGCCCTCAGGTAACGCTCCGGCACCTAAGCGTTTTTCAGATACGGCCTTCTCAACGCGCCACCGCAGCCAGTACAGCAGGATAATGGGTAAGAGCCCGAACTCACAGGTATCTTTCTCGACGGCAGGTCGAGTGGCAAGATTGGAAAAAGGCCTCAGCCGCAAGCTCAATAACAATATGGCGAAAGCGCTCAGGGCTAACGTCAAGCCGGCAACACCCATGATCAAGCTTGGTACGAAAAACCAGTATAGGACTGCCGCCAAAGCAGCCAGAGCAATCAGCCCGAGCCCTTTTTGCCAAATGGTCAATACCGAGAAATAGAATTGCGGATGGCGGAAAATGGCGCCGATAAGGGCCAAATCCGAGAAAAGTAGTGGCTCTCCCAGCATGCGGTACTTCGCGTTCGAAGCTGAGACCAATAACACGTGGAGAGCCAGCGAGAGGATCAGGGCGAGATAGGGATTGCCGCTGGCCGCCAGCAAAATGCCGAAAATCGAGGCCGAAATTAAGCTGAGAAGCCAGATCGCGGGAGCTCGGCGCAGAGCCAACCCCGATTTCGATGGCGTTGGACGAGCGTATCGGTCGGCGCACACGGCGCCAGCCAAACTGAGCGTTAGCGTCAGGAGGATCTCGATCATTCTCAGTTCAGGGTGTTAATGGTGATCATCTCGCATTAATCGCCTCCATCGCATGGGTCGAACTTTGACGGAAGGGCGGGCAAAACGGCCAGTCGAGATTTGACTTTATTGAGCGATGGGTAGAGTCACAATTCAGCTCAAAAGCCAGGGAAAAATCGTGGTATCGCGAAGCAAACAGGATTTCGATGCCAATATACAGGCTGCGAAGACTAATGAGGGTGAAGTTCACTTTATGGCGTGCCGGAGTTTTGACGCATCGGGCGCCACTCGTCCATCGCGAAGAGTTCTCTTGCTTCAAGGATTGATGGGCCCATTGTTTCGCCGGCTCGGTGAAGAATTGGCCCAGTCGGGCCACGAAGTGTTCAAATTCAACTTCAACGGCGGAGATCGCTTTTATTGGCGCTTGCCTGGCGGCATGGACTACCGTGGATCACTCGAAGAATGGCCTGACACCTTGCGGGCCGTGATTCGTGAGAAAAAGATCTCTGACGTCGTCCTTTTTGGCGACTGCAGGCCGCATCATCTGGCGGCCACGAAAGTATGTGAAGACCTTCAGGTTCCAGTGCATGTCTTCGAAGAGGGTTATATTCGACCCGATTGGGTCACACTTGAGCTGGGAGGAGTAAATGGGCACTCGCGTCTGCCACGGGACCCAGATTGGTATCGCCGCGTAGCCAGCACCTTGCCGCCAGTGCCTGAACACAAACAAGTGAAATCCTCTTTCCGGCGAAGAGCACTTGAAGGTCTCGCATATAACTGCGCCGACATTCTCACGCGCTGGAATTATCCTCACTGGGCCAATCATCGCCCATGGCATCCCCTGATCGAGGGGTTCGGATGGGCGCATAAGTTGGCGCGCGGTAAGCGTCGACGCAAGAATTCTGAACAGTTGGTAGAGCGTTTGCTTGCTGGTGAGGCGCCGTACTATCTGTTTCCTTTGCAACTCGCATCAGACTCGCAGATCCGTCTTCACTCGCCATTCGCGAGCATGACTGACGCGCTGATGCTGGTGCTAAAATCCTTTGCCGCACACGCTCCTGCTGACACGCGACTGGTTGTCAAAGAACATCCCCTCGATAATGGAGTGTGCGATTGGAACGAGGAAACCCGCACCATTGCAACCATGCTGGGTGTCGAAGACCGAGTTGATTACATGGCGTGGGGCGACATCGTCCCGGTCGCGCGGGCTGCGCGAGGAATGATAACCATAAACAGCACCAGCGGGACGCTGGCGCTAGACATGGACGTTCCGGTGGTCGCGCTCGGCCAATGCGTTTTTGATATCCCCGGCATAACTTTTCAGGGCGAGCTTGATTCCTTCTGGACACAAGCTTCTCCGCCGGATCGTGAGCTATTCAACGCATTCCGCCGCGTTTTGATAGAGCGCTGCCTAATCCCTGGAGGTTTTTTCTCCGAAGAAGCGCTCGACAAGGTGGTGCAGCATGCAGTTGCGCGTCTTGAAGGGAGGCAAATGCTTCCCGACTAGCGGTTCGACAACCCTCCGCTTGGCACAATGTGATTTCGCAAACTACATTGGCGCAATTCGAAAAGTGCGCGATTTTGTTCTTAGCTTAGCGCGATATCGGGTGCATCTTCCTGCTTCATGCCGACGACGTGATAGCCGCCGTCGACATGGTGCACCTCGCCGGTCACGCCCGATGCAAGGTCGGACAGGAAATAGAGCCCGGCGCCGCCGACATCCTCGATCGTGACGTTGCGGCGGAGCGGCGCGTTCAGCTCGTTCCACTTCAGGATATACCGGAAATCGCCGATCCCGCTCGCCGCCAGCGTCTTGATCGGCCCGGCGCTGATCGCGTTGACGCGAATGCCGACGGGACCGAGATCGTTGGCGAGATACTGGACGCTCGTCTCGAGCGCCGCCTTGGCGACGCCCATGACATTGTAGTGCGGCACGACCTTCTCGGCCCCGTAATAGGTCAGCGTGAGGATGCTGCCGCCGCCGCTCCCGTCCTCGGCCTTGGGCGGCATCATCTCGGCGGCGCGCTTGGTCACGGCGACCAGCGAATAGGCCGAGATGTTCATCGTCATCAGGAAGTTGTCGAGGCTGGTGTCGACATATTTGCCGCGCAGCTCGCTCTTGTCGGAAAAGCCGATCGCGTGGACCACGAAATCGAGCGTGTCCCAGCGCTCCTTCAGCGTATCGAACGCCCGATCGAGCGATTCCATATCGGCGACGTCGCATTCGAAGGTGAAATCGCTGCCGAGCTTTTCGGCCAGGGGCCTGACGCGCTTGGCCAGCGCCTCGCCCTGATAGGAAAAGGCGAGCTCGGCCCCGTGTTCGGCGAGCTTGCTCGCAATCCCCCAGGCCAGCGACTTGTCGTTGGCGAGGCCCATGATCAGCCCGCGCTTGCCCCGCATCAGATCGCCCATGCTTGTTACTCCTCCGTCTGCGTATTGTCGGCGCTGTCGTTGGCCAATTCGTCCCCGGCCGTTTCCGGCTCGGCCAGCGCCGCGTTCAGTTCCGCCCCGATAACCAGCCCGAGCCCGACGAGCCAGAAAAAGAACAGCGCGATGATAATACCGGCGAGGCTGCCATAGGTGAGATTGTAGGCGAAGAAGCTCGACAGGATCGGTGGCAGAGCGGTCGTCACTCCGAGCCACCACGCCGCCGTGAACAGCGCGCCCGGCCATTTGGGATAGGCTTTCGAGCGATATTCATGCGGGGTCAGGCTGTAGAACAGCATGTAGAGCGACAGCGCCAGCCCCAGCGCCGGCACGATCCGCGACAGCCGCAGCGTTCCGATCAATTGCGAGAGTTGCGGCAGGCTCGCGTCGATCACCGCCTGCGCGGTGCCGATCACGACCTGCGCGAAGAGCGAGATCAGGAGCAGCACCACCGCGGCGAGGATGATCCCGGCGGAAAGCAGGCGGTACTTCCAGAAGGCATGGATTGCTTTCGTGCCATAGGCGCGGCGCAGGATGTCGCGGATCGTCTCGACCAGGCTGGAGACGGTCCACAGCGCGACCGCCGCGCCCAGCCACAGCAGCCATCCCGATCGCGCCTCGACGATATTGGCGGCGACCGGCT
>JGI12048J13642_10678978_pt1 | contig 12791 bp, 11 predicted proteins | sample ElkSlonscriptome_16_FD_13642 | JGI IMG/M metagenome (IMG submission 13642) | reverse complement strand
CGACAAAACGACGAAACGACGAAACGACGAAACGACGAAACGACGAACCACCCGCTATCCTGTCCCGCTCCACCGAACGCGGAAATAACGCTTGCCCCAGTCTCCCAAACCCGTCGGCATCCCGCCGGCCGGCCGATTCGCGCTGCTCGCGGCGCTGTTCTCCAGCATCGGTCAGACCTTCTTCATCGGGCTGTTCGGCGCTGATTTTCGCGCCGAGTTCGGCCTTTCGGACGCCGCGTTCGGGGCACTGTACAGTGGCGCCACGCTGGTCAGCGGCATCTGCATGTTCTGGATGGGCGGGCTGGCCGATCACCTGAGTCTCAAGCGCGCGGTCGCGGCCGTAGTGACGCTGCTGGCGTTCGGTGCCTGGTTGGTTTCCAGTGCTTCCAGCGCCTGGATGCTGTTGCCCGGCCTTTTCCTCATTCGCCTGTGCGGGCAGGGCTTGATGGGGCATCTGGGGGTGGTGGCGGCCGGACGATACGCGCTTCGTCGACGCGGCCGGGCGCTGGCCATGGTCAGCTACGGATTCATCGTCGGCGAGGCCTGCTTTCCGCCGCTGGTCGCACTTGCGCTGGATCAGTACGACTGGCGCAGCGTCTGGCTGATTGCATCGCTCGGCATGATGTTCGTTGCGCTGCCCGTGCTGGCCTGGCTGGCCAGACCCCTGACCGGCAACCCGGCGGCCGAGCAGGAGGCAAACGCGTCCGAGCCCGGCGCCGAAGCGGTTCCGCCGCTGCGACGGCACAGGTTGCTCACCCACGCGGCGTTCGTGCGCGTGCTGCTGGTGACGCTTCTGCCGCCTGTGCTGATCACCGCGATGTTCCTGCATCAGGGATCCATCGCCGAGCGCCAGGGCTGGACGCTGCTCCAGGTCGGCCAGGCTTTCGTACTTTCAGCCGCCGCCCAGGCGGCAGCCGCGTTTCTGGCCGGGCGCCTGGTCGACCGGTTCAGCGCGCGCATGCTGCTCTATTTTCAACTGCTTCCCGCGGCGCTGGGTGTCCTTTCGCTGGGGCTGCTCGGGGCCCAGGCATCGTTATGGGCGATGTTCGTCGGTCTCGGCGTGACGGCCGGATTCAACAGCGTGCTCAGCGCCGCGATCTGGGTCGAGCTGTTCGGCACCCGTCAGCTCGGCATGATTCGGGGCGTGTATGCCGCGCTAATGGTCGTCAGCACAGCGCTTGGACCGGTCATTCTCGGCGGCTTGCTCGATCTCGGCGTCAGTCTGTTGGCGATCGGCGTGGCGGTGACGGCCTACGCACTGGTCGTGCCGGCGGTTGTCGTGCCCGGCATTGTTCCGCACCGCCGTCCGACAGCGCCTGCAGACTAGTGTACTCCGTCGTTAATCCTGTAACTTTCCGACTCGCCCTTCGGGAGTGCGTCTGAGTCGACATTGCGGCGTTGCGCCCCTTGTAAAGGGCGTGCCATTCAATGCAGGACGCGTCTTGCACTGTCGACTCAGTCACACTCTGAATGTTACGGGATTAACGACGGGGTACACTAGTGATCCTTCAACCTGAAGCCTGACTTAATCAGGTTTAAGTACCACTAATCCGGCATCGCGTCGGCTTCCCCGCATGTTGACGCTTCGGCAGGTGCGCCCGACAATACGGCGTCTGCCGGCACGGGTGAATTTTTCGGGCCCGGTTTCCATGAATTCTCGGACAAGGAGTTCCAGCCGCCCATGATCGTGACGACGCCAGAGGACTTTCGGACCCAGCTCAACGGTGATTGGCTGACGGCCGACAGTGCCGCGGTGCCGCGAGCGGTCTTTCTGGTCGAGCCGGCCGATTTCAGTCTTTCCCGCCAGGCAGCGCGAGATAACAGCTACATGGACCTTACTGTCAGCGTCAATCCTGGCCTGGCCATTGCGCAGCACCGCGATCTTACCGACCGCATCGCCGCATGCGGTGTGCCGGTAATCCGTTTCCCCGGTCGCCGCGAAAATCCGGACGATCTTTTCCCCAACAACGTATTCGGCACCATTCCCGGCCGTTTCATCGTCGGCGCCATGCTTCATCCGGAGCGTCAACAGGAGGCTCGGCGCCCCGATATCCGTGCGTTCTTCACCGAGTTGATGAACTACCGGGAAGTCGATCTCTCAGGCCGGAATCTGGTTGCCGAACTGACCGGGGCGATGGTGCTGGATCGCGCCCGCCGCCTGGGATTTTGCGGTATCACGCGCCGGGTGGACGCGCGCGGTTGCGCTGCAATGCACGAAGCCTTCGAACTGGCGCTGACGTTTCGCTTCGATCTGAAACCAGAGGAGTATCACGCCAACGTGGTCATGTCCGTGCTGGCGTCCAGGGCGTTGGTGATCTGCCCGGATGCATTCGTCGACCCGGACGTGCCGCGCGCCATTGCCGAGGCGTTTCCCGGTCACGTTCTGGAAATCACCCGGGCCGAGAAGGAAGCCTTTGCCGGGAACTGTCTGGCGGTCAACTTCACCGACCTTTTCATCAGCGCCGCGGCCTGGCGTGCGCTTGCACCGGAAAAGCGACGCACCCTCGAGGCGTGGGGTTTCGAGGTCCATCGCGTTGAACTCGATGAAATTGAAAAGGCCGGCGGGTCGTTGCGATGCTGCATCGGGGAAATTTTTTGAACGTGCAAGGCCTGTCGGGAAGGATTGCTGCCGGCCATGAGACCACGACCGGCGGGGAATTCAGCGCCCGACGACCCGAACGGGTACGACTCACTCGGCATGGTTAATGTCCCGATAGTGACAGGATTCCAGTTCGGCCAGCGTTAAACAGTGTGAATACCGAGAAAAACCTAAAATCCGGGCGGCGACGCGATCGCAGCCCGGGAATCGAACCCGAAGGTGGAATTTTTGTTAAGCCTCTTGTATGATATTGAGAGTCGAAATCATGAAAACGTGGGCGAAGTCAAAAAGCGCGCAGGCAGTCAAGGCCGGGAGAGCGCAGCCACTCGGGATTTCAGCAGTTAATCAAAACACTTACGAGATCAGGAGTTCGTTCTCATGAAATTCTTTAAAAACAGTCAGTTCAGCCGCCTCGGAACCGTGGCAGCAGTGCTTTTCACCGGCGCGTTTTTCAGCCAGGTCGCGACCGCATGCGTGACCGACAACTGGCTTGGCGGGACGTCCGGAACGCTGAACCCGGCGCAACCGGACGACATGTCGGATCCTGCCGCGCGCTACTCCGGCCTTTGTGGGCTCGAAGTGCCGGGCGGACAGGTCGCTTATGTCGATGACAACAGCCCCGGCGGCATCGACCGCATTCGGGCTCGGTTCTATGTTCTTGTCGACAGTACCGCGAACGTGTTTGTCTATCGTGGATTGAACGGCGGCGGAAGCACCGTATTTGATGTGCTTGTAAATCCGAATACCAACAACGTTCGGCTCAGTTCTTCAGGTGTCAACCTGACGTGCGCCGGGTGCGCAAATATCGGCAGCTGGAATTCCATCGAAATCGATTGGGACGCGGGCTCCGGCAACATGGAGCTGCTGGTCAATGGCGCAGGACCGGCTCCGGTCGCTTTTTCCAGCGCTGAAACCGTATCCAACGTCCGCCTGGGTAATCTCAACGGTGCCGCAGGCGACCTGAGCTTCGATTCCTATGAGTCTCGACGCACGACGGAAATCGGACGTTTGCTGGTTGCTGACGCGAACGAAAGCGGTGATGTGACTGGCGGTGACCTTGCGGTGATTGCCGGCGAAATTCTCGGCAATGCTCTGGCAACCGGACAGCCGGATTGCAATGAAAGTGGCGACGTGACAGGCGCTGATCTGTCATGCACATCTGCAATTATTCTCGGCCTTTGAACTTGGGAGCTATCATGAAAATTTTTGAATATCGTATCAATCTTGTTAACTTGGTTTTCGCCGGCTCTCTGTTGTTTGCACCTGCCTTGCAGGCCCAGCAACCTTCGGATGCTTCCTTTCTGCTGACTAGCCATGGCGACGCGATAGTGCTGGATGTATTGGTCGACAATCCCAAAGTCACTGTATTCGACCTCATGATTCCGGTTGGAGCATTGAGCAATGCTCAGGCCGCGCTGGACAAGTGCACGTCAGGCGTGCTGGGCACGCACGTCGGTGGCTGTAACATTGCGGACGGCGAGTTTCGCATGGTTGTTTTCAGCCCCCAGAATGCGACGCTCCAATCCGGCAACGTCGGAAAATTCCAACTCCCCGGCGTTCAGCTTGATGCGTCCGACATACGCATCCGTGCCTATGACGAAATGGGCGATGAGCTTGCTGTTGAAGTGCTGACTGACGCTGTCGGGAGCAAGTGGAGTGGGAAAGAGAAGGGCAAGGAGAGAATTTCACCGGTTCGCCGCGGATCGGGTTCCGATCGTGAAATCCAGTAGTGGTACAAGCAACCTTTTCGAGATCAAGCTGATTAAAAATAACCTGCGCAGGAGTGAATGATGAATAAGAGTACAAAATTGCGGGAGTCGTTCAAGGCGATTCTCCTGACGGCGGCGTTCGGCCTATCGAGCGCTGCCCTTGCACAACCGTCGATTACTGTCAGCAGTGCGTCGGGCATGAGCGGTGATACCGGACTTTCGGTCACCGTGGAGTTTACCGACACAGCCCCCGCTTCGACCGAGGTCATCGATGTACGGCTGGATCTGAATCCCGCTGTCGTTGCAAACATCGACTTGACCGGCTGCCAAGGAAATATGTTAAACGGGGTCACAGTGCAGTGCTCGAATCCTAATCCGGGGCAGGTCAACATTCTGGTATTCCCATTTCCGCCGATGGCGATCGACAGTGGCACGATCGGAACGATTGGATTCGATATCGACAACGCAGCGCCGATCGGGGTTTCTCCGATCCAGTTTATTTTCGAGGAATATACCGGGCCGGGGGCTACCGACATCACACCTAACCCGACGGACTCGACTCTGGGCACGATCACCGTTCAGGCACCTGCTGGCGGTTTCTATGGCTCCACGCCTGCACCGGGTCAGGAACTGGATCTCGGTGAAGCGGTGGTCAACTCGCTTGCCAGTCCAATCGACACATTGACCGTAGACAACGCAAGCACCGATGCTTTTGATGTTACCGGCTTCAGCAGCGCGGCTACAGAGCTGACGCTTCCTTCGGCTGATCCGTATACAATTCCCGCCAGCGGTTCGGTCGCCTTCGACGGCGTCATCGAGGACGCGGTCGTCTGCACGCCGTCAGCCGTTGGTGCAAACACCGGTTCATTCGCGGTAGCCCATGATGGGGCCGGCGGCGCGACAAGTCCCGTGAGCTATGATTTCACCTGCAAAGGTCTCGCGCCGAATGTCGAAGTCGATCCTATCGTGATCAATCTTAACGGCCAAATTAGCGGGCCGGCCCAGACTGCCACGTTTGATGTTTCGAACCTGGACAACGTCGCAGAAACGACAAGCGACGCGCAGAATGTCCAACTTACTCCGGCCGGAGACCCGCAAATCTCGATCAGCGACGGCCTGACCGACAATATTCTCGTGGTTGACGAGACTGATACTGTTGAGGTGTCCTGCAGCACGATGAGTGACGGAATGTTTTCGAGCACGATTACAGTGTCGTGGGATGACCCTGAGACGATGGGAACTGCGACTCAAGACGTGACGGTAAATTGCGATATTGCAAACGTAGCGCCGGGTTATAGCTCGAATCCGGGGCCAATGTCGCTGCTGGCTTTTGGTACGGTGGAAAACGGAGACACGTCCGCAGCTCAGACGATTGATATCGGAAACGAGAATTCGATTGGAATGGGTGCCGGTGCAGAACTGGACATTACGGGCGCAACACTCTCCGACCCGGTCAATTATGCGTTCAGCCCGGATCCGTTGACGGCTACCCTCCCGGCTGGCGCTGCCAACGGAACGGCGTCGGTTGACGTGACCTGTAATCCGCAGTCGATTGGCAGCTTCCCGGGAACGTTGACCGTCAATACCAACGATGGTGATCAGGACTACGACCTGTCCTGCGAGGGCACAAGCAACGCCGAGCTTTCAGTCACGCCAGCTACGGCGGTCGACGGAACGCTTCTGCTGGGTACGGTCCCGCCGAATACGCTGGTTTCCGGATCGTTGACCCTGTCGAACCTGGGAACGGATCCGCTTGAAATCGATTGCACCCTGACCAACAACAATGGCGGCGTGATCGTAGGCAATCCGTGGCCGGCGTTCCCGATCTCGATTCCGCCCGATCTGACCTTGACCTTCGACGGTGTTCCGCCGAACGTTGGAAGCTTCGAGGAAACGCTCGAGTGCACAGTGACCGATCCTTCGGTAACCGGCGCGCCTGACACGTTCTCGACCACCATTTCCGTCGCAGGACGGCCGCTGGCGATCCCGACCATGAGCCCCTGGGCTCTGGCCGTGATGAGCCTGATGCTGCTGCTGGTTGCCGGTTTTGCCGGTCGCCGGATGATGGCTTGAGACAACGCCTGATATTCGGTCGATGACCGAATGATGAAAAGGCCGCCCCCGGGGCGGCCTTTTTTTTGGCGTCCCGACGCGAATCAGTCTCGGCGGCAACGGACGCTGGCGTACAGTCAGCCACTTTTCGGCAAACACCACAATCGGGAACGGCCGCCGGAGAATTCGGGGCACGTCTCACGACAGCCGATTGTTTTCCATGGCCGCCGGATGATTCAGCACCGATTAAGCCAGCGGCTGTAGAATCAGCATCGTGAACAGACAAACCTCCAGCCCGGGACGGTTCGCCCGCATCCTTCGGTCTACGCTGCTCGGCCTCGCGCTGGCAGTCTCGCTGCCGTCACCCGAGGCGCTGGCCGACAGTCTGCGCGAAGTGGCCGAGCGCGTTGCGAGACAGCACGACGCCAAGGTGGTGTCGGCCCGTGAAGTCGAGCGCAACGGTCAGAAGTTCTACGTAATCAGAATCCTGACCCGCGACGGCGTGGTCAGGACCATTCGCGTGCCGGCGCGGAACTGAACCATGCGGATCCTGCTGCTGGAAGACGAGACCACGTTGCGCGAAAATCTCACCGATCGCCTGCGCGCGGAAGGCTTTGTGGTGGACGCGGTCGGCGACGGCGTCGAGGGCGCCTACTTTGCATCGGAATATCCGCTCGACCTGGCCATCATAGATCTCGGCCTGCCGGGCCGGTCCGGCCTGGAGGTGGTGCGCGATCTGCGCCGGGCGGAAAAGCGCTATCCGGTACTCATTCTGACCGCCCGCGATCATTGGCAGGACAAGGTCGAGGCGCTGGATTCCGGCGCCGATGATTACCTGACCAAACCTTTCCGCACCGAGGAACTTATCGCGAGGGTGCACGCGCTGCTGAGGCGCGCCGGGGGACACGCCACTTCGGAGCTTGTATTCGGACCGCTCACGATCAACCTGTCATCGCGCCGGGTCAGCCTCGCCGATCAGCCGCTCGACCTGACCCGGTTCGAATACAAGCTGCTCGAGTACTTCGTGCTGCACCCCGACCAGGTGCTGTCGAAGATGCAGCTCAACGAGCATCTTTATGAAGACGATGCCGACCCGGAGAGCAACGTCATTGAAGTCATACTCGGTCGACTTAGAAAAAAGCTCGACCCCGGGGGGCGATGGAAGCCGATTCAGACGCTCCGCGGCCAGGGTTACAGATTCAGTCCCGGCAGTTGAGTCCGATCCGCCGCGCCGGGCGTCGAGATCGCTGTCACAGGGGCGCGGTATGGATTCGGTACGCTCGAAATAATTTGGCCAACGCCGTGCCGACCGGCCTGGATTACCTCTCGCTCGCCGAATGATGCCTGATCGAAAGCCGTCATCGCTGTTGCTTCGACTGTCGCTCTCGGCGCTTTTTGTCGTATTCCTGGCAATGCTGCTGATTGGACTGTCGGTCGACCGTGCGTATCGCACGGCGGAACAGACCGCACTTCGCGAGCGCCTGGAGTCGGCTGTATTTGCCGTTCTGGCCGGGCTCGAGGTCGAGGCCGACGGCCGACTCTCCTGGGAAGGTGCTCCGGCCGACCCGCGTCTCACTCAGCCCCAGTCGGGTCTCTATGGCGGCGTCTACTCGGATCGCGAGGCCTGGTACTCGCCTTCGAGCATTGGAATGCGGGTTCCTGTGGCCCGGAAGCCCGTGCCGCGCGGTGAACAGCTATTCGAAATGCCGGGAGGCGAATTGCCGTGGTACGTCTATCGTCTGGGACTGGGTTGGGAGACCTCGGCCGGGGATATTGTCGATCTTTCGGTGTGGGCCGCAGAGCCGCCGGACAGGATCGAACAGGCGCTGGCATCGTTTCGCGGCGACCTTTGGCGCTGGCTGGGTCTTGCGTCCCTGGTTCTCCTGGCGGCACAGCTCGTTCTGCTTTACCAGCCGCTGCAGATTCTGCGCCGCGTGGCCGGCGAGGTACGCGATATCGAGGGCGGGCGACGCGAGCAGATCTCCGGGCGCTATCCGCGGGAACTGACGCCGTTGACTGAAAACCTGAACGCTTTGCTTACGACCGAACGGGCCAATGTCGAGCAGTATCAGCGCGCGCTGGGCGATCTGGCCCATTCTCTCAAGACCCCACTGGCCGTCGTCAATTCACAGCTCGATGCCGGCAAGCCCCCCGGCATTGCCGAGTTGAGGGAGACCGTTGGTCAGATGCAAGCGCGTATTCGCATCGAGCTTGACCGTGCCGCACGCTCGGGCCGCAAGACGATGCTGCCGCCGCTGGTGTTGGCACCGGTGGTCGAACGGGTGATCCGGACCCTGCGCAAGCTTTACCCCGAGGTTGTTTTCGAGTCGCATGTACCCGAGCTGCTGGCGGCCAATGTGACCGAACGCGATCTGATGGAATTGTGCGGAAATTTGCTTGAAAACGCAGCCAAGTACGGCCGGAACACTGTTTCGATAACCGCCGAAACGCATTCTTCCAGCGCAAGACGCAGCGGTCTGCGTCTGTGCGTCGATGACGATGGCCCCGGTGTAACGCCCGGCAGGTTCGTGGAAATGCTGCAACGAGGCGTCCGTGGGGATGAGCGTGCCGAGGGTCAGGGGCTTGGCCTGTCCATCGTGCAGCGCATCGCCGAGAGCTACCACGGAGACATCCATTCAGAAATCTCGCCGATGGGCGGCCTGCGGGTGGTCGTGACACTCAAACCGAGCTAACGCCGCCGCAATGTCGGCTCCCCGCCTGACATACCATGGGCCCTCCGTACCGAGGACCGTCTGCATGACCGAGCAAGCCAACACCCGCGCGATCGACAGGTTGCTGGAGGTCATGGACCGGTTGCGCGATCCCGACGGCGGCTGTCCGTGGGATCTCGAGCAGACTTTTCGAACAATCGCCCCGTACACCATCGAGGAGGCCCACGAGGTCGCCGATGCAATCGAACGCGGCGACCTTGAACACCTCAAGGACGAGCTCGGCGACCTGCTTTTTCAGGTCGTGTTTCACGCCCGCCTCGGTCGGGAAATCGGCGCATTCTCGTTCGACGAAGTTGCGTCTGCCGTGGCCGACAAGCTGATCCGCCGGCACCCGCACGTATTCGGGCCGGGCGCGGACAAGGGTGCGAATGCCGAACCGGAAACGGGTTCCAAGATGGATGCTGAAGCGCAAACGGCGAACTGGGAGCAGATCAAGGCCGCCGAGCGCGCGCAGGCCGGTCTTTCCGGTCACCTGGACGGCGTTTCGGCGTCGCTGCCGCCGCTCAGGCGAGCGGTCAAGCTGCAAAAACGGGCGGGCCGGGCCGGTTTCGACTGGCCGGATCTGCAGCCGGTGCTGGCCAAGGTCCGCGAAGAACTCGAGGAACTCGAGGTCGAGCTCGATTCGGCCAATCGCGACCGAATGGAAGACGAGCTGGGCGACGTGCTGTTCGCGGTGGCCAATCTTGCCCGCAAACTCGAAATCGACGCCGACGGCGCATTGCGCCGAACCAATCTTAAATTCGAAACGCGTTTCCAGGCGATGGAGCAGGCCGCTCGTGATGCAGGCATGCGCTTAGAAGCGCTCGATCTTGACGCCCAGGAGGCACTGTGGCAACAGGTGAAGTCCAATGAGCCCGGGTGATCTCCATCTCGTTTGTCGAATTCCGCGTGTCGGTGAAGATTCTTCCCGGGGCGACGGCTTTCGTGTCGCTTTGCTCAGGGCCGGGTGCACGCCTTGACGGGATTTCACAGCCCGGTACCGAGCCGTTTGGGTATAATATGCGGCTTCGCACAGCCGGGGCCGTTAGCTCAAGTGGTAGAGCACCGGGCTTTTAACCCGTTGGTTGAAGGTTCGAGTCCTTCACGGCCCACCATTTTCCCCTGAACGCCAATTCCAGAGCTGTTCGAAGCAACCAGTCGGGTGCGCACGGGCGCCTGGCTGAAGTTGTCCGTCGGCACCTGACCAGTCCATGGATCGGCCCCATACATCCTGCAAGCCGCTCGGCCTATGCTTCGTTCCTTCAAACCTGGGACGGGAATTCGCCGCTGGTGCTGGATTCGGGTTGCGGTACCGGCTCTTCGACCGCCCGAATCGCCGAACGCCATCCCGATTGCACTGTGCTGGGCATTGATCAATCGGCTGCGCGACTGAATCGCTTCGCGGAATCTGAACGACTCAACATGCGGAGAATCCGGGCGCGCGTCGAGGATATCTGGCGGCTGCTGGCGGCCGATGAGGTTCGCCCGGCCCGGCATTTCCTGCTCTATCCAAACCCGTGGCCCAAGGCCGCTCAGCTGCGGCGGCGTTGGCACGGACACCCGGCGTTTCCCGGTCTGCTCGCCCTGGGCGGGCAACTCCAGCTGCGAACGAACTGGTCAATCTACGCTGAGGAGTTCGCTCTTGCCGCCGGAATATGCGGCATCGAGACGCCGCCAGTGGTATCTTTCAGCGTTGATTCACCCTTGACGCCGTTCGAGCGCAAGTACGCCGCGAGCGGACACGACCTGTTTTGCCTGAACCTGAACCTGGAGAACACGACATGACTCGAATCCTTTCTGTCGCCGCGATCGCCGTGGCCATCGCTTCGGCCTGGTCCGGCCCACTGGCCGCCGACGATACGTTGCGCGCCGTCATCGACGACCCGGCCCGTTCCGACGAGGAGCGCGCCCGCGATGAGCATAGACATCCTTACGAAACGCTGACCTTCTTTGGTATCGAACCTGACATGACCATCGTGGAACTGGCGCCGAGCGGCGGCTGGTACACCGAAATCCTGGCACCCTACGTGGCCGAGAAGGGCCAGTACGTCGCGGGACATTTCGATCTGAGTGTCGAAGATGCACCGAGCTATTACGAGCCGGCCATGGCGCGCTGGAATGAGCGAGTCGCCGACGCCGAGCGCTTCGGCGACCCGAAGGTCATGCCGTTTCATCCGCCGGAGACCACGAATCTCGGCCCGGCCGGCTCGGCCGACATGGTGCTCTCGTTTCGCAGCGTCCACGGATGGAAGCGCGACAACGTGTTCGGCGATGTCCTTCAGGCCGCACACGCCGTGCTCAAGCCGGGCGGCGCCTTCGGCATCGTCGGACATCGTCTGCCCGAAGACGGCGACGACAGCGTGTTTACCGGCTACGTCAAATCCAGCTGGATTGTTGCCCAGGCCGAGGCCAACGGCTTCCAGCTGGTCGAATCCAGCGAAGTCAATGCCAACCCGGACGATACGGCCGACCACCCCAACGGCGTCTGGACAATCCCGCCATCGCTGAACGTGCCCGAGGATGAAGATCCGGCGCCCTACGAGGCCATCGGCGAAAGCGACCGATTCACGTTGAAGTTCGTCAAACGCTAGAAAAATCGCCGTCGTCGCGGAAACGTCGCGCGCAGCGCGGCGTTATCCGGGACCTCGAGAATCCGCCGCCAGGCGCGTTTCAGTCCGCATCGCGAGATCCCGGATCGACCCCTGGTCGTCCGGGATGACGTTGCAAGAACCCGGTCAGTAACCCCGTTCCCGATCCACGCACCCCAACGGCGGCTTTCCGGCCATTACCCGGTGATAGCTCTTAACGGCGAGTTCGGCCGCCTCTACAGTCAGTGTGATGCTGGCGCAGTGCGGCGTGATGAAAATTCCTGGATGCGTCCAGAACGGGTGCTCGACCGGCAACGGCTCTTGGCGAAAAACATCCAGGACGGCGCATCCCGGGCGGCCGGCATCCAGCGCTGCCAATAAATCTTCGTCGACGAGATGCTCGCCCCGACCGACGTTGATCAGCGTTGCGTCCGGCTTCATCCTGGAGAAAAGCCGCCGGTCGAGAATCTCCCGGGTCTGCCAAGTCAACGGCAGCAGGTTGATCAGGTAATCCGAAATTCCGGCAAGCTCGGCCAGACCTTCGTCCCCGGCGTGCATTCGGACGCCTTCGGGTCCGCGCCCCGATCGGCTGAAACCATGAACCGGGAATCCGAGTTCGGCGAACGCCGCCGCGCTGCGTCGACCCATCCGCCCGATGCCGAGCAGGCCAACGGTCGGCGGTGACTCAGGCGCCCACGGGTTCCATCGCTGCATCTTTTGGTCTGCGATGAAGTTAGGCAACCGTTTCCAGTGCGCGACCACCATCGCAACCAGGTAGGCCGCCATGTTGTCGGCCAGCCGCGGCCCGGCAAGCCGGCCGATCTGCACGTCCGACGGAATGGCTTGATTGCCGATAAGCGCATCGACGCCGGCGCCAAGCGAGGATACGGCTCGCAGGTTCGGTAACTGCCCGAAAACCTCGTCCGGCGGCTTCCAGGCCAATACGAACAGAATATCTTCGCGTGCACCCGGGTCCGGCCAGATGCGCAAGTCGATTTCGGGATCGGAGTCGCGCATATGCCGAGCTAGCGTGGTTGCATCGCGATCCGGCGTCGCAATCAGCAGCGCCATGTCATGGCGGCCGGCAGGCTCGGGCAATGGGGGCAATAGGGGCAATAGGGCAATAGCGATT
>JGI12048J13642_10134196_pt1 | contig 12792 bp, 11 predicted proteins | sample ElkSlonscriptome_16_FD_13642 | JGI IMG/M metagenome (IMG submission 13642) | reverse complement strand
CCGGCCCGGGCCGCGTTACAGAGCAGCTGGCCGGCTACGCTCAGCTGGGCCACTCTGCTGAGGCCCTTGTCGAGGCCGACGATACTGCCGGGGCCGACGGTATGCCGCCGCTCGGCTACGCGCTGGCGCACCTGCACGGCGTGTACATTCTGTCCCGCAATCGTGACGGCCTGATAATTGTCGACGCGCATGCAGCGCACGAGCGCATTACCTATGAACGGCTCAAGACAGAGTACGCGGCCGGGTCGCTGGGCCACCAGCCGCTGCTCATCCCGCTGCAGGTGGCGGTGTCGTCTTCTGAGGCTGATCTTTGCGAGACGCACGTCGATGAATTGCGCCGGCTCGGGCTGCACCTCGACCGCAGCGGCCCCGAGAGCGTCACGCTGCGCGAGCTGCCGGTGATCCTCAGTCAGGCCGATGGGGCCGGGCTGGTGCGCGACGTGCTCAGCGATCTTCGGGCTGCGGCAGGCGGCAGTACCCGGGTGGACGATGCCTGCATGGAGCTGCTGGCAACGATGGCCTGCCATGGCTCGGTGCGTGCCAACCGCAGCTTGACCTTGCCGGAGATGAACGCGCTGCTGCGTGCCATGGAGGTGACGGAGCGCAGCGATCAGTGTAATCACGGGCGGCCTACCTGGACGCAGCTCTCGATGGCGGACCTGGATCGATTGTTTTTACGCGGTCGCTGATGAGCATGCCGCGCGCAGTGTGCCTGCTGGGCCCGACGGCCGCCGGCAAGTCATCGGCGGCATTGGCGCTGGCGCACCATCTGGAACGCCGCGGCCAGCGCTGCGAGCTGATCAGCGTTGACTCGGCCCAGGTGTATCGTGGCATGGACATCGGCACCGCCAAACCGACACGCGACGAGCGAGCGGCGGTGCCGCATCACCTCATCGACATCTGCGAGCCAACCGAGGGCTACTCTGCAGGCCATTTTGTCCGCGACGCGGCGGAGCTGATCACCGAGCTGAACACGCGTGGCTGCCTGCCCCTGCTGACCGGGGGAACCATGCTTTATTTTCAAGCGCTGCAGCGGGGCCTTGCGCCGCTGCCCGAGGCCGATGCCAGCCTGCGCGACCAGCTCGATGAACGGGGGGCGCGGCTGGGCTGGCCGGCACTGCACGCCGAGCTTGCGCAGGTGGACCCCGTCAGCGCCGCGCGCCTGCGGCCTACCGATGCGCAGCGTATTCAGCGTGCGCTGGAGGTGTTTGCGCTGGCTAGTGTGCCTTTGTCAGAGCTGCAGCGGGAGACGGCGCCGGGCCTGGCCGCAGACTATTTGAATATCGGCCTGATACCCGGTGACCGTGGCGTGCTGCATGCACGCATAGCGCAGCGCTTCGCAAACATGCTGGCCGCCGGGCTGGTCGAGGAGGTCGCAGGGCTGCTGCAGCGTCCCGGCGTCAGGCGTTCGACCCCGGCTCTGCGCGCGGTTGGCTATCGTCAGATGCTGCCGCATGTGCTCGATAATCAACCGCTCGACATCGCCGCAGGCAATGCCCTGACCGCGACCCGCCGACTCGCCAAGCGGCAGTTGACCTGGCTGCGTTCTTGGCCTGACCTGACAAGCGTGGACAGCCTGGTTGCCGATACTCGGCACACGGTGCTGACAAAGGTTGTCGACTGGCTGGATTGCCAGCCGTGAGGATGCTGAGGCTCTCGCAAGACTTGCAATAAGCCTATAGAATGAACGCGGCTTCACTAAAATTCACAATAACAAAACCGAATAAGACACCACGTAGGGAGTGGACAATGGCCAAAGGGCAAACCCTGCAGGATCCTTTTCTGAATACGCTTCGTAAAGAAAAGGTGCCTGTATCAATTTATCTGGTAAACGGAATCAAGCTCCAGGGGACAATCGATTCCTTCGACCAGTTTGTTGTTTTGTTAAACAACAGCGTGAGTCAAATGGTTTACAAGCATGCGATTTCCACGGTTGTGCCGTCGCGTGCTGTCCGCATGGAAACTGATGCGGGCGACGAGGCCTGAGATCGCCAGCGCCCCGGAGTTCCTGATTGTTTGAACGACCACAGCACGGTGAGCGTGCGGTTTTGCTCCATTTTGGTCTGGGTCATCCCATCGCAAACGAAGACCGGACGGAGTTTCGCGAGTTGGCGGTGTCCGCCGGGGCTGAAATCGTGGCCGAGGTTACCGCGGTTCGTGACATCGCCAGCCCGAAATACCTGATCGGCGGCGGCAAGCTCGAGGAACTGGCCGCGTGCGTGGCGGAGCACGAGGCCGATCTGGTACTGGTAGATCATGCCCTCAGTCCGCGGCAGGAAAAGAACCTCGAAAAGCACCTTTGCCGGCGGGTCGTGGATCGGACCGGCCTGATTCTCGACATTTTTGCCCTGCGCGCTCGCACCCACGAGGGCAAGCTGCAGGTTGAGCTGGCGCAGCTTCGGCACCTGTCCACCCGGCTGGTCCGTGGCTGGACTCATCTGGAGCGCCAGAAGGGCGGTATCGGTCTGCGCGGGCCGGGCGAAACGCAGCTGGAAAGCGACCGGCGGATGATTGGTCAGGCGATCAAGCGGCTTAACGCGCGGCTTGCGCGCGTTGCGCGGCGGCGCGGCCAGGGGCGGCAGGCCCGCAGCAAGAACGAAATACCGACGGTCTCGCTGGTGGGCTATACCAACGCGGGCAAGTCGACACTGTTTAACCGGCTGGTCGGTGCCGGCGTGATGGCGGCCGACCAGCTGTTTGCCACGCTCGACCCGACCCTGCGACGCCTGCAGCTACCTGATAACAACGAGGTGGTGCTCGCCGACACGGTGGGGTTCATACGTGACCTGCCGACCGAGCTGATCGCGGCGTTTCGGTCGACGCTCGAGGAAACCCGCGATGCCCGGCTGTTGCTGCATGTGGTGGACTGTTCCGATCCGGCTCACGAAGAGCATATCGGTCACGTCAACGAGGTGCTGACAGCCATTGGTGCCGAGGGATTGCCGGTCGTTCACGTCTACAATAAGGCTGATATACTCGGCGTCCCGCCGCGGGTCGACTTTGATGATATGGGCATGCCCCGGCGCGTATGGCTTTCGGCCCGCACGGGCGCCGGCGTCGATTTGCTGCTCGCCTCGATCTCCCGATTCGTGTTCAGGGACCGGGTGCGCGGCACCGTGAGGCTCACTGTCGAGCAGGCGCGGCTTCGCGCGCTGCTGTTTACGACGGGCCGGGTATGGGCGGAGCAGGACCTAGACGCCGGGGGCTGGGAGCTCGATGTGGAGCTGCAGCGTCGCGATTTTGCCCGGCTCGAGTTACACGAAGGGCTGACTTTCAGCGCCACGGCGGCAGGCGAAGTGCCGGCCGAATCGGCTGCAGACGACCCGAGTACGGCCGTCAGCTAAAGCCGCAATACATGAATATTAATTTAAGGATGCACCCTGATGGCCTGGAATGAATCGGGTAACGGCAAGAATCCCTGGGATCGCAAATCGCGCCAGGACGGTCCTCCCGATCTCGATAGGATCGTGCGCGACTGGCAGCGCAAGTTGTCCGGCATGTTCGGTAAACGTTCCCGCGGCGGTGGCGGCGGCATGGGTTCGGGCAACAGCTCGGGCGGTGGCGGCGCCTCGCTGTTCGGAATCATCATCATTGCGCTGATTGTTTGGGCTGCAACGGGCCTGTATCGGGTGGACGATGCGAATCGCGGAGTGGTGCAGCGGTTTGGTGCATACACTGAGACAACGCAACCCGGTTTGCGCTGGCATTTGCCCTGGCCAATCGAGACGGTCGATATTGTCAACATTTCCGCCATCGAACGGTTTAACCAGATAACCAGCATGCTGACGTCCGACGAAAATATCGTCATTGTCGACATGGTGGTGCAGTACCGTAACGAAGATCCGCTCCGTTACCTGTTTGACGTGGCCGATCCGATCGGCACGCTTGCCGAAGCCAGCGAAAGCGCGATCCGCGAGGTGATCGGTAAGAACAAGCTCGATTTCATCCTCGGCGCAGGCCGTGCGCCGATCGCTGAGCAGACGGAAGCAGTGATTCAGGCGGCGATGGACGAGTACAACACCGGTATCAATATCACCAAGGTCAACCTGCAGGACGTGAATTTTCCTGGGCAGGTCGAGGCGGCCGTGCAGGACGCGATCAAGGCTCGGGAAGACAAAGAGCGGCTGAAGTTTGAGGCTGATTCCTACGCCAACGATATTCTGCCGCGCGCCCGCGGTATGGCTGTCCGGCAGATTCAGGATGCCGAGGCCTACAAAGAGCGTGTGGTGGCCGACGCTCAGGGTGAGGCGGCCCGCTTTGAGGCGCTGCTCACGGAGTACCAGAAGGCGCCGGAAGTTACCCGCGAACGCTTGTACATTGAGGCCCTGGAGTACGTGTTTGCCAATTCAAACAAGGTGCTGCTGGACGCTGAGGGCAGCGGCAACCTGCTGTACCTGCCGCTTGACAAGTTGCTGGAGAAGCAGCGAAGCGGCAAGGTGACGGTTGGCCCGAGTTCGCAGCAGGCTACGCGCGGGCCGGCCAAGTCTGACTCCGCCAACCTGACAGGCCGGGAAACGCGCAACAGGAGTCCCCGCTAATGAAAACTTCACCCGCTGTCATTGTTGTGCCGCTGGCGCTGCTGGTCTTTGTCGCATCGCTGTTTCTGTTCCAGGTTAATGAGCGTGAGCTGGCCATCAAACTGCGCTTTGGCGAGATCATCAAGGAAGACTACGAACCCGGGCTGCATTTCCGCATTCCGATAGCCAACGACATTCGCAAGTACGAGCGACGTCTGCTGACGATCAACAACCCTCAGGAACAATTCCTGACCCAGGAAAAGAAAAACCTGTACGTTGACTTTTTCGTCAAGTACCGGATCGCCGATGTCGGCACGTTCTATCGCGCCAGTCAGGGCGAACAGCTGATCGCGGCTCAACGGCTGCTGGAAATCGTCAAGGACGGTATTCGCGCCGAGTTTGCCAAGCGGACGGTGCCGGAAGTGGTCTCCGCCGAGCGTCGCGAAATCATGGACGATATGCTCGACAAGGCGCGGCAGAATGCCCGGCGTCTGGGCATCGAAGTAGTGGACGTCCGCGTGAAGCGGATCGAGTTCTCGGACGAAGTGAGTGAGTCGGTCTTCCGCCGGATGCGCGAGGAGCGGTCGCGAATCGCGGCCGAGCTGCGCGCGGAGGGTGCCGAGGCGGCTGAGGAAATTCGAGCGGGTGCGGATCGCGAGCGCACCGTGATTCTGGCCGAGGCCTATCGCGACTCTGAAATCCTGCGCGGTGAAGGCGACGCGATCGCGGCAGACACTTATGCCAAAGCTTATTCGCGCGACGAGGATTTCTACGCCTTTTTCCGCAGTATTCAGGCCTATCGAAAATCGCTGGGCAACCAGAGCGACGTGCTGGTGATCAGTCCCGACAGCGAGTTTCTGCGTTACCTGAACACTTCCAAGCCGCGCTGACGGTAGCGGTTTCTTTCGCGTGGCCGGCGCGCTGCCGCGGCATCAATGAACTGGGGTGATCTGCTGGCAGCCTTTGCGCTCTACCTTGTGCTGGAGGGCCTGCTGCCGTTTGCCAGCCCGCGCGGCTGGCGGCAGAGCATCATGCAGCTGGCCGGGTTGAACGACTCGATGTTGCGTTGGATCGGGTTGTCGAGCATGGCAGCCGGGTTGCTGCTGTTGCTTTGGGTGCGCGGCTGACGCAGGCTTGCCGCGGCAGAGTTGCGGTTTCGAACAGGATACGATTTTGGGAAAGAACGTAGTGGTGGTCGGCACTCAGTGGGGTGACGAGGGCAAGGGCAAGATCGTCGACCTGCTGACCGAGAAAGTGGCCGGTGTGGTGCGTTTTCAGGGCGGTCACAACGCCGGGCACACGTTAATCATCGGCGGTGACAAGACGGTGCTGCATCTGATTCCGTCCGGTATTCTGCGGAAGGGCGTGGATTGCGTGATCGGCAACGGAGTTGTCGTGCATCTGCCGTCGCTCCTGGGCGAAATTGACGAGCTGAACCAACGTGGTGTGGATGTAGAATCCCGGCTGCGCATCAGCGCTGCCTGCCCGCTGATCCTGCCGTCTCACATAGCGCTCGATCAGGCGCGAGAGAAACACCGCGGCGCGACCAAACTTGGTACGACCGGCCGCGGAATCGGTCCGGCGTACGAGGATAAAGTCGCGCGTCGCGGGCTGCGGGTATCGGATTTGTACGACGCCGAGACTTTTGCGGCGCGGGTGCGAGCCAGCTTCGAATTTCACAATTTCATTCTCGAGCACTACTACGGCCAGCCGACGCTCGACGCGGAGGCGGCAGTGCTTGAGTGGCTGCAGATGGCCGAGCGCATAATGCCGCTGGTTACCGACACCGCAGGATTGCTGGCCGACATGTCGGCGGCCGGCCAGAATCTGTTGTTCGAAGGAGCTCAGGGTACGCTGCTGGACATTGATCACGGCACCTATCCGTACGTCACTTCCTCGAACACCACTGCCGGCGCAGCCGCTACCGGGTCGGGAATCGGGCCTGCGTCGCTCGACGCCGTGGTGGGTATCGTCAAGGCATACACGACGCGGGTTGGTTCCGGGCCGTTTCCGACCGAGCTGTTCGACGACATGGGTGAGTATCTCGGGCGCGTGGGCGCCGAGTTCGGCGCCACCACCGGCCGCGCGCGGCGCTGCGGCTGGTTCGACGCCGTCATAACGCGGCGCGCGGTGCTGAACAGCGGCATCACTGCGCTCTGCGTCACGAAACTCGACGTGCTGGACGGCCTTGATACTGTCAAGATATGCACGGGCTACCGGCTGGACGGTAAGCTGATTACGACCCCGCCGGTCAGAGTAGATCGTTATGCAGAGTGTGAACCCGTTTACGAGGAGATGCCCGGGTGGCAGGCAAGCACCGTGGGAGTCACTGATTTCGCGGCGTTACCGCAGGCTGCGCGCAGTTATCTGCAGCGTATCGAGGCGATCCTGGAGGTGCCGGTCGATCTGGTCTCGACGGGTCCGGACCGAGACCAGAACATTATCCTGCGGCACCCGTTCGACTAGCGGGGCTATATGAGTAACGCCGCCGCCATTTGGCCGGGGCAGGCGTTTCACGCCGTGCCAATCCGGTGGGTCGTTCTGCTGTTGCTGGCTTTGCTTGTAAGCAGCTGCACAACCCGGTTTTTCTACGACCGCATCGACTGGTTTATTGTCTGGAAAGTCGGCGATTTTGTTTCGCTGGATACCGAGCAGCGCGAAACTCTGCAGTCTGACATCCAGCAGCGGCTCGACGTGCTGCGCGTCAACGAGTTTCCTGAGCTGGCTGCGCTGCTCGAGCAGACTGCGCGCGATGTCGAGGCTGGCGGTGTCACGGCCGAATTGATTGATGACCGCTATGTCCAAATGCTGGAGGCCTATGATCGTTTCATGCTCGGAGTGGTGCCGCTGACCCGGCGTTTTCTCAGTGACCTGAGCGACGAGCAGGTACAGGAGCTGTTTGCCAGTTTTGAGGAAGTCAACGCCGAGATGTACGAAGAGTACTCCGGGCGAACGGCGACTGAACGCGAGAAGAATCGTAACCGGTCGGCCATCAAGGGTATGCAGGAATACACCGGGCGGCTGAACGAAGAGCAGCGTGAGATCATCCGCGCCGGCCTGGCGCGTATGGAAGACGCGAGTGAGCAGTGGATCGCTAACCAGCGAGAGTGGCAAGTGCGGTTTCGCCAGTTGATCGAGTCCAGGCCCGAGCCGCAGACATTTAACGACGAGCTGACGCTGTTACTGGTGTACCCGCGGCATTTTCACTCGCCCGAATACCGCGCGACGGTCGATGCCAACCGGCAGATATTCAACGAGATGTTTGCCGAATTGCTGGACAGTTTGAGTGAGCGGCAGCGGGCCCGCGCAGTCCGCAAGCTGGATAATTATGTGGGGCTACTGAACAAGCTGGCAGCCTCGGACTGAGCTTCCACGACGCCCCCCCGAAACGACTAGTGAAACGATGACCCAGGTAGCGGTGGACAAACAAATTCGCGAAGAGGTTGAGCGACGCCGCACCTTTGCGATTATCTCCCACCCGGATGCCGGCAAGACCACGCTGACAGAAAAACTGCTGCTCTACGGCGGCGCCATCCAGGAAGCGGGCGCAGTGCGCGCCCGGCGGGCATCCCGCCATGCAACGTCTGACTGGCTGGACATTGAAAAGCAGCGCGGCATCTCGGTGAGCAGTTCGGTCATGCAGTTCGAGTATGCGGGTCACGTCATCAACCTGCTCGACACGCCGGGCCACGAGGACTTCTCAGAGGACACCTACCGCGTGCTGACAGCAGTCGACGCGGCGGTTATGGTGATTGATGCGGCCAAAGGCGTCGAAGCCCAGACAATCAAGTTGCTGGATGTCTGCCGGTTGCGCAATACGCCGATTATTACCTTCGTCAACAAGTTTGACCGCGAGGTGCGTGGGCCGCTCGATATTCTCGAGGAGGTGGAACAGACTCTTGGTATCGACTGCGCACCTGTCAGCTGGCCGGTGGGCATGGGCAAATCTTTTCGCGGTGTATACGATTTGCTGACCGACCGGCTGGTAAGGTTCCGCGCGGGCGAGGAACGCCGCGGGGGCGACGAGGAGATCATTAAGGGCCTCGATAACCGCCGGCTGGACGAGCTGTTTCCTGACGAAACAGAGATCTTGCGTGAAGAGGTCGAGCTACTGCGCGGCGCCAGTGCACCATTCGACCGCGAATTGTTTCTGGCGGGCCTGCAGACCCCGGTGTTTTTCGGCTCCGGCATCAATAATTTCGGGGTTCGCGAGGTGCTTCAGTCGTTGATCGACTGGGCACCGATGCCGCAGACGCGCGCGGCTGCCGAACGCGAGGTAGAGCCGGCCGAGCCGAAGCTGACAGGCTTTGTCTTCAAGATACAGGCCAACATGGATCCTCGACACCGCGACCGCATCGCGTTTCTGAGAATTTGTTCGGGCCGCTACAAGCCCGGCAAAAAGCTGACGCATCTGCGACTCGGTCGGGAACTGCGCATCGCAAACGCGCAGACATTTCTGGCGAACGCCCGGCAGGCCAGTGAAGAAGCTGTGGCAGGAGACATTATCGGCATTCACAATCACGGCCAGCTGCAGATTGGCGACACGCTCACCGAGGGGGAGCCGCTCACCTACCTGGGCATTCCGCATTTCGCGCCCGAACTGTTTATGAGCGCGCGGCCGGCCGACCCGCTCAAGGCCAAGCAGCTGAACAAGGGGTTGCGTGAACTTGGCGAGGAGGGGGCGGTGCAAGTGTTTACCACCGCGCTCGGCCGCAAGCTGCTCGGCGCCGTGGGGCAGCTGCAGTTCGATATCGTCGCGCACCGGCTCAAGGGGGAGTACGGCGTCGATGCGCTGTACGAAACTGCAGGTATCCACACGGCGCGCTGGCTGAGCTTTCCGGATGCGGAGAGCCGCGAGCAGTTTATGCAGCGTGAATCGAATGCGGTTGCAGAAGATGTGGACGGTAACCCGGTCTATCTGGCCCCCAGTCGCTATAAACTCGAGATCACCCAGGAACGCTTCCCCGGCGTCACGTTCGGCACTACCCGGGAGCACGGTCAGGTCGTCAGTCAGGGCGACTAGATTCTGTTAAGCCGCGTCCCGGAGCGCGGCGCCGACTTGCTATCATTATGTTACTCGCCGCGGCGTATGCACTCTGCCGATTGGCGCAACTTACCTGTCGAACCGTATGCGCATTCTGTTTTTCGCCGATAATTTCCCTCCGGAGTCGAATGCGCCGGCTATCCGCACGTACGAGCATGCACGGGAGTGGGTGAAATCGGGCCACCAGGTCACGGTCGTTACCTGTGCGCCAAATTTTCCGACCGGGCGGGTCTATCCTGGTTATTCCAACAGCCTGTACCAAACCGAAGAGCGGGACGGCATACACGTCGTGAGGGTGTGGAGTTACGTCGCGGCCAATGAGGGCTCGATCAAGCGAGTCCTCGATTATTTCAGTTACCTCGTGACCGCCACTGTTGCGGCGCTGGTGACGCAGCGTGCGGATGTCGTAATTGGTACGTCTCCACAGTTATTTGCGGCTATTGGAGCCTGGCTGGTCGCGAAGGCCAAGCACGTGCCGTTTGTGTTCGAGCTTCGCGATCTCTGGCCGGAGTCTATTACGGCCGTGGGGGCCATGCGCCCCGGCTTCTGGCTGACCCGGCTCGAACGTTTTGTCAGCTATCTGTACCGCCAGGCAGATCTGATTGTGCCGGTAACCGAATCGTTTGCCCGCGTGCTGCGCGCCGACGGCATTCCGCCGGAGCGGATCACCGTAGTGACAAACGGTATCGATCCCGACCGGCACGGGCTGACAGGGACGCCGGAGGAGGTGCGCAGGCACTGGGGTATTCCGGCGGAGGCTTTTGTGGGCGGGTTTATCGGCACGCTTGGCATGGCCCACGGTGTGGCCACCATACTTGAAGCCGCCGAGCGCACTCGCAGCGAAGATTCGCTGCACTACGTGATCATGGGTAACGGCGCCGATAAGGCCCAGATCAAGCGGCTGGCCCGGGAAAAGCGTCTGGAGAACGTCACTATCATCGATGGCCAGCCTCGGCAGGAGGCCCTGAACGTGCTCGGTGCCGTGGACGTATCGCTGGTGCTGCTGCGCAATACGCCGCTGTTCGAGACCGTTATCCCCTCGAAGATTTTTGAGGCCATGGCGCTGGCCAAACCGATTGTTCTGGGCGTGCGTGGCGAGAGCCGGGACATCGTGGTGGAGCAGACTCGCAGTGGCGTAGCGATTACCCCCGAGTCAGCCGACGAGCTGATTGAGCAGATGCGCCACTTGCGCGATCACCCCGACACGTGTGCCGAACTGGGTAGCAACGGCAAGGCCGCGGTCGACAGTACTTACCGGCGCACCCAGCTGGCCGCGCGAATGCTGACCGCTATCGAGGCCGTCGTGCGAGAGGCCGCGCCGGTTGAGCCGGCGGACAGCAAGCCATCGGCCTAGCGTGCTATAAACGCCGCATAGCCGTTAGCGGGAGCACAGAATGCGCATCGACCTGATTCTCGAGTCCAACAATTCGCCCGAGCGTATCGCCGAGCTGGGCTGCCTGGCCGAGGCCAACGGCATTGGCGCCATCTGGATATCGGGCATGCTCGATGGTCGCGACCCGTTCGCGGTGTTCGTGCGGCTGGCACTCGCCACCGAACGCATCCGGATGGGGCCGATTGCCGTCAGCCCCTTCGAGCTGCACCCTCTGATGATGGCCAAATCGCTGCTGACGCTTAACGAATACGCCGGCGGCCGGGCGCAGCTGGTTGTGGGTGGCGGCGGCGGTACCGCGACTGCCATGAACATGCCGCTTGAGCGCCGGGTGCGGCGGGTGCGCGAAACCCTCGACATACTGCGTCTCGCTTCGCAGGGTGAGCCGCTGGACTACGAGGGCGATCTGTTCCAGATTCGAAACTACAACCCGTTCTGGGCGCAGAGCACGCCGCCGGCGGTCTATGTCGGCGCGAACCGCGAGCAGATGATCAGGATGGGCGCCAGACACGCAGAACGCATGATGCTGAGCGACAAAATGGTGGTGCAGGTTGCGGAAACAAAGGCCCTGATCAACGCGACGCGCGAGGCAGCCGGCCTGGCGCCGGAGCCCTATGGAATGACGAACTTCTGGGCCTGGCACGTCAAGCCCGAGCGCGCGGCGGCCGAGCGGGAAGCGCGAATCTGGCTGGCCCTCCGCGGAGTGCTGCTGCGCAAGAATCACGAATATTTCATGACGCCGGAAGATTGCGACCTGGTGGACGAAAAGCGCGGCGTGTTCTTTCAGGCGCTGCGCAAACGCTCGCCTGATATCGAGGGCGTTCCGCAGCGGATCATCGATCAGCTCATCGAAAACCTGACGTCCACTGCATCAGTCGACGAACTCGACAAGGAAATCGACCGGCTCCGCGCGTTTGCGGAGGCGGGGCTGACGGAAATCGCGCTGCGTATCTACGAAGAGCCCGAGGCGACCATCAAGCTGCTGGGCGAACGGGTCGTGCCGGCACTGGCCGACGCATAGGGGTTCGACTAGCTGCCGCCGGCGGCGGTGTCCGGGTCAACCACAACCACCTCGGTAATCATGCCGAGGCCCGCGTGGTTGAAAATATGACAGTGCAGCAGCCAGCGTCCCGCGCCCCCGCCGGGCCCGCCGTCCGCGATCCGCGGCCGGTCTTCGAGATGCACGCGCATCACGAGCTGGTGCACCGCCGGCACATCGACCGTGTCGACGAACTCGTTGTAGTCCCACTCATATACCGTGTTGTCGTCGAGGTCGGTCAGCCGCAGCGGCTGGTAGGAAAAGCCGTGCAGGTGCATCGGGTGGTGCATCTGGGTGCCGTTGCGGAAAGTGAGCTCAAGCGTGTCGCCGAGCCGGGCATAGCGCGTGGTCGGCAGATGCGGAATGTCTGCGTAAGGTTTGCCGGCGCCTTCGAGCAGTGTGCCGTGCAGTCCGTCGATGGTTTCCCGCAGGCCGACGATGGCCAGCAGAAACTCGGGTTTGTCGGTGCCCAATTGTCCGCCGCCGATGGTTTGCGGATCGAGTAGTGTGTCGATCTCCGCCGCGCGCAGTGAGGGCAGGGGGGCATTGACCGTCGGATGGGTGCGCAGGGGCGCGCCGTCGGCCAGGGTGTACGGAATCGCCTGTGCGCCGTCGGCTGACACGCGGAAATGCGCCACCGGCACCGTGGGCAGTCCGCCATAGCCGTAGGGGTACTGGGCTGTGCCGTAGTGCTGGTAGTCCAGTGTCCACAGCGTCAGGATATCGCCGGGCCGTGCGTCAGCCGGTACCGCAAACGCTGCATCGATGCGATTAGCGACGCCGAGTACCAGTTCGCCCCGGG
>JGI12048J13642_10963037_pt1 | contig 12795 bp, 10 predicted proteins | sample ElkSlonscriptome_16_FD_13642 | JGI IMG/M metagenome (IMG submission 13642) | reverse complement strand
CGACATTTTACTTTGCGACTCCGCGAAACGGCATGGAAGCCGTTTCAGGATGAAAACTAGCTAGCGGCCTATTGATTAGCATCCATTCAACTAACAAACAATTTACAGCGGTTGACCGTTATGCTCGCCACATCACAAGACACCTTATTCTATGATGGACAATGCCCACTCTGTTCGAGAGAAATTCGTCACCTAAAAAAGTTCAGCAAAAATACGCTCCAATTTCAGGATATTCACGCCATCGAGACAACCATGGAACACCCTTCAGACGGGCAATTACCGGACCAGCTAACCTTGCTAAAAACGCTACACTTACAAAAATCTAACGGCGCATGGTTGACTGGTCTCGATGCTAATATTGCTGCGTGGAAACATACGCAATTCCGGTGGTTGGCCCGATTGCTCGAACTCCCTCTCATCAGTAACATTGGCAACAGAGTTTACAACCACTGGGCTGTGCTGCGGTTCAAAAAGCTATACCAGAATAAAGATCAGGTGCAAACCTGCCCTTGTGGCACCAGCCAAAGCGATGCTTGAACACTTTTATCTCAAGCGATTGGCCCGCCCTTATTCAAAAATGCCAAAAGGGCTTCTTTTTGTTCCTCTATCGACCCCCGTGTATTAGTCTGCAAGATGCAAAAGCGATATCATTCCAGTCATGGAAAACCAGCCGGACCAAGCGCAAAGAAGACGCAAGCAGTCTAAAGTCCGGACCGGAACCCACCGATCCAGGCACTGGGGCTCTTAACGATGTGCGATCGCTGCTACAGGCAGTCGCCGCCGAAATAAATCATTCGCAAATTCAAAAAATAGCAAACAGCGCGGGAGATGATCATGAGTGCAGAGGAATCCAGTCCACTGGCCACTACACCTCTGGACGAATTACACAAGGAACTAGGGGCTAAGATGGTGCCTTTTGCGGGCTACTCTATGCCGCTGCAATATCCCATGGGCATTCTGAAAGAACATCAGCATACGCGCAACCACGCCGGGCTGTTTGATGTATCACATATGGGGCAGGCACAGTTGACCGGAGCCCATGCAGCGGCAGCGCTGGAAACCTTAATGCCGGTGGACATTGTCAATCTAGGCGTCAATAAACAACGCTATGCCCTGTTTACCAATGACGAAGGGGGCATTTCAGACGACCTGATGGTGACCAATGCCGGAGACCACTTACTGGTCATCGTCAACGCCGCTTGCAAGCAACAGGATATGGCTTTATTGGCTTCGTTAAGTGATCGCTGCAAAGTAGGAGAATTATCTGACCGGGCACTGCTGGCATTACAGGGGCCGCAAGCGAGTGCCGTGATGGCATCATTGGCACCGGCAGTGAATGAATTAGTCTTTATGACCGGAGGACATTTCCAAATAGCAGATGCAGACTGCTTTGTGACTCGCTCTGGCTACACCGGAGAGGACGGCTTTGAGATTTCTGTACCCGCTGAACAAGCCGCCTCCCTCGCGCGCACCTTACTGGCTTTCGAATCCGTTGCTCCCATCGGCTTGGGTGCCCGTGATTCTCTGCGACTCGAAGCCGGACTCTGTTTATACGGAAATGACATCGATACCTCAACCACACCGATAGAAGCCAGTCTGCTTTGGGCCATCACCAAGAGTCGTCGTAGCGGAGGTGAGCGGGCCGGTGGATTCCCTGGCGACGAGATTATTCTCCAGCAAATTGCCAACGGTGTCGCTCGCAAACGGGTGGGGATCGCACCCCAGGGCAAGGTGCCCGTGCGCGGGGGTGCAGAAATCACTAACGCCGATGGCATACAGGTAGGCACCATAACCAGCGGTAGTTTTGGTCCGACCCTCGGTGCTCCGGTCGCTATGGGCTATGTAGAGACGCCCTATGCAAAAGCAGATACTGACTTAACGGCCATGGTAAGAGGCAAACCGCAACCTGTGAAAGTGGCCAAAACGCCCTTCGTTCCCCAGCGTTACTATCGCGGTTGATTTAACTGGCGTGGTTGATCTAGCTGGCGTGGCGGTTTTAAGACTTACCCATTAGCACAACGGAAATTTCCACCCTGAATTGACTGGAGTTGACCATGTCAGAGTTACGACGCTCGCTTAAAGAACTCGAGCAAAACAGTGATTTTATTCGCAGGCATATCGGGCCCGGAGAAGCAGATAAAGCCAGTATGCTCTGCTCTCTCGGTCTGGACTCCATGGAGGCACTGATGAATCAGGTCATTCCTGCCACCATTAAGTCAGACGCCCCGCTTGAACTCGGAGCGAGCCGGACCGAAGCCCAGGTGCTCGCCGACTTGCGGGAAATGGCGGACAAGAACAAGCTTTTTAAATCCTATATCGGTATGGGCTACTACAACTGCCACACACCGCCAGTGATTCTGCGTAATATTCTGGAAAATCCGGCCTGGTATACCTCCTACACGCCCTATCAACCAGAAATCTCACAGGGTCGACTGGAGGCTATATTAAATTTCCAAACCATGGTCACTGAATTGACAGGGCTTGAAATAGCCAACTCATCCTTGTTGGACGAAGCTACGGCGGCCGCTGAAGCCATGACCTTTTGTCAGAAGGTGGGCAAGAATAAAAGCAAAATATTTTTTGTTTCTAAGGGCTGTCATCCGCAAACGATCGAAGTCATTCGCACTCGCGCACGGCCTTTGAACATTGAAGTAGTGATCGGTGATCCGACTCAGGATTTGACCGATCTGGACTGTTTCGGTGCTCTCTTACAATACCCGAACAGCGACGGTAGCATCGATGACTATGCCGAACTGGTCAATCAGTGCCACCAGCGCAAAACGCTGGTGATCGTCGCAGCTGACTTACTCAGCCTGACCTTGTTAACACCACCCGGAGAATTTGGTGCTGATATTGCCGTAGGCTCCACCCAGCGTTTCGGAGTACCACTGGGTTACGGTGGTCCCCATGCCGCTTACTTTGCCACCAAAGATGCCTTCAAGCGAGCGATACCTGGCCGCCTGGTCGGCGTATCCATTGACTCTCATGGCAACCGGGCCTACCGGCTGGCACTGCAAACCCGGGAACAACACATCCGCCGGGAAAAAGCCACTAGCAATATTTGCACAGCGCAGGCCCTGCTGGCGGTGATGGCCAGTATGTATGTGGTTTATCACGGTCCCGACGGCTTGCAAACCATCGCCCAACGCGTGCACCGCTTAACGGTTGTTTTGGCGGATGGTTTGCAGAAACTAGGCTTTACCGTCACGACACCAAACTTCTTCGATACCCTCACCATCGCCACTGGCGATCAAACCCAATTAATACACGATCGGGCCAATCAACGGGCTACCAACCTCAGACCTGTGGACAGCCATACCATAGCGATTGCATTGGATGAAACCACGACCCGCAGGGATGTGGAAAATCTGTGGTCCTTGTTTGGTAGTGCAGACTTATCCTTTGCAGACATAGAACAGAGCGCAGCAGACAGAATACCTGAAAAACTGATGCGCCAAAGCGCTCGTCTGTCTCACCCGATATTCTCCAGCTACCATTCCGAAACCGAAATGCTGCGCTATATGCGTTCGCTGGCAGACAAAGACCTTGCCCTTGACCGGGCCATGATTCCGCTGGGTTCATGTACCATGAAGTTGAATGGGACCACCGAAATGATACCGGTTAGTTGGGAAGCATTCGCTGGCCTCCATCCCTATGCGCCACTGGAACAAGTGCAGGGTTATCAAACCATGATCGCTGAATTGGAACAATGGCTGTGTGCTTGCACCGGTTATGACGCCGTGTCATTGCAACCCAACGCTGGTTCCCAAGGAGAATACGCAGGCCTGTTGGCGATACGCGCCTATCACGAGAGCCGTGGGGAAAATCATCGTAACATTTGCCTGATCCCCAGCTCGGCCCATGGCACTAATCCCGCGTCTGCTCAGATGGTGGGACTCAAAGTGGTTGTGGTGCGTTGCGACGAATCAGGCAATGTGGATTTAGCGGATCTGCAAGCGAAAGCAGAACAGCACCGGGATAATCTGGCCGCAATAATGGTGACCTACCCTTCCACTCACGGTGTTTTTGAAGCGGCTATCGTTGAAATCTGTGACATTATCCACACCAATGGGGGTCAGGTTTATTGGGACGGCGCTAACATGAACGCCATGATCGGTGTCACCAAAGGCGCGGGCGGCATCGGGGGCGATGTATCCCATCTGAACTTGCATAAAACCTTTTGTATTCCCCATGGTGGCGGTGGGCCTGGTGTTGGACCCATTACCGTCAAAAGCCATCTTGCCCCTTTCCTGCCCGCCTACAGTGGCATCAACAGTGCCCAATCGGCCAACATAGTGGGACCAGTGGCCGCCGCACCCTGGGGTAGTGCCGGCATTCTGCCGATTAGTTGGACTTATGTGGCGTTAATGGGACAGCAAGGGATGGCAGAGGCCACACGCACCGCCATCCTCAATGCCAATTATATTGCCCAACGGTTGGCTCCTCATTACCCGATTCTTTACACCGGCCCCAATGGCCGGGTGGCTCATGAGTGCATCATTGACTTGCGCGACATTAAAGAGGAAACCGGCATTTCTGTGGATGACGTGGCCAAGCGATTGATTGATTTTGGCTTTCACGCGCCGACTATGTCGTTTCCGGTTCCGGGAACCCTGATGATCGAGCCCACAGAAAGCGAATCAAGAACCGAACTGGATCGGTTTTGCGACGCCATGATCGCCATACGGGAGGAAATCCGCGGCGTCGAATCCGGCGCTATGGACCCGCAGGATAATCCATTGGTTAACGCCCCGCATACCAGTGCCGTGCTGACCAAACCGGACTGGTCCCATCCTTACTCAAGAGAACAGGCGGTATTTCCAAACGCCGCGACCAAAGCTAACAAATACTGGCCACCGGTGGGCCGCATCGACAATGTCTATGGAGATCGCAACTTAGTCTGCTCTTGCCCACCAATGGAGTCTTATGAGGAAACCAATTAAACCATTAGCTCCAACCAATAAATAAAAATACTCTGTTTAAGGAAAGCACAGCGATGTCAAAATCTTTAGTCTTAACCATCATCGGAGAAGACCGGCCGGGCCTTGTGGATGCACTGTCCAATGCGGTGACCCGTCACGAAGGCAATTGGCTGGAAGGCCGTATGTCCAGCCTTGCGGGTAAATTTGCTGGCATCCTGCAGGTCAGCGTTCCCGCTGCCCAGGAAGCGGCCTTGACTCAAGCACTACAAGGGCTGGCATCGCAAGGACTGCGTATAGTCATTGAAAGCAGCACATCACAACAATCACTGGGAACAGGAGAGCGCCCATTAACACTAGAGCTAGTGGGGCAGGACCACCCTGGGATCGTGCATGACATATCTCATGCACTGGCCAGCCACCATATCAACATCGACAAACTCAGCACCTGGTGCAGCAGTGCCTCCTGGTCAGGAGAAACCTTATTTCACGCCATCATTCAACTCAGTCTACCGGAGGGTGTCGTCATCGATGAACTGCGTGACACACTGGAGAACCTGGCCAATGAGCTGATGGTGGATATTACTTTGGATGACGCAGTTCTGGATGATTCTGCGCCATCAGCTCCCACCACCTAACCCACTTAATACTAACTGACGACTAAGGGTCGGTTGGTATTTGATAAAATAACCCGGGTACTGAGCGCTTGCTATGCTAATCAAGTCAGTTGGGCAAAACCCAACAATTTGCTCGACATTTGCCTGATGATCTGGCTGGAAACAGTTGAGCTGGTTCTCGGCTATTCGCAGGCCTGCAATTTGTAGTTTTGCCGTTGAAACCATTAGCAAACAGACTACAAAATCTCTTACGAATAGAGCGCTTACATTGTCTATCAGCCTGGGTTAATCGTACATGAGAAGTGAAGATTTCACCATCGACACTGCGCTGGATGCGGCAAAAGCACTGCAAAAGGTCTTGGCTTCTCGCGTCCATCGGAAGAAGATGTGGGGTCAGGAAGTCATTGTGCCGGGCCAACTGGGCGAGGCCTTGCGCCTCCCTACCATGATTGCCCAACTGGGGGGCAAAGTCGCCAAAAGACGCCAAAAAGGCCTGGCCCGCTTTCAGGATTTATGGGACACCTTATCTGAACCCACCAAAAAAGAAGTGCTCGATATGATCGGCTGGTATAACCCAAAAGAACTGGAGTGGGATGATAAACGCTCTAATAAACGGCCAGAGACGGAATAGATGGTGGAAAGCTGAACCTTGTCATGTTGTGCATATTATCAGCCATTGGATCATCCTTAATACCAGATGATGGGTCGCGATACCCTCTTCAGAACTCGATCCGTTTAATACGGTAGGGCTAAAATTTCGAACATTGAGTCACTAAGGTAATAAGCTATCCATTATTTTTCATACCCAACTTCAGGTATGCGTATCCTTTCACGATCTGCCAGGTCTTTAACTAAGGAAACCAAGGCAACTTGTTTATTCACATTCATTTTCTGGTAGATCATTTTGATCTGCGTCCTGATTGTTAAGGCTTTTTGTGTCGCGGTTGGGGGTAATGGTTAGAGAGAAACAGCCATGAGTGGTATTGGGTAACTTGACAGTGCTGGATTGCCTTGTCAGACCAAAGTCATTAATACGTTTCTGAAGCAAGGTATTAGCTGTTGATGATACGGCGGATTCCAATCTGCCATTGACTTCAGTCAGGGCACGTTTGCTGATGCTAGCCCTTAACTCCAATGCATCTATTTTACGATGCAAAGCCAGCACTTTATTGACATGATCCACTATTTTGAGAAAACGGATTTCTTCTTCGGCCCCGTAATACCCGGCTGAAGTGGGTCGTACCAAAGTAAAGTTTAAGGCGACAGAACTGGTTTGCTGGGTTGTAATTCCTATGGAGTGATCCAACTCGAGGCCGGTCAAAAAGTCGTTATAAAATTCGGATTTGTACCAGGAGCTTTTGTCGTTGGTAAACCTTATCAAGTCCACACTACCCACAAGCTTTCCCGGCTTTGCATAGTGCTCAGTTATAAAAACCGGATGATTAGAAGCATAATAGTCAGCGTATTCCTGCATCTTTTCTTCAGAAATACCATGCATGAAGCTCTGAATGTCTCGTGGGTTCTGGTAGTAATGTTTACTGCTGATGGGCAGTCTGTCAAATTCTCATCCAAGCAAATCCCTGGAAGACATTGGAGTGACCTCAGGAGTACACTATAACTTCGGTTATTTCAGCCACTATATTTCAGCCATTATAGGCCCCGACGAAACCAAAAACGTTCAATTCCAGCATAGTGTCAAGTGATGCAGAACAGGGAACACCCAGTCACTAAATGGCTGAGTGTAAAGGTAACAACGCTCGTTCATGGGGAGATGGGCATACAAATTCGTCTGGAAGCAAGAAAACGATTAAACAACAGTGCATAGATATCGACTTATCATTTCAGCGGAAGCAGATCAGGAATACCGCGATTGAGAGGCGAGTTGCAATTAACATTTTTTTTATTCTGAAAACCGGTGACAACCCCCCTCATCAACCCGTCCCGTTACCAGCGCACATGGTACGGGCTCGAAGTAGACATTGTGAGAGATGATAAAAGGCCCTGAGGGTGCATTTAGTTCGGCTGGGTCCATGGTTTCCAGATTTATACTGTGGTGATTTTCGGCTGAGTCTTTGTATTGATCAGCGAGCACCCAAAAGAGCTTTTGGTGGGATTTAGCGGCCAGTGCCAGCAAATAAGTGCCTGCCTTATTAACAAAGTAGTCATCAGCCAGCCAGCTATCACAACCAACCAAGACCATATCGGCCTGGTCGATAAACAAACCGACCTGACTATCAGTAATAATCTGGGTAGGTATTTCTAAGCGGTCATAGGCCAGCGCTGAGGTATAACCCTCGTTACCTGGGGCACTGGCGAGCTGAATCACCTGGATACGTTTACCCCTCGACTTAGCCAAACTCAAGGCTGCTGTCACTGCCGAGCTGCGACTGATCGTCATCACCGTGCCAACTTCGGGAATGATATCCCCGGCTTGTTCTGCAACGGCCTCAGTGACTCGCCCAAAGTTCAGGCTAAGATCATCCAATTCACGTTTGGCTTCAGTGGCAAATGAATGCTGGGGCTGATCAATCAAGCGGTTATACAATCGATCCATCAGATTGCCTATGGAAACCATACTGGTTCGGCTGGTCTTGAGTTCGGCCAGCATTTGCAAGTAATGATGTTTATTAACGTCAGGGTTTTTATCGATGGTGTAAGTCAATTCCTGCAAGCAGATACTAGCGAGGTCATTGGCACCATGAGTGCGATCGGCCCTTACCAGCGCAACAATTCGCTCTAACTCGGCTGGCAACCTGGGAGTGTTATTTATTTCCATGGGGGTCAGCGATTGCGGATAAAAAAATATTTAAGAGGCAACCACATCTGCCTTACCAGCAGACGAAAACAGCCGCTTAAAATCTTCAATAATCAGATAATTGACGGGTATCAAAAATAAGGTCAGCACAGTCGCAAAGATTATACCAAAGCCCAAAGATACCGCCATTGGAATCAGGAATTGGGCTTGCGTCGATTTTTCAAAAAGCAGCGGCGTTAAACCACAAAACGTGGTGACCGAAGTGAGCATCACCGGTCGAAAACGCTTGGCACCGGCCTCCAGAACCGCCTGCCGGAGAGATACTGCGCGCTCCCGGTGCTGGTTAATAAAATCCACCAACACCAGGCTATCGTTAACCACCACACCGATCAACGCCAGGATTCCGAGCAGACTGACCAGAGTTAAGTCTATTCCCATAATCCAATGTCCGCCCATCGCACCAATGATACTAAAGGGTATAACCATCATTACAATAATGGGCTGCACGTAAGACTTAAACGGTATCGCCAACAAACAATAAATAGCAAACAGCACAAAGATCAAACCTGTTTTCAGGCTGCCGAAGGACTGGCTTTGCTCCTTCGATTCCCCTTCCCAACTATAACTAACACCCGGAAATTGACGCAATAAGTCATCAATAAATGCACTCATTTCTTCCCTGAGTAGCAGCATATTGGTGCTGGCTTTATCAAGATCAGCACGCACATTCAAGGTTCGGTAGCGATCGATTCGATTGATGCTGACTGGACTGATACCTGGCTTTAAGGTGACTATTTGGCCCAATGGAATAGCGTCCCCGGCAGCCGTGGTTATTAGCAAATCCTGCAACTGATCAAGCGCACGCCGATCGGCTTCGGGATAACGTACCATCACCTTAACGTCGTCCCGCCCCCTTTGAATTCGTTGTACCTCGAATCCGTACAACGCCTGACGCACTTGATTCACAATCTCGGTGCGGTTCAAACCCAGCACATAAGCTTCAGGTCGCATCAAAATCTGTAATTCTTCCTTACCTGAGGACAGGCTATCCTCAATATCAAACAGAGTGGGGTATTGACTAAGCTCCGCTTTTACTTGCCCAGCAATGGTTTCCAGCTCAGCAAAGTTATTGCCGGTGAACTGAATATCCAGTGGGTCCCGCACACGACCAATCTCGGCCCGAAAGGTCAGTGAATCCGCACCCGGAACAACGCCTATTATTTCGCGCCACTCCTTCACCAGATCCGCGCTGGTGACCTCGGATGTGCGATCCTCAGGCGGTTCAATCTCAAACAGCACTCGTCCGGTATGGTCACCGGAACTACCCGTAATAGCCTGTACATCAAGAATAATCTGCTCACCATCATTATTATACTTGGACTTTAACGCCAGTGCGGCACGGTTCATATCAGTGATGTAGCGATCGGTTACTACGAACGGAGTACCCACCGGCATGCTCAAGTTAGCCGTAGCTATCTCGCTTTGCACTCGCGGAAAAAACACGAAATTCAACCAACCCGAACTCAGTAAAGCAAAGAGGATCAGCAGCAGGCCCAACATGGTGGAGGCAAACAGATAACGATAGTTTAAAACGGCCCTTAAAAGCGGCTGATAATATTTGATGATGGAGTGCTCGAATCCATCGGCAAAGCGGTTTTGCCATTTATCCAGCCAACTCCTTTGACCCATCGCTTTCGCCACCTGTACCTTTTTTAAGTGAGAAGGCAATATGAGTTTTGACTCGATTAACGAAAACGCCAGTATGGGAATCACGACTACGGTGATTTGGCCAAATAACTGGCCCCTGACTCCTTCAATAAAGGCAATCGGTAAGAATGCTGCCATGGTTGTTAAGATGCCAAAAGTCACCGGCAAGGCCACTTCATGGGTACCGTCGATGACGGCTTGCAAACCATCATCAGAACGCCGTAGATGGGTATAGATATTCTCCCCGGTAACAATGGCATCATCCACCACAATGCCCAGCACCACAATGAAGGCAAACAGGCTAATGATATTTAAGCTGACACCGAATACTGGCATAAACAGAAAAGCGCCCATAAAGGAAACCGGAATCCCGATAAACACCCAAAAGGCTATGGCAGGCCGCAGAAACAGTGCCAACAGCAACAACACCAAAGCACCACCCTGAAGGGCACTATTGGTGAGTGTTTGCAATCGCTTTTTGACTATTTTTGAGCGGTCCCGCCAATAGGAGACTGACATATCCTTAGGTAGGGTGGGCTGCAATACTTCCAGATAGGCTTTCACTGCATCGGCTACGGCAATAGCACTTTGTTCTCCTGTACGGGAAACATCCACGAAAGCGGCGGGCTGGCCATTAAAACGGGAACGAATGGAGGCAGTTTCAAAACCATCATTGACGACTGCCAAATCCCGTAACCGTACAAAGCTGCCATCAGCCTGAGTCAGTATAACGATGTTTTCAAAATCATCCTGACGATAGGCCTGCCCCTTAGAGCGGACCAGAACGTCGCCTCCTTCGGTCCGCAAGGAGCCAGCAGAGATATCAATAGAGCTGTTGCGGATGGCCTGGGCGATATCTTGCAGCGTGATACCGTATTGTTTGAGCTTCAATTCAGGCACATCAATGGAAATTTCGTACTGACGAACCCCATCCAGCTTGACCTGACTGATGTCGTCAATACGCAACAAATCATCTCGGATACGCTCTGCTTGCTGTCTGATCTCAAGCTCTGAAAAGGGTCCAGACAGAACCACCGTTATGACTTCTTGTTTCCATTGGGACAGACTAATGACCGGGTTTTCCACATCGGCAGGAAAGGTATTAATGGCATCGATTTGGTTCTTAACTTCGGCGAGCACGTCCTTCGCCTCATAGTCATTATCCACTTCGATCCATACGGATGACGAATTTTCCCGGCTAAGACTGGTAATTCGCTCAATGCCTTCTAAATCCTGAACTGCCTCCTCTACTTTGATGGTGACCCCTTCCTCCACCTCTTCGGGGGTTGAACCGGGCAAAGCAATGGCTACCGAAACCGTGCCAGGCTCCACCCGTGGAAATACTTCTAATGGAATACGTTGACTCAGTGACATGAGCCCCAACAGAAGTATACCCAGCATGAGTAGATTGGCGGCTACATGGTTGCGGGCAAACCAGGCGATCATGGTTGTGCCTCTGAGGACTTAGGCGCATCCCACCTGGCTGAAACAGGATCATCTGCAGAACTAGTGGGGGAACTTTCCATCACCGTTACTGGTGTCCCACTGGCGAGTTGTCCCAAGGTGGTTAACACCACTTCATCACCGGGATTAATACCTGCCAGAACCAAGGCTTGATTATCACTTTGGAAGCCAATAGTAATGGCCTGTCGCAACAACACACCATCTTTAACCAGATAAACAAAGCTGCCCTGATAAATCACGGATGCGGGAATAATGATGGCGCTATCCAGAGTTTTTCCAACAATACTGGCAGGTAAAAACTGACCAATTTTTAGCGGATAACGAGATGGAGACACCCCCAAGCCAAAGGGATCATCTATCTGGGCGATCACATAGAGCTGTTGGGAGGCGGCATCGATAGCCCCCTCGGTTCTTACCACCCGTCCGTACCAGATTTGCTCAGGGTTGGTTAAGGTATTACGAAAACTGACCTTAGGAAAATTCTCTGAACCACTTCTTCGGAACGCTTCTGGCAACTCAATATAAGCCAAATCAGCGCTCTTTAAGGGCAGCCGGACTTCCACATAATCGGTGGCGTATAACTCGGCCAGTACCAGTTGCGGCGACACAACGGCGCCCACGTCAACATGGGTTTGCAACAGACGACCCGCAAAAGGCGCCTTAATAAAGGTACGCTCTAAATTGACTTTGGCTTGCCTAAGTCTGGCTTTGGCGGTAGCCACTCTGGATTTCGCCGCCCGCAATTGAGAAATCCTGAGAGCAAAATCAGAGGCGGAGTCCAACCCGCCAATTTTTTCCCAGTCTTTGCGGGCCTGGCCAGCGCGGGCTTGCTCTTCTTCAAGGGCTAACTCCGCTTCAACCACCTCTCCTTCTGCAATATCGACCTGTACTTCATAATCCACCGGGTCAACTCGCAGCAAAAGCTCACCTTTTTTTACATAACCACCATCACGAAAATGCTCTGAAATAGCGATCACCTGACCAGAAACCTGAGCTACCAACTCACTTTGTGTGCGCGGCTGTACCCGGCCAAATGTAGACAGTTGCACAGTGAAGGGTTCGGGGGTCACCGTCTGGGTTGCGACGGTTATTTGCGGGGCGCTGACAGCTACCCGGCTCACCGCTGGCGAAGATTGAGTAATGAGCCATGCACCCCAGCCAAAGCCAGCTAACACAAGGACGGGAGCCAGTACCCGGAACAGGCGTAACATGAAAATATTCCAATTCGGTTTGAGTGGGATTGGTCAGAAACCAATCATCCAATCACAGAGAAGACTATTGAGATACGGCATACTGAAGTCGATACTGACTGGCAGGTTCAACCGAAAACTAT
>JGI12048J13642_10768125_pt1 | contig 12796 bp, 4 predicted proteins | sample ElkSlonscriptome_16_FD_13642 | JGI IMG/M metagenome (IMG submission 13642) | reverse complement strand
CCCGCCGGCAGCTCTAATTGCTTGAGGATCCCAGGGACGCCGGATTGGATCTGCGTCAAACCACCGGCAGGCATCGGGATGCGGCGAACGTTTGCCAGTGGATTGATTTTGGACTCGGCGGACGATTTGTCTTGGGGAACAACGTAAGTCGTTCGCACTTCGCCGCTTCCGGTCACCGGGTTGATCGTGACTTGATGGGTCGCATCCTCGGTATTCACCGAATAGCTTAGAAAACCACGATACCGAGGCGTACGATCCGGCAACAGTTTAATCTCGGGACCGCCGATCATGAACGACTCCAGATTCATTTCATCGACCACCGCCTGCGCTGTTTCCGTCGCCGTTGGCAATTCGGTCAGCACGTCACCTGAGAGGTCGGCTGCCGCGAACGTCGTGACTTGGTCCGCCGTGAACAGTCGCGGATGATTGAAAAACCAACCGGTAAAACCGTAGAGTAGTACCCATGGGAACATGAAAATCCCCGAATACAAATGGACTCGGCGCACCGTCATCAATGCCGACCGTCCCAATTTTCCCGCCCAAGTTTTCTTTTTCGGTTTACGCCGAGCGGTGGTGGTTTCTTGTGGTTGGGAAGATGATTCGGTTGGCCTGGGCGTTTCGCTATTAGGCTCGAATATCGTTGCCATCGTAAACGGCTCCGTAGGAAAATGCAGATAATGAAGTAGTCGTCGTGCGGACCGTGCCTCATAAGGCACACAGCGAAATGCTCATGCTTAGAACTCGCCCACGACTTCGAGGCCTCGGGTTGTCCAAAGCGAACGAAACAATCGAAGCTCAATGCTGTCGCTAATGAATCGCACACTGCCGTCGGCCAAACTAATCGTTGTACCGCCCGTATGATGGCTTCTCGGCCCCGTTGCTTGAAAGGCACGAATGCTCAAGTCCGGTAGCGGATGATTGGGTGGATACCAACCGTTAATCGAACCGCCACTGCTGCCGAACCCGGAAATCCAGTTGGCTCCGCGTATACCACTCCAACTGCGATGCGATGTCACAAACGTCCTTGGGTCGGTCGACCAAACGCTGTCGCGAAACGCCGTCATATCGGACACGTTCCGGCCGGAACCGCGAGCGATGAACTTTCCTGCTTGTGGAAAGACCACTTCGGATTGATCGTTACCTATACCCATTAACGTTTCAGCAAACGCAATCGTCGAAGAGGTGCCATCGAGGATGTCGCGAAACGAGGTTCGCGAGTCGACCCAAAACATGCCGTCGGTGCGAGTACCATAATCGACATGGTCACCGGTTCCCGAACCGACGTTGACGGCGTAACTCAATCCCGCATGCTCCCAAAGATACGTGTTGGCACCGCGCGAGTAGGTGACCATCTTCTTCGCCGGTACATCGTCACTCGGGCAAACGAAAAATGACACGACACTGGCAGCGGCTTGATCATTCGGAGGATTAAAACCTTCGCTGCTTGCGGCGCGACCAAGGCCCGCTTCAAAGTGGACGATGTCGTAGAGTCCAGATTGTTCGGCGTAAGGCAGTAGTTGAGCTTGCACGCTCCAGCCGTTGTCGATCGCATCACCAATGCCGGGGAATCGATTGTAGGTTGAGTGATAATTGTGTAGTGCCAATGAAATTTGCTTCAGGTTGTTACTGCAACTCATCCGGCGGGCTGCTTCCCGAGCCGACTGGACCGCCGGCAACAACAGCCCCACCAAGATGCCAATGATCGCAATCACCACCAACAATTCAACAAGCGTAAAGCCAAACGACAACCGGGGACGTCGGCGCGGACGAACAGACAAAAGGCGCATTAGAATTCTCCTTGAGGGAAGCACACGTAGGGGATGGATCCGTTTCCAGACCGCGATTCACGTCGAAGCGCGGTTCGATTGGGTGACAGATCGAGCGTGGCTGGCTAGAGAGTGCTGCGCACGGAGAGGCTGTGAATTTTTTGGCAGCCGCAACGAAACTCTTGACGAGTTCCGCTACAAAAATTCACAAGCACGGAGCACTGTTGGCTTGCTGCGTCGTCGATGCTCATTCGCTACTGCGAATCAGTCTCAATAAGCATGGCAAGCGTATTGTTTTTACGCAAGTCGTGTTGTAAAAAAAATTGTGAATGATCCTTGGACGTGAGATTAAGAGCCCGATTGCAATACCCAGTGTTAGGCAGAAGTCCCTAACGGTGTCAAGAATAGCAACATTTACATCTGACTTACTCTTCAGGTCCTTGACTACCGGAACCTGAGGCTTTGGGCCCGGCGCGGGCCGCCTTACGCATGTTATTTATCAAACATTCCGGTCGGGACTGAAACTTGCTCGATACAGATCGTTGACGAGCCTTGCTTTTGAGCACCTCAGTGCCATCCCTTTGACAATGCGGCATGCAGTCGTTCTAATCGGATCGCATCGGTTTGGAAGGGATTGGAAGGGTTCGATGCGAGCCGCCATCACCCACCGAAACCCGTAGTCATTCAGGGTCACGTTGTCTAGCTGGGTGGGCCAGCAAGAACGCGAGTTTGATTGGATGCGACCGGTTGGCAAGCGGTGAAACGAGGTGATTCACGCTCAGCTTTAAGACGTAGGAGATCGAGTCGATTGAAGCTGTCTGTCGAAAACGAGTTACTCACTCGAGCGAATCCTCTCGCGGCGAAGCGAGAGTAGAGAATATGGCGAGATTTGAAACACTGAGACGTACCATTTCTACTGATATTGATTCGACAGCATGGCATCTTGATACCTCTGTGTCTGCAACGCTCCGCCTTGGAGTCCACTCATGACTGACCCAATACCATTGATTGTCGGGGTCGGTGCGTCAGCCGGCGGACTCGAAGCGTTTCAAGAGTTGCTAAAGCATTTGGGTTGCTCGGATCGGTTGGCGGTTGTCTTTGTGCAACACATCGGTCCGGCCAGCGAATCATTGCTGAGTCAATTGCTCGCTGAGGCGACCGAGATGAAAGTGGTTGAACTTGCCGGTCGAACGAAGCTCAGAGCCGGTCACGTCTATATCGCTCCCGCCAAACAGTACATGGAGATCAAGAACGGGGCGATTAAGCCAATCGTGCCTGATACGGATCAAAGTCCGCTGGTGGCAATCGACCATTTCTTTCATTCTTTGGCGGACGACCTAGGCGAACGGGCGATCGGCGTCGTCTTGTCGGGCGCCGGAAGTGATGGCACGGTGGGGTTGAAAGCGATCAGCGATTCAGGCGGGTTGACGTTTGCACAAGATGCGGCGTCGGCCAAGTTCGACAGTATGCCTCGTAGTGCCGCGACGACGGGTGTGGCGGACCACGTGTGTCGACCGAGCGAAATCGCCACCGAGTTGCTGCGTTACGCCGCACACTTGGACGAGTTTGGCGATCAAGAAGTCGTCGAGAAAATTCAAAAACAGATTGGCGAGGCCATCTCCCGAATTACCGAACGTTTGCTCTCGGTGACTGGCCACAATTTCCAACACTACAAAATCTCGACGCTAACCCGACGTATTCAACGACGGATGCAGATATTGAAGATCGCCACGGCCAGCGAGTACTTGATTCATCTGCATGCCGACGAAGAGGAATCGCACGCCTTGTTTCGTGAGTTGCTGATTGGCGTGACCGCATTCTTTCGTGACCCCGAAGCATTCGATGCGCTGCGGGAAACTGTATTGCCGAGCATCTTTGAAAACAAAGGTCCCGACAACATGGTGCGGATTTGGGTCGCTGGATGCAGCACTGGCGAAGAAGCCTACTCGATGGCAATTCTGTGTCACGAGTTTTGCAAGACGATTGAAAAGCCGCCCGAGTTCCAGATCTTTGCGACCGACATCGACGAGCGTGCCTTGCAGACCGCTCGGGCAGGAACCTATCCGTCGGGAATCGAAGAACAAATCAGCCCGGAGCGTTTGAGAACCTATTTCGTCAAGCGCGGCAAACGGTTTCAGGTTACCAAGCAGATTCGCGAACATGTTCTATTTTCCAAGCACAACCTGATCAGCGATCCGCCTTTCTCACGACAAGATATGATCTCGTGCCGAAATTTGCTGATCTACTTGGGGGCACACTTGCAGGAAAAGTTGATTCCCCTTTTCCACTATGCACTGCGTCCCTCAGGTTTTTTGTTTCTGGGACCGAGCGAGACGATTTCGTCGCACGGCGAATTGTTCCGTGCCCTCGATGCGAAGTTCCGTATCTCGCAGCGAAAAGGAACCGCAACAGGCACGCTCAGCCCGACTGCCATTCGCCGGGGTGAAGTCAAACCGATCCACGCCAATGCCAATCAGCCAGATGAAGCCGTCGATCTGGGAATCATTCGGCAACGTATCTTGCTTGATGAGTTCGCTCCTAAGGCGGTCGTCATCGACCAATCCGGACAAGTTCTGAACGCTTCGGATGGCATCGGTAAATACCTTTCCGTATCGGGCGGCGACTTTCAAAACAACATCGTCAAGATGGCGTTATCGGGTTTGCGAATTGGTCTGCGTGCAGCGATCAACGAAGCAACGAAAACGCGACGGAAAGTGATACACGACAATCTGTCGATTCGCGATAACGAGTGCATCCAGCGGGTGATGTTGACGGTACAACCGATGCCACAATTGGGCGAGCAGAATGAACTTCTGTTGGTGGTTTTTCATGATGTCGGTGAACCGATGCGACGTGAAGATGACGGCACAATGCCCGATTCGCCGACAACCGGTGACGGGGATGCCGACGTCATCATTGCACAAATGGAACGCGAGCTCGAAACGACCCGCAACGACCTAGAGCGAACGTTACAGGACATGGAGGCCGCCAACGAAGAGCTGAAGTCATCCAACGAAGAATTGTTGTCGATGAATGAGGAATTGCAATCCGCGAATGAGGAATTAGAAACATCGAAAGAAGAAATCCGTACTAGCGGAGATATGGTCGCTCGCGCTCACGACGACCTCGAAAATCTGCTTCGCAGTACTCGGATCGCGACGATCTTTCTGGACGACAATCTCAACATCCGTAGTTTCACTCCAGCAGCAACTGAAATTTACGGGCTGATTCCGACCGACATTGGCCGTCCGCTCACACAAATTGTACCCAATGTCCTTTCGATGCCCCCCCTTCCAAGTGCACAGACGCTGCGGCATAGCGAGATCCATGAGACGACGGTCCTTACGCCTACGGGACGGTCGTTCATCCGGCGCGTGTTGCCTTATCAATCACAATCGAGCAGTACAACTGGCATGGTCGTGACCTTCACGGACGTAACGGAATTGCGGGAATCGGAAGCACGGTTCCGAGCCACTTTTGACAACGCGGCCGTCGGCATCGCCCATGTGAATTTGGATGGCCAGTGGATCGCCGCCAATGCACGCTTTTGCGAAATCGTCGGATACGACCTTGATTCACTGCTTCAGAAAAATTTTATGGAGATCACGCATCCTGATGAAGCTGACGAGGATGCAAAGCAAAAAGAGAGACTTGCCGCAGGCGAGATCGCCAACTATTCGCTGGAGAAGCGATATCTTCGTAGCGATGGCCAATACATCTGGACCCGATTGACGGTTTCGCTCATTTGCGATTCGGCTGGCCAGCCAATTCATTTTATCTCCGTCATTGAAGACATCGCAGATCGCAAACGGTTTGAAAGCGAAATCTTAGAGCGAGAAGCAAAACTGGCCTCATTGATGAGCAGCACGGCCGAAGGGATTTACGGAATCGACTTGGAAGGAAAATGCACGTTCGCCAACGAGGCGTGTGCAAGATTACTCGGTTATGACCATCCCGATGAGTTGCTTGGGCAGAAAATGCACGAGTTGATGCATCACACACGGCCCGATGGTTCGTCGTACTCAAACGACGAATGCCATATCTATCAAGCCTATCGTGATGGCCAACGGGTCCATGTTGATAACGAGTTGTTCTGGCGCTCGGATGGTTCCTCGTTTCCAGTCGAGTATTGGTCCCATCCTCAGATTCGTGATGGTGTGACGGTGGGCTGCGTGGTTGCATTCATTGACATTACCGAGCGGAAGCAGCGGGACCAGCAATTGGCGGGTGCAAAAGCGCGGCTGGAATTGTCGCTCCATGTCGCCGACGTGGCTCCGTGGAACTGGGACATGCAGGCCAACGACCTCGTCTCCAATCCAACACTCAATCGGCTGTTTGGTTTCGACAAAGATGCGACGCCCGTGCTGGCGGATTTTATCGAGCGAATGGATGACGATGTGAAACAGCGTGTCGCGGCGGCGATCGAGCATTCGATGACCACCGGTGAAACCTATGACGAAGAGTATCCGATCCGATGGCCCAATGGCGAAATTCGGCATGTTCGCGCTCGTGGCAACGTTCGTCATTTCGAGGACGGTCAAGCCCGAGACTTTTTCGGTGTCGTCATTGACGTTACCGAAAGAAAGCAACGCGAACTCGACTTGGCCGAGCGGGAAGCTCACCTCCGCCGCGTGATAAACAATCAACTCGGGTTGGTCGGCGTGATCGACCGCGATGGCATTTTGCTAGAAGTCGATGATCGGTCTTTAGAGATCGCTCGAACTTGCCGCGACGACGTCATTGGAAAACATTTTGCCGATGCACCATGGTGGAATTACGATCCCGACGTTGCCAAAGGCATACGGGATGCCATGGAGCGGGCAATGGCAGGGGAGATCGTACGCTACGACGTGTCGTTGTTTGCCCACGGCGACGAGGGCGTGTTGATCGACTTCATGATTGCACCTGTGAAGGATGAAGCAGGCGAGATTGAATATCTGATCCCCTCGGGCGTTGACATCCGCGAGCGAAGTCGCGCCGAACGACAACAAAAAGAGATCTCTCGCCGCATGGAGATGGCCCTGCGGGCTGGAGGAATGGCGGCGTGGGAATGGACGCCGAATGCGAGTTTCTGGACCAATCAACTCTATGAACTGTTGGGCATCGATCCGAACCTCACTCCCCACTCCGAACTGTTTTTCTCGCTGGTTCACCCCGACGACGTCGATACTTTAAGGGCGGCGTGGCAGCAAGCGATCGACGGAATCGATGGCTACAACTGCGAATTCCGTATCATTCGACCGGATGGCCAGATCCGATGGATGGTGGGTGTGGGCGAAGTCGTCCGTAGTCAAACGGGCGAAGTCGAACGAATGTACGGCGTCAATTGGGATTCAACCCAGGAACATGAACAGGCCGTTGCACTGCGGGAAAGTGAACAGCGTGCGCAGGCTGCCAACGCTTCCAAGAGTGAATTCCTTGCCAATATGTCGCACGAAATACGCACCCCCATGACAGCGATTTTGGGCTATTGTGAATTGTTGAAAGAACTGGTCGATAGTGACGAAGCGAGACATCATCTGCAAACCATACGTCGCAACGGCAATTACCTGCTGGAGATCATTAACGACATATTGGACTTGTCGAAAATCGAAGCTGGCAAGTTCGAAGTCGATCGCGAGCGGTTCGATCCGAGCCGGGTCATCGACGATGTTCATAGCATCATGGAACTGCGAGCCATCGAAAAAGATTTGACGTTAGAAGTCAATTACAGCGGCAAACTGCCTCACTTTATCGAGTCGGATGCCAAACGGCTAAAGCAAATTCTCATCAATCTAGTCGGCAACGCGATTAAGTTCACTCGAAAGGGGCGCATCCAAATACGAACTCATTTTGAAAGCGGAGCAAACATCCTTAGCTTCGATGTGATCGATACTGGCATCGGAATGACTAAGGAGCAACAGCAGCGGTTGTTCAAACCGTTTTCACAAGGCGATTCGAGTGTGAGTCGGCATTTTGGCGGAACCGGCTTGGGCTTGGCGATCAGCAAGCGGTTGGCCGAAATGTTGGGCGGTAACATCCTTGTCCGTAGTACCGAAGACGTGGGCAGCACGTTTACGGTTACGATCGCAACGGGTCCCGTCGTTGACGAACAGCTCGTCGAACATGCCGACGGCCGTGATACGGACGTTTCCACAGAACCGAAGGACGAAAAACCGAAAGACAGTATCAAACTGGACTGCCATGTTTTGATCGTCGATGACCGCCGCGATATCCGTTTTCTTAGCAAGCACATCCTGAGTAAAGCGGGTGCAACGGTCGAGGAATGTGAAGATGGACAACTGGCGGTCGAGCACATCGATAAAGTGATCATGACCGATAAGTGCCCTGATTTGATCTTGCTTGACATGCAAATGCCGAATCTTGACGGATACCAAACCGCGCGCAAACTACGCGAACTCGGCTACGTCGGGCCGATCATTGCGTTAACTGCCGATGCGATGCAAGGCGATATGAACGAGTGCATCGCATCGGGCTGCAACGATTACCTTAGCAAGCCGATCGACGCGAGCCGAATGTTGCAGTTGGTGTGCAAGTTCACAACTCAGTAGAACCTCTTTGGATACCTAATCACGATGAATCCGCATGAACAACAAGTTAGCACGGGGATAGACACGCTTGATGAGATCATGCACGGCGGTTTCACGGCCGATCGACTGTATTTGATTGAAGGGTATCCTGGTACTGGCAAGACCACACTGGCACTGCAGTTTCTTCTCGATGGCGTCGCGAAAGGGGAACCGGGACTCTACGTTAGCCTCTCGGAAACCCGGCTCGAACTCGAAGGCATCGCTGCGTCGCACGGCTGGTCCCTCGACGGTATCGATATCCATGAACTCGTCGATCAGGAAAAGCTGACTCAGCAACAAGCTCAATACACGATGTTCGAACCAGCCGAAATCGAGCTTGGTACGACGATTGATGGCGTTTTGAAAAAGGTCGAAGCGATCGAACCGAAACGTATTGTCTTCGATTCGCTTTCCGAAATGCGGCTGCTCGCACAGGGACCTCTTCGCTATCGGCGTCAGATCCTGGCTCTCAAACAATTCTTCGTCGGTCGCGGTTGCACGACCTTACTACTCGATGATAAATCGGGCGGCGATCTGGTCGTCGACATCAACGATCAACAGTTGCAAAGTATCGCTCACGGGGTCATACGTCTCCAACAATCACTTAATCACTACGGTACGGAACGTCGTTATCTGAGAATTATCAAGCACCGTGGGCGCGACTTTATCGGCGGCACCCACGACGTGTTGCTCCAGCGGGGCGGAATGAAAGTCTACCCACGTAAGTTTATCGAGACCATGAAATGGCAATCCACTGGCAAGAGTATCCTTAGCGGAAACGAACAGCTCGATCAACTTCTCGGCGGCGGCATCTTGGAGGGCACCAGTACACTGCTGATCGGGCCGGCGGGCGTGGGGAAGTCAACGACCGCAACCCAATTTGCGGTTGCTGCCGCGAAACGCGGTGAAAGGGCGGTTTTTTTCGAGTTCGAGGAAAGCGAACACGCATTCTTAGAGCGGAGTCGCGGGCTCGGATTCAACATCGACCAGTATATCCGCGACGGTTTGATTGAAATTCAACATTTTGCATCCGGAGAAACATCGCCCGCCGAATTTGCCGCCAGTGTTCGTGAGGCAGTGAAGCCGGACGAGCAGGGGCGGAGCGTTTCGGTGATTACAATCGACAGTCTCAACGGCTACCTAAATTCAATGCCTCACGAGCGATTCCTGATCATTCAACTCAACGACATTCTACAAATGCTCGGTCGTCGAGGGATCGTGTCGTTCTTGGTCACCGCACAACATGGAATGCTCGGAACCACAATGAAGGCACCCGTTGACGCCAGCTACATGGCCGACAACGTGTTGTTGTTCCGATATTTCGAGGCTGCAGGTGAGATCCGGCAAGCCTTGTCGGTGGTCAAAAAGAGGACAGGCGGTCACGAACGTACCATTCGCGAGTTCCACCTCAGCAAAACAGGATTGCAAATTGGGAGACCACTGACCGACTTTCATGGCGTGTTAAGTGGAACCCCCTTGTATCAAGGCACCCAGGACGATCTGATCAAACGCGAAGGTCGTCCATAATGAGTGATAACCGAATCGTTACCGTGCTGGCCCCGACGCCGCAAGACGCTGAGTATTGTCGCCAGATTTTGAGCGATCATCAAATTCCGGTCGAATTCGTTTCATCGATTTACGAAGTCACCGCACGTGTCCGAAACGAGCCAGGCGTACTGTTGATGGCGCAAGAATTCCTGACGCCCGAGGCGCTGCGCCACTTGCGTGCGGCGATCGCAGATCAACCCTCTTGGTCGGACGTGCCGATTCTGATTCTACTTTCCAAACAAGAAGCATCGTCGCAAATGATAGCTGATCTGCTGTCGCTCGGTCATGTGACGTTGGTCGAACGGCCGCTTCGGATTGCGTTGTTGGTTAGCACGCTGCAAGCGAAGCTTCGTGACCGCGATCGACAGTACAAAGTTCGCGACCTTTTGGTGGCCGCCCAACAAGCCAGTCAATCCAAGAGTGCGTTTGTCGCCAACATGTCGCACGAAATCCGTACACCAATGACTTCGATCTTGGGCTATGCCAAACTTTTGTCCGGCCTGATTCAAGATGAAGAAGCCAAAAGTTACTTGACAACGATCCGCCGCAATGGCGATTTCCTACTTGAGATCCTCAATGATATTTTGGACCTCTCGAAAATCGAAGCGGGCAAGTTCGACATCGACATCAGCGGGTTTGATGTGAGCGGACTGCTTGATGACGTTCGGACAATTATGGCTCTCCGAGCAGACGAAAGAGATCTGCGATTAACGGTGGAATACGAAACGAAAATTCCACAAGTCATTCAAAGCGATGCAAAACGGCTACGGCAAATTCTTGTCAACCTGATCGGCAATGCGGTGAAGTTCACTAAGGAAGGCGAAGTCAAAGTGATGGTTGGCCATCGCCGTCTTCGCTCTCCTGCGGCTACGTCCGCAACGGTGCATTCCAAAGGTGATCGCGATACACTACGGATTTCTGTCATCGACACCGGCGTCGGTATGACGACCGAACAGCAAGAGCGTTTGTTCCAACCGTTTTCACAAGGTGATGCCGGAATCACTCAGCAGTTTGGCGGAACAGGTTTAGGGCTAATCATTAGCAAACGGCTTGCCGCGATGCTCGGTGGCGACATCGAATTCAGTAGCGAGTTTGGCAAAGGCAGCACGTTCACCTTGACCATCGACATAGGGAAAATCGGTGACGTACCTTGGGTGGAAACATCTGAAAGAAAGGCACCTGTTGCCGATTTCGTCGAAGAAGAAGATATTCGCCTAAACGCAAACTTCTTGATCGTCGATGATCGACGTGACATCCGATTTCTCAGCAAACACATCCTCACGAAGGCGGGTGGAACGGTCACTGAAGCCGAAGATGGACTATTGGCTATCGAAACGGTGAAGGACGCTATTGCACACGGAGAAACGTTCGACCTCATCTTGCTCGACATGCAAATGCCCAACTTGGACGGTTACGAAACCGCACGTCACCTCCGCAAACTCGGCTATGCAGGCCCCATCATCGCCCTGACTGCGGACGCCATGCAGGGCGACATGACCAAATGCCTCCAAGCCGGTTGCAACGACTATCTCAGTAAGCCCATCGATGCCAACCGGATGCTAAAGACGGTGGCGGAAATGACGAAGCCCTAAGTTCTATCGATCGGGTCAAGTGAAAGGCCGTCTTCGGAAAGGACCACGTTTTTTGCTAATGGGAACTGATGCGATCGACTCTCCAAGAAATGCATCAGATAGCCGGCGGTGTTCGGAAAAACGATCAAATCCTTGCGTTCAATGCCATGGGGGAACTCCAGTCGACGAACACTCAATAATTCAGATTCGGTGCAGTACGCTCCCACCAAATAGCCCGCCATCGGTGATCGGTGATCCTTGCTGCTCGGCAACAAGATCGGATCGACCAGAAAGTCATCGCTCGATGTACGACATTGCGTTCGGTTCATCGATATCCCAATCAACCAGTCGCCTGCAGCGTTGCGTTTGCGAAATTCAACTTGGGCAATCGTCAGCCCACAGCCATCCAATAGACTTCGCCCCGGCTCACACCGGAGTTGCACCTTGGCTTTGCGAAGCTGATGTGCGATCGTCTGTCCGTCTAAGGAGTGATCGAGAACGGACGCCAGCCAAGCGGAACGTGTCAGCCGTTGGTAGTACGGATAGCAGTTTGGGGGTCCATGAACGGCACCCTCGACGACATGACGACCAAGTGCGTGGTTTCGGTAGGTGACGGCGTTTCGATTTTCGAGCAAAGCGCGTTCATGTTGATTCCAGAATTGATTCCACTGGTGCGCATGCTCCAAATAACTCATTGGGAAACCGCCACCCATGTCAATAAAGCGAGGCGTGTGGCCGCTAGCTCGCAACGTCTCGATCCATCGAAGCGACGTCGTCAGCGCGCTAACTCGCTCAGACGCAGCGTACCCGTCAAGATGGAAATGGATGCCGGCTACGTCGATCGGATGCTTGGCGAGTTCGGCGACCCATTCAAGATCGCGGTCGACGTCGAACCCAAACCGCGTTACCAGTTTCGCTCCATCATGCCAAAATCCTCCCAAGCGGATCGCAATCGTTGCCCGTTTCGCTAGCCTCTCGGCGGATGCGACCACTGCATCCAACTCATCGTGATTGTCAACCGCAATACAAACGCCGCGCGCGATACATAAATCGATCAGCGAATCGTTCTTGATCGCTGCGGTGCAGATCAGATCGGCTTGCTGAACGCCTCGCTCTAAACATTGTTGCAGTTCGTTTTCACTGGCCGTATCGACCCCGATGGCCAAAGCGACCGTCCGATCGACCAAACTCAAGCATTTATTGGATTTGCGAGCGAAGAAGATTTGAAAATCCAATCCTCGATCGCGAGCAAAGGATTGTAGTTCGCGGACATTGCGATCCATCGGCTCGGTACAGACGACATTGAGAGGCGATCCGTATTGCTGGACGGCATCCAAAGGTG
>JGI12048J13642_10783979_pt1 | contig 12799 bp, 13 predicted proteins | sample ElkSlonscriptome_16_FD_13642 | JGI IMG/M metagenome (IMG submission 13642) | reverse complement strand
ACCGGTACGGGATACCTGGGAGTTGGTCGGATAAGCGCGACATATCAAGCTCGGGACCGGCCAAGGGTCACGCCGAGACAGGAAATCAGTTACTCAACATCACGCGTTCATCGAAAGTCGCGATGACATCCAGGTTGCCCATAATCGGTTTGCGCACCTCGTAGCGCACTTGCAACCAGACGCCGTTGTTACGCACAACTTTGATGTCTTCCGGTTCCAGGTTGCCATCTGCGAAGTTGATATTGAGGCGATTACTCATGCTGGATTTGATGTCGAACGGTGAAAACCGTGCGCTGCCAGGCTGCTTGGCCAGGCCGTTCATGGCACTCTTCACCGAGTAAAACTCAAGATATATCGGCACAATGCGCATGCCCAGGTATGCGACGAACACCACCAGGGACAGCACAATGAGAAACCCCACAAGGCTCATGCCTTCTTGTTTTCGCACAATCATGATGCCAGTTCTCAATGCTTGAATGTAAGTCTATGATAAAACAGGATGCGACAGGATGATACCCCGGGCTAAATAAATGATTTAGGGCCTAATTGATTCCGGTGGCAATCCGACTCCAGTCTGCGCATCCCTGGTTGATATCAAGATTAAGCCAGATGCCGACCGCTTTGCCCACCAGGTTCCCTTCCGGAACAAAGCCCCAGGCGCGGGAATCATTACTCCGGTCGCGGTTATCCCCCACCATGAAGTAGTGCCCCTCCGGCACGACCCACTGCCCGTCGCGGCCGGGAATCGACTCATGCAGCAAAATATCGTGGCGCATCAGCCCCAGATCCTCGCGAACCCTTAACGCGTCACTGCGAGGCGTCGAACATTTCAACTCCGATGACAACAGCGGCGCACTGGCGAGCTGCTCAATGGCCTCACCATTGATAAAAAACTGCTTGTTGCGATAAGTCACAGAATCACCCGGCAGGCCGATCACGCGCTTGATGAAGTTGACCGATTCGTCAACGGGATAACGAAAAACCACCACATCGCCCCGGCGCGGCTCACCAAACTCGACAAATTTTGTGTTCAGCACGGGCAAGCGAAGTCCGTAGCTGAACTTGTTAACCACAATGAAATCACCGATCAGCAGCGTTGGAATCATTGAGCCGGAGGGGATTTTAAAAGGTTCAAACAAAAACGACCGGAACAGCAGCACAACCAACAACACCGGAAACAACGAGCGGGAATATTCCACGGCGACCGGTTCCCGGCCCGGGTCGTCACCTGCACCGGCCAGTCGATCCATGCGCTTGCGTTTGAAAAACAGATTATCGAGTAACCAGATCAGCCCCGTGAGGAGCGTCAGGACAACTAGAATGAGGGCGAAATCAAATGTCATGGGCTGTGCCTGTTATTGTTTTCCGGAAACTGCCGGTTTACTTCTTGTCCTGCTGAAGTACGGCCAGGAAAGCTTCTTGCGGGATCTCCACCCGACCTACCTGCTTCATGCGCTTTTTTCCGGCCTTTTGCTTTTCCAGCAATTTTCGCTTGCGGCTTACATCACCCCCGTAACACTTGGCGGTTACGTTCTTGCGCAGCGCTTTAACCGTTGACCGGGCAATAATCTGCGCACCAAGCGCCGCCTGAATCGCCACATCAAACATCTGTCGCGGAATAAGCTCGCGCATCCGCTCAGCCAGTTCACGACCGCGACGCTGCGCCTGGTCACGATGCAGGATCACAGACAATGCGTCAACGCTTTCGCCGTTAATGAGTATGTCCACCCGCACAAAGGGTCCGGCCTCATAACGTAAAAAATGGTAATCAAAGGAGGCATAGCCCCGGCTGACCGATTTCAGTCGATCAAAAAAGTCGAGAACCACTTCGGCCATGGGCAGTTCATAGTTCACCGTGACTTGCCCGCCGAGGTATTGCATGCCCTTTTGCCGGCCGCGTTTTTCTTCACACAGGCCAATTACGGCACCCACGTAGTCCTGCGGGACCAGAATGTTGGCCTGAATAATCGGCTCACGGATCTCGGCAATCTTGTTCACTGCCGGCAAATCGGCGGGATTCTCCAGAGACAGGACCTCGCCATCCGTCGTGACCACCTCGTAAATGACGGTTGGCGCCGTGGTGATCAGCTCAACACCATATTCGCGTTCCAGTCGCTCCTGCACGATATCCATGTGCAAGAGACCGAGAAATCCGCAACGGAACCCGAAGCCCAGTGCCTCGGAGGTCTCGGGCTCGAAATGCAGGGCTGCATCGTTTAATCGCAACTTTTCCAGCGCCTCGCGCAGGTCTGCGAAATCATCGGAATCAGTTGGAAACAAGCCCGCGAAGACCCGCGGTTGCATGGCCTGAAAACCAGGCAGTGGCTTTGCGGCAGGCTTGATCGCACTGGTGATGGTGTCGCCCACGGGGGCCCCGTGAACATCCTTGATACCGGCGACCAGAAAACCCACTTCACCGGCGCTGAGCCCGTCGCGGACTTCACGCTTCGGGTTGAATACGCCAAGCTGTTCAACCTGGTGCACTTCACCCGTGGTCATGATCTTGATTTTTTCCCGCTTGCGAACGCTGCCATCCACGATACGAACCAGCGACACGATGCCCAGGTAATTATCAAACCAGCTGTCAATAATCAGGGCCTTGATCGGTCGGCGCCGTGGGGTCACCGGTTGGCGGCGGGACACGTTTGACGAGCTCCTCGAGGACCTCCAGCACACCTACACCGGTCTTGGCACTGACCTCCGGGGCGTCTTGCGCCTCAATGCCGATGATGTCTTCAATCTGGTGTTTAACCCGCTCGGGCTCAGCCGAGGGCAGATCGATTTTGTTCAGAACCGGAATAACTTCCAGACCCAGTTCTACCGCCGTGTAGCAGTTAGCGACGCTCTGCGCCTCTACACCCTGCGCTGCATCAACCACCAACAATGCGCCTTCGCAGGCTGACAGGGATCGCGACACCTCGTAGGAAAAGTCGACATGACCCGGGGTGTCAATAAAGTTCAAATGATAGGTTTCGCCATCCTTCGCCACGTAATTGAGGGTCACGGACTGGGCCTTGATGGTGATGCCCCGCTCGCGCTCAATATCCATGGTGTCCAGCACCTGTGCAGACATTTCCCGTTCGGTCAGGGCACCGCAGATCTGAATAAACCGGTCGGCCAGGGTCGACTTACCGTGGTCAACGTGGGCAATAATGGAGAAATTCCGAATGCGATGCTGTTCCATGAATCCTGAACCGGATGGGGTCGCCTGAGGCTGAATGCTTGAGCTTGCGTAAGAAAGCCACCCGACCGCGGCGGTCGGGTGGCCTCAAAAGGTGTCGATAAGTATAACCGATTAGGGCGTGCGCAACCCTATCCCACGTCTTCATCTCCGGGGGTGTAGGCAAAAAAGGTCGTGATGCCGTCGCGCCAGACGCGAATCGCGACCGCCTTGCCCGGCTCAATGTCTTCGACAATGTCATTAAAACTGCCAAGACTCTCCACCGGCTGGTTGTTGACCATCAGCACGATGTCACCGGGTCGGACACCGGCCCGCCAAGCGGCATCGCTTTCAATATCCCGCACCACGACACCACCCTCTGGTGATTCAAGCTGGCTGCGACGCTCAGCACTGATGGATTCGACCGCCAGGCCAAGGGCATTGCTCTGCGCCGGGTCTTCATCTGACGATGCCAATGGGTTCTCATCGGCCGGCTCCAGGGAATCGAGCACGACCTCGAACGACTCGCGATCTCCGTCCCGGCTGACCACCACGACCGCACGGGTGCCCGGCGGGTTCGCACCGACCAGGGGCGGCAGGTCACTGGACTCTTCCACCAGCTGGTCGTCAAACGTCAGGATAATGTCACCTGGCTGAATCCCGGCCCGCTCGGCGGAACCGCCCTCGGATACATCATTCACCAGGGCACCGGTCGGGCGGTCCAGGTTCATGGCCTCGGCCATTTCACGGGAAACGGGACCCACCATCACGCCCAGGAGGCCGCGTTCAACACGTCCATTTTCGCGCAGTTGCGCGATGGTGCTTTGCACCACCTCTGACGGGATGGCAAAAGACAGCCCTATGTAGCCGCCGCCGGAGGTGAGGATCCAGGAGTTAACACCAACCACATCACCGTCCATATTCAGCAGCGGGCCGCCGGAGTTACCCTGGTTAATGGCCACGTCGGTCTGAATGAACGGGACATACGTCTGCCGGTTGTTGGACCTGCCCTTGGCACTGACAATGCCGGCCGTGACGGTCTGATCAAAATTGAAAGGCGAGCCAATGGCCATCACCCACTCACCCTGAGACAACTCGGTCGACTCACCAAACGACAGTGTCGGCAGATTTTCCGCTTCGATCTTCAGCAGGGCAATATCACTTTGCTCATCGCTGCCAATGAGCACGGCGATGTATTCCCGGCGGTCTGCCAGGCGCACGATGATCTCGTCCGCTCCATCAATGACGTGGTGGTTCGTAACGACGTGGCCATCGCGGTCGATGATGAATCCTGAACCCGCACCACGACGGTCCCTGGGTTGCCCCTGGCCTTCAAAATACCGCCGTAATTCATCAGGGATCTGGCCCTCAAATGGACTGTCATCGACTCCGGGTGTCGAACGCGCCCGCTCTGCAAACTGGGCCACGCGAATGTTAACCACCGCCGGGGCAGCCATATCGACCAGCTCGGTAAAATCAGGCAGGCCCGTGACCTTCGCCAGGGCCGGTTGCGCGACCGTGACCAGCAAGGCCAGGCCGATAATTCTCAGGGCTTTCACGTTGTCTCACCTCGTATTTGATTTGCCAAAAGCAGCGCCCCACTGTGGGTGGCACGGCGCTTTCAATTTTCAGGCTCAGCTTACCGACAGCTCCGGGCTACGATGGTTCCCGCCAAGACCTTGATGGTTCTTAAGATTGCCTTTCGGAACCGGCGCATTGAACATCATTGACCACCTGAGTATTCAGCATTCTTGGTGACAGACGGGTGAACCGGTCCGGTAAATTACGGCGACTCACCAAAAGGGCTGCAGCTGCCGAAACGATGCCGGCACCCGCTGCGATCAGGTCGCGTGCCAACAGCGTGTTCTGGAAATACGGCCCCAACAACCCGACAGCCAGCAGTGCGCCAGCGAGTCCGGCAACCAGGGGCGCACCATAGAGCCGCAAAACCAGGGCGAGATAGTCCCGCTCGTCTAAACCAAGGACGACTACCTCGCCGGCCTTGGCCTGGGCCGCATTGTTCACCAGAACGCGGGCATCGCTGCGGTTGAGTAACCGACCGAACAGACCGGCGCCGCAACCTTTACCCGCATCGCAGGCCGGGCAGCCACTTTGGCCGCCAATACGAACCCAGGCTTTGTCTCCTTCCAGGCCTGTGACCTTGCCACGTTGCTCGATCACGAAGGACAGCTCATGGCAGGCATCAGTCGCCTGCTTCCTGGCCAGCAAGAAAAGCTTCACCAAACGTTTTGAGCGTCAGTGGTGGCACCTCTCCAACCGCGGTAACACGACGTGACCCTGCCTTTCCTGACCAGGCGCTGGTGGTCCCCATACGTGTCAGTCCAGGCGTAATGCCACCAGGCTGGGTCGCGGATTCCAGGTAGATCGACACCGATGCCAATCCATCGCTGAACACCAGGTGCTCAAAAAAAGCTTCCTTCTCGACCCGTGAGTGCGCGGCCAGCCGGAAACCCGGCGGAATGCCTTCGGGAGCTTCTGACGTGGCACCCGTTACCGCAGGTTTTTCGAGCACCGGGCTTGCCTGTTGCACAGCAAAAAAGCTCTGCGCAGGCGCGTCGGACTGCAGGTCATCGTGGTCGACCGATGTGCCGGTCGCAAGGTCAGTAAACATAAGCTTGGCCAGGGCGCTGCGATCCGTGTCATACAACACCCAGCGCAGCAGCAGTCCGGTTTCCTGTTCGAGCCAGAGCTCGTAACCAAAGCGATACTGGTCGCGGGGAATAATTGAAATTTTCCGGCCCTGATGGCCCGCAATGCGGCCTACCCCGCCGACTTCGAACAGGTAGCGCTCCTGGGCCTTTGACAGGGCGGCCAGGGAGATATCCGGAAACACGGCACCGGTAAACATTGGATCCTGCGTGGGCTGGGACTGACCGCCCAGAATAGCCCGTACCCCGGTCTCATCGCGCATGATTTCCCTTTGCGGGCCGGAGATAGCCACCATCCGTTCATGCACCACGTCCCCGACCCGGACATGGGTCAAGCGCATGGTTTCAACATCATTGCCGCGCACGTATACGAAGGTTCCCTGGTAATCGAGCTCCTGCATCGCCACGGACATCCGCTGCAGCCAGTCTTGCGCATCGTCAAAGGAATCAGCGCGTACAGTCAGTGCCATGGGCAAGGACAGGAGCAGCAGGGAAAGCGCCAGGACCACCTTGCCGGAGCGGAGGTTCACGGTGCGCTACTCAGGGTTGGACTTTTTCAGGCGTCACGGACACTGCTTCAACCGGGACAACGGCTTCCTCCGTCCCGGTGGACTCATCCTCGATCAACTGAACGGGTGCGGTGGCAACAATCGGAATGAACGATACAAAGCCCTGCTGACCCACGGCACCGGCAGCCTGGTTATGACGCAGCAAATAGCGGTTAAGACTCTGCTGGTTTACCGCATTGCCTGCCTGGAAACTTGCCGGCTGTGAGACGGGCGCCAGGCCGGCGCTGTTCGGGCTGGCAAATGGCACGGTTGGTGTTGGCGTGGCCGCCGGGTTCAAATTAAGTGTCACAGCTACCGCCACCGCGGCGACCGAGGCTGCAATGGCTGATCCCGCCACCGGGCGCAACCAGCGTTGTCCCTGATGCGCCGGGACCGACTGGCCCATGGTCGATTCATTATCCAGTTGCTCAAGGTCTATGGATAGCGTGGCCAGCCTGGTCGTTTCACCCGGGCGGCGCAGACAATCGCGAATCAGGTGATACCGCTGCCAGGTCTCGCCCAGTGAATCGTCTGAAGCCGCGCGTCGGACCACAAATCGTCCAGCATCCGCCGATAACTCTCCATCCATGAGGCAGGAGAGATGTTCCAAAGTATCTTTCGTCATTGCTCTGTACCGTATCCTGGGCTGTTCTGCGCAGCGCCGTGGAGTTATTGCCCTGCAAGCAGGGGTTTCAGCTTCCCATCGACCGCCTCGCGAGCCCTGAAGATGCGCGAGCGGACGGTTCCGATCGGGCAATCCATGGTCGTGGCGATGTCCTCGTAGCTCATGCCATCCATTTCACGCAGCATGATGGCTGTCCGAAGGTCTTCCGGAAGCTCAGCAATCGCGTCGTGGACGGTCTTTTCGATTTCTTCACGCAACAATTCGTGTTCCGGCGTATCGCGTTCTTTCAGGCGGCTGTCCATGTCGTACTGCTCTGCATCCATTGCATCAATATCGCTGGCCGGCGGACGCCGGTTGCGCGCCACCAGCCAGTTTTTGGCGGTGTTGATGGCAATCCGATAAAGCCAGGTGTAGAACGCACTGTCACCACGAAAGTTCCCAAGTGCGCGATAGGCTTTGATAAAGGCTTCCTGGGCGACATCCTGGGCTTCGGCATGGTCGGAGACAAAGCGTGAGACCAGGCTGACAATTCGATGCTGGTATTTGAGTATCAACAGGTCAAAAGCGGCCTTGTCGCCCTTTTGCACCCGCTCCACCAACAACTGGTCCACCTGGGCTTCACCCATGCGTTCGTCGCCTGCAACACTGCTGCCGTGGTCTTCAGCCTGTGAACCACCCGTCATGGTGAACTCATCCTTGTCGGCTTGCGCCGTTTGCAACGATCTCATCGCGACGACCGTCATGATCTGTAATCTCGTTGCATAGATTTTACCATGAGCATTGTGTTCTCCCTCATGCATGCACGTTTCTGGATTATCCTGATGCCGCGGCCGTCAATGGGTTGAAGTCGCCCGGCCGATAGCCTCTTGCTTGCTATGACAAGCCGCTTACGGCCAAGTTCCCCGCCACGTCCGCAGGAGGCGTGGACAAAAAGTTGCTGCTGAATCTCCTGCCGGGCCCTCAACCTTGATTCCCTCAGACCGCTGCAGGAATCTGCGCGGGATGCGATAATGACCGGCTTACCTTCTCAACGGATTCGCACTATGGATTTCCTCAAGCAACTTGGCATTGAAGCCACCAACTCCGGCGCCTGTTTTGGCCTCAACGAGCATGCCGCCACAACCGATGCGGGCACGCTCGATTGCATCAATCCGGCGACCGGCGAGACCATCGCGCAGGTGCACGGTGCATCCCGGGACGACTACGACCGGGTGCTGTCCACCGCGCAGCGCGTTGCCGCGGAGTGGGCCAGCGTCCCCGCACCGCAACGGGGCGAAGCGGTGCGTCTGTGCACCGAGGCACTGCGTCGTCACAAGGATGCCCTTGGCAGCCTCGTGTCCCTGGAAATGGGCAAGATCAAGGCCGAAGGCGATGGTGAAGTTCAGGAAATGATCGACATCGGCGATTTTGCGGTGGGCCAGTCACGCATGCTTTACGGCAATACCATGCATTCGGAACGCCCTCTGCATCGCATGTATGAGCAGTGGCACCCCCTGGGTGTGGTCGGCATCATCTCGGCGTTTAACTTCCCGGTCGCGGTATGGGCCTGGAACGCATTCATTGCGGCCATTTGTGGCAATGTCAGCGTATGGAAACCGTCTCCGAAAGGTGCTTTGTGCTGTGTTGCCGTGCAAAACATTTGTAACGGGGCGCTTCGCGAAGGCGGCTTTCCACCGATCTTCCTCAGTTTCATTGAACCTGGCCACGAGCTGGCACAGGTATTCGTTGACGATCCGCGCGTCGATCTCATGTCCTTTACCGGCTCGACGGAGGTTGGCCGTAAGGTCGGTGAGCGTGTGGCCGCACGTATGGGCAAAAGCCTGCTTGAACTGGGTGGCAACAACGCCATTATCCTGGACGAAACTGCCGATCTGAAAATGGCTGTACCAGGTATTGTTTTCGGTGCGGTTGGCACAGCCGGCCAGCGCTGTACTTCGACCCGGCGCCTGTTCGTGCATGAAAATATCATGGGCGAGGTCTGCGACGTTCTGGTCAGCGCCTACGGCCAGGTCCGTATTGGTGACCCGTTAGAAGCGGACACCCTGATGGGCCCACTCACTGACGAGGCCTCCGTGCAGCGCTTTGAAGCTGCCGTGGCGAGCGCAAAAGCCGAGGGTGGCGAAGTCCTCACCGGTGGCGCGCGACTTGACCGGCAGGGGCACTTTGTCCAACCCACCGTGATCAAGGCGCAGAACCACTGGGATATTGTCCAGAGTGAGACTTTTGCGCCAATCCTGTATGTCATTCCGTTCAGTGATCTGGATGAAGCGATTGCCCTGCAGAATGACGTAAAACAAGGCCTGTCCTCGGCCATCTTCACCAACGATTTGCGCAGTGCTGAGCGCTTCCTTTCGGCGACAGGCTCGGACTGCGGCATCGCCAACGTCAACATCGGGACCTCCGGCGCCGAAATTGGCGGCGCCTTCGGTGGCGAGAAGGAGACCGGCGGGGGCCGTGAATCCGGCTCGGATGCCTGGAAGGCTTATATGCGTCGCCAGACAAACACCATTAACTGGGGCTCGGATCTGCCCCTGGCCCAGGGCATCAAGTTCGACCTCTGATGTTCGGACTGCTCCGCAAGGCCTTGTTCACCGCGCCGCCGGAAACGGCGCACCACCTGGCGTTGGAAGGGCTCAAGCTAGGGCATGCCTGTGGCGCAACCCGCCTGGCCGCGCGCCATTTGTCTTTACCGGTCCGGGTTATGGGACTCGACTTTCCTAACCCGGTCGGACTGGCCGCCGGCATGGACAAAAATGGTGACTATATCGATGCACTGGGCGACCTCGGCTTTGGGTTTATCGAGGTGGGGACGGTAACGCCGCGGCCGCAAATGGGGAACCCCAAACCCCGCGTATTCCGGCTTGCGGCCGCGCAGGCCATGATCAACCGGTTGGGGTTTAATAACCGCGGCGTGGCCCATCTTGTTGAGCGTGCCGGCGAAAGAACTTTTAACGGAATTCTTGGCATCAACATCGGCAAGAACTTTGACACGCCGAATGAGCGCGCCCATGAGGACTACCTCACCTGCCTGGACGCGGTTTACCCGGTCGCCGATTACATTGCCCTGAATATCTCATCGCCCAACACCAAGGGCCTGCGTGACCTGCATGGGGCCGAGGCCCTGGATGCCTTGCTGTCTTCCGTAGCGCAAGCCCGCGAGCGCCTGGCCGACAAGGATGGCCGTCGCGTACCCATTGCACTCAAGGTTGCACCGGACCTTGAAGAGGGCGCGGTTCCGCTCATTGCACAAGCGGTTGTGAAGCATGCTATGGATGCGGTTATCACGACCAACACCACGGTTGCCCGGGATGCCGTAGCGCACCTGCCACACGGCACCGAGGCCGGGGGTTTGTCGGGGGCACCGGTATTCGCCCGTGCCAACGAGGTTCTGGTGCAATTTCGCAGCGCCCTTCCCCGTCACATTGCACTGATCGGTGTTGGCGGCATCCTTCACGGTGATGACGCTGCAGAGAAGGTTCGTCTTGGTGCAGACCTGGTGCAGTTCTACACCGGCTTTGTCTACCAGGGCCCGACCCTGATTCGCGATAGTGTGCGCCGGATCGCCGCACTGGAAGAACACTAAGCGTTTCCAGACCGGGAGCATCGTCAGCCGTATGAGCGACAGCAGCAACGTGAGCGCCAGCAGCGCCAATACTTCACTAAAGCCGTTTAACACCTTTGGCGTTGCCGCCCGCGGTAAGCGCCTGCTTGAGCTGGGGTGCACCGAGGAATTACGGGGCCTGGTGTTTGACCCGCAATGTGACCTGGTCCTGGGTGGCGGGAGCAACATTTTACTGGCGGATGACGTCTTCGGGCAGGTGCTGAAAGTTGGTTTTCGCGAACGCGCCCTGTTTCCCCTGGTTAAAAACCGCGTTCGCGTGCGTCTTGGTGCCGGCGAAAACTGGCACCAGGCGGTGCGCTGGACCCTGGACCAGGACCTGTGCGGCCTGGAAAATCTATCGTTGATCCCCGGCTTGTGTGGTGCGGCGCCGCTGCAGAACATTGGTGCCTACGGGGTAGAGTTGGCCTCCGTATTACACCGGGTAGAAGCCTGGGACTGGCATACCGGCCGCACGTGTTTTTTTGACCGGCAGGACTGCGCGCTTGCCTACCGGGACAGTCGCTTCAAGTCGGGTGAACCGGGTCGTTACCTGATCACCGCGCTGGAACTCGACCTGCAGACCCTTGAGGGCTTCGAGCCGCGGCTAGAGTATGCCGGTCTCAAAGATGAACTTGAGGCCATGCACATCACGCGGCCAACCGCGCGGAATGTCAGCGATGCGGTGATTCGTTTGCGACAGCGCAAATTGCCCGATCCGGCCATGGTGGGTAATGCGGGCAGCTTTTTCAAAAACCCGGTATTTGACGCAGCAACGGCGGCCGGTCTGCGCAACTCGAACCCGGAGCTGCCCCTGTATCCGGCCGGCGAAGACCAATGGAAAGGCAGCGCGGGCTGGCTTATTGAGGCCTGTGGCTGGAAAGGCTTTCGCGAAGGAGACGCCGGCGTGGCACCGCAACATGCGCTGGTACTGGTCAACTACGGCAGCGCCACGGGACGGGAACTGCTGGAACTGGCCGTTCGTATCCGCGACTCGGTCCGGGAACGTTTCGATGTCACGCTGGAGAATGAGCCACGCGTGATCGGCGCAGGAATGGGTGGCGAACTACCTGACTCGTAACCAGCACCTGGGTCAGCAAAAAACACCGGGACTTGCTTTAAACCTGTAACTGCCGACCGTCTACTCGTTGCTGATGCCATGGGGCACATGCCCGGTCGTCACGTGCTCACTGGCCGACTCACAATGAGCGGTCTGGTCATCAAAAAAGATGTCGGCACCAAATGCTGCCAGAAAAGGACCCTTGCTTTTTCCACCCAGAAACAGAGCCTCATCAATACGAATACCCCAGTGGCGCAGCGTAAGAATAACGCGCTTGTGTGCCGGGGCCGAACGTGCGGTCACCAGTGCCGTGCGAATTGGATTGTTCTCTATCGGGTAGGCCGACTGGATGTCGTGCAAGGCCTGTAAGACCCTTTTAAAAGGACCTCCCATGAGTGGTTCCAGGGCAGCACGTTTCTCACTGGCTGCAAATGCCGCCAGGCCCTCGGCCTGGAAAACCCGCTCGGCTTCATCGCTGAACAACACGGCATCGCCATCAAAAGCCAGCCTTAGCTGACTCTGTTCAGGACTCGCGGCACTGCCCGGGAGAATCTTGGCGGCTGCGAAACCGGCGTTGAGCGTCCGTCGAACATCATCGTCATGCGTGGACAAAAACAAGTCCGCGCCGAGCGCGCGCATGTAACGGTCGGGCGGCTCACCGTTGGTAAACACAGCCCGCTCAACAATCAGTCCGTGATGCTCAATGGAGTTAAAGATGCGCAATCCCGAGTCTGCGCTGTTGCGCGAGGCCAGGATCACTTCAACGCCCGGATGATCTACCGCATCCTCATTGAGCTTTAAAAGTTTGCGGACCAGTGGAAAAGCCACGCCGGGCGCGAGCACGTCATCTTCCCGGGATAACTGGTAACGGGCGTAAGATTCCAGCCCCTCATTTTCAAACACCTCGTGGCTTTGTTGGAGGTCGAACAGGGCGCGCGAGGAGATAGCCACCACGAGTGGCCGGGGGTGTAGTGGGGTTACCGAAGCAGTGCTCATGGGGTCATCATGCATCAGGCAATTCTCAAAAACCGAGAAACAGCGGCATGCGGCCACTCACAGGAACTGTTCGTTGAGAATGCGCTCTTCCAGTGAATGATCCGGATCGAACAGCAGGCGCAAGGACAATTCCCGTGCCTCGT
>JGI12048J13642_10591188_pt1 | contig 12807 bp, 8 predicted proteins | sample ElkSlonscriptome_16_FD_13642 | JGI IMG/M metagenome (IMG submission 13642) | reverse complement strand
GTCCAAATGGGAAACCGATCCTGCCGGCCGCGTGGTTACACTGGAAGTCGGCAAGGATCTCCAATGGATCAATGACACGCTCTGGCTGCCGTTTGCCGGGAACCGCGTGGATGCGATCGCCCCGGCCACCGGTTTTACGGGAGGAGCCACTGCCGGGATCAGGGTCGATGGCAAGCGACCCTTGGAAATTCCTGAACTTTACAACATGACCCGGCCAAACGAACAGCCCGGCGGAGGATGGGTCTGGGGCAACGCGGCATTTGTGCGTGCCTTTCATACCACCCCGTGGGAAAACGAGCACTGGGTGATGGTGATCGACAGCATCAGCAATGATCAAAGCTATTGTGAGTTCAGCCTCACCGGCTCCCTCACCGGCTCCGACGGATCGGGGAACAGTCGGGACGACTTTATCTCTAATTCAGGGAAAGTGATCATCCACGGCGGATCAGTTTCCGACAGTCCTTACCGGGGCGCATGGCATATCAAGCGGACCCATGATGTCAACGGGATGACTTTTCCCGAAGGAACCACCATAGAATGGGACACCTACGTGATGGGAATCGACAGCTACACCCCGCAGCCCAATGGAGAACCCTCGCTCGAAAATGCAACCACCCTGTTCAAAGGACTCAACCACGACTACCATCTGCTTGCCCTTACGAAAGAGCAGGCCGGCGACTTTCCCCTTCAATACCTGCGGGTATACCGACCCACGTTAAACAGGGCATCTGCCGCGAAAACACTATCGGCAGACCCTTCAGTATCCCTCCAAAAAAACAACGGTTCCGAAGGGGCTGTCGGGGTGAGCAGTGATACCGACTGGTTCAGCGGACCGGTTCCGGAATGGCTGCAGGTTTCGAAACAGAAGGGAGTCGGCGATGCCTCTCTTACAGTCACTGCGCTAAGCGAAAATACCTCGAATTTACCACGGTCAGCAACACTCAGATTTTACGGTACGGGAACGGATCCTGTGCAGGTTAAGATCACACAGGCCGGCGCCGATCCTGCATTTGCGTTATCGGAGACCGATACCCTCTATTTCACCGCGGATGCCTCATCAAAAAACCTGGAGATCACCTCCAACAGTGACTGGTCCATTGAAATGTCTGACACATGGATGTATGCTGAATATCTCTCCGGGTCCTTCGATGATACTATTTCTGTCTCCGTTGATGAAAACAATGAAACAACCGACCGTTCGGGAATGATCTTCCTTTCAACGGGTGTTGTTGATACGGATACCATTTTTATTGTACAGGAGGGCAAGGCAAATGCCATCATCGGAAACAGGGCCGTTGAAGATCTTGTGAGGGTCTATCCAAATCCCGCTTCCGGTTCATTATTCGTGGATTCCGGGAACTTGTCGCTCTCATATGTTGAGATCCTGGATCTCACCGGAAGAATACTGGTGCATCACAAGCCAGGAATGAACGGTATCATCAGTTTGTCAGTAGGCCAACTGGACAATGGAATCTACCTGTTAAGATTTACCGGACCAGGTATCAGCGGAGCGGTTCCACAGGTGGTGGAAAAGTAATCTCATGTTTTCCGTGAAAAATGTATAATTTCCAAAGTACCCGGAATTACATGAATATGAAATTAATGAAACCCGGAGGACCATCTTTGACGAAGCCTCCGGGTTTGGTTTTACAGGTCGTTAATTTCTGCTGGCTACGGTGCCGAGTCCGGAAATATTCTGCCTAACCTCAGGATACCCTTTGTAATAGACTGCACCTGCACCTTCGATGAATACATCCAGGTTGTTCTCAGCGGAGACTTCGCATTTCCCTGTGCCTGAAACGTCAATAAAACAGTCTTCTGCTACGATAGGAAATCCTAAAAAGCTACCTGCACCGGTAATGACGATATCGAGGTTTTCGAGGGAAGGAAACTCGCCATAGCCATGAACCCGCCCAAGTCCCTCTACATTGATGTACAGGTTGCGGGTATTCTCCATCCGGTTCAATTCGATCAGTCCGGTCCCCTGGATATTCAGGTCCAGGTCGCCTGTGTTTTCAAAGTCATTGACCACAACGCGTGCGACTCCTTCATTGGAGATGGCATTGATTTGGGGAACCGTGATATAATATTTGAGATCGTAATTGCGGTAATGGCCACGTTCGAGCCTGATGTCCCAGGTGTCACCTGATACGTTGGTCAGCACACGCCCCACAATATTCGCATCACCTGTTACCTTCACTTCCTGTACAGTGCCATATGAGATGTCGACATCATCCACCCCTTGCAGGTTGATCGCAGTAAATGGATCAAGTTCGAGTGTTTGCGTAATGATGTCTCCGTTTCCTTCCGTATAGAAGTATTGGTCGGAACATCCTCCAAAAATGAAACCTGTCAGTACGATTGCCGTAAGATAAATATGTTTTGTCTTCATGGTATTTGATTGAATGGTTATTTGCTTTTTATGATTCTCTAAATCTAAAGACAGGAAACCTTTGGCGGGGATGCATCAAATGGCGGAATATTTATTTTGGTATGGTGCTTGCTTCTTCTATTGCGATGGTCGCTGTACGGATTTGCGCCTGTTATTGTCAGTGATCCATAAGACACAACAAAATATTAATCAGCTTGTTATGGATATACAATCTTAGCCGGATCAGCATTCATTAATCCGGTAGCCTGGAATTATCATGAACCTTTAATTGAATTAAAAATGAAAACGCGAAGAAAATTAGCTTGCAACCTGTTGAAAATCGTCCCCAGGATAGGGGTCATTTTTACATTATTGTTAGGATCTGTTTCTGTGAATGCCGGAGATAAACCACCGCTTCCGTCTACAGAGCAGATGGGTTTATTTATGAACTCCACCACCTGTGTGGTACTTGAGGATGCCAGTGTCTCCTATAATATTTACATCAAGGATGCCGTTGAGAAGCACTGGAAAATTACAGATTATGAGATCATTGACCGCGAAGAATTTGAAGAACGCCGGTTCATGTCGAAGTATTCATTTCTCGTATTGGTTGAAACAACCTTCGAGGACGACCCGGAAGGGGTAAGTTATAATTTTCTAAACCTACTGATGGGAGGTGGAGCCCAGGAGATTGAGGAGATGCCCGAGTTGGTTAGTTTACCCCTTGCATATGATGATGATCCTGAAATTGATTATGGTTATGCCGTTCCGGCAATCGTAGAATATGTACAACGCCATGTAAGGTTTGTACAGAGCAGACGCCTTATAGCGAAAATGTTTGGGAAAAAATATTTTAACAGGGGACGGGATTTCAGGGATAAAGCCCTGATGTTGATGGAAAAACAGATGACACCTGATATGAATACGTTGTTCAAAGTGAAGGACGTATATCCCAACTATGTCAAATTTGTTACCCTGGAGGAACTGGAAGAAACCCTTGAGAAGGATGAAGAAAATGTTTTGTACCTTCACCATGTTGGACCGGAAGGGAACGATGGAGCAGGACGTTGTTTTGAAATGATTTTTGATCCTCAAGGGGAGCTTTACTATTATAATTACCGTGAGGTGACAAACGAAAATAAAGATGGATTTTCGAAAAAGGACCTTCGAAAGATCAGGTACTGAGAATAGTGGTAAACCGAGCCTGGTGACCTAAATTTTATGGATGACTTTAACCCTTGTCTCATCATTTGTGAAAATATTGCAGGTGAGCACCTCGGTTATTATATAAAATCAAATTAACCAAACCTTATCAATGAGTTTAAAATGGACTCGTATAAGAGATATTTTCAGCCTGGTGGTGGTGATTGCTGCCTCGGTGTTTTTAATTCACCTGATCAGGGTGTCAGAAAAGAACCAGGATTTTCGTAAGGATCTCGCGGAGGTGAATCATATCAAGTATAACCTTCTCAATGTCGAGGAATGGTCGGTACAGGTCAAGGAGATCCTGGAGAAGAAGATTGATGAATTTCAGATCACGCATGAGAATCAGCAGCGTTTGGAAGATCGTGTTGAGACGATCCTGTATGATCTTATTGATGAGGTTGAGTTGTTGATGAAGAGGCGTACAGAGGGTCAGTTTTCGAGGATCAAGCGATGGGTGGCCGGACTGGCAATTGATGTGGAACAGTTGCGTGACAGCGTGCCATCATTTGCTTCGCAGATCCTTGTGGAGCTGGAGGATCCCAGGACGAAACAGGCCATTCAGGATTTCATGACTGATAAGCTCGATCAGTATATCGCATCCACCCGGAGTCTTGCAGACATGGAGAAGCTGGAAAAACTGATGGAGAAACATGAGGTCGGCAGCAGACAGGAGGCAAACCGGGTGCTGACTGATAAATTGTCGGCGAATATGGATCGGCTCGATCACCATATGATCCTGATTCTTGCAGCCTTGTTGGTTGTGTTTTTACTGACTTTCTTCACAAGCTCCCGGATCAGTTTTTACCAGGTACTTATTTTGGTTTTGGGGGCCATTGTCCTTCTGATCGGAGGCGTCATGCTTCCGATGATCCAGCTGGAGGCGAAGATCGACCTGGTCAGGTTCGAGCTCCTGGGAGAGGAGATGGCCTTCAAGGATAACATCCTCTATTTTCAGAGCAAGAGCGTGATCGACATGGTGGTGATCCTATTGAAAGACGGATCTGCCAGGATGATCATAGTGGGTTTTCTGATCTTTATGTTCAGCCTTATTTTCCCAACGTTAAAGCTTGTGAGTACAGTGGCCTACACCGGGGGCAACGGCAAGATGAAGCAAAGCAGGCTCATTCGCTTTTTTACGCTTAAGTCAAGCAAGTGGTCCATGGCCGATGTGTTCGTTGTGGCGATCTTTATGGCCTACATTGGTTTTAACGGTATCGTGGACAACCAGATGGAGGAATTTAACGAAGGAGCCAAACCGGTGGAGACCTTTACCACCAATGGAACCAAACTGCTTCCAGGTTTTTTTATATTCCTCTCTTTTGTGATCTATGGAATGGGACTCTCATGGCTCATTGAAAAGCGGTACCCCACCTCGGAAACTGACGACTGACGGCTGACGGCTGACTGCTGACTGCCCCCTATACGCCTCCTGTCGTCGGCTATCGGGACCAGCTCCTATCGTAGCTGGCGACATTTACCCACAGTCACTGCCAACTGAAGACTACCGACTGCTGACTGGAGACTGGAGACTGGAGACTGCCGACTGACTAAAGTTTCACCCCCATCACCATGATATCGTCCAATTGCGGATGCCCGATCTTCCATGCTTCGATCTCCTCATCAAGCAGCCATTTCTGTCTGATCATTGTTTCACCGTGGATTTTCAGCAGGAATTCCCTGAATCGTTTGTACTTGTATTTCTTGCCATTCGGTCCGCCAAACTGATCGGGGAATCCATCGGTAAAGAGGTAGAGGATATCGTCTTTATCCAGGGTGAGCTCTTGATTGGTGAAGTTGAACGATTCATCCACAAAGCTGTCGATCCCGATGTTGTTGGAACCCACGGTGCGTAGCTCCCCGTTATTGATGATATAGAGGTCATTATGCGCAGCTGCGAATTGCAGTTTCCTGGTTTCAGGTTCGTATATGCAGAGTGAGATGTCCATCCCATCCTTGGAGGTATGGCCATCAGCCGATCCCTGGTGCAACGAATCCCGGATCCGGCTGGCAAGACGGTCAAGTATCTCTCCAGCCTGGCAAATATCAAGTGATTTCACGATATCATTCAGTGCAGTCAGCCCCAACATACTCATAAATGCCCCTGGTACACCATGACCGGTGCAGTCACCCACTGCGAAGAACAGATGATTGTCCCGTTTGGCCACCCAGAAAAAGTCCCCGCTGACGATGTCGCGCGGTTTATTGAGCACAAAATGATCCCCCAAAATATCATCCAGGTAGGACTTCGGAGGCAATGCTGCAGACTGGATCCTGAAGGCATACCTGATACTGGCCTGGATCTCTTCATTCTGGTGCTCGATCTGATCACGCTGCTCCTCGGCGAGGTCCCGCTGTGCTTCGATCTCCTCTTTCTGGCTTTCCAGCTCCTCGTTCTGGGACCTGATCTCCTCTGTCCGCCTGTGGACCTCTTTTTCGAGTTCGTCCCTGGCTTTCCTCAGATTGGCCAGGCGAAGACGAATATAGAGCAGCACCCCTGAGATCACCAATAGGATCATCAGTACTATGAACCATGCCCTTTTCCAGAAGGGAGGTTTGACTGTAAATGCAAAGACGGATGCTTCAGAATCGCTCCACTGACTGTTGTCCAGACTTACCTGTGCAATGAATGTGTACTCCCCGGCTGGCAGTTTTGAATAGGTGAAGGGCTGGTTCCTCCTGGAATAGGTCCAGTCCAGGTCATATCCTTCCAGTTTGTATCGGTAGGAGAGCCCTTCAGGATTATTGAACCAGATGCCGGTATACCCGAAGGTAAAATTATTCTCATTGTACCTGTAAACCGATTCCATCCTGTCCACCGGCTGTCCAAATAGATTCACCGTGGAAAGAAAGATACGTGGTGTGTCGCTGATCTTGTCGAGGTAATCAGGATTGTATTTTATAATTCCTGTCTCTGTGCCGATCCAGACCTGGTTGTTTTTGTCTGTGTACACCGCATTAAGCACAGGGTACCGGTAGGACAACCCGGTATTTTCACCGAAATTTTTCACGATTCCGCGCTCGGTATTGAAAAACTTGATCCCTTCATTTGAAATGATCACCAGGTTGTTCCATTTGTCAAAAACGATGGACTGGATCTCTTCAAAGTTGATGCCTTCCGCCTCACCGAAATGCAAAATGGTATCATTCATCATACACAGGATTCCCCTGTTGTTGGTATTGAACCATGTATGACCTGCAGAATCGATAGCAATGCCATACAGTTGCGGGAAATCAAAATTAAAATGATCCATATAGATTACAGAATCATCCCTGAGAAGGGCAGGGGAGGGCAATGATCCCGCTATCCAGGTCTCACCCTCGGGAACAGGGAAGGTCGCATACACATAACTTTCATTGAGGTGCTCATCTTCATAACTCTCAATCCCGTCGTTTTCATAGTTATAGGCTGATACCCCTCCTCCAAGCGTCGAGAACCATGTCCCCTGTTCATTCCCGGCAATATGGATAACGTTGTTGTCATTCAATCCATCCCTGGTTGTGAAATTGTCGTACCCGTAATCTTCCGGGTCGATCCTGAACACCCCTGATCCATATGTGCCTGTCCAGACCGACCCCAGTGGATCCAGGTAGATGGATATGAAATTCTGGTTGCCCAGACCGGTCTGCACAGAAACATTCACCCATTCCAGGCTGCTGTTCTGGTCTTTGATCCCATTAAACAGACCGGTCTCACTGCATACCCAGTAATTTCCATTGAGGTCGAGCGTAAAGCTGTATACCATTTCAAAAGGGGTTCCGGTCTGCTGGTTCAGGAATTCAAATACGGGGGGAAGCGCCTGGATTACGCCACGACGGCATGCAATCCAGATATTGTTTTCCCGGTCCCTGATGATTCCGTTCAGCCTGTCGGACACCAGTCCCTGTTCAACAGTGATCTGCTGATAGCTGGTTGTACCTGCCCCTTCTCCCAGCAAAACCTTGACAATCCCCTTGTTACTGGTACTTACCCATAATTCATTTTTGAGGTTCATGGCAAAGCCGGTGATGGGCCCGTAATTCCATCCTTCAATTTGGGTAATTGTTCCGTCAACAGGATCATAAGTGGAAATGCCTTTCTCCTCGGAGCCAACCCAGAGAATGCCATCCGATCCTGATTTAATTACCCTTACAATGTTATCCGGCAGTCCGTCTTTCATGGAGATGATATCGGCAGAATCGTCTTTAAAGCAGGTGATTCCATAATCAGTGGCCAGCCACATGGCTCCTGTCGTATCGATCTCAATGTCATACACATAATTGTCGGAAAGACCGTCGTCAGTGTTCATATTACTCAGGTACCTGCCGTTGTAACGAAAGACCCCTTCACCCAGCGTGGAATACCAGATGTCTCCCTTTTGATCTGTAATAATATCAGTGATCTCGACCCTTCCCAGTCCCTCTTCCGGCCGGAAGATCTCAAACTGATGCTGGTCGTACCTGGTAATTTTTCCGTTTTTGTGCCCGATCCACATCATGCCCTGCCTGTCATTATGCAGTACCGTGATGTTGTCGTCTGCCAGGCTGTCGGTGCGTGTGTAGTGGTCCAGGTTGATCCCGTCATACCTGAACAGCCCTTTGTCGGTCCCAAACCACATCCAGCCAAGCGGATCCTGGTAGACCACGTTGACCTTGTAGTCCTCCCTTCCCTGGAAAAGAGGTATCTCCTTCAGAAATGGGGTCTGACCATGGCAGATGGAAGCCACCATGATCCAGGTGACTGAAATCAGGGAATGGAGATATTTTTTCCTGGCTGTCATTATCTGGGTTGAAGTGTCAGTTTGATCTTTACACTGATCTCTTCAGCGATCTTTTTATTCAGGATGGAAGGTATGGTAATATCATGATCATCGATGAAGACAGTGAAATCGGAGTTTACATCTATCCTGTTGTTAGTAACCTCAATATTGCTTCGGATGATCCTGTCGAAGGAGACCCCGTGTATGGTAAGTACACCCTTTGCCCTGACCGAGTAAGTACCGGGTTTAGAGAGGTCCACCTCCTCGATGATCTTGCCTTTGAATGTTGAATTCGGGAAACGCTCACTTTCCATGTAATCCTCATTGAAATGAGTGCGTTGCAATGAACTGTTGAATCCTTCAAAGCTCCTGGAAGCAACCCTGAAAGAGAAACTTCGTTCAGCGGTATTGAGTACCCCAATCAATTCATCTGAATCTGCCTTGATGATCTCCAGGGGAGCATCTGAAATGAAATTCACCTTACCATTTTCACATAGGTAGATCGTATTCCCCTGTCCGTAAACCAGGGATGCACACATGATTATTATCCCGGCAGCAAGTTGTCTCATGCCCTCAATATATGTTTTTTCTTCTTTCATCCAGTCTGAATACCCTTGAAATGTTAAACCCGAAATAGATGTCACCATCCAGCCAGTGCCCTGTTGTTTCGGCAATGAAACCCCTGGCGACCATGGATTGTGAATTTGTAAAATGGAGCTGGAATACATGTCCGCCTGTTTCAATGTCAAAGCCTACAGACAATGAGTTGACAAAATCTTCTGCTGCTTGTCCGGGCAGCAGGTAAAAATATTCAGCATTGACAGATACCTTTTTTGTAAGCTTGTATCTTCCTCCGAATCCAGCGGCAAAAATATTATTCTGGTCCTCGGGGCCTGGAACCAGGTTGATATGGACATAGGATGGTGAGAACTGCAGGGAAAGATCCGGACCAAACTTTCTGGCGATCAGCAGCTGAGTTGCATAAGAGAGCCTGGATGAGAACAGGTTGTCACGTTCCGGGTATTGCCACTTCAGTGTCTCGATGTTGGCGGCAGAATAGACAGTGAGTGTAAACGGAATGTTACGTGGACCAGTCTGTTGGCGTAGCAGCCGTAGCTTGACACCTCCGTCATATGTTTTTTCAAAAGAGCTGCGTCCGAATGTAAGGGCTAACATTTCGTTGATTCCGTATTCAAAACCAAATCGCGTGGTTGCCTGGTCAATTCCGAATAATTCGTAAATCCCCAGGTTGACGGCTCCGAAGCGGTGGGAGATCCTGAAATTGAGATCACCGGATTGTGGCAACTCAACGGATTGTCCATTGATAACGGTTGTGCCTTTAAAAGTTCCGTAAACATAGGACGGGGAATCCGGATCTCCAAGGCTGTTTAACAGTGAATCAAGGTCCTGGGCTCCGCACTTTGGATGCAGGAACAACAACGGAACAATACAAAATACCAAAGCTCTTTTCATCTTCGTCAGTTTTCGGGTGCACCGTTGTCAAGCCAGATGTTGATCTGCTTTAACTCACATTCAGGCAATTGTGGGCGGTCAAAGGGCATTGGGATAAATCCAGACTGGTGATTGACCACTCCTCTGAGTTTCCCGTTGTTCACAACGATAAGTTCAGATTCATAACTGTCATGCCTGACATTGTTGTAGGAGATGTCAGGCCCGTGGCATTCCACGCAATTTTTTTGCATGATATCCGCGATGGTGTTGTCCCAGGTGATATCAGTGGTGTCACAACTCATAACACCGTACAAATCAAATTCATTGTTATTCTCACAGGCAGATACAACTATGATTGCAAGGAAAGAGAAAATCACAAAGTAGGTAGCCGGTCTGCCTCGCATTCCTTAAGGTTTATAGGTGGTCAACATGTAAATATAAAGATTCGTCCCTCCAATCCAAATATTTTTTAACCCTTCAGCTCTTCAATGGGCTGAATATAAATAATTTCAGGTTGAAATGTAATTGTGTTCCGGCCCCGGATGTTGCCGATGCCAGACTGTCATCGATGAAGGCATTGCTTGAGCAGGGTCACGATACGTTGTAAGTCGCTATTGTTGCCATACATCTACAAAACAGTAGAAGTTTGTCGGCACAGGTTTAAGAACCTTCAGGTTTAACAGGCCATTCAGCGATGTCCGGGGCCCTGTTTTCGAAGGAATTCACGCGTACCCCCAATCCTGCCCCTCATTCGGCATATCATTTGACAATAGGAGCATTGAAATCGCTTATAAATTGGAGGTAGCCGGATGAAAAAGATGAATGACTGCAAAGATGATTGCAGTGTAAAATTATTTAATGTCTCTGCAGTGATACTGGTCATGCACGACAGTATTCCTTCGGGGGAATTGCTGACTGAATGGGAAGAGAACGGTGCACATATCACCTTGGTACTGGGTGGAGGACTTTCAGCAAAAAGGTCCACCAGGGAGATCCGCGACCTGCCGAAAAAGGTGAGGGTTGTTGATATAAAAGATGAGATCAAGAGGAACAAGGTCTCTGCCAGGATCAAAGAGGCGATCATGCACACGGATGCAGAGGCCAAAAGGACCATTCTGCTGACCGACCATCCCGCAGCGGTTGCCGGCGGAAGAAGAAAAGGGCTGTATACCATCATTGGTCTTACACTGGACAAGGAGAACCTGCGTCCATTTTATGACGAGGGAGCCAACCTTGTAATTCACAATCCGGAGCAGCTGGAGATAATTGAAAATTCGGAAAATAAAACCGGGTTTATACAGGAAATTCCCGGTCTGTTTAAAAACAAGACATCATTTGAATCAAGGTTTGGAAAGAAGAAACCTGTCTTTTTCTTCGACTATGACGGAACACTTGCATCCATTGTCAAGGATCCGGAGAAAGCATACATCACCGATACCATGAGAAACAAATTGGCCGACCTGGCAAAAAACCACAGCGTGTCGGTGGTGAGCGGTCGTGATAAATCGGATATTGAGGACTTTGTGCAGCTGGAAGAGGTGATCTATGCCGGCAGTCACGGGTTCAGGATAGCCGGACCGGATGGTCTGTATATGGAACAGGAAAATGCCGAAAAACTCTTGCCAGGACTGGATGAAATGGAAGAGGAATTGAGAATTGTCCTGGAGCAAAAAATAGAGGGCGTGCAGGTGGAAAGAAAATATTTTGCCATCGCGATCCATTACAGGAATGCTCCTCCGGGAACCTATAAAAAGATTGTGCAGGAGGTCAACCGGCTCATCAGTGATGATCCGGATTTTAAAAAGGGGCGCGGCAAGAAGATCCTGGAAATCAAACCCGCACTCGACTGGCACAAGGGGAAAGCGCTGGAATGGATCATGAACCATCTTGACCTGTCATTTCCCGACGAGAGCATGCCGGTTTATATCGGAGACGATGTTACAGATGAAGATGCATTCCGCGCACTTGCCGATGATGGCATCGGTATCCTGGTGGGCAAACACAGTCAGCTCTCTGCAGCAAAATACCACCTGGATGATGTGGAACAGGTTGAGGAGTTCCTGGAATTCCTGCTGAACAGTGACCGGTTCTGAAGTCCGAAAGATGGAAAAAGTACCATCGGGTATGATGTGTCGAACGCTGACCCGATGAACATCTGTAAATAGTTATTGTTGACCAACAGTAAAATACATCCTAAAACTGACAAGAAATGGAAAAATTATTTGATGCTGAATTCTGGACCCAGCTTTATGAAAATCTTGAGACATGGGTGATCAATGAGTTGCCTGGCCTGCTGATCATCCTCATTATATTCCTGGTCGCCATGCGGGTGGTCCGTTTCATGGTAAAGAAATTTAAACAGGCTTTTATACGGCGAGCTGAAAAAGAGGATGATGCGCTGGAAGTTGAAAAACGCATTCACACCCTGACTTCGATCATCCGGGGTGTGATCGTAATCATCCTGTGGGTTGTTTTCCTGATGATCGTATTACAGAAATTCGGCATCAATATTGCGCCCATCATTGCCGGTGCAGGTATTGTCGGACTTGCAGTCGGTTTCGGTGCCCAGGAGCTGGTCAGGGATTTCATTACGGGATTCTTCATGATTCTCGAAAACCGCGTCCGAACCGGTGATGTGGCGATCATTAACGGGACTGGCGGACTGGTGGAGAAGATTGAGTTCCGGACCATTACCCTGCGGGATTTTTCGGGTACTGTGCATGTTTTCCAGAACGGGAAGATCACTACCCTTGCCAACATGACCAAGGACTGGTCGGCCATGGTGTTTGATATTGGTGTTGCCTACAAGGAGAATCTTGATAAGGTCATGAAGATCATGAAGGAGGTAGGTGATGAGCTGAAGGCAGATGAAGGATTTAAGGACAAGATCATTGAGCCCATTGAGATCTTCGGTGTAGATGCTTTTGGGGACAGTGCCATTACGATCAAGGCACGACTGAAAACCCAGCCCATTCAGCAATGGACCGTTGGCAGGGAATACCGCAGAAGACTAAAACAAGCCTTCGACCAGGAAAATATCGA
>JGI12048J13642_11569342_pt1 | contig 12809 bp, 8 predicted proteins | sample ElkSlonscriptome_16_FD_13642 | JGI IMG/M metagenome (IMG submission 13642) | reverse complement strand
ACAGCGCATTGTACCGTGATGCGCGAACAGCAAACCCCGGACGGTTTATATATTCTCGTCGCTGGTCGCGCTGAAAGCAATCGACCCTTAGATAATTCTCAAATTTTACAAGCGGTGAGTTTGTTACCGGGGTCGGTGATTAACCTGCAAGCATTACTCCTCGACCAACCCACCCAACAAACCCTGACCACCAAAATTGATTGTCAGTTTTGGTTTCTCCCCAAAGCCGACTTTCAAGCCTGGGTGAGTGAATATCCCAGCATTACCCAAATTATCGCCCAACAACTGGCCCGAGAAGTCAGCCAACTGGCCACCCAACTTAGCTTTGAACAAGAACGTCAGGCGATGTTGCGGCCTTATTTAGTGACGAAAGCCCGACGGGGCATTATTGGCAAAAGTCGCTATGCCGTCCGTTTACGCAAACAAATCAAACAAGCTTCTGATAGTCGGAAATCGGTGCTGATTTTCGGGGAACCGGGTTTAGAAAAAGACAATATTGCCGCGCTAGTTCATTATGGCTCCTCTTGCCGCCGCGAAACGATTATTCGCGTTAATTGTAATACCCTGCAAGCAAGCGGGGCAGATTTGTTTGGTCGGGTAGGGGGTAAACCGGGCTTAATTTCAGCGTTGGGTCGCGGCACCTTGGTTTTAAATAATATTCAAGAGTTAGCCCCCAAATTAATTCAACCCATTGCCCATTTACTCGAAACCGGGCGATATTTCCCCATTAGTCGTGGCGAAACGCGATCGCAAGCGGCTTTAATTTCAGAAGCTCGTATTATTATGATTTCTGAAAAATCCAATCCCGACCTCGATCGCTTGGTAGGTCATAAAATCAAAGTACCACCGTTGCGGGTACGAAAAGCGGATTTAGCCGATTGGGTGAATTATTACATTAGTATTACTTGCCGCGCCAGGGGGATTCCGCAACCGAAACTCACCCCAGAAGCCCTGCGACAGTTACAGGCTTATGACTTTCCCAACAATTTGCGGGAGTTAGACAACACGGTGGGGCGAGCGATTACGCAACTCTCCGGGACAGAGGAACTCACAGAAGAAATTATTTGGCCGGCTCAGAGCAAAAAACAACAATTTCGCTTTAATTTGCTCGATTCTTACCCAAAATTGCGTTATTTCCTCCGCAGTCCTTGGTGGCCCGACCGCATTAACTATGGTTTTACCACCGTGGCATTTGCCTTGGTGGTGGCGATTTTATTTCTGGGGCCGCAAACCCGCGATCGCAACTTTGCCTTAAACTTATTCTGGGCGTGGTGGTGGCCTCTCGTCCTCCTGGGTTTCCCCTTTGTAGGGCGATTGTGGTGTGCCGTTTGTCCGTTTATGATTTACGGTGAAATTACCCAAAAAATACGCCAACATTTCCTGCCGCAACCCCTCAAAAGCTGGCCCCGTCACGTTGCTGAACAATGGGGTGGCTGGTTTCTCTTTGGCTTGTTTGCCCTAATTCTGCTGTGGGAAGAAGTCTGGGATTTAGAAAACACCGCCTATTTATCCGCTTGTTTGTTGCTGCTGATTACGGCGGGTGCGATGATTTTTAGTGCCATTTTTGAGCGTCGTTTCTGGTGTCGTTACCTCTGTCCCATTGGGGGGATGAATGGGATGTTTGCCAAGCTTTCGATGACCGAGTTACGAGCGGAACAAGGGACTTGTTCGGCAGAATGCACCACTTATCAATGTTACAAAGGCGGCCCGGAAAAAGGCGAAGGTCAAGCCACCGATGGTTGTCCGTTGTACTCTCATCCCGCGCAAATGCAGGATAATCGCGATTGTGTGTTGTGCATGACTTGTCTGAAAGCCTGTCCCCATCGGTCGGTAGAATTTAATGTGCGTATCCCCGGCATTGAATTATGGACGACTCATATTCCCCGGAGTTACGAGGTGGCTTTGTTGCTACTGTTACTCGATGCGGTGTTTCTGCACAAACTCCCCCAGATTAACCAGGCTTTGGGGTTGAATTGGGATTTGAGTCAGTTTGGCCCCCATTTGGGCTTGTCGGTGTTGGTGTTGGGTCTTCCGGCGGCGATTCCCTTCCTTATGTATGGCATTGTTCAACTGATTTACAAGGTTTTGCGGCAAATCAAGCCGCCGCCTTTCATGGAGTTGGCTTATGGTTATCTTCCCTTTGTTTTAGCCGCTAATTTGACTTATTATCTCCCTTTGGGTTTAGGAGAAGCCGGACGCATTCTGCCGGTGAGTTTTGCCACGTTTGGCTTACAGGGTGAGGGTTTGCCGATTTTAGTAGCGCATCCGGCAACCATCAACTTTTTACAGGGAAGTAGTTTGTTCTTGGGCATGGTTTTGGCCTTTGTCCTCACCCAGAATATTGCCCGTCAACCGTGGCGATCGCTCCTACCGCAGCATTTGGGTATTGTGGTTTTAGGGGTGCTGTTTTGGCAGCTTATGGTTTAGTTGTGGGGGGGGTTTTCAGTAATCAGCTTCTAAGGGGCAATCGGCAATCGGCTCCTCGGCAGTCGGGGGGGAGGTGGGATTTTGCCCGCCCAATAACCAATAACCATGTTTTGACAAGTTAAGCCCAAAATCGGGATGTCAAGAAAACCTCAAACCGTCGTATCGGGGAACAGGTCTCCTCGCCCAATCTCAACTTTAGGGTTAGGACGAGAGGATGTTACCATCGTGTCGCTAAAACGCGTGTCTTGGGCGGGGAAAAGAGCGCCCCTACAAGCTATTTGACAAAAACGATCTAACCTTAACTTGTCACGGTTGGTTGTTGGTTATTGGTGACAAGTTAAGCCTAAAGGCAAGATGTCAAGAAAACCTCAAACCGTCGTAGGGGTAAGGCAATATGCCCCATCTAACTTTAATGTAGAAGTGGGGGATGGTTACAACGAAATTTGTGGGGTAAATGGGTGGAGATTGGGCGGGGAAACCCCGCCCCTACAAGCTATTTGACAATCGGTACAAAACCTTAACTTGTCACGAATGACAAAGGACAAACGACAAAGGACAAACAACAAAGCCCCAATTCCACAGCAGGAATCGGGGCTTTGAGGGTTTAAGGCTGGAATGATGGGCAAGGAGAGACTCGAACTCTCATGACCAGTGGCCGCTACATTTTGAGTGTAGTGCGTCTACCAATTCCGCCACTTGCCCTTATTTTTTCCAACTTCATCAGTATAACCTACCTTGGGATGTTCGAGCAAGTTTTGATAGTGTTGCGAACTGGCCCACAAATCGATTTCCTTGGCTCGTAAAACCGGGACGGGGTGGGTGAGTTGGGCGGTTTGGGCGGTTTTGAGCATTTCTCCCAGTTGGGTGCGACTGACTTCTTGGTAAGCGCGGGCTTGATCGATAAAAGCGTCGAGGTTGAGTTGCGGGGATAAAGTGGGGGAACCTCCGGCCAGTTTCATCAAAACTGACATCACCACTTTGGGGTCTTGAACCGCTAAAAGGGCGGCGCGATCGCAAGTAAATTCAGCGCAGCGCACCCACTCTAACAACTGTTCTTGTAGAGACTGAGCCAACACCGCCCCCCAACTGGGCAACAAACTCGCCCCCAACACCATTAAATTCGCCATGGTCAAATACACGCCATGATCGCATTTGAGGTGGCCGAGTTCGTGAGCGATCACCGCTTGGATTTCTTCGGGAGTCAGCAATTCTAACAAAGCCGTGTGAATCACAATAAACGGCTGTTTGCCCCGCATCGCAAAAGTATAAGCATTCGGAACGGGATTTTGCTGGACGTAAAGTTGTGGCGGTTCGAGGTCGAGGACGCGAGCCGCTTCAATTAAGAGTTTATGCAGGTCAGGCAGTTGATTTTCGCCTACCAAGACACTAGACGCAATATTATTGAGATAAAAGAACTGTTCGGCAATGGGGCCGAGTAAATTGCGAATGGCGACATCTAGCCCCGGTAATTGTTTGAGGGCATTGGTCGCCGCCAAATCGAGGGGATGGCGAAAACCATTGGCTTTTAAACCGACGAGTTGAACTTTAGTAAATTGCATAGGGAACAAAGGCGGAAATAGAGCAGTGATTTATAACGGTTAATCAAATTAGCTCAACAGCCACTTGTGGACGCGCTTGAGGCTGGGCCAATCCGGTTTGCGTGCCAAACCATCTTTAAGATTCGCTTCTACATCTTGGCGTAGATCGGGGCTGAGGGCGAACATTTCTTCGACGGCTTCGATGTGAGGACGCACGCCTTTACTGTCCGTTTCCAGCATGGCCAAAGCCAAGTTAACGCGAGCTTGGGGGGCTTGGGGGTCGCATTTCACCGCTTTTTGAGCCGCTTTGAGGGCAGATTTGGTTTTATTTTCGAGCAAATAGAGCCAAGCCAAACTTGTCCACACCGCCGCATTGCGGGGGGCGCGATCGCACAAATCTTTAAAAACCGGAATTAAAGTCGTCGCATCTTCCCCGGCTTCGTAACGCTCTAAACTTTGTTTGTACAGCGATTCAATGGTTTCTGTTTCTGTCATATCTTTGAATAGTTTTAACCCAGTTGATCAACACCCCATTTTAGGTGACCCCGATCGGCGATCGCCCCGACCGCCGGACACTTTGTAATGCCCTAGCGGTGAGCTTGACCCCGATCGGCGATCGCATCGGCAAAAAAACTGAGATTCACCGAAAAAGTGCGATTATACGCCAAAAGACTTGCCACAACCGCAGGTTTGGGCAGCATTGGGGTTGGTAAACTGAAAGCCGCCCCCAATCAGCGCATCGCTGTAATCGAGCATCAAGCCATAAAGGTACAGTAAACTTTTCGGGTCAGAAATAATTTTGAAGCCGTCATAATCAAACACTTCATCGTCTTCGCGGACATTGTTAATATCTTCAAAATCCATCATGTAAGACATTCCCGAACAGCCGCCATTACGAACGCCGACGCGCAAACACAAATCTTGATTGCCTTGTTGTTCGCGCAGTTGTAGAACGTGCTTGAGAGCGTTTTGTGATAAGATGATGCCTTTTTGAGAAGCTTGAGTAGCTTGAGTCATGAACAATCGAACTCCTGTAGATTGCAGTATAAGCAGACTGAGGCTGAGAAGATTTGACAATATGTTGCTAACTCTACCAAATTAGGCAAGAGTTTTTATTTGTTTGCTATCACTAAGAAAGAAATAGAGATATAAAACCCGTCTACTTTTGTCTATAATAACGATTCTCCATCAACCATTGGCAGAATTATCCATTTGTATTTTATTCTGGCAACGCAAACCTCTCAACTGGAGGCTTGGCGATTGTTTTAACATCCCTCGTTTTGCGTAAGGGATTGTCAACTGTTCCACTGGCTCGATCAACCCATTCATGAATAATCTTCCACCCCACACTATCCGCCGTATCAACAAACTACCCCAAGCGTCTAGCATTTGGGAAGGCGATCGCCGTTCATTAGAGGGGATGACAGAAGGAATAGACCTAGACTCCCTCGACGAACAAGGAGACTGTATTATCTGGGTAGACGGTTCAGAAGGCATCGTGCGTGCCATGGAAATTGTCTCCCCAGTCATGGGAATCGAAGCCGTGGTCAGAGCTTTAATCAAAGCCATGGAAAACCCGCAAAATCCGGCTTTTCCCTGCCGTCCTCATAAAATCATCGTGCGCGATCGCGAGTTACATTTCTTCTTACGAGGAGCCTTATCTCATCTTCAAATCGAGATTGATTATGTACCCGAACTGCCCCTGATTGATGAGTTATTTCGCGGTTTTCAGCAACTCAGCAACGCTCGAATGCCCTCCTTACCGCCTCAATATCTCAAACGGTTAAACTCTGTTGCCGAAGATATCTGGGAAGCGGCTCCCTGGCAAGAACTCGCCGATCATCACATCATTGCTATTCATCTCAATGCCTTAGAAATAGACACCCTATACATCTCGATTATGGGCTTATTGGGCAAAGATTATGGCATTTTGATGTATCGCTCCCTCGATTCCCTCAAACGCTTTCGCTCCACCGTTCTCAACGAGCGTTCTGTGGCCGATCTTGAAAAAGCCTTTTTGCTGCAAGATTGTTGGTTTGTGAACTACGAAATCGAAGAACAAGAAGACTTCCTCGGTGACGTGGTGACCGAGAGTTTTCCTCTGTTTGGTAGCTTACATCCCCTCGAAGGAATGCGTCCTTTCCTCGACCCGGAAGAAGCCTTAGTGGTGAGTGTGGCGTTAGAAGCCCTGTTGTACTTCGTCCGCGATTGGCAAGAACAAAACCCCAAAGCCAAAGCCGCATTTGAGAGCTACCAACAACGCTACAGTTTATCTTTGCCCCCCGAAGGAGAACTCAGCGAAATTTTATCGGTAGAAGTCGCGACTTGTCCCGATCTGGCCCATGACTTTCTCGAAATGATCGAACAAGTCACCCCTTCCCCCACAGACGATCTCGATTGGGACGAAGACGAATTCGACTACGCCCCCTTGTTGCATGAAGACTTAATTCCCGACAATGCCATCGTCATGCTGCGAACCCTCAGCCCCGACGAACTCAAAAGCTTACAAAACCATCCTAAAACCACTTATCTGGCCGCCCCAAAAAAATCTTGCCCCCTGCCCGCTTTATGGATTCAAACCTCGCGGCCAAAGGGCAAAGAAATGATTACTCGGCTCAAGAATAGTCCGGGTCTGAAGGGGTTGTGTTTAAATCCTGGCGAAGACCCCTTTACCGAGTCATTTTTTGATTTGGGCTTGTTGCAAACCGAAGATGATAATTTGTATTTGTTGGCAGAATTTGATTGCGATCGCCCCCTCTACATCGAACAACGCCGCCAATGGAATCTCCAAAGCCAAAAAAGTCAAGGCTTTTGTTGTATTGTCATTTCCATGGGCGTGACGGGCAGCGCCAAGGGTGAATTTCGCTTACAAGATGTGCTGGCGGTATTTGAAACCCGGCTGATCGCTCCGGCAGAATTGGGCATGGGGACATTGGAGCTAGTTTCCCAATTCCAAGGCTACGAAGTCGAATATTAACGATAGTACCGTTGTTCGAGCCAAACACGCACTTCCGCTTCTGTGGCAAAATAGCTGCGATGGCAATTCACTGGATCGTAAGCCTCCCAATACATCAAGCCCTCGCGATCGCGCTTGAGCCAGATTTTCGGTGTGTGGGTCAAGACGAAAGTTTCATAAACCCAATGGCCAAATTTTTGCCAACGCGATCGCCGTTGAAACTCAGATTCGGGCGGTCGTAAAGCTTGAGGCGTTTGAGGAATTTGAGTGGGGGATTTTGGGGTTAACAAAGAGATCGGTTTCATGGCAATTTCTCCTACGTGAATGGGGTCACAGCCTCATCTCGCCTTGGCCGGCATGAGACTCGTATCGAGTCGTACTCCTATCCATGACGGCGCGATCGCCCTTCTCTCAAGGATTAAAAGCTGCTCAAAGGCTGTTATTCTTTTACTGTAGAAGCCTTCTCTAGCTCAGATCAATCGCTCCTTTTCATCTCATCTATGAATAAAATTCATAGAATACGCAAGTTAACCACCATTGAGCAAAGCACCGATGGGTAAACCCCAACCCAGTAAATAACGTCCCCCCACCAATAAAACCGATAAACCCACAAACGCTAAAGTGGCTTCCAAATCTTGAACCGCACTGGATAAATTTTCTCGCTTTAGCCCCACCGCACAAGCAAAATAAATCGGTAAATCATTTAACGCCACCGCCAACACAAAGCCCGGCAAGCCCAACCAAATAAAGCCCAAAGGATAAGCCAAACACACAAAAGCCGCTTTGCTCATATTAGAAAACGCATGATATTGAGGCTTCCCAATAGCCATTAACACGTTGCTAATGCTGTCAAATAAAACATTCGGCCAAATCCCCAAAGCCAAAATCGGTAACATCCACGCTCCCTTGTTGTAGCGGTCGTCATACAAGAAAATAATCAAATAATCGCCAAAACTCACCAGCAACGCCACCAAAAGAGCCATAAGCAGCAATAACAGACGACGTTTCTTTAAAATTTTCTGACGCAACTCCTGACGGGGTAACTCTGAAAATTCTGAAAACAAAGGGAATAAAACCTTAGTGCTGATGTTGGTTAAAATTTGTTGCGGTAAATAAGCAAACGTATAAGCCACCGTATAAATCCCCAAAGCTTCAAACGACTCTAGTTTGGGAAGCATAATACGGTCGGCCTGCATCGCAATATAAGTCACTGCTGTCGAAAGAAAAATCCACTTACCAAATTGAGCAATTTCGCGAACTGACTCTTTATCCCAAGTAAAGCGATGCTTGATCCCTGGAATCAGAAGATGGTAGCTCAAAATCATGTTCAAAAAAGTGGATACCAAGTTTCCCGCAACTAAAGCCCAAATACTTTTTTGAAAATAAGCCCAAATCATGGTTACCAAAATCGAGCTAATTTGAGTCGTAAACAATAACATCTGTTGTCGGCCTTGCTTGACTTGCCGATTCAACAAGTGTTTGGCCACTGATTCAAAGCCAGCAAATACCGACGATCCCAAAGCAACAACAATCAACAACCACAAACGCGGATCGTCGTAAACTTGGACGCAAACATAAGCAACCGGGATACTCAACACCCACAAAATAATGCCGCGCAAGACTTTTAGCGTCCAAGCCGTGTTATAAAATTTGGGGTCATTTCCCCGACGATTTTGAACTAAACTGGCTCCAATCCCGACATCAGAAAATAAAATTAAGCCCACCATAAAGGTGGTAATCAATGACATTAAGCCAAATAATTCCGGGACTAATAAGCGGGTAAGGATCAAGTTGCTGGCCAAGCGCAAACTTTGAGAGCCTCCATAACCAACCAAAGTCCAAATTGTGGCTACAATTGCTCGCCGATTTGCAGATGCCATAGTATTTACTCAAAAAAGATTAACGTTTACTCAGTTAAAAACGAAAGATTGAGGGCAGGGAAAGATTTAAGAAACCGATGGGTCTGAAGCAAAAGCAGTTTTAAAAAACTGAGCTAGTTGGGTCGCTTCTCGATCGGCATTGTGGGAGGTCGCCACCCGTTTAGCCCCGACGGTTCCTAGGGCTTGCAGTGTTTCGGGGGAAGAATCTAAAACTTCCCGTAAACTCTCGACTAAAGCCGCCACCGATCCGGGGGGAATCAGCCAACCACAGCGACCGGGTTCGACTAATTCGGGAATACCTGCCACATAGGTACTGAGGACGGGACGGTGTAAAGCCAGGGCTTCCATAATGACTACGGGGAGTCCTTCGGCAAAACTAGGTAAAACTAAAGCGCGGGCGGCTTTGATTTGTTTTTGGACTTCTGAGTTGCTGGCCCAGCCGGTAATGGTCACGCGATCGCGCAAATTCAAATGCTCAATCGCCGTTTCGATTTGCGGGCGCATCTCCCCGTCTCCGACTAAAGTTAAGTGGAAGTCGCGATTTTCGGCGGCCAACTGCGCGATCGCGTCGATCAGTAGTAGTTGTCCTTTTTGTTCGCACAAACGCCCCACACACACCAAACCCGGAGCGCTACTAGGGGGAATTTCTGCCGCAGTCTCTTGTAAAAAACTGCGATCGACCCCACAACGCACCACTTTAATTTTGGGCCAATCGGTATAATCGCACCAGCGATACAGTTGACTGCGCCCAAAGGAGCTAATCGCCACTACAAAAGCCGCTTGTTTAATTTTTGCGGTTAAGCCAATCAAGGGGGCTTTATCAAATTCCTCGGGCCCGTGGACGGTGAAACTGTAAGGCGGGCCCCCCAAGACATGACACAGCATGGCTACCGTAGTGGAATTGGTACCAAAGTGAACGTGAATGCCTTGCACGTTGCTATTTTTGAGCCAACGCCCTAGTAAACAAGCTTCGGCCAAATAAGCCCCATGACGCAACAAACCGCGATCGGATTTCCAGCCCATCTTCCCGGTTAAAATTAACGCGGCCCCAAACTGTAATGGCCGCGTGAGGGCAACCATCAACAAAGCCCCCATCAAGGGGAGAATTCCTGCCGCGAGGACATAGCGCGTTTTTTCGAGTTCTTCGCGATCGGCAGGGTCTACCAGTTCCCCTTGACAAGAGCGAATCGAAAAACGTAAAACTTCAAACCCCAAGGCTTCTAGACTGCGAATTTCTCGGCGAATGAAACTGTGACTCACTTTGGGATATTGATTAACTAGATAAGCAATTTTCATAAGTTTTCGGCACAAAAGGCGCAAATCAAAGATACCGCTTGATTTCTCAAATGGGTAGTCTGGAAATCTTCAAGTTTCCACTGTAGAAAAAGTGAACGGCGATAACCATCAACCTTTTGAACTATTCTCGGTGGGAGTGGTATGATTTGCACTCGGCGTTTTAAGCTTACTGAAGTTAATATACAATTAAAGCTAAAGCTCTGTTTTGGCATCCACAAAAATAAATGCTACAACTGAGACTTAAAGTGAGTAACCACAAATTATTCCTAATTTATTTAAGATTTAGTCGATACACCAAGGGTTAGACCATTGCCGGAACAACCACTAGACGAGTTTCAAGAAGCGAACAGCTCCTCTCCTAAAAAGAGCGGGTTGAAATTAGGCCTGTATGTTCGGGCGCTGCAACGCAATGCCATAGTTTTGGTAGGTTCACTGGCCTTAGCTTTAGGCGGGGCTTGGTACTCGACGAAGCAAGAAATCCCGATGTATGTAGGCAAATTTCAGCTTTTGGTCGAACCTGTTACCTCAGAAGCGAGGGCTGTGCAGCCGTTCGCCCTAACCCGAACCGATCGCGGTACGCCAGACGAACGATTATTTCGCCTCGATTACACGACTCAAATCAAAATTTTAACCGGGCCGGGAATGCTCTCAAGCATTAGCGAGCAAATTCAAGCCGAAAACCCCGATTTTGAGACGGGGGAACTGGGTGGGGTAACCGTCGAACGACTGCTCGATGAAGATGACGAAGAAACTAAAATCTTGGAAGTTAGTTTTTCGGGGTCGGAGCGAGACACGGTGCAGTTGGTTCTCGAAAAAGTCGCCGAAAAATATCTGCGCTACAGCTTAGAGGAACGGAAAACTCGCATTCGGGAAGGGGTAAGATTTATTGAAGACCAGTTACCCGAACTGCAAGCGCGAGTGGACGAACTGCAAAATCAACAACAACAATTACAAGAACGTTACGAGTTAATTAACCCGAATACCAAAGGAGAGGAGCTATTCGGTCAGGTTCGCCTCCTCAATACTCAGCAAGTCGAAACCCAACAGCAATTACAAGAACTGAGAACCCTCTATAACAAGCTCGAACAACAATTAGCCCTCAATCCCAACGAAGCGATCGCGGCCTCGGCTTTGAGTGAAAATCCCAATCGCGCTGCTTTGCTGACTCAAATCAAAGAACTCGACCGCCAAATTGCCGTCGAACAGACTCGCTTTACCACCGAAAGTCCCGTGGTGCGATCGCTCCTGAAAAAGCGTCAAAATTTAGCATCTCTCCTAGAAAACGAAACCAGTCGGATTTTAGGAGAAAATTTCACCGGAACCACCAACAACGATCAAGTTCTAGCGTTTCAAAGTCCAGTTCGCCTCAACTTAATTCAAGAATTAATCAATACCACCAACCAAATTCAAGTCCTCGAAGCCCGCAATCAATCCTTAGCTGAAGCCAAGTCGGTTTACGAACAACAAGCCGAACAACTCCCCGCCGTCGCTCGTCAATACAGCGAACTTCAGCGTCAACTCGACTTGACCAAACAAACCCTCGACCAACTCCTCACCCAACGGGAAACCCTGCGAGTCGAAGCGGCTCAAAACGAAGTGCCTTGGGAACTGTTATCTCAGCCCTTTGTACCGCCCATGGCGATTCCCGGAGGCGATGCCAAAAAGCTTTATATCCTGGCTTTTGCTGGCGGGATTTTCTTAGGATTAGCCGCTACAATTATCCTCGAAAAACTGCGTAATAAAGCTTACAGCGCTGAGGATATCAAAGATATAGCCGATTTGCCCTTACTCGGTGATATTCCCTACGACATCAGCATTGCTCGCCAAAATCATCCCCTCGCGTCCAATTTAATCGCCAGTTATGAAAGTTCAGCTTTAGCCCATCCTGCTTTAGTCGCAGTCGAGACTCCCGTCTCCGAAGCCTTTGATAAACTGTATGCGAATTTGCGCTTTTTACAAGCCGAACCGCCCCTACAAGCGATCGCGATCGCCTCTCCTGAAGCCGGAGACGGTAAATCCACCTCTGCCCTACAACTCGCTCAAACCATCGCTTCGGCGGGGCGAAAAGTGCTACTGATCGACACGAATCTGCGGGACCCACAACTACATCGCTGGTTAGGACTCCCCAACACCAAAGGCTTGAGCGATTTCTTAATGGCTGCTCAAAACTCGTCACCCTCGATTCAAACTGTGCCTTTTGTCGAGAATCTCTCGTTACTCTCAGCCGGTACACCCCATCCCGAAGCCTACAAACGCCTCGACTCTAATCGAATGCTCGACTGGATGGAAACTTGGCGCAAAGATTACGATGCTATTATTTGTGACACAACGAACTTACTCGAATTTTTGGATGCAAGTTTCTTGGCCGCGACGGTAGACGGCGTGTTACTCGTTAGTAGCGTCCGTAAAACCAAAGCCTCTCGCATTAACAAAGCCCTCAAGAAAGTCGAGCGCTATAAATTACCCGCCGTGGGCGTGATTGCCACTCATGTTAAACCGCGCATCTGGCAAAGACTCGGTCATTTACGTCCGATGAAACCCTTACCGGATCGTGACTTGTTCCTCGATGAAGGCGAATCCGTAACTTCAGCACAAGTCAGCCCTTCCCATTCTTTGATTCGCAAAGAACAAGAAGCCGTTGATTAGATTTGCTGTCCCAAACTGCGCCACAAATACCACACAGCGACACTGCGATATGGTCGCCAAGGTTCG